>WNGI01004087.1_pt1 | contig 15319 bp, 14 predicted proteins | sample 5400621 | NCBI WGS metagenome assembly WNGI01 (sample SAMN13153374, study PRJNA577476) | soil metagenome | isolation source: 20 cm soil or saprolite under Garry oak tree replicate 1 | place: USA:California | collected 2016-06-15 | reverse complement strand
CGCCACCGAGATCGACGGCTCGGGCGATTGGGCGAAGACGTGCGACCGGCTCAACAAGATCCACGCGCCGACGCCCGACGCGATGCGCGACGAGTACGCCGAGTGGACCGAGCGGGCGCGCACGTTCCTGCGCGACACCCAGCTCGTCACGTTGCCGGCGGGCGAGAAGTGCACGGTCGAGCCCTCACCTCCCTTCCAGCGCCCGGTGCTGGCGGTCGCCTCGTACCAGCGGCCGCCGGCGTTCCGCGACACGCTCCACGGTCACTTCTTCGTGCCCTATCCGCCCGATGGCACGTCACCGGAAGAGGTGCAGAAGCGGCTCGAAGGCAACTGCAGCGCCGGCATCCCGACGACGGCCGTGCACGAGGCGTATCCGGGTCACCACTGGCATCTCGTGATGGCCAAGGCCAACCCGTCGCACGCGCGGCGGATCTTCGGTACGCCGTACTTCAGCGAGGGCTGGGCCCTCTACGCCGAGCGGGTCATGCGCGAGCAGGGCTTCTTCACCGATCCGAAGCATCTCCTCTATCAATACGAGGCCACGATCTTTCGCGCGGCGCGCATCGTCGTCGACACGAGCCTGCACATGGGCGAGATGACCTTCGACGATGCGGTGAAGTTCATGGTCGAGAAAGGAAATCTCACCGAGCCCAACGCGCGCGCGGAGGTCGGCCGCTATTGCAGCTGGCCGACGCAGGCGTCGAGCTACCTCACCGGCATGCTCGAGATCATCGATATCCGCACGCGCTGGCTCGCGCGGCGCGGCAAGTCGGATCGTCCGGCGCTGCGGGCGTTCCACGACGCGATCACGTCCGCCGGCATGTTGCCGACGACGCTGGCGGAGAAGGCGATCGCGGACTGAATTCCCGCCCGCCCAGAGGCCGTGCGAGCGCTCGCTGATCAAGTGCTGCTAATACATTCGCGCGTATGCCACCCAGCATCTTCGACGCGCCGCTCTACGCGTTCGTCGTCGTCCTCGGCATCGGGCTCATCGTGCTCGCGCGGTGGGCCGCGCGCCGCCACGGAACGCGGTGGGAATCCCTCGTCGCGCTGCGGGTCGGCGACGTTCTGTTCACCGAGCTCGTCGGTGCCTTCCTCATCGGTTTCGGGATCGGCGCTCTCATCGCACCCCAGCTCGACTCCCCCGGTCCTCCCGGTCCGCCGGGGCGCCCGGTCCCGCCGTCACGTTTCGGCGGCGCGCTCTCCGGCAGCCGCTTGCCGTTCGTGCTGGGGATCGCCTTCGCCGCCATCACCGCCGCCGTACGCATCGACTGGACCGACCACCTGCTGCGTGGCCCGTCGAAAGGAAACTCGCTCACGACCTACATCGGGTGGGACGCGAAAGTGGTCGCGCCGATCCGGGCCGGCGAATTCGGTGAGATCGCGCTGCCCGACGGATCCGGAAACGTCATGTCGGTCGTCGCGACCGCGGACACGGACATCGCGCTCGGCACGCACGTTCGCGTTACCGGGACGAAGGAACTGAACCTCGTGGTGACACCGATCCCGAATGGTTGAGTCGCCCGCCAATTCCTGACGCCGGGCCTTGACACGAGGCTGTACGCTTCGCGCGGCAAGCCGCGCGCAAAAGAGACAAGCGGCTGGGGGTGGCGAGCATGCCTCGATCGATCTGGCGTGGGGTCATGAGCTTCGGGATGGTCGCCATCCCCGTGCGGCTCTATCTGGCGACGGAGAGCACCAGCAAGGTCTCGTTCAACCTCCTCTGTCCCGAGCACAAGGCGCGCATCAAGAACAAGCGCTGGTGCCCGGAGGGTGACCATGAGGTCGCCTGGGGTGACGTCGTGCGCGGCTACGAGTACGAGAAGGGCAGCTACGTCGAGCTCGACGACGCCGATCTCGAGAAGCTCCCGCTGCACAGCAGCAAAGCGATCGACATCGCCGGCTTCATCGAGGACAAGGAGCTGCCGGGCGAGCTCTACTACCAATCGGCGTACTACCTCGAGCCGGAGAAGTCGGCCGCCAAGCCGTACGCCCTCCTCAAGAAGACGCTCGAGAAGACCGATCGCGTCGCCATCGCGAAGTTCGCCCTCCGCGATCGCGAGCGCCTCGTCTCGGTGCGGTCGCACGACGGCGCGCTCGTGATGAACACGCTGCACTGGCCCGACGAGATCCGCTCGACGGAGGAGCTCGAGCTGCCCGACGACGTGAAGGTGAGCCCGGCCGAAGCGAAGATGGCCGAGAACCTCGTCGGCATGATGGCCATGAAGTTCGAGCCGGATGAGTTCAAGGACGAATACAAGAAGGCGCTCATGGAAGTGGTCGAGGCCAAGGTCGAGAAGCGCCAGATCATCGAAGCGCCCGAGCCGGAGGCCGAGACGACCGTCGTCGACCTCATGTCGGCTCTCAAGGCATCGGTCGAAAAAGCGAAGAAGGGCGAGGTCGCCCGTGGCCGCGAGGGCCGTGGGGGCCACGAGTCGCTCGCCAGTGGCAAGAAGACGACCGCGCGCGAGAAGAGCGCGCGAAAGAAGGCCTCCTAAGCAAGGTCCGCTCGATATGCTCGGCGAGTGCGTCGTGACACGCGCTCGCCGGGCGGCGAGCATCCCACCCTCCTCGATGTCGGCGCTGCGCAGGCCGCGCTCCCCCGCGATCTCATTCCGATGCGACCGCGCCTCGCGGCGAGCGCGTTCAACTCGCCTGACCACCTCTTCGAGCTGAAATGGGACGGCATCCGCGCCCTCGCGTCCATGGACGGCGGACGCCTGCGTCTGGTCGACCGCGGAGGCGGCGACCTGGTGGCGCTCGTGCCCGAGCTCGCGGAAATGCCGGTGCCCGAGGGCGCCGTCCTCGACGGCGAGATCGTCGTGTGCGATTCCCGCGGTCGTCCGAGCTACGACCTGCTGAGTGGGCGGCTGGGCCCCAAGGCCGCCAAACGCGGTCGCGGGCCGGTCTTCGTCGCGTTCGACCTGCTGTATGAGGACCGCAGGCCCTTGCTGGCGCGGCCCCTCGAGGAGCGCCGGCGCCGACTGACCGCGCTCGGCATCCGCAGCCGCTCGGTCGCGGTGCCCGAGCACCTCGCCGAGGACGGTGAACCGTTCCTCGACGTCGTCGCCGAGTACGGACTCGAGGGGATCGTCGCCAAGCGCCGCGACAGCCCCTACATCCCGGGGACACGCAGTGGTGACTGGCTCAAGTGCCATGTCACACCGCGCGCGGACGTCGTGCTGGGAGCTCTCGTCGAGGATGAGCGGCGCGGTGCGGTCCGCGCGCTCTGTGGGATGTTCACCGGCGACATCCTCGCGTTCGTGGGCGAGGCGTATGTGCCGCCGTATCTCGGCCGCTGGCTCGACGAAGCGACGCGCGACTTCACCGCGGACGTGTCGCCCTTCGCGACGCCCCTGCCACTACGAACGGGCATGCGTTGGCTGCGGCCACGCATCGTCGCGATCGTCGAGCACGCCGGCGAGATCGGTGAGCTGCGCGACGCCCGCTTCCGTGCACTTCGGTTCGATGGGCGGCTGGACGATTGCCGCGCTGAGGAGCCGATCGAGATGGAGTCCGCGCCGCCGCGCGCCGGGAACGAGCGTCCGCGTCTTGTGGTGCTTCATTCATTGCCATTCGGACCGGAGTGACTCCGTCCGTTACCATTAGAAAAACCCCGGAGGTCACTTGAGCGTGCCGAAGTTTGTGTTCGTGACGGGCGGGGTCACCTCCTCTCTCGGGAAGGGCATCACCGCGGCTTCACTCGGACGGATCCTCTCCGCGCGCGGTCTCTCCGTCGCGTCACTCAAGATGGATCCCTACCTCAACGTCGACCCTGGAACGATGTCGCCCTATCAGCACGGCGAGGTCTTCGTCACCGAGGATGGCGCGGAGAGCGACCTCGACCTCGGTCACTACGAGCGCTTCATCGACCGCAACGTCACGCGCGCCTCGAATCTCACGACCGGTCAGATCTACAACGCCGTGATCGCGAAGGAGCGTCGTGGCGACTACCTCGGCGCGACCGTGCAGGTCATCCCGCACGTCACCAACGAGATCAAAGAACGCATCCACCGGGTCGCGCGCGAACAGCAGGCGGAGGTCGTCGTGGTCGAGGTCGGCGGAACGGTCGGCGACATCGAGTCGCTCCCCTACCTCGAAGCGATCCGCCAATTCCGTAACGACGTCGGGCGCCAGAACGTCCTCTACATCCACCTGACCCTCCTGCCGCGTGTCGCGACCGGCGAGCTGAAGACGAAGCCGACGCAGCACTCGGTGAAGGAGCTGCGCTCGATCGGCATCCAGCCGGACGTGCTCATCGCCCGGGCGGACGAGCCGATCGACGAGGAGCTGCGCGAGAAGATCGCGCTGTTCTGCGACGTCAAGATCGACAACGTGATCTCGGAACCCAACGCGTGGTCCATCTACGGGGTCCCGCTCATGCTGGAAGAGGCCGGTCTGGGTCGGATCGAAGTACATCGAGCTGCCCGACGCGTATCTGTCGGTCGCCGAGTCCGTGAAGCACGCGGCCTGGGCCGCCGGCTGCAACGTGAAGCTGGTCTGGATCGACAGCGAGAAGCTCGAGCGCGACCGTGACGTCGAGCCGCTCATCGGCCTCGACGGGATCGTCGTGCCGGGCGGCTTCGGTTACCGCGGCATCGAGGGCAAGGTGCAGGCCGTACGCTTCGGCCGCGAGCGCAAGGTGCCGACGCTCGGTCTCTGCATGGGCATGCAGTGCATGGTCATCGAGCTCGCGCGCACGGCCCTCGGGACAGACGACGCGAACTCGACCGAGTTCGACGCCTTCACCCCGCATCCGGTGATCGATCTGCTGCCGGAGCAGCGCGACGTCGCGGACAAGGGAGGGACGATGCGTCTCGGGAGCTATCCCTGCGTGCTCGAGGCTGGTTCGCTGGCCGCGCGCGCCTACGGACAGCCGATCGTGCTCGAGCGGCATCGGCATCGGTACGAGTTCAACAACTCGTACCGCGAGCTCCTCGCCGCGCGCGGCATGACATTCACCGGGCTGTCGCCCGACGGACGCCTGGTGGAGATCGTGGAGATCGCGGATCACCCCTTCTATCTCGGCACGCAGTTCCACCCCGAGTTCAAATCGCGCCCCAACCGGCCGCATCCGCTCTTCGCGAGCTTCATCGATTCGGCACTCGCCTTCGCGCGTGCGAACGGACGCGCCGAGGCGGCGGCACCGATGCTGCAGGAGACGCGCCGATGAAGCTCTTCCTCGACACGGCGGAGTACGACGAGATCAAGACGGCGGTCGAGTGGGGCGTCATCGACGGCATCACGACGAATCCGACCCTCATCGCGAAGGCCGGACAGGACCACGAGACACAGGTCAAGCGCATCTGCGGGCTCATCGGCAACGTGTCCGCCGAGTGCGTCAGTGAAAAGCGCGACGACATGATCGTGGAAGGGCGCCGCATCGCCGCGTGGCACAAGAACGTCATCGTGAAGGTCCCGCTCACGCCCGACGGTCTGGGCGCGGCGAAGGTCCTCGCGGGCGAGGGCGTCCGCATCAACGTCACGCTGTGCTTCTCTGTGAATCAGGCCCTGCTCGCGGCCGCCGTCGGCGCGTACATCGTGAGTCCGTTCGCCGGCCGGCTCGACGACATCAACGAGGACGGCATGCGCGTCGTGGCCGACATCGTCTCCGCGTACCGGCAGCAGGAGATCAAGACCAAGGTGCTCGCGGCCTCGATCCGCAACCCGATGCACGTGACGCAGGCCGCGCTCGCGGGAGCCGACATCGGCACGATGCCGTTCGCGGTGTTGAAGATGCTCTTCAACCATCCGCTCACCGAAGCAGGACAGAAGCGATTCCTCGAGGACTACCGCAAGACGCAGGAGGCGAAGCCTGCCGCGCCGTCCGGGAAGCCAGGAACGCCCGAGGCCGCGACGAAGCGCTGAAACAGGCCGCAACGGAGCGCTAAAACAGGCCGCGACGAAGCGCTGAGATCGACCAGTACTTCCGGCTTCGCGATCTGCTAGCGGTCCGACACCGAAGCGTGCGGGGCCCATCCGTAGAGTGGCGCGCCACATGGCAACGAAACGCTGGGACTTCCGCGACGAGGATCTCCGCCGTTACTCGGTCGAAATCGAACATCGGGTCCTGTCCGGCGACCGCAGGATCATCGTCAACGGACGGGAGGTCTTCCACGGCGGCAAGTTCTTCGACACCGCAGGCGACCACGCCTTCGACATCGATGGGCACAGCGCGCGTGTGCGCATCGGCAGCAACGGATTCGGCTACACCTACAACCTCGTCGTCGACGGCCTCGCCATCCCGCCGGAGGGCGCGACGATCCCGCGTCCGCCGAGGTCGGCGGTGGTCGACGTGGCGCCAGCGGCCGCGTCCGACCGCGCGCCAGCGGAGCAGCCCGTTCTCGCCGCGCTCGCGGGCGGGCCGGACCAAACGGCCCTCAAACGCGTCGCGCTCGTGCGACGCGTGCGGAGCGGTGGCCGCTGGTTCTACTGGATCGCGGGATTCTCCGCCGTCAACTTCGTCTTCTTCTTCATGGGGAGCAGCACGGGCTTCGCGCTGGGCACCGCGATCGGCTGGATCCTCCAGGGGATCCTCGAAGATGTCGCCGGCCCGTCCTTGGCTTGGACGGCGCACGTCGCCGTCATCGCGTTCTTCGCGTTCCTCGGCGTTCGCGCGACGGCCGGAGCGCAGTGGGCGTTCGTCCTCGGCGGTCTCGTCTACACGATCGACGGTCTGATCCTGCTGCTGGTCGGCGACTGGATCGGGATCGTCGTCCATGCCATCGCTCTGTTCGCGATCGTGAGCGCGATCATCAGCCTTCGCCAGCTACGCTCCACGCCGGTGACGTCGCTATCACCCTCGTGACCGCGGCGCGCTCGCACCGTCGTGACCGCGACGCGCTAACCGCGGCGCGGCGCCTCCGTCAGTAGCAGATCGCGCAGGTCCGCCCCCGCGACGCCGCACAGATCGAGAACGCAGAGCAGGAGCGCGGCCTCGTCCGAATCGGCGCGCCCGGTCTTGATCGAGATGTCGGTGGCGTAGAGCGTTTCATACGCACGCGCGATGTCCGAGCGGCTGAGGCCGCGCGCGTGCTGCACGTAGCGAAGGATCGCGCCCGGGGAAGATCGGATGGCCTTCGCCTGGCGCTCCGCGTCGGCACCGGATGGCGCCGTGGAGGCGAAAAGCAGCACGCGGAACTGCCAGAGGAGCAACGCGAGGATCTGCTGCGGAGCGTTCCCTTCGGCGAGGAGGCGCTCGAGGAGCGGAACCGCCTGACGGTGATTTCGTCGAACGACCGCTTTGGTGAGCTCGAAGATGTCCGACTCGATCGCGCCGCTCACGAGCGCGCGCACGTCCGCGGCGCTCACCGGCGCGCCACTCGCGTACGCGCCGAGCTTCTGCACCTCGTTCTCGATGCGCTCGGTATCCGGACCGAGCGCGAACGCCAGCGCGTCCATCGCGTCCGGCTGGAACGTGACCTGATGCAGCCGCGCGCGGGCGCCGATCCAGCCCTTCACCTCGAACGGCAGCAGGCGTTCGATCCGCTGCGCGCGGCCACCGATGTCCTGTACCGCGTCCGGCAGCGCCAGCTCCGCCGTGACGCCGATCTTCGCTTTTCCGCGCGTCCGGCCGCGACCGGCGCGAAGCGCCTCGACGGCGACGAGGACGAGCGCGGACTCGCCGGGGAATGACGCGAGGAACTCGGCGCCGGTGAGCGCCTCGGCGTGCTCCACGAGCACCACCTGACGCTCGTCCACCGCCGCGAAGAGGCCCTGCGACTGACCGGCCATGGTGATGGCATCCACCGGATCCGAGCGCGCATCGATCCGCGTCAGCCCGAGCGCACCACCGAGCTGCGGCGACCGCCGCTGCGAGAGATCGCCCGGCTCGCCGGTCCCCCCGGCGAGCAGCGATTCGACGAGCTCACCGACGCGCAGGCGCGTACGGAACGGATCCTCGCCGTGGAGGAGGAAGACCATTCGCGTGGGCGCGGACCACGAGGCCTGGGCCATCGAGCGTGACCTCCACTGTCCCATCGCGATCGGTCCGGAACGTCGTGATGCCGCTCAGGGCCGCGAGCGTTTCCGGCGTGGGATGACCATACCGGTTCCCGGCCCCGACCGAGATGAGTGCGACCTCCGGGCGCACCGCGTCGACGAGCGCGACTCCATGGGGTGTCGCGGCGCCATGGTGCGGCGGCACGTAGACCCGCGAATGCATTCCCTCGGGATGCAGTAGCAGGTCCGCGAGAGCCTCATCGGTCGCGTCGCCCATGAACAGCGCGGAGAAACGGCCGCTTTCGATGCGGAGGATGAGCGAGGGCGTATCGACGCGGGGATCGGCCTCGGGTGAGAGCACGCTGATCACCGCAGCGCCGACGTGGAGCCGCTGCCCGGCGCGTACCGCGCGTCGCTCGGCGTGCGCGCGCGCGATGCCATCCGCCCAGAGATCCGCCAGCGGGCCGGGGTTCAGCCCGACCGGCTCCAGTGTCATCCCGACCTCATAGCGATCGAGCGCCGCGATCAGACCCGCGCCGTGATCGACGTGCGCATGTGTCAAAGCGACCACGTCGATGCGGCGTCGCCAGGGCGGAAGGCTCGCCCCGAGCTCCTCCATGAGACGCGCCGGGTCGGGACCGCCGTCGATGAGCAGCGTCGCGCCGCCGATCTCCACCAGATACGCGTCGCCCTGACCGACGTCGAGCGCGCGCACGCGCACGTCCGGATCCGCGCTCGGCCAGGCGAGGACGCCCGCGACGACGAGCAGGGGCACCGCGAATAGCGCCGCGTGTTGCCTGGCGACGCCCGGCAGGGCGATCCGGGGGACAGGCAGGTGACTCGGGACACGCAGGTGACTACGGACGAGCGGAGCGCCGCGGACCGCCACGACCAACGCCAGCCCAACGACCGCGCCTGTCAGCGGACCGGAGGGCACGCTGACCGCCGCGACCGGCAGTCCCGCGAAAGACTCGACGACAACGCGTAGCGCCAGGGCGCATCCGTACGCGACCAGCGCCACGGGCTGCGCGAGATCGAGCGACAACGCGCCGACGACGCTCGTCAGCGCGCCCGCGAGCATCAGCGGCGGGAAGAGCGGCACGGCGACGAGATTCGCGACCGGCGAGATGAGCGACACGCGGCCGAATGCCGCCGCGACGACCGGCAACGTCGGCGCGCTGGCCGCGAGCGTCGTCGCGAGACCCTCACGAAGCGCGCCCGGCAAACGCGCGAATCGCGCGGCGAGCGGCGCCTGCCACAGCACCAGACCCGCCGTCGCGGTGGCTGAGAGCAGGAAGCCGAGGTCTCCGATCGCGCCAGGGTCCGCGAACAGCATCGCGGTGACCGCGACACAGAGCGCGTTCGCGGTGGCCGCGCGCCGCCCCGAGGCGAGGCCGCACGACGCGACCGATGCCATTACCGCGGCGCGCATCACGCTGGGGGCGAGCCCCACGAGCAGGCTGTAGGACACGATCGCGGCGACCGTCGCGACGGCCCGCACCGCCGGACGTGCGCGGCCGCGCAGTGCGAGCGCGACGGCGGTACCGACGAGCGTCATGTTGAAGCCGGAGATCGCGAGGAGGTGCGTGGTGCCGCTCACCGCGAACGCGTACGCGAGATCCGCCGACACGCTAGCGCGTTCGCCGAGCACGATCCCGAGCAGGATGCCGCTCTCGGGCTCAGGCACGAGCATGCGGAGCGGACGCGCAAGGTCCACGCGCAGTCCGTCCAGGGGTACGAGCTGCGCGAGATCGACGCCCGGCACGGGACCGAGCACGAGGCGCAGCGCGACACCGACCGCGGACGCGCAGGCGCAGGCCCAGAGCGCTCGGCGAGGACGATCGGCGCTCGCGAGCGCGAACGCCGCACACGCGATCGCGCTGACAGCGCCGAGCACGAGCGCGAGTGGTGGCGATCCACGTGCTGTCAGCGCGACGCACGTCGCGACGAGCGCGGCGGGCAGGAGCGGCGCGACCAAAAGGATGCTCACGGCGGTGCGCTAGCGGGTGGTGACGAGGTCGCGGATGTCCGAAAGCACGCGGGCGGTCACGAGCCCGCGGGTCTGTAGCTCCTCGACTTTGGTGAAGGACTTCAGCTCGCGCGCGCGGACGATCCGCGCGGCGGTGCTCGGACCGATGCCGGGCAGCGATTCGAGCTCCGCGGCGGTGGCCTGGTTGATGTCGACCTTGCGTTCCGATTCACTGCCGGCGCTGCCCGCGGGCGGCGTCTCGCCATAGCGGGGGACGTACACGCGCGCCCCATCACGGAGCGTCGCCGCCTTGTTCAGAGCGGCGGGGTCGGCGTCCGGGGTGGTCCCGCCGACCGCCGCGAGCGCATCGGCGACCCGCGCGCCGGAGGCGAGTCTGACGACGCCGGGACGCGCGACCGCTCCCTCGACGTCGACCACGATGAGCGGCGGCGGTGTTGGCTCGGGCGTGGCCTCGACGACCTCGACGGGTACGGGAGGGGGCGTCCGCGCGCGCACGACCATGGCGAGCGCGCCGGCGGCCACGGCGACGATGACGGCGACGACGATGGGTCGAGGCATGACCGGAGCGTGGCCAAGTCGCGGCGTCGTGGGAAGCCCCAAAGGGCCTCTTGGCCGTCACACGTTCGTGTGACGCAGGGCCCAAAGATGTGGGACCACGTTTCGTCTAATTCGCGCGGCGGCGCTCTCCGGGCGGCTGCATCTGCACGATCGACACGGGGAGACTGCCGACGGCCTCGCCGTCGACGGTGAGCTCGAACCGGTGCATCCCGTAGGTCGTGAAGCTCATGTTGTTGAGCTCGACGATGACGTTCACATCCTGTCCGGCGACGGCATGCACGCTTATCTCCGGCGGGTTCGGCATCGATTGCTGGCCATCCGGCCGCAGGAGACGAACGACGACGTTGTGGGCGCCGACCTCGAGGCCCAGGATCGCCACGAGGAACATCCGCGGGTGCTGCGCAGGCAGCCCGCTCACGCTGATGTTCCGGAAGATCCCCATCAGGCTGACCTTGCCGTCCTGACCGACGAGCGCGTGATCGCAGAGCGCGCCGAGCCTGATCTCCCCGCTCATTTGGTCACGATACTCACAATGCGATCCGCGACGACGATCACCTTCGCCGGCTTCGTGCCGTTCAGAGACGCCTGCACCTTCGGACTCGCCAGCGCCCTCAGCTGTACCTCCGCGTCCGGGAGGCCCGCCGGCATCGGGATGCGATCGCGGACCTTGCCGTCCACCTGAACGACGATCGTGACCTCGCGCGGCGCGGCGACGGCCTCGTCGTACGCGGGCCAGCGCTGTTGATGGATCGACCCGACGCCGCCCCGGCGGCGCCACAGCTCTTCCGTGATGTGCGGCGCGAACGGCGCCAGCAGCAGGATCAGTGTGGCGACGCCCTCGCTCCGGCTGATGCCGCCGGCGCGCTGGAGCGTATTCGCCAGCTCCATCATCGCCGCCACGGCCGTGTTGAAGTGATAGTCACCCAGGTCCTGGGTGACCTTCTTGATCGTCCGATGCACCGCGCCGTCGACGTCGCTATCCCGCGTGCCCGCGGGCTCGGGCTCGGTCAGGCCCAGCTCCCATACCCGCCACAGGAAGCGATGCACGCCCTCGATCCCGGACGCGTTCCAGTCCGCGCCGTCGACCCACGGGCCCATGAACATCATGAACAGCCGCAGCGTGTCGGCCCCATACCGCCGCACGTACTCGTCGGGGGTCTGGACGTTGCCGCGCGACTTCGACATCTTGCGGCCCTTGAAGACGATGGTCCCCTGGTACCGGAAGCGGATCACCGGCTCGTCGAAGGGCAGTTCTCCCAGATCGCGAAGGGCTTTGGTCATGAAGCGCATGTACAGCAGGTGCAGGATCGCGTGCTCGACGCCGCCGGTGTACTGCTTCACCGGCAGCCATTTCCGGCCGACCGCCTTGTTCATGAACGCCGTGTCGATCTTCGGATCGACGTAGCGGTACATGTACCAGGACGAGTCGACGAACGTGTCCATCGTGTCGGTGTCGCGGCGCGCCGGCTTCCCGCATTTCGGGCAGGTCGTGTCGACGAAGGACGCGACGCGCGCCAGCGGTGAGCCGCCACGTCCGGTGATCTCCACATCGCGCGGCAGCTCGACGGGCAGCTGGTCGTACGGCACGGGAACGGCGCCGTCGGTTTCGCAGTACACGATCGGGATCGGCGTACCCCAGTAGCGCTGTCGCGAGACCAGCCAGTCGCGTAGGCGATATATGACCGACGGCTTGCCGATGCCGCGCTTTCGCGCTTCCTCGGCGACAGTCTGCTTCCCCACCTCGCTGCGTGTCCCGGTGAACGGGCCGCTGCGCACCATCGTGCCCTCGCCGACGTACGGCTCGTCCAACCGCGCGTGCTCCGTGCCGTCGGGCGAGACGACCTCGCGGATCTCCAGCCCATATTTCTTCGCGAACGCGAAGTCCCGCTCGTCGTGCCCCGGGACGGCCATGATCGCGCCGGTCCCGTAGGTCGACAGCACGTAGTCGGCAACGTGGATCGGTATCCGCTCGCCGGTGAACACGTTGCGCGCGAACGCGCCGGTATCGACGCCGGTCTTCTCGCGCTCGGCCGAGGTCCGCTCGATCTCGGCCATGTTGCGCGCGTGTTCGACGTAACCCTCCACCTCCGTCCGTTTCGCGGGCGCGGTGATCTTCTCGACCAGCGGATGTTCCGGCGCCAGGACCATGAACGTGGCGCCGAAGATCGTGTCGGGGCGCGTCGTGAAGAAGCGGATCTCCTCACCGGAATGGCCCTCGACCGGGAACGCGATCTCCGCGCCCTCGGACCGGCCGATCCAATTCGTCTGCAGCACGCGTACGCGCTCGGGCCAGTCCAGGCCATCGAACTTCAGCAGCTCGTCCGCATAGTTCGTGATCCGGTAGAACCACTGCGTCATCTGCCGCTTCACGACCAGGGTGTCGCAGCGCTCGCAGTGGCCGTTGATGACCTGCTCGTTGGCCAGGACCGTCTCGTCGCGTGGGCACCAATTCACCGCCGCCTCGCCGCGGTAGGCCAGGCCCTTCTCGTACAGCTTCAGGAACATCCATTGGTTCCAGCGGTAGTACTCGGGGTAGCACGTGACGACCTCGCGCCGCCAGTCGATCGCGGTACCCATGCGGCGGAACTGGTCGCGCATGTGGGCCATGTTCTTTTCCGTCCAGACCGCCGGATGGATCTTGCGATCGATGGCCGCGTTCTCGGCGTTGATCCCAAAGGCGTCGAAGCCCATCGGGAACAGCACGTTGTGGCCACGCATGCGCATGAAGCGCGCGGCGGCGTCGGGTGGCGCGAACGCGTACCAGTGACCCACGTGGATATCGCCCGACGGGTACGGGAACATCGTCAGGAAATAGAAGTTCGGGCGATCGCTGTCATCCGGCGTGTCGTGAAGGCCGGAGCGCACCCACTCTTCCTGCCACTTCGCCTCGATGCTCGCCGGCTCGTATTTTTCGATCCGCTGCTTCGCCACCGCCATCTGCCGCCTCCTTTCGCCCGAATACAAAACGCCCTCCGCCCCGCCGGCTCGTGCCGGACTCGGGGACGGAAGGCGACTTCCGCGGTACCACCCCTCGTTGAGAACGACTGGTGGAGCTGGCGGGATTCGAACCCGCGACCCCCACACTGCCAGTGTGATGCGCTCCCACTGCGCCACAGCCCCGATCGATCTCCGCTCGAGCACGCTGATAACGGGCGTGACTCCGGCGAGCGCTAGATCCCGAGACTCACGCTCGCGGCTCCCGGGCGAGTTCGGCGTTCCCGGACACCGGCTCGCACCAACCGCCGGCTCTCTCCGTCAGGGGTTCCGCGTACTGCTCCCGATCGTGGCCTTTCGAAGCAAAGTATAGGCGGATGTACCCGCTGATCCGCGTCAACAAGCGCATTCCCGACGGCTCGATCTGGCAAGCCCGCCGCGGTTATCTCCTCCCCACGATCGAAGGATGGACCCGTATCTACGGCCCGACAGGAACGCGCTGGTCGAATCCACTTGGTGGCTGGACCACCCAACACGACGGCCTGTCGCTGTTCCATCCGGATCGGCCGTACACGATCTCCTGCCACGGCCCGGTCGATCAGAAGCGCTTCTACGTCGACATCGCGCATCGTGTGCGAGTGGAGCCCGCGCTCCTCGAATTCTTTGACCTCTTCCTCGACGTGATGATCGATCCGTCCGGTTCGGTCAGCGAGAAGGACGAGCACCAACTGATCTTCCTGCCGACGGCGCTACGAGATTTCACGCGTGCCGCGCGCGACGAAGTGCGCCGCCTCATCGCCGGTCGCGATCCCCTCTTCGCTCCACAGAGCACGTACTACGGGCTGCCCGCGGACGCCGCCGCGCTGTCGCCCGCGACCGATGACCTCGACCTGCGCTAGCTAGCCGATCTCCGGTCCGGGACGTCGGATCGCGACCGATTGCAATACACCGAGCGCGAAACAGATCGACACCAGCGAGCTGCCGCCGTGCGAGATGAACGGGAGCGGGATGCCCGTGACGGGCATGAGCGAGATCGCCATGCCGACGTTCACGAGGATCTGGAACACGAGCATCGTGGCGATGCCGGCGCCGAGGAGCATCCCGAACGGGTCGCGCGCGCGGAAAGCGACGCGGAGCGCGGCCACGAGCAGCAGGATGTACAGGGCGAACAGGATCACCGCACCCATGAATCCAAGGTCCTCCGCCAGTCCAGCGAAAACGAAGTCCGATTCCGCGATCGGGAGATAGCCGAGCGGTGACTGCGTCCCCGCCGTGAGCCCCTTTCCGGTCGGACCGCCGGAGCCCACGGCGATGAGCGACTGGATGATGTTCCAGCCGGCGCCCTGCGGATCCGCGTAGGGATCCATGAATGCCGTGAGACGCGCTTGCTGGTAGGGCTTGAGCACGCTCCAGATCACGGGCAGGGCCGCCACGGCCATGGCGACGAGGCCCACGAGCTGCCAAAGCCGTGCACCGGCCATGAACGCCATGCCGAAGAAGATCGCGACGAACACGAGGCTCGTGCCGAGGTCCGGCTGCCGGTAGACGAGGAACACCGCCGGTCCGAGGAACACGAGGCCGCCGAGGATCGTCACGGGCGAGCCCATCTTCTCCGTCCGGTCGGCGAAGAACTTCGCGAGCACCACGATCATGAGGACCTTCGCGACCTCGCTGAACTGGAATGAGAGACCGCCGAAGTTCACCGACCGCTGCGCGCCGAGCGATGACGTGCCGATCGCGAGCACGACCCCGAGAAGCCCGAGCGTGAACAGGTAGACGAGCGGCGCGAAGGTCCCGAGCCAGGCGTAGTCGAACATCGCGACGGTCGCCATGACCGCGAGCCCGATGACGGCCCAGATCGCGCCGCGGATGACGAACTGCATCGGATCGCCGGTG
>WNGI01003602.1_pt1 | contig 15319 bp, 13 predicted proteins | sample 5400621 | NCBI WGS metagenome assembly WNGI01 (sample SAMN13153374, study PRJNA577476) | soil metagenome | isolation source: 20 cm soil or saprolite under Garry oak tree replicate 1 | place: USA:California | collected 2016-06-15 | reverse complement strand
CATCGCGCGCAACGAAAGCAGCCCGGTTCTCGGCCAGCCCGGCCAGCACGCCCTGGCCCAGCGCCGCCTGCGCCAGCTGCAGGAATGCTTCGGCATAGAAGTTCATACGCAGGATGGTCCAGGCCGGCGCCGTGGCGATAAGATGCTGCCCGCCCCGCCAGTAGGAGGCGCTGCGCGCCGGCTCTTCCTCCTCCCGCGTGCCCACGGCCGACATGAAGACGATATGCTTGACGCCCGCCTTCACGGCCGCGTCGATGGCAGCGACGTTCTGCGCCCCGCGCTTTCCGGGTTCCGGAGCGACGGTCGTGATGATGAGCAGACGATCGAGACCCGCATAGGCCTCCGCAAGGCTTTCGGGCCGGTCGTAGTCTCCGAATCGTGCGTGAGCCGATCCGGAGACGGTTTCAGGGGTGCGCGTGATAGCTACGACCTCGTGCCCGCCGGCACGCTTCAGCAATTCCGAAACAACGGCTCTGCCCAAATGGCCGCTTGCGCCACTCACACCGATTTTCATGTCAGCCTCGACTGGGATAACAGAGCAAAAGCAAGCGCGCGGCGCGACTTGCGTCTTTGCCACAGTTGCGCTTGTTTTGACCGCGCTTGCGGGCAACCTACGCGGCCGTGGCCGCCTCAAGCGCGGGATAGTCGGTGTAGCCCGGCGCGGCGCCGCCAAAGAAGCTGGCGCGATCCGCTTCGTTCATCGGCGCGCCGGTCTTCACCCGTGCGACGAAATCCGGATTGGCAAGGACCAGCTGGCCGTAGGCTTCCAGATCGGCCAACCCCGAAGCGACGTCGGCACCGATCCGGTCGAGTGGACGACCGGGCCGGTTCACGATCAGCGATTGCGTCCACAGCGCGCGGACGTCGCCCACCAGTCTCTCGTCGCCGGCATGCAAGACGTGCAGGTAGGCAAGACCAAGCTTGTCGAGTTCGGCGACCAGGTATTGGTAGAGCGCCGGGCCTTCCGCGCCTTCGTCGATGCCCCACATCTTGATCCCGGGCGACAGGCGTATGGCGGTCCTGTCCGCGCCGATTTCCTCGGCAACCGCCGTGGCGACTTCGACGGCGAAACGGGCGCGGTTCGCGATCGAGCCGCCATATTCATCGGTGCGCGTGTTGGCGCTCGGGGCGAAGAACTGCTGGACCAGATAGCCGTTGGCGCCGTGAATCTCGACACCGTCGGCGCCGGCAGCGCGCGCGGCGCGGGCATGTCCTGCATCCCGGTCGCGGTGAACATCTGCCCGCCCGCGGCAATCGCGGAGGGTGCTACGGCTTGACGATGATGCGGCGTATTGTCGGGGTGCGACATACGCCCGGCGTGCATGATCTGGATGAAGATACGGCCACCCTTGTCGTGCACGGCGGCGGACACCTTCTTCCAGCCTGCGACATGCGCTGGGCTGTAGATGCCGGGCGTCGCAAGGTAGCCCTGGCCGTCATCGGAAGGTTGAGTGCCTTCGGTGACGATCAGGCCGACGCTGGCGCGTTGGGAATAATATTCGGCGGCCAGCTCTCCCGGCGTACCGTCGGACTTGGCGCGGCTGCGGGTCATCGGGGCCATGACCAGACGGTTTGGCAGAGTGTAGCGTCCGACACGGACGGGCGTGAATGATTGCTTCATAGTTTTCCTCGACAGGGATTGGATTACCCATGAGGAGAAACTAAGGGCTGCGCCGTAAACAGATAACCCGGCTTATTCAGATGGTATCCATCGGCATATCGGATACAGCCAAAGGAGCGTGATATTCGTGGCCTTCATTTCTGCCGATTGAAATGAATGTATTCGAGGATGGTACCGTCCGGATCTTTGAAAGTCACCGGCAAGGTTGTGATCAGCCATTGAACGTCCATGCCGACACGGGCGCGAACGCTTAAGTCACGCTGCGGAGTCTGCCAATACCCATCGACCGATGGCCCAACATAGCCAGATTGAACGCAGGTCCCGGTCGCTTCAACCGACACCCGCGCCACAGGGATTTAACTAGACGAGGCCGCACGACGATCCACTACTGCCAAGAGTTGAGATACGCCTTCGCTGCCTTCAAGTCGGCAGTTTCAAAGCCTTCGCTGAAGCGATCGTACACCGACTGCAGAAGGCTGCGTGCCTCGGCGACCCGACCTTGACCATGCTGCAAGCGGGCAAGGCTTGTGGATGTTCGCAGCTCCCATGACAGGGCGCCCTGCCGGCGTGCCCAATCGCGCGAGCGCAAAAAGTGCTCCTCAGCCGCCGTCGCGGCCTGGGGCGCACCCTTCCGCAGGATCAGTTCGCCTTTGATGCGCAGGAGTTCGGCGACGCACCAGCGCTCCTCGGTGCGCTCGGATCGCGCGAGCGCCTCGTCGATTGTCGAGAGCCCTTCGGCAGCCTTACCGTCACGACCGAGGGCGTCCGCAATCTCGTCGAGAAATAGAATGTAAAGCAGGTTGAACGCGTTCTCAGGGACGCGGGCGAACGCGGTGCGCAGAAGTTCCAACCCGGCGCCGATGTTGCCGCGCTTGATGAGCAACATGCCTGCGAAACATCGACCCCCAACGTTCCACAGCTCCACCGCGTTCCTGGCGGAGAGATCCATGATCGCCTTAACGTAACGCTCCGCCAAGGTCAGATCGCCGACGAGAAGCGCCACGGGGCAGGCTGCCTGAAGCAGGGTATGGGACAGCGACACCGGGTGATCGCTGGCGCGAGCTTTGACGACCTGGCATTCGACGCTACGCATGGCCTGGTCGGCAAATCCCTGCAGCCAAAGTACGTGGGAGTGATACGAACGCGCCACCACCCGCTGGTCGTATTGAAACCTGATGATGTGCGACCCCCTGGCGACATAGCCACTCAGCATGCGCTCGATGTGCCGCCGCGCACCTTCCAGGTCACCCAGGGCAAGTAGCGCCACGCCGACCAGACGGTCGCCGATTGGCCCGTCGGCAGGATCGGTCGATTTCGCCGCACAGGTGCAAAATCTTTCGGCCACCGCCAGTGCCGCCCGATAGCGACCGCTCGTGATGCAGTCGACAAACAAGCCCCAAAGCGCTCGCAGGCGATAGTCCACATCGTCGAGGCTTTCCGCGATCTCAAAGACGCTTGTCCAGGCCGCTAACGTCTCAGGGCCGGACCCCTTCGTCAGAAATAGCACCGCGCCAAGCGCCGCATGCAATTGCATGTTGCGACGTGCGTCTCGGCTCTCGGCGGGGCCGGAAAGCGCCCGCTCGACGCGACCGCGACATTCCTCCATGAGCGACAAGTGCACCCACAGCGGCACTGCAGCCATGGTCAGCGCTACGCCGACTTCGGCGGCGCCCGTCGGAGAGAAGGCCCAATCCAAGGCCGCCCGCACCTGTCCGACGTGACGGCCGTAGCGCGCCAGCCACGCGGGTGCGGGCAATGTCTTCAGCTCTGTTTCGGCTCTGTCAAAGAGGTCCCGGTAGTAATTGGCATGGCGTCGCGCCACCTGCTCGAACTCGCCGCTTTCAGCGAGCTTCTCGAGCGCGTAGCCGCGCGTGGTCTCGTGCAGCCGATAATATGCAGTCACGCTTCCGACCTTCACCGTCACGAGAGACTTCGTGACGAGGTTCGCCAGGGAGAGAACCACCTCCGATGCGGCGATCTCGCCACCCGCCGCCACCAAGCTCGCCGCTGCTGCCGTAAAGTCGCCGGCGAAAACGGCAAGACGCCGCATTACCAGCCGCTCGGGCTCGGGCAGCAACTCATAGCTCCAGTCCAGCGTTGCACGCAGGGTTTGATGTCGCGGCAGAGCTGTTCGGCGGCCGCCAGTCAGCAGTCCCAAGTGGTTATCTAGGCCCGCGGCGACCTGCTGAAGCCCAAGGGCGGCAACGCGAGCTGCTGCAAGTTCGATGGCCAGCGGAATGCCATCGAGACGCCGACATATCGCAGCAATTGCTGGAAGGTTTTCTCCATTCGGCAAAAAATCCGACTGCAATGCCCTCGTCGTTGCGATGAAGAGCTGCACCGCGCTGTGACCAGGTATGTCGCCGGGTTCCTCATCCTGGGGCGGCACATCCAACGGGGGAACGCGGTAAACATACTCGCCCTCGATCTTCAGGATCTCCCGGCTCGTTGCAAGAATGGTCGTTTGTGGACACCTGCGCACAACCGTTTCCGCCAACTTGGCTGCTGCGTCGATCACGTGTTCGCAATTATCGAGAACAAGAAGAAGTTTCTGTGCTCCGATGGCCCGAGCGACGGACTCGGCGGAAATCTCATGGCCACCCAACTTCAGGCCGAGGGCCCCTGCCAGCGCGGTCGGCACCAGACTGGGATCCGACAGCGAGACCAGTTCGACGAGCCGAACGTCACCCCGAATGTCCGGGAACAAGCCGCGGACCACCTCCAATGCAAGCCTGGTTTTCCCTATTCCCCCCGGTCCGGTCAGCGTGACCACCCGGTAGGCGGACAGCAGCGCGCGCAGATCCTGAACGGCGATAGTTCGGCCGATCAGTTCGGATGCTGCCGCAGGCAGATTGGTCTGAAATGGCTCGGCGGGGCTTCGCATCGGTTCGAGATCAATCGAGTCTACGGATGATGTATCCTCTTGCCGGGATGTCCACGCTCCGAGTAGGCGATAGCCACGACCGGACGCCGTCTTCAGCATCTCGCGATTCCGGCCGAATGCCTTGCGAATCGCGGATATGTGAAACTGAAGCGTATTGTCTTCCACGATCGCGCCCGGCCATACGCGAGCCGAGAGGTCGTTCTTGGTGACAAGCTCACCTGCCGACTGAACCAGAACCTCGATAATTTCGAACGCGCGCCCCCCGATCGGAACGGGCACTCCACGCGCTCGTAGTTCGCGTCGAGCGAGATCGACCTCCCACTCGCCCGACTCATACACCAGTCGTCGGTCTTGTGCGCGCACTCGCGGCCCCTGTTCAGGATTTCTCACGTTTCATCAGAATTTAGCCACGCGCAAGTCAAGAGAGCCGGTTCCTCGTCGGCCGACAACTGTTGCTGCGTCTTGCGTGAGGTCGCCGGCCGTTTTTCGGGCAAGGCCCCTCACTTTCTCAGAAATACTCAGAACTGCTTCAAGGAATTGCCCTGCGCCGGCGGGATAGAACATCGTCATGGCATGGCGTACGGCCCGGATATCTTCCATTTGGCGCCATTCCTTCATCCGACCCGGGAGAGGCTTCCCGAGCGCGTAAAGCATAAGGAATTGCGAATGATCAATCCCGCACGGAAGCCCTCAAATCTCAACCGCCGAGAGGCTCTCCAGACCGTCGGCGCCACCGTCGCACTCGCTGCAGGCGGCCTGACCGGCAACGCCAGCGCCGCAACGACGACCATCAATGCCTCTGACCCCATCGCTGGCGCCTTCTGGCCAAACGGCGCGCGGTTGGCGATGAGTCTCTCACTGATGTTCGAGGGCGGCGGCCAGCCGATCTCGGGCGCTGGCGGTGTGATCCCGGACCCGATCGAGAAGGGCGTCCCGGACCTGCCGACCAACGCTTTCTTCGCCTACGGCCATTACGAGGGCATTCCCCGCGTGCTCGACCTCATGGACAAGCATGGCATCAAGCTCAGCTCATTCATGATCGGCAAGGCGGTCGAAACCTGTCCTGATCTCGCTCAGGAAATCGTACGACGCGGTCACGAGGCGGCCGCTCACGGCCGGGTATGGGACAATTCGTATCAACTCTCCCGCGATGATGAGAAACGCTTCATCGCCGACAGCGTCGAGGCGATCAAGCGGGTCACCGGCCAGCAGCCGATCGGCTGGAACGCCTATTGGATGCGCAACTCCGTCCACATCCTAGAGACGTTGCAGGAACTCGGTTTTCTCTATCACATCGACGAACCGAGCCACGACGAGCCTTTCATCGTGCCGGTGCGAGGACGGGATTTCGTCACCATCCCCTATACCTTCCACATGAATGACATCGTCTCCTTTCCCTTCGTCGGCTGGAACGCAGCCGCCTACGAGCAGGCGCTGCGCGACGAATTTGACCAGCTTTACGAGGAAGGTGCGCGTCGGCGGCGGATGATGGTGGTTAGCCTGCACGATCGCATTTCCGGTCACGCCGGCAGGGTACGAGTGCTCGATCGCTTCCTCGCCTACGCGAAGGGAAAGGAGGATGTGTGGTTCGCCCGGAAGGATGAGATCGCCCGCTACGTGGTGGCCAACCGTATCGCCACGCCGGTTGTCGATCGGGGTTCGCCGAGCGTCACGGGCCTGCCCGGGCCGACGGGCTGAAGAAGGAGGCTTTGCCGATGTCTGATGAGTTGAAGCTTGCCCGCATCGTAAAGGCCCTCGCCGCATTCACGCTTTCGCTGTCCACGCCGGCCCTTGCCGCTGAGAGCATCAAGATCAATGACCTCGTCGTAGCTGCAACAATCCCCGAAGCGCAACGCGACGCGACCATGAAAGCAGTCCGCGCATTCTACGATTTCTGGAACACCGGCGACGAGACCCTGCTGCAGGAAGCCATCGCGCCCAACTTCATCGATCACACGCTGCCGCCGGGCCGGCCGCAAGGGCCTGAGGGACCGGCTTTCGCTTCTCGCCGGTTCCGCGCCGCCGTTCCCGACCTCAAGATTACGGTGGAGAAGATAATCGTCGCAGGCGACTACGTCACTGTGCATATGAACTTCACCGGTCATTTCACCGGCAAGTTCGGGCAGACGCAGGGCAAAGGCCAAGCGGTCCCCTTCATCGCTACCGACCTCATCAAGATCGAGAAGGGCCGCATCACCGACAACTGGCACATCGAGGACAATCTGACGCTGCTGCAAGAAATGGGCGTCGGCAAGGTCGACCAGTGAGGAAAACAGGAGATCGCAAGATGTTGTTTGCGCAAAAGGACGAAATCTCGAGCTCTCTCCAATCGAAATACAACAGCGGAGCAGGTGCAACGCGTATCGAAGAATCTGCGAGCTGGCTGAGCCGCGTGACATTGGTCGTCGCGATCATCATGATCGGATGGAGTTTAAAGGTCATCCTCACCCAACCTGTCACCGCGTGGTTTGCCGCATCGACCACGATCTGGATGGCGGTATTGTTGCTATCCGCGACTTGGAATCTGCGCGGCTCCTTCCCGGCCATTGCGGCGTTGGCGCTGGCCACCGCCGTGGTTTCACGCTTGTTCAGCATTCTGCGTTTGAACCCTCCGGTCAGCATCGCCGGTTTGAAGCCTGATGATCTCGACCTGCTGGTCGCGACGGGTCCTGGCGTGCTGGGCTTTGAGCCTCTTGGCTGGTTTCTGGGTGCACTCGTGTTCATCCAATTTATCCTGCGGGCCGCCTCAGTCGCTGCATCGTCGGATTCGCGGGAGGCATCGCTTAATGACTCGGCACTGATGTTCATCAGAGTCTATGTCGGCTTGATGTTCGTGCCTCATTTCGGGAGCCACATCCTCGGCGGGCCCTTCCAATTCAAGATCTACACGCTCTATTTCGAGAGCCTGGGGATTCAAATGCCCGCCATGCAGGTTGCTCTCGCCGGATCGATCGAACTCATTTCCGCGGTCGGACTCACCTTGGGACTCTTCACCCGCCCGGTTGCGTTGCTGGGATCGGTGTATTTGCTGATGTCGATGCTGTTGGGCGGACATTTTCAAATCGGCTATGTGTGGGCGCTGCCGGAAGGGGGCTACGAGTTCGGCGTATTTTGGGCCGCAGTAATCGCGGTGTTCGCGGTGGTGGGCGGCGGCCGGAATTCGGTGGACCGGCAACTATGGCGGAGCGAGCCGGCCCGCCGTCTCTTGCCCAAGGTCGTAAGGGAAGTCCTGGCGAGCTAACGAGGCAGCCCCCAGCGGGTGCAAAAAATTCGAGTCGCCGGCCAGACTGGATGAGTGATATCGCGATGAAACAAATACCACTCGTCATCGCCGTTACGCTGTCAATCGCCGGATGCGGCAAGGAACAGCCCAAGAAGGTCGAAATCCGGCCGGTGCGTGTGACTTCGGTCCAGCACGCGCTAAGTGGCGATACAATCAGTTTGACAGGTCAAATCCAGGCCAAGGATCCGATCAACCTGGCTTTCAGGATCGGCGGCCGCCTCCAGGAGAGAACTGCAACAGTCGGCGATCCCGTCGCGCCCGGCCAGGTCGTCGCGAGGATTGAACCTCAGGATTTTCAAAACACCGTGCGTTCGGCGGAAGCCGATCTGGCTTCCGCGCAAGCCGTGCTGGCGAATTCAAAAGGCACAGAAGGTCGGCAGAGCGAGCTGTTGAGCAAGGGGTTTACGACGCAAGCTCAATACGATCAGGCCGAGCAGCAGAGGAAAACCGCGCAAGCGCAGGTCGAATCGGCGCAAGCCAGACTGCAGAACGCAAGAGACAATCTTACGTACACTGACCTCAAATCTGATGTCGCGGGATCGGTGACGGCGAAAGGAGCAGAACCTGGCGAGATCGTCGCAGCCGGGAGAATGATTCTCCAAGTCGCCAAACAGGGAGACAGATACGCCGTCTTTAATGTCCCTTCCCAGCTCATAAGACAGAGTCCGAAGGATCCAGAAGTAACCGTCTCCCTATCGGATGATCCGACGATCGTTGCGACCGGTCACGTCCGCGAGGTTGCTCCCCAAGCGGATGCAGCGACGGGCACCTACATCGTGAAGGTCGCCCTCGACCAACCGCCGGATGCAATGCGTCTTGGTGCAACAATCATAGGACAGGTCAAAGTACAATCAGAGCCGGTCATTCAGCTCCCCGGGACGGCATTGACCCAGAGCGAGGGAAAGCCGGCAGTGTGGGTCGTCGATCCTGAGAAAAAGACAGTATCGCTCGTTCAGGTAACAGTCGGTCACTATGATACATCCTCGGCTGTCGTATCGCACGGCCTGAAGGACGGTGATCTCGTTGTAACGGCGGGCGTTCAGGCTTTGCGGCCCGGACAGGAGGTCAGACTTCTTGAAACTGATGCTGGCGCTCAGAAATGAACCGCAGCTTCAACATTTCGGAATGGGCGCTGGCGCACCGCTCGTTCGTTTGGTTTTTGGTCATCATCATCGTGGCAGCGGGCGGACTGTCCTATTTGAAACTGGGGCGCAATGAAGACCCCAACTTTACCATCAAGACCATGGTGGTTCAGGTCCTTTGGCCCGGTGCCAATATCACGGACACGCTCCAGCAGGTCACGGATCGGGTGGAGAAGAAACTCCAGGAGACTCCCGGTCTCGACTACATCAAGAGCTATACAGTTGCCGGCACGTCGACGGTTTTCATTACCCTCAAAGGCTCGGTGCAGAGCCGGGATGTGCCCGACGTTTGGTATCAGGTCCGCAAGAAGATCGGCGATATCCGGCAATATCTTCCGCAAGGCATTGTCGGCCCGTTCTTTAACGACGAGTTCGGCGATACGTATGGCGTCATCTATGCGTTCACTGCGGACGGATTCACGCAACGCGAGCTGCGCGATTATGTGGAGAGCGCGCGGACCCGGCTTCTTGCGATCAACGATGTCTCGAAAATCGACATTTTTGGTGCGCAGGACGAGAAAATCTACGTTGAATTCTCTTCACACAAGATCGCCGGCCTTCATCTCGACCGCCAGGCGTTGATACAAGCCGTCCAGGCCCAGAACGCTGTAACGCCCGCGGGCGTCGTCCAAACATCGGACGAAGAAATCCGGGTCGATGTGACCGGCGGATTTCGCTCAGAAGCCGATCTCAGAAACGTCAATTTCGTAGCCAACGGACAAATACTTCGTTTGTCCGATATCGCGACTATCAAACGCACCTATTCCGATCCGCCGCAGCCGATGTTGCGCTTCAACGGTCAGCCCGCGATCGGAATCGGCGTCGCAATGCGGGCCGGCGGAGACGTGTTAGCGCTCGGACAGAACATCGAACAAGCGATGGCCCAGATCAAGGCGGATCTCCCCATCGGGATCGAACCCCATCTCGCCGCCGATCAGCCGAAAGTCGTCAAGGCCGCGGTCGATGATTTCATGGAAGCGCTATGGGAGGCGATCGGGATCGTGCTCGCCGTTAGCTTCATCAGCCTCGGCATTCGCGCTGGCGCCGTGGTTGCGTGCTCGATTCCGTTGGTGCTCGCTGCGGTGTTTGTCGGTATGGAGTTCGCCGGAATTGACCTGCAGCGCGTCTCGCTTGGCGCGCTTATTATTGCGCTGGGTCTCCTCGTCGACGATGCCATGATCACCGTCGAAACGATGGTGACCCAGCTGGAGGCGGGTGCCGAAAAGACGAGGGCGGCTACGTTTGCCTATACCTCCACGGCGTTCCCGATGCTGACAGGCACATTGGTGACGGTTGCAGGCTTCGTCCCGATCGGCTTTGCGAAAAGTTCTGCCGGCGAATACACCTTCTCGCTCTTTGCCGTCGTTGCATTGGCGCTTGTTATCTCCTGGATCGTAGCGGTTCTGTTCGCGCCACTGATTGGCGTAACCATCCTGCCCGACGGGATGAAGCATGCGGCCGAGGCGGAGCCTGGCCGTGTCATGCGCGGGTTTCGCCATGCGCTGACGGGCGCCATGCGCGCCAAATGGCTCACGATCGGTGTGACGCTGGCGGCATTGGCAGCGTCGATATTTGGACTGCGCTTCGTTCCTCAGCAGTTTTTCCCGGCCTCCGACAGGCCGGAACTGCTCGTCGATCTGAAGCTTTCGGAGGCTTCCTCTATCTACGCAACCGAAAGGACCGTTGCAGCCTTCGAAGAGCTGTTGAAGGACGACCCCGATATCGACCACTGGACAAGCTATGTCGGACAGGGAGCCGTCCGGTTTTATCTGCCGCTGGACGTGCAGCTTGCCAACGATTTCTTTGCCCAATCGGTCATCGTCACTAGGAGCCTTGAAGCACGCGAGCGGCTCCGCAGTCGCCTCGAGCCTCTTTTGATTGAGAAATTTCCCGGCGTGGTGAGTCGTCTTTCGGCGCTTGAATTGGGGCCGCCCGTTGGCTGGCCGCTGCAATATCGCGTGAGTGGTCCGGAGCCGGTGCGGGTTCGCGAAATCGCTTACAAACTCTCCGCCGTCATCGCCAGTGACCCGCGCACGGAGAAAATCAGCTTTGACTGGATCGAGCCGCAACGTACGTTGCGAATGCGCGTCGATCAGGATCAGGCCAGGCTCCTGGGCGTGAGTTCGCAAGTGCTGGCTCAGTCATTATCAGCCGTGGTGTCCGGCATCACCGTCACGCAATTGCGCGACGGGATATACCTGATCGATGTCGTCGCGCGCGCCGATGAACAGGAGAGAATATCTCCGGATGCACTTCGCACCCTGCAGATTCCTATTCCAAACGGAGGTACCGTTCCGCTGCTCCAGCTGGCGACGGTCGAATATGCCCAGGATTGGCCACTGATCTGGCGGCGGGATCGAAACCCAACACTGACAGTCCAGAGCGATCTGATTCCGGGGGTGCTGCCTGCAACATTGGTCGATAGCCTGCATGCCAAGGTGACCGCCCTGAATGCCGAGTTGCCAGTTGGTTATGCGATTGTCCCCGGGGGATCGGTTGAGGAAAGCGCGAAGTCGACATCGTCCGTCGCTGCGGTCGTTCCAGCAGCACTTCTCATCATGCTTGTTGTGCTGATGATTCAACTTCAAAGCTTCAGCCGGCTGTTTTTGGTGCTGAGCGTCGCGCCGTTTGGGTTGATTGGGGTCGTAGCGGCATTGCTGATCGCGGGAAAGCCACTCGGCTTTGTTGCGATTCTCGGTGTTCTAGCCCTCGTCGGCATGATTGTTCGCAATTCGGTGATTCTGGTGGACCAGATCGATACCGAGATCGCGCACGGGCGAGCCCCTTGGGACGCTGTTATTGCAGCAACTCTGCATCGATTTCGCCCGATCCTGCTTACCGCCGCGGCGGCCATTCTCGGGATGATCCCGATCGCTCCGACCGTCTTCTGGGGGCCGATGGCTTATTCCATCATGGGCGGTTTGGCGGTTGCCACGATGCTGACGCTTGTATTTCTGCCGGCACTTTACGTGGCCTGGTTCCGTATCAAGGAGCCTTCGCCGCAAGAGGTGGATCGCGCCGATCATTCCCACCAACTTCTGCAAACTTCCTAGAATCGAGTTTGTTCACACGATTGCCGCCGACGGGGAAAACGCTGCTGCGATCTTCTCAATCAACAGACGCACACGTTTCGGTTGGGCTTGTGTGGCTGGATAGACGATCTGCAGCCCCGTTTGGCCGGACGAGAAGTCCCGCAGAAGTTCGACGAGCGCGCCCTCACGCAAGTCCGCCTCGACGTCCAAGCGTGATTTTCGGGCAATGCCGAATCCGCTCCGACACCAGACCCGGACCAATTCGCCGTCGTTCGCTACCCTATGCCCCTGCACCATGACCCGCCGCTCCTTGCCGTCAATCAGGAAGGGCCAATCCCGATCGGTCGTCAGGCCATAACGCATGACGAGGCATTCGTGATGGACAAGATCATCGGGGTATTGCGGAGTTCCCCGAGTCTTCAAATAGGCTGGAGACGCGCACACGATTCGTCGGTTCTCGGCGAGGCGCTTCACGCGCAAGGTGCTGTCAGCCAGTTCGCCATACCGAATGGCGAAGTCCTGTCCCTGACCAACCAGGTCGACATAGCCGTCCGTCAGGTTGAGATCGATGGTCACTTCCGGGTGCTCGGCCAAGAACGCGTCCAGGGTCGGGACGACATAGCTGCGGCCGAGATCGATCGGCGCGCTGAGCCTGATGGGCCCAGATATCTTCTCGACCCCCAGCCGAATGAGAGCTTCCAGTTCGTCGGCCTCGGCCAGAAGACGCCGTGCACCCTGAACCAGCAGTCGCCCTTCCTCGGTCAGGCTGATGGCGCGCGTCGTGCGATGCAGGAGCGCGGTCCCATAGTATTTTTCCAACGCGACGAGGCGCTCGGAGACGGAGGCAGCGGATAGACCAAGTTCCCGGCCGGCGGCTGCCAGACCTCCTTTCTCAACAATGCGAAGGAACAGGGCCAGATTATCGAGGATCATCATTCGTAGAATCCGAATAGTGTATTCGGAACTTACCCAATTATACGGGAAATGTGAATGCTTTAGCTTCTTCCGCGAAAGGGAGCATTCACATGAAACTCGATCACGTCACCATTCGCACCCGGGATTTGCAGACGGCACGGAGCTTCTTCCTGAAGGTGTTCGATCTGGAAGAGGGCGAGCGGCCGCTCGCCGTGCAGCGCATTCCCGGCCACTGGCTCTACTCCGAGGGTCATCCGCTCGTCCACATCATTGGCGCCCAAGGATACGGCATCGACCGCGCTGCCGAGGCGATCGATCACGTCGGCTTGCGAATGGAAGGCTATGCCGACTTCCGCAACAAGCTCGATCAGCTCGGCATCCACTACTCAACGATGGACCTCGCCGATATCGGGGAGCGGCGGCTGTTCTTTCGCACACCCGGCGGCCCACTGCTGGAAGCCGTCTTTTCCGAATCCGTCCCCCAAAACAACTAAACTCTCAAAGGATCATGGTCATGTCGCTCAAGTCGAAAATGCCTTTTCGGGTATGGTTACTCACACTCTCGGCTTTCGCCATCGGCATGGCGGAATTTGTCATCGCCGGCATCTTGCCCCAAGTGGCCGACTCCCTTCGCGTCACCGAAGGTCAGGCCGGCGGCCTGATCACCGCCTACGCCCTGGCGATCGTCGTTGGCGGACCGATACTGACCCTTTGGCTCGCGCGTTTCGAGAAGCGCGCGGTGCTTATTGGCCTGATGGCGCTATTCATCGCGGGTAACCTCATCGCCGCCTTTACAGACAGCTACACCGTACTACTCGTCAGCCGCGTGATCGCGGGCCTGACGCAAGGGCCGTTTTTCGGCATCGGCGCCGTCGTGGCGATGAAGCTCGTTTCCGACAAGCTCGCCGGCCAGGCCGTCGGGCAGATGTTCGCCGGTCTGACTTTGGCGAACGTGCTCGGCGTTCCCGCTGGGACGTGGATCGGCAACACATTTGGTTGGAACATGACGTTCCTCTTCATCAGCGCACTCGGCGTGCTCACCGTTGTAGCCATCGTCGGCTTTGTTCCCGTTCAGGAACGGGACGGTACAGTGGCGAGCATCCGTGGACAGCTGGGCGCCTTTACGGACTGCAATCTGCTCGCAAGTCTTGCGATCACCGCCCTCGGTTGGGTCGGCTTTATGACCTTCTATGGCTATTTCGCGCCGGTGGCCGAGCGAGTAGCGGGCTTTAGCGCCTCGGATATGACTTGGGTGCTGGTCATCGTCGGCTTGGGTCTCCTCATCGGCAACACACTGGGTGGCCGGACGGCTGACGCGAATCTTCGATTGTCGCTCATCTTCTGGCCGGCAGCGATGATTGTTTCTCTGATCGCCGTCGGGCTCCTCGCGCCATTCAAATGGCCTTTCGTGGCTGCTGCCTTCGTCTTCGGCATTACCTCTTTCGCCAACGTACCGCCGATGCAGATGCGCGTCATGAAATACGGCACGGCCGCGCCCGAACTCGCCGCGACCGCGAACATCTCGGCCTTCAATCTCGCGAATGCGCTGGGCGGCATGATTGGCGGAGCCCTAGTAGACAGCGCGTTTGGACCTGGGGCCATCCCCTACGCAGCTGCCATCCTCCCCCTGGTCGCACTCCTCTTCATCCTGTCGCAGGAGCACGACAGCAGAATGGGTCCGGCATTGTCTCGGCCCTCTCTAAAGGAAGCGACGCTATGACCACGATTTCTACGAAGAGCGAAGTAATAACCCTGATCAATGTGTTCACGGTTGAACCGGCAAACCAGCGACGGCTCATCGAACTTCTAACCGAAGCCACAGAGGTTTCAGTGTGCCGGGCGCCGGGCCACAAAGGTCACGATGTACGCGCAGTGGCGGAGCATCGATGACTACCAGGCGATGCGCCAGGACCCGAACCCGCTTCCGTTTCTTCAGGAAGCGCTGACGATCGCTAGGTTCGAACCTGGTATCTACCAGGTTGTGCAATCCTTCGCACCCGGCGGCGAGACAATGTGAAACGACGCCGTTCGTTGCGCCCGGAGCGCACATTCCATAACCGATCATTCTGCGAAGTCCAGTCTGCTGGGGACCAAGAGGGCTTGGGCTGAGCGCTACCCATCAAGCGCAGAATGTCGTACAAATCGTAGATTGGTGTAGAAAATAGTGGGAAGGCATGCCGGGGAAGGACTCGAACCCCCGACCTTGGTGTTGTTCTTCAGCGATCAGTCGCCGGACGACCGGTAGACTCAACGTTTTCCATAGCCGTTTCTACACCAACCCGCGATTGCAGGCTCGAGTTCTCCCGGCGCGCTCCGAAATGGTGACCACTCTGATCGCGCAGATGTCCGATTTGCTCGCCCCAATATCCAAATCTACGACGCGCGCGTAGTCGACCTGTACCAACGGGTCTGTGCGCGGTATCTCGTTGTTGCGAAGGGTGC
>WNGI01004691.1_pt1 | contig 15327 bp, 10 predicted proteins | sample 5400621 | NCBI WGS metagenome assembly WNGI01 (sample SAMN13153374, study PRJNA577476) | soil metagenome | isolation source: 20 cm soil or saprolite under Garry oak tree replicate 1 | place: USA:California | collected 2016-06-15 | reverse complement strand
CGGCGGCTGGGGCCGTTCGATTGCGTGCTCTGGGCGGTCGGACGTGTTGCGGCGGTGGAGGACCTCGCGCTCGGCAGGGCGGGCGTCGCGCTCGATATCCAGGGCTTCATCGCCACCGACCTCTACCAGGCGAGCAGCGCGGAGCGGATCTACGCCGTCGGCGATGTGGCCGGGCGCGCGCAGCTCACCCCGGTGGCGATCGCCGCGGGGCGGCGGCTGGCGGACCGGGTGTTTGGCGGGCAGAGCGACCGGCACCTGGACTACCAGAACATTCCGACGGTGATTTTCGGGCGTCCGCCGATCGGCACCGTGGGCTTGAGCGAAAAAGCGGCGCGCGAGCGCTTCGGTGCCGCCAACATCACGGTGTTCAGATCCAGTTTCGTGCCCCTCTATCACGCCCTCACCACGGCGAAGGGGCGCTGTGAGATGAAGCTCGTGACCACAGGTCCCGGGCAGCGCATCGTCGGCCTGCACGTCGTGGGAGCGGGCGCGGACGAGATGCTGCAGGGGTTCGCGGTCGCGGTGCGCATGGGGGCGACCAAGAAGGACTTCGACGACACGGTGGCGATTCATCCGACTTCCGCGGAAGAATTCGTAACCATGCGCTGAACACTCAGGCGCTGCCGCTACGCTCCTTGAGCGCGGCCAGCACCGGCGCGGTCTCGGGACGCAGGCCGCGCCACAGACGAAACGACTCCGCGGCCTGCTCCACCAGCATGCCCCAGCCCTGCAGCGCCCGCGCGCACCCCTGCCGCCTGGCCCATTCGACGAAGGCGGTCGCGGACTTGCCGTAGGCGAGGTCGTAGCACACGGTCTGCGGCCCAATCACCGCCGGCGGGAAGGGCGGCAGGTCGCCGGCGAGGCTGGCGGATGTTGCATTGACGATCAGGTCGAACGGCGCGCCCCCGAGCTCTGCGAAATCGACGCCCCGGACGGGGCCGAGCTCGGTAAACGCCGCGGCGAGCGTGTGGGCGCGCTGCGCCGTGCGGTTGGCGATCACCACCACCTCGGGCGCCAGGCCCAGCAGCGGGCCCAGGATTCCGCGGGTCGCGCCGCCCGCGCCGATGAGGAGCACCCGGCGGTGGGTGATGACCACGCCGAGGTTGTCGCACAGGTCGCGCACCAGGCCGGCGCCGTCGGTGTTGTCGCCGAGGATGCCGTCGGGACGCGCCGCGAGCGTGTTGACCGCCGCGGCATACGCGGCCCGCGGCGTCAGCTCGTGCGCCACATCCAGCGCCGCGATCTTGTGAGGCAGGGTCACGTTCAGGCCACGGCCGCCCTGGGCGAAGAACGCGCGCACGCGCGCGTGAAACTCAGCGGGCGCCACGTCGTGGAGGCGGTAGCTGATCTTCTGACCGGTCTCGCGGGCAAACATGCCGTGAATGAACGGCGAGAGGCTGTGAGCGACCGGATGGCCCACGACCCCGTACTGGTCCAGCGCGTTACCCATCAGACAGATTGTGACAGCATCCGCGCGCTCGTGCCTGCGCAAGGCCCCACCGCGAGGGCTGACTTGAGCTCCGGCAGCCAGGCCTGCAGGCGCTCGAGCATGAGGTAGGGCGGGTTCACGATCAGCAGGCCCGAGCCGTTGAGCCCGACCTGTGAGTCGCGCGGATACAGCCACAGCTCGCACACCAGCGCCGGCGCCTGGAGGCTGCGCGCGCAGACGGCCTGCCAGGTGGCGGTGCTGCGCTGGTCCTTGATCGGATACCAGGCCGCGAACACGCCGGTCGGAAAGCGGCGCAGCCCTTCGGCGAGTGCCGCCGTGAGATGCCCGAAGTCCTGCTGGGTCTGCTCGTACGGCGGGTCGATGAAGGTGAGCCCGCGCCGCTCCGGCGGCGGCAGGAAGGCCCGCAGGCGCGCGAAGCCGTCGCCACGCTCGACCCGCACACTGCGCGGGCCGTCGCTGCGCGCTTGCGCGAGGCTCCCGAGGGAGGCCTCGAGCGCGTTCGCTTGCGCTCCCAGGAACTCGATGAGCACCGCACGATCCTGCGGCCGCAGCTCACTCGCCGCGATCAGCGGCGAGCCGGGATACAGATGCCGCTGTCCGGGGCGGGCGCGAAACTGCGCCAGCAGCGCCGCGTACTGGCGCAACTCCGGCGCGCGGTGCTCGAGGCTCGCGAAGCGTCCGATGCCGGCGGCCGCCTCGAGCGACGGGCTCGACAGATCGTAGCTGCCGCGACCGGCGTGGGTGTCGAGGTACAGGAACCCCTTGTCCTTCTTCTTCAGCGCCGTCAGCAGCTGAAGCAGCGTCACGTGCTTGTGCACGTCCGCGAAGTTGCCGGCGTGGAAGCTGTGGCGGTACTTCATTGCCTGCGCTGATCCGGGCTGATGAAATGTATCACCTGGGAAAGGAGGCCGCGCTTGGCGGAATACTGGTTCGACAGCCACGATGGCCTGAGGCTCTACAGCCGTGTGTACGCCGCCGCCGCCGCCGGCTCACCGGTGGTGCTGTGCCTGCACGGGCTGATGCGCAACAGCCGCGATTTCCTCGAGCTGGCGGCACGCCTGGCGGCGCGCCACCGCCTCATCGTGCCCGACGTGCGCGGCCGCGGCTTCTCGGCGCGCGATCCGAATTACAACAACTACCAGATCCCGGTCTATCTTGAGGACCTCCTGAGGCTGCTCGCGGGTCTGGGTGCGGCCCGCGTGAGCATCATCGGCACCTCCATGGGCGGACTCATGGCGATGGTGCTGGCGGCGATGCACCCGCAGCTCGTCTCGCGCATCGTGCTCAACGACGTCGGCCCGGAAGTCGACCCCGCGGGGCTCGAGCGCATCCGCGGCTACGCCGGCAAGGCCGCTCCCGTGCGCAGCTGGCCCGAGGCGGTCGCGCAGCTGCGCGCCGACTACGCATCCTCCTGGCCGGGCTTGAGCGATGCGCGCTGGGATGAGATCGCACGCCTGAGTTACCGCGCCAACGCGCAGGGCGTGCCGGAGGTGGACGCCGATCCGCTGATCCGCGAGCCGTTGAAGAGCACCTCCGCAGCCGCGCCGGATCTGTGGCCGTTGTGGCGCTCGCTCGCACGGCTGCCGATCCTTGCCATCCGCGGCGCGCACTCGGACATCCTGAGCGTGACGACCCTCGCGCGCGATCGAGCGCTTCCTGGCGGGGAGCGCGCGCGGGACGCGCGAGGCTACTTGAGACGCCGCGCGCGGCCGTTGGCCGCCGGTGCCGCGGGCCGCAACTTGCCGACGGCGCTCTTGCGCACCGCGCTCCTGGCGCGCGCGCGGGGCTTGCGGGCGGCGCCGTGGGCCCCGGCCTTAGGCTTGGCTGCCGGCGCCGGCGCGGCCGCCGGAGGAGCTGCGGCCACGGGCTGCGCGCGCGCGCCGCGCGCGCTTTTCCTGCCGGCGCCGGCCGCTCGCGCGGCCGCCGTCCCGGGCGCCCGCGGCGCGCCCTCGCCGTCAGCCGGCGCGGCAGCGGCGGCACGCTTGCCCTTGCCCCAGCGTCCGAAGCGTGCGCCGCGCTCGGGCGCCGCCGCGAGCAACGCGCGGCATTCCTCGAGCGTGAGGGCCTTGGGGTCGCGGTCCTTCGGTATCTTGGCGTTTTTCTTGCGATCGGTGATGTACGGTCCGTAGCGGCCGTTGAGCACCTGGATGCCCTCGGCGGGGAAGTCCTGGATGATGCGATTGGCGTCCGCTTCCTGCTTCAGGCGTATCACCTCGAGCGCCCGCTCGAGCGTCACGGTGTACGGGTCGTCCTCCTTCAGCGAGGCGTACTTGCTGCCGTACTTCACGTACGGGCCGAAACGCCCGACGTTGGCGACGATGGTTTCGCCTTGCGCGGTCTCCCCGAGCTCGCGCGGCAACTTGAACAGCTCCATCGCGTCGGCGAGCGTGATCGCATCCATCTTCTGCCCCGGGCGCAGGCCCGCGAACCGCGGCTTCTCCTCGTCGTCCTTGGTGCCGATCTGCACGAACGGGCCGTAGCGGCCCATGCGCACGGCGATGGGCTTGCCGGTGGCGGGGTCCCGGCCGAGCTCGCGCGCCTGCGCAACCTGCTCGCGCGTGACGGTGCGCTCGATCTTCTCGACCTGCTGGATGAAGGGCTTCCAGAACTTGTCGAGCGGCGTGGTCCACTCTTCCTCGCCGCGCGACACCGCGTCCAGCTCATCCTCCATCGCCGCGGTGAAGCCGTACTCGACGTAGCGATGGAAGTGATGGGTGAGGAAGCGGCAGACGATCTTGCCGATGTCGGTCGGCACGAAGCGCCGGCTGTCCATTTCGACGTATTCGCGATCCTGCAGCGTCGAGATGATGCTCGCATAGGTCGACGGCCGGCCGATGCCGTGCTCTTCCAGCGCCTTCACCAGCGAGGCCTCGCTGTAGCGCGGCGGCGGCTCGGTGAAATGCTGCTCGGCGGCGAGGGCGGTGAGCTGCACCGCATCCCCTTCGTTCATCGGCGGCAGCACGTGATCGGAATCGTCCGCGGCCCGGGCGTCATCGGTGCCTTCCTGGTACACCGAGATGTAGCCGGGCTTCACCAGCGTCGAGCCGTTGGCGCGCAGCAGGTGACGCTGCGCCCCGTCGGGCCCGGCGAGCATGTCCACGGCGACGGTGTCGAACAGCGCGTGACTCATCTGCGAGGCGACCGCGCGTTTCCAGATCAGGGCGTAGAGGCGCGACAGGTCATCCTCGATCTTGCCCTCCACGTCCGCCGGCGTGATGGCCGCCGAGGTGGGGCGGATGGCCTCGTGCGCTTCCTGCGCATTCTTCGACTTGGTCTTGTAGATGCGCGGCTCCTCCGCGACCTCCTGCTGACCGTAAAGCCGCGCGGCCACTTCGCGGATCTCTTGCACCGCTTCCGCGGCGAGCGACACCGAGTCGGTGCGCATGTAGGTGATGAGGCCGACGCTGCCTTCGCCCAGATCCTGACCCTCGTACAGCTGCTGCGCGAGTCGCATGGTGCGCCGGGCGTTGAAGCCGAGCTTGCGGGCCGCCTCCTGCTGCAGCGTCGAGGTGGTGAAGGGCGGGGCCGGATTGCGGCGGCGCTGCTTGCGATCGATCGCGAGCACGCGCAACTCGCCGCCGCCCGCGGCGCCGGCCGCCGCGCGGATGGCGCGCTCGACCTCGCGCGCCGCGGTCTCGTTGGTGAAGCTGAACTGCTCGACCTTCTGGCCGCGATACTCCAGCAGCTTCAGCGGGAAGGACTGCGCGCTGTGCGCGCCCTCACCCTCGATGGTCCAGTACTCCTGCGCCACGAACGCGCCGATCTCCTCCTCGCGCTCGCAGATCATGCGCAGCGCCGGGCTCTGCACGCGCCCGGCCGACAGCCCGCGGCGCACCTTCTTCCACAACAGCGGTGAGAGATTGAAGCCGACCAGATAGTCGAGCGCGCGGCGCGCCTGCTGGGCGTTGACGAGCTCGAGCGACAGCCCGCGCGGTTGCGCGACCGCCTCACGGATGGCGTTGCGCGTGATTTCGTAGAACACCACGCGGTGCACGTCCTTGCCGTCGAGATCGCCGCGCGCGTTCAGGATCTCCTTGAGGTGCCAGGCGATCGCCTCGCCCTCGCGATCCGGGTCGGTGGCCAGGTACAGCGCCTTCGCCTTGCGCAGCGTGCGCGCGATGGCCTCGACGTGGCGCTCGTTCTTGTCGAGCACCTGGTACTTCATGGCGAAGCCCTTGTCGGGATCGACCGCACCCTCCTTGGGCACCAGGTCGCGCACGTGCCCGTAGGAGGCGAGCACGTCGAAGTCGCGGCCCAGATACTTCTTGATCGTCTTGGCCTTGGCGGGCGATTCGACTATGACCAGATTGTCTGCCATGGCTTACCGAAACCTGACCTCACCTGCCGGCGCTGCGGCGCGCTCAATGCGGAGCATGGGTGCGCACTTCCAGTCATCATTCAAGGTAATCGGCCATAGCGGCCGCCCGGAAGCGCCGCTACACGCCCCTGCAACTCGAGTATCAGCAGCATCGAGGCAACTGACTCGGAGGCTAAGCGCGTGCGCGCGACGAGAACATCGATGGTCGCGGGTTCAAAGCCGAGCGCATCTAACAGCATTTCATACTCCTTGTCCAATGCCGGCGGCTCCTGCGGGTGGCTGCGCGCCCCCGTAAGTGTTTCTTTCGGAACCGAAATCCGCAGCTCCGCCAGAACGTCGGCGGCTTCCTCCACCAGCTTCGCGCCGTCGCGTATGAGTTGGTGGCAGCCCCTCGAGACCGGATTGTGGATCGAGCCCGGGATCGCAAACACCTCGCGTCCCTGTTCCGCCGCGAGGCGCGCGGTGATGAGCGAGCCGCTGTGGCGCGCCGCCTCGACCACCAGCGTGCCGAGGGAGAGGCCGCTGATGATGCGGTTGCGCCGCGGAAAGTGCTGACGGAGCGGCGCGGTGCGCGGCGGAAACTCCGACACCAGCGCGCCGCGGACCCGAATACGCGCCGCGAGGCCCTCGTGCTGCTGCGGATAGACCCGATCGAGGCCGGTGCCGCACACGGCCACCGTGTGTCCCTCGACCGACAGCGCCCCCTCGTGGCTCGCGGCATCGATCCCCAGCGCCAGTCCGCTGGTCACGGTGAGCCCGGCGCGTGCAAACCACGCCGCGAACGCGCGCGCCGTCTGCTGTCCACTCGGCGTGGGGTTGCGCGAGCCGACCATGGCGAGCTGCGGCGAGGAGAGCGCCGGCGCCGATCCGAGCACGTAGAGCGCCGCGGGCGCCCCGACCGTCTCGCCGAGCAGCGGCGGATAGTCCGGGTCGGTGCACAGAACGATGCGCGCCCCGCTCACCGTGAGCCAGGCGAGATCCGCATCCAGCGCCGGCTCATCGGGGCAGCTCAGAAAGCTGCGCGCGGCGGGGGGCAGCTGCACCTCGCGAGTCGCGCGCGACTCGGCCGCGCGTGCCGGCTCGCCGCCCGAGGCGGCAATCAGGGCGCGCAGCTGCTCGGCGCTCAAGCCCGGGGCCCGTGCCAGGAGCGCGCGCGCACGCATGGCATCCATGCGCGCGAGCATAAAGGAAAGGGAGTCAGGGACTACGCACCACGTCGGCGACGTGAATGGTGTCGGAGGCGCCGACGATCAGCCCGAAGCTCACGCGATCGAACACCTTGAACACCAGCAGCGTTCCGCTGCGCTCGTCCGGCAGTTTCACCTTCGGCGCGAACGAGGTGCCGACGCCGCTGCCGATCTTCTTGCCGCCGCGGTACAGGTCGCGCACCACGGCGCCCGCCTGGTCGACGGCGAGCACGTTGCCGGGCTCGAGTCCGTGGCGCTTGCCGCGGTTGATGACGACCACCTCGTACGGCCCCACGAGGTCGGTGCCACCGACCACGTTGATGATGCGGCCCTGTACTGCGCTCGCCGGCGAGCGCAGCGCGAAGGTGACCGGGGTCTCGCTGGCGTCGGAGGACAACAGGCGATCGCCCCGCAGCGTCTCGCGCGCCGGGTCGATCAGCAGCGCCTTGGCGGGGTCTCCCGGGCGCTGCACCAGCGCGGTGGCGGTGTAGATTCCCACGTAGCCGACCACGCTGCCGTCATCCGGGTCGCGCAGGGGATCGGCGACGTGTACGACGGCGAAGCGGGCATTCTCGGCCGCCGGAAGATTGCGTACGTACACCTCGTTGCCGGAGCCGGCGATCTCGTGCATGTCGCGGAACGCGAGCACGTAGGGGGCGTCACGGATCTGCTCGGCGGTCATGACCGTCGGCCGCGACAGGAACGCGGCGATGGCCGAATAGGCAATGGTCGGGATGGCGGTGTCGAGCGCCGCGCTGCGCAGGCGCGGATCCAGGCGCACGGCACCGGCCTGCTCGAGGCTCACCTGCGGCCGGCCGTCGGCCCCGTACGCCAGCGCCAGCGTGTCGCCCGGATAAATGAGGTGGGGATTGGGGACCTGGGGATTGATGATCCACACCTCGGGCCACAACCACGGATCGCGCAGGTACATCGTGGCGATGCCCCAGAGCGTGTCGCCGCGTTTGACCGTGTAGTGCTTCGGCGCGCCCGGCTTGAGCGCGGGGCCGGTCTCGACCGGCGGTGCAGCAGCCGGAGCCGCCGCGGTGGCGCCCGCTTCCCTGATGGCCGCCTCGGTCGCCGTCAGCTCTTCCTCGGCGGGGACCGCGCGCGCTGCGCCTGCCGCCTGCGTCACCGGCGCGGGGGCGGAGGCCTGGGGCTGCGTGTGCCGCAGATGCGAGCAGCCGCAAACCGTGATCGAAACGATCAGCAAGCCCGCCGCGAGGCGAGCTCCAAGTACTTGATTCGAGACCATCCTCCACTCCTCATTGCGCGAGGTGGACCCCACGACCTGCGCCCGGGATTCTAGTTGTTATACTGGCCTCGTGCCCGCTCGGCATGCGAATTAATGTCGAGTTTGTGCGCTGGATCACGGGCGGCTCCGCCCCCATATCACGCAGCCCATGGCCCTGAGAACGATTCTCGAGTTCCCCGACCCCCGGTTGCGCACGCGCGCGCAGCCGGTGACCGGCTTCGATGCGGCCCTCGGCACGCTGGTCGAGGACCTGCTCGAGACCCTGTACGCCGCTCCCGGCATCGGGCTCGCCGCGACCCAGGTCGACGTCCACCAGCGGGTCATCGTCATCGACGTCTCGGCCGAGCACAACCAGCCGCTGGTGCTCATCAACCCGCTGATCGTCGCGCGCGAAGGGGAGGCGAGCTCCGAGGAAGGGTGTCTGTCGGTGCCGGGGATTTTCGATGAAGTGAAGCGCGCGGCGAAGATCCGGGTGCGCGCGCACGATCGCACCGGCGCGCTGTTCGAGCGCGAGTACGACGACATCCTGGCGGTGTGTATCCAGCACGAGATGGACCACCTCGACGGGAAGCTGTTCGTCGACTACCTGTCGGATCTGAAGCGCGAGCGGATTCGCAAGAAGCTCGAGAAGGAGCGCAAGGGGCGCCTCCCGCACGGGGCTGCGGCGAGCTCGGGCAGCGCGCGCCGCGCGTACTGACGTTGCGCGTCGCCTTTGCCGGCACGCCAGAATTCGCGCTGCCCGCCCTCGCGGCGCTGCTCGCCCGCCACAGCCTCGTCGGGGTCCTGACGCAGCCGGACCGGCCCCGCGGCCGCGGCCGCAGGCTCGCCGCCAGCCCGGTAAAGACCGCGGCGCTTGCCTCGAGCGTGCCGCTCGCGCAACCGCACACCCTCACGAGCGCCGCCGCGCGCGCACCGTTGCTGGCCTGGCAGCCGCAGGTTCTGGTCGTCGCGGCCTATGGACTGATCCTGCCGCGCGAGGTCCTCGCTCTCCCGCCCCTGGGGTGCGTCAACATCCACGCCTCGCTCCTGCCGCGCTGGCGCGGAGCCGCACCCATCCAGCGAGCCCTCCTCGCCGGGGACACCGAGACCGGCGTCACCATCATGCAGATGGACGCCGGTGTGGACACCGGCCCCGTGCTGCTGCAGCGACGGCTCGCCATTTCCGCGAGCGACACCAGCGGCTCGCTCCACGATGCGCTCTCGAAGCTCGGCGCCGCGGCGCTCCTCACGGCGCTCGATGGACTGGCTGCCGGCACACTCACGCCCCGCCCCCAGCCCCCCGAGGGGGTCACGTACGCGCCCCGGATCGAGAAGGCCGAGGCACGCATCGACTGGAGCCGCGACGCGGTGCAGATCGAGCGCCAGATCCGCGCCTTCAATCCCTGGCCCGTGGCGGAAACGACGCTCGAGGGGGAACCGCTGCGCCTCCTGGCGGCGCAGGCAGAACCCGCGGCAGCCCGGCGCGATGAAGATCCTGCAAAGGACGTTAAAAGCCCTGATTCCGGTGTGATCATCGCCGTACAGGACGACTTCATGCTCGTTAGATGCGGTCGAGGCTGCCTGCGCGTGACGCAAGTGCAGCGGCCGGGGCGCCGGCGGGTCGCCGTACGCGACTACGCGCATAGCGTGGCTCTGACCGGGCGGCAGCTTGTCTAGAACTCCCTGGGCGCCTGGCGCGCCGGCGCTGGCGGCGGCGGCGCGGGCGGTCGACGAGGTGATCTCAAACGGCCACTCCGCGGACGCGGCCCTCGCCCCGCTCGCGAACGCCTCCGACCGGGCGGCCGTTCGCGCCATCGCGCTGGGAACCCTGCGCTCGTACCTGCGCCTCGCACCGGCGGTCGATGCCCTCCTCACCCATCCGTCTCGCCTCGCGAGCCCGCTGCGGGCACTGCTGACGGTGGCCGCCCACCAGATCGAGTACTCGCGCAACGTGGCGGAGGAGACCGTGCACGCGGCGGTCGATGGGGCGCGGCTGCTGGGGGCCGAACGGGCTACCGGGCTCACCAACGCCGTGCTCAGACGCTTCGTCGCCGAGCGGGTGTCGCTCCTCGCCCGCGTGGACGCGCAGCTGCCCGCGCGCACGGCACACCCGGCCTGGCTCGTGGAGCAGATCGCGGCCGCGTGGCCCGGTCAATGCCCGGCCATTCTGGCGGCCAACAACGGTCATCCGCCCATGACCGTGCGCGTCGACGCCTCGCGCGGGGACGCGCGGGCCTATGTGTCTGAGCTGGCGGAGGCGGCAATAGAGGCGTATCCGGTACCGTGGACCCGGTGCGCGGTCACCTTGGCGCACCCCATGGCGGTCAGCCGCCTGCCCGGTTTCGCCGAAGGCAGGGTCTCGGTCCAGGACGCGGGCGCGCAGCTCGCGGCGTTGCTCCTGGATGTGCGCGGCGGCATGCGCGTGCTCGATGCCTGTGCCGCTCCCGGGGGCAAGACGGGCCACCTCCTGGAGCTGGCGGGCGACGGCGCGGATCTTACGGCCGTCGACATCGACCCCGTCCGGGTGGGATTGATCGAGGATAACCTGCGGCGCCTGAAGCGCACCGCGCGGGTGGTGGCGGCAGACATTCGCGATCCGGGCCGCTTCTGGGACGGCCGGCCGTTCGAGCGCATTCTGGTGGACGCGCCCTGCTCCTCGACCGGGGTGATCCGCCGTCACCCGGACATCAAGCTGCTGCGACGCCCGGCCGACATCTGCGCGCTCGCGGCCGGACAGCTCGAGATCCTCAGGGCCGCGGTCGCCATGCTGGCGGCGGGCGGGCGCCTGGTGTACTCGACCTGCTCGATATTGCCCGCGGAGAACGAGGAGGTCGTGGCGCGCCTGCTGGCGGCGGAGCCGCGGATGGCACGCGCCGCGATGCCCGAAGCCGGGACACTCGCGCCCGGCGCGCTCGATCGCACGGTGGGCGTGCAGCTGCTGCCCGGAGCAGAGGCGCAGACGGACGGCTTCTATTATGCTTGTCTCGAAAAGACAACGGCCGGTACCTGAGACGCGCCACCGGTCGCAGATCCACCACAGCTCTGTCGTTGCATCCATGCTACGCGGCGATCCGACAAGGGATGGTTTGATCCGGGGCGGGCTGCTCACGGCGGTGTGCGTGATGGCGCTGGCGAGCTGGGGGCTCGGTCGTGCGGATGCGCTCGACGGGGTCCTCGAGGTGCGTTCCGCCTACGTGAACCTCGACAAGGGGGTGTTTCTGCTGCACGCGCGCATCGAGTACCCGATGAGTCCGGCCATCCGCCGCGCGCTGCGGGACGGCCTGACGCTCACGTTCGACCTCGACGCGCGCGTGGATCGTGAGCGGCGTTTCTGGTTCAACGTGAACATCGTCGAGCTGACCCTGCGGCGCGAGCTCAGCTACCACGCCGTGAGTGACCGTTACGTGGTGCGCGACACCAAGAGCGGCGATCAGGAGAGCTTTGCGACCCTGGACGAGACGCTGCAGTACCTGGGCAAGGTGGATGCCTGGCCGATCCTGGTGGAGCCGCAGCTCGATGGCGGCAACTACACTATCAGCGTGCGCGCCGGCGTGCGCCGGGGTCACCTGCCGGCCAGCTTACGCGCCATTCTCTTCTGGACCGACGACTGGGCACGGGTGAGCGAGTGGTACTCATGGTTGCTCCCGGCGTGAACGAGCGTCCGCGGCGGCGTCTGCGCTGGGTGGCGGTCGCGCAGGCGCTGCTGTGGAGCGCCATCGGGCTGGGAGCGTTCCTGCTGCTCGCCGAGAGTGTGCAGAATTCCTCGGAATTCGGCCGCCTGCAGCCCTGGATCCTGCTGGTCGACTTCTGCGGCGTGATCGTGCTCAGCGTGCTGCTGGCGCGCAAGCTCTGGCGCCTGGTGCGCGACTACCGCGCGCACGTGCCCGGCTCGCGTCTCACGGCACGCACCGTGGGGATATTCGGGTCGCTGGTCATTGCGCCGCTGCTGATCGTGTACCTGTCGTCGCTCGAGTTCATCAATCAAGGCATCGACAGCTGGTTCAAGGTCGAAGTGAAGCAGGGACTGAACGACGCCCTGGGGCTGTCGCGCGCGGCGCTCGAGCTGCGCATGCGCGAGTACTCGGCCAGAACCGTGGCGCTCGCCGCGGCACTGACCGACGCCGCGCCCGCCGCCGTGCAGCCGCGGCTCGAGGCGGAGCGGCGCGCCAGCCAGGCCACCGAAATCGCGCTGTTCGGCGCTCACGAGCGCATCCTCGCCGCGAGCCTCGAGGGTCCGCTCGAAAGCCTGCCCTCGCAACCCCCCGGGGACCTGGTGCGGCAGGTGGAGCAGCGCCGGCCGTACGTCAGTCTCGAGCCGCACGCCGGCGGACACTACCTGATCCGCACGGCTGCGGCGCTCGGCGATGCCGGCGCGGGGCACGATGCGCGCTTCGTGGTGGCGATCTACCCGGTGCCGGCGCAGCTCGCCGCGCTCTCGGAAGCGGTGCAGAGCTCCTACCACCAGTACGGCGACCTGGCGGCGCTGCGTGAGCCCTTGAAGACCAGCTTCCGGCTCACGCTCACACTCGTGCTGCTGCTCGCCATGCTGGCGGCCATCTACGGCGCGATCTACTCGGCGCAGCGCCTGGTGCGTCCGGTGCAGGATCTCATCGAGGGCACGCGCGCGGTCGGCAAGGGCGACTTCGGGACGCGCCTGCCGCTGCCCTCGCGCGACGAGATGGGCTTCCTGGTGCACTCCTTCAACGACATGACCAAGCGCCTGCGGCGCGCGCGCGCCGAAGCGAGCCACAGCCAGCAGGCGGTGGAGCGCGAGCGCCAGCGCCTCGCCATCATCCTCGCGCGCCTCTCGACCGGGGTGCTCGCCGTCGATCGCAGCCTCACCGTGCGCACCGCGAACGAGGCCGCCGGCGCGATCCTCGGGACCGACCTGTCGGCGGCCAGCGGGCGCTCGCTCCCGGAACTCGCCGCGGGTAACGAGCGGCTGGGGCAGTTCGTCGCCGCGCTCGCCGTGCGCTTTGCCGCGGGGCGCGAGGAGTGGCGCGAGCAGCTCGACCTGGACGGCGCCGCCGGACGCCGCACGCTCATGTGCGCCTGCACGCCGCTCCCGGGCGAGGACAGCGACGTGGGCTTCGTGATCGTGTTCGACGACATCACCACGCTCCTGCAGGCGCAGCGCGACGCCGCCTGGGGCGAGGTCGCGCGGCGCCTGGCGCACGAAATCAAGAATCCCCTCACGCCCATCCAGCTGTCGGCCGAGCGCCTGCGCCGGCGCCTGCTCGCCGGCATGAGCGAGCACGACGCCGACATCCTCGAGCGCGGCACGCGCACCATCGTGCAGCAGGTGCAGACCATGCAGCAGATGGTGAACGCGTTCAGCGAATACGCGCGCGCGCCGGAGATGCAGATCACGCGCTTCAGCCTGAATCAGCTCATCACCGAGGTGGCGGACCTGTACCGCTCGCAGGCTCCGCACACGCGCATCCGGCTGGATCTGGATGAGCACCTCGCGGGCATCGAGGCCGATCGCGGCCGGGTGCGCCAGATCCTCAACAACCTGGTGACCAACGCCCTGGAGGCCCTCGACGGCGTGGCCACCCCGACGCTCGAGATCGCGACCCGGCTCGAGTCCGGCGCCGATGCCGAGTACGCCGCCGTGACCGTATGTGACAATGGCCCGGGGTTTCCGCGCGAGCTCCTCGGCAAGGTATTCGACCCCTACGTCACCAGCAAGCCCAAGGGCACGGGACTGGGGCTCGCCATTGTGAAGAAGATCATCGAGGAGCACGGTGGGCGAATCGATGCCGACAATCGGCCCGAAGGTGGAGCGCGCGTGCGCATGGTGCTGCCGGTCAAGGACAGCACCCGCTCCGCCACCGGAGGCGCGCGCGAGCGGCTGGATCAGTTGCGGAGGGAACGGGCATGAGCAGTCCACACATTCTCGTGGTCGATGACGAGGCGGATATCCGCGGTCTGTTGAAGGAGATCCTCTCCGAGGAGGGGTACGAGGTGGACGTCGCCGCCAACGCCGCGCAGGCGCGCGCCTCGCGCGCCCGGCAGATACCCGACCTCGTGTTGCTCGACATCTGGATGCCGGACGTGGACGGGATCACGCTGCTGCGTGAATGGTCCGCCGCCGCCGCCGACGGCTGCCCGGTGGTGATGATGTCCGGACACAGCACGGTGGAGACGGCCGTGGAGGCCACGCGGCTCGGCGCCTTCGATTTCGTGGAGAAGCCGCTGTCGCTCGCGAAGCTGCTGCGCACCGTGGAGCGCGCCCTCGATGCGGGCCGGCGCCATCGCCAGGCGGGCAAGCTCCTCGGCTCCCCGCTCGCCGTACCGATCGGCAAGAGCCGGCTCATCCAGCAGCTGCGCGCGGAGTTGCAGCAGATGGCGGCCAATCCCTCCCCGGTCCTGCTGGTCGGCGAGCCCGGCTCCGGACGCGAGGCCTTCGCGCGCTATCTGCACGAGCACGGACCGCGCGCCGGCGCGGCTTTCGTGCCGCTGATCGCCTCGAGCCTGCGTGAGGCGGACGCCGAGAGCCGCCTGTTCGGCCGCGAGCAGGCGGACGGGCCGACGGTCGCGGGCGTGCTCGAGGAGGCGGGCCAGGGGACGCTGTTCATCCACGAGCTCGAGGACCTGCCGCCCGGCGCACAGCGGCTGCTGGTGGGCGTGTTCGAATCGGGGCAGTTCACGCGCCTGGGGGGAGCTGAGCCGGTGAGTCTGCGCGCCCGCCTGCTGGCCTCCGCCCAGCCCGGCGTCGAGCAGCGCGCCGGCACCGATGCGCTGCGCCGCGATCTGCTCGCGCACGTCAACGTGTTGCTCACGCGCGTGCCGCCGCTGCGCGAGTACGCCGAGGACGTGCCGGAGCTGCTGCGGCATCAGGTGGATCGCCTGGTGGATGCGGACGGGCTGCCATTCCGGCGCTTCAGCGTCGCGGCGCAGAACCGCCTGCGCAACTACCCCTGGCCGGACAACGTGCGCGAGCTCAGGCACCTGGTGCATCGGCTGCTGATGCACGGCGGCGCGGAAGAGATCCGCCTGGAGGAGATCGAGCGCGAGCTCGCGGTGCAGACCCCGCCGGATGAGCCGCTGGTGAAGCAGGACCTGCTGGCGCTGCCGCTGCGCGAAGCGCGCGAGCAGTTCGAGCGCGCCTACCTGCAGCAGCAGCTGCTGCTGTGTA
>WNGI01002750.1_pt1 | contig 15330 bp, 12 predicted proteins | sample 5400621 | NCBI WGS metagenome assembly WNGI01 (sample SAMN13153374, study PRJNA577476) | soil metagenome | isolation source: 20 cm soil or saprolite under Garry oak tree replicate 1 | place: USA:California | collected 2016-06-15 | reverse complement strand
CGGTCGTATACGCCCGCCGAGCTGCGCGCGTTGGTTCTCGGGCTGGACGACTTCGAGTGGGAGATCGGTGAGGCGCGCGCGCTACATTCGCCGCTGCACACGACGTACTTGATCGGCGTTCCCCGGCGGGTAGCTTGAGCCTCATCTAGGAGGAAATCATGCGCCGTCCACCCGTGCTGATCTTCGCTGTCCTGCTCGCGCCAATCACCGCCCTGCGGGCGCAAGAGACCGCATCCGACACGCTGCTCACCGTCAATCATTACCTCGATTGGGAGCAGGTCGCCGATCCCCAGGTGTCGCCCGACGGCTCACAGATCTTGTACACGCGCCGCTGGGTGAATCAAGTCGAGGACCGCTGGGACTCAGGGTTGTGGATCATGAACGCCGACGGCTCGCGCAACCGCTTCCTGGTGAAAGGATCCAGCGCGCGCTGGTCGCCCGACGGCACGCGCATCGCGTATTTCGCCGACGGTGAGCCGAAAGGGACGCAAGCCTTCGTCCGCTGGATGGACGCGGAGGGTGCGACCTCGCAGGTCACGCACGTCAGCGAGACTCCCGCGAACCTGACGTGGGCGCCGGACGGCCGCTCGCTCGCGTTCACGATGCTGGTGAAGAGCGAGACGCCGTGGAAGATCAGCATGCCCGTCGCGCCGGAAGGCGCGAAGTGGACGCCGGCGCCGCGCATCGTGGATCGCCTGCATTACCGTCGCGACCGCACCGGCTACGTCGAGCAAGGGACGACGCAGATCTTTCTGGTCCCGGCCGAAGGCGGGACGCCTCGTCCACTCACGTCCGGTGATTATGCGACCAGCGAGCTGGGTGGCTCAGGGCCCAACTACGATTGGACACCCGACGGGCGCACCATCGTCTTCGATGGCCTGCGCGAAGCGGACGCCGATTACCGTTACCGCGAGTCGTATCTCTATGCCGTGGACGTAAAGAGCGGCGCCGTGCGGCAGCTCGTCAGCAAGAAGGGCGGCTGGACGGGACCGGTCGTCTCGCCCGACGGGCGCAGCGTGGCGTTCACTGGGCACGAGTATGGCACGTTTTCGTATCGCGCCGACGAGGTCTGGGTGATCGGTATCGACGGCAGCGGCCTGCGCTCCCTGACCTCGTACGACCGCGATCCCGGCACCGTGCGCTGGAGCCCGGACGGCAGCGGCGTGTTCTTCGCGCTCGGCGAGCAGGGGACCAGCAATGTGTACTTCGCCGGCGTGCGCGGTGGCAACCGGCGCGTCACCGAGGGCGTGCAGATGCTCTCGCTGTCGTCGGTCGCGCGCGACTTCAACGCCGCCGGCATCCGGTCCGACGCGGACGATCCTCCCGACGTCGTCCGCTTCAACGTGCGGGCGGGACGGTCGCCGATCACTCGGCTCACCAACGTCAACGCGGATGTTCTCGACCGCATTCACCTGGGCTCGGTCGAGGAGGTGTGGTACACCTCGACCGGCGGGACCCGCGTGCAGGGTTGGATCATCAAGCCGCCGGGCTTCGACCGCGGCAAGAAGTATCCGCTCATCATGGAGATCCACGGTGGGCCGCACGGGATGTACAACGGTGCGTTCAGCTATCAGCTGCAGAACTTCGCCGCCAACGGCTATGTCGTGCTCATCACGAATCCGCGCGGCAGCACCGGGTACGGCAGTGCGTTCGGGAACGCGATCGAGCGCGCCTACCCCAGCGTCGATTATGACGACCTGATGGCGGGCGTCGATACCGTCGTGGGACGCGGCTACATCGACACGCAGCGCATGTACGTCGGCGGCTGCTCGGGCGGCGGCGTACTGTCGAGCTGGGTGATCGGACACACGACGCGGTTTGCGGCGGCGGCGGTGCGCTGTCCGGTGATCGACTGGATGAGCATGGCGGGACAGACGGACGTCCCGTTGTTCACGTACGGCTTCTTTGACGCGCCGTTCTGGGAAAAACCCGATCAGTGGATCAAGCAGTCATCGCTCGCGTACGTCGGCAACGTGAAGACGCCGACGCTACTGATGACGGGGGAGCTGGACCTGCGGACGCCGATGCCCCAGACCGAGGAGTTTTACTCGGCGTTGAAGATGCTGAAGGTTCCGGTGGTGATGCTGCGCTTCAACGGCGAGTATCACGGCACGTCGTCCAAGCCGTCGAACTTCCTGCGCACGCAGCTCTACATGATGAGCTGGTATCAGAAACACCGGTTGGGTGGTGAGGCGGCGGCGAGCAGCGGAGATGGCCAGCACTAGCCGGTCGATGCGCCGCATTCTGTGGTTGGGCGTTGTGGTGGCCGCGTGCGACCAGCTTCCCACAGTCAAGCCTGTGCCCGAGCTGCAACCCTTCAGTGCCAGCCCGGACGTGTGGAGCGGCGGCGAGCTCATCGTTACGTCGCACGGATTCTCGGCGGAGTCCCTCCCGGACATCCTGCTCGACGGGCAATTGCTCGCCGTGCGTCGCGTGGATGACACGACCGTCGCCGCGGTGGTCCCGGATCGCCCGGGACCGCACACGCTGCGCGTCGTGGCGCGTGTTGTGGACGCGCACGCGGTCGTCGTCCAGTTGCGCGGATTTGTCAATCGGGTGGAAGGCCCACTGCTCAGCGGCCGGACTGAACCGGGTCGCGACACACGATATCTGTTCGGCAGCGGGCCGACAGGCTTGCGCCGCTGGAACATTCGAACCAACAAGGCGATCGATCTGGGCGACACGGTGCATGCCGTCTCGTGCACGCGCGGGGTGGGTGCCGGGCCCACCGTAGGAGATCTCGTTCTGGAGAGCGATGGCTGCGACGGCGGCCGCTGGGTGGTCTGGCATACGGAGCCACTCTATCCCATGTCAGATACCGCAGCCGCGATCACGAACGACTTCGTTGCTGTGCTGAGGCATGGTCTTTGGGTCGTCGTGGGTACGACCGAATTCTCGGTTCACGCATGTGACACCACCTGCACGACCGAATCAATTCCGGGAACAAGGGGTATCGACATCGTTCGCTCTCCCCGGGGTGATCGCGCTCCATTGCTCGCTCGCTCGATTGGCGACTCCGCCGTTCCAGGCGTGCCGGTCATCGACGTGGATCATGGCACTGTGAGCTATCGCGTGAGGGCTGTGAGCGCCGCACAGGGCGGGGCGTTCTCGAGTGCCGGCGACACCCTGTACCTGGCTGGGGACTCGGCGGCGGGATTCGTGCTGGTTGCGCTCGTCGCGTCGGATGGCCGGCAGTTGGCATCACGCCCGCTCGACTTTGCGCCGTGCGCGGTCGGACTCGACCAATCGCGGCCGTGGCTCTACGTCGCGGGCGTTTCCCCGACGTCAGGACAGTCGCTCTTCCAGGTCTTTGATCGTAGCAGCATGAATCCGATTACGACGCTGCATGTCACGACGGATCTTCCGTATGGTCACAACCTCTGCCGTGTCATGCCCAATCCCATTGAAAAACGGGTGTACGTGGCGGAGACGTGGGCGGGCGAGCATAACCCTGCGGCCCACGCGCAGCTGTATGTCTTCGAGACTCCGCCTTAAGGGGTGACGTCGACGATTTTCACGTCCTTGCCCGTAGGCACGCCCGCGCGGACATATCCAATCGCATTCGGATACATGCGGATATACGACAGCACCGCGGCGTCGGAGGTGCGCTCCGGCGGGGCCACCGCGATGCCGGCGAACGTCTGCTGCTGCCACCAGGTCTGAATGGCGGCGATGGTGCGCCGATGAATCTGCTTCGTGAACGTGCGGCGCACCGGCGAGTCCGGCGCCTGATCGACCGGCAGAACCGGTTTATGGCCATCCCATTGCGTCACTTTGCGCAGGAAGATTTTCGACACCTGGTCGCGCGTGAGGCTGGCGACCGGATTCGAGGCGTGCACGACGAGACGATACGCGACGTCCTGCGCGCGCAGTATAGTAGAGGGGAGCAGTGCGAGAACGAGGGCGACGGCCCACCGCGTCGGGTGCACCATGCGACGAGATTATAATGCCGCAACCCCCTCGGATGTGATCCGCGACCACACGGTGGCGGCCCGACACCGGGAATCCTCCTAAATGCAGTCTGGATCTAGAATGACCCGCGGATTCGGCACGGCCTGAGCAGACAATTCCCAGACGATTTCCTGGTTGACAGGCAGCGACCATATGCTACTTTCTTAGCAGCATATGCTAATTTTTTAGCATTCAACCGTTAAGGGATTGGCAATGTCTAAAGAAGCGAATGCCCAGCTCAGCCGCCGTGAACGCGAGATCATGGACGTGATCTACCGCGCGGGCCGCGCGAGCGCCGCGGAGGTGCTCGACCAACTCGCCGATCCCCCCGGCTACTCCGCTGTCCGGGCGCTGCTGCGGGTGCTGGAGGAGAAGGGACATATCCGCCACGAAGAAGATGGCCCGCGTTACGTCTTTCTTCCCACCGTGCCGCTCGAGCGCGCCCGCCAATCCGCGCTGCGCCAGCTGCTTCATACGTTCTTCGACGGGTCCACCGAGCAGGCCGTCGCGGCGCTGCTCGACCTCTCGTCCACACGCCTGTCCGATGCGGAGCTGGCACGCTTGAGCCGGCTGATTGCCGACGCGCGGAAGGAGGGCCGCTGAGATGATCGCGATTCTGATCGATGCGTTCGTCAAATCCACGGTGGTGCTGCTGCTCGCCGTCGTGGTGACGCTTCTCCTACGGCGCTCACCTGCGGCGCTCCGGCATCTCGTCTGGGCGCTCGCCTGCGGTGGTGTACTCGCATTGCCGCTCGCGTCCGCGCTGCTTCCGAACGTGCGGCTTGCCGGCTGGCCCCGTTTGGACGTGCCCGTCTCATTCGACGCGCAGCCGATGCAGGATCAGCGGAGGCCTGCCGCCCCTGCCGCCGTTGCGGCCCCCACAAGCCGGGGCGCGGATCCGACGCCATCTGCCCCGAGCGAGGCCGACCCCGTCCGCTGGCGCTTGACTCCCGATTGGACCGCGTTCGTCTTTCCGGTCTGGCTCGGCGGGGTTACCGCAGTGCTCATTCTCCTCGCGGTGGGATTGGCGCGGATCGCCTGGCTGGGCCGAACGACTGCAGCGCCGCGGGATGCAGCCTGGCGCATACTGGTCGAGGACCTGGCGTTCGAGCTCGGGCTCGCGCGGCATGTCCGCTTGCTTCAGGCGAACGGACCCGCGATGCCCATGACGTGGGGCATTCGCCGGCCGACGATTCTGCTGCCCGCCGAAGCGGATGACTGGAGCGCCGAACGCCGGCGCGATGTGCTGTTGCACGAGCTGGCGCACGTGAAGCGGCACGACTTCCTGATCCAGCTGATCGCCCGCATTGCGTGTGCGGTCTACTGGTTCCATCCCCTGGTGTGGCTCGCCGCGACCCGGCTGCGCGAGGAGCGCGAACGGGCGTGTGACGATCACGTGCTGCGCGCCGGCGCGACACCGTCGGCCTACGCCACCCATCTGCTCGACATTGCGCGCAGCCTGCGGGCGGCGCGCGCCACGTCGCTCGCCAGCGTCGCGATGGCGCGGCCGGCGCAGCTTGCCACCCGCCTGATCGACGTGCTCGACACGCGGCGCTGCCGCGACACGTTGTCGCCGCGCTCCGCGCTCCCGGCCTGGATCGCGGCGATCGCGGTCGTCGTGCCGCTCGCGGCGGCGGCGCCGCGCGTCGCCGAACCAGCGGGACTGTCGAACAAAATCGACACGATTCCGCGAGTGCCGGCACCCGTTTCCACGAAGCGTCGCGCGGCGCAGCCCACGCGTCTCGTGGTGACCGACTCGCTGCGCGGCTGCTCCGGCGAAACGCCCCATTCGCATACGAGCACGTCGATCGAGAACGATGACGTCTCGATCAGCTTGACGCTCGGGAATTGCACCATCAGACTATCCTCGGTTGGCAAATTCGAGTTCAACGACGATTTCACCGACATTGCGTCGCTGGCGAACGGAGGTCAGGTGATCGTCGAAGTGGATTACGGGACTCACGATCGCCGCCTCACGGTGCGGCGGGGCAGCGGCGGGACGCTCGAGCGTACGTACAAGGAAGACGGTGACGTTCGGCCCTACGATGCCGACGCCAAACGCTGGTTCGCCGAGACGCTCACGTATCTGTTCCGGCGCACGGGCTATATGGCCGAAGAGCGCGCCCGCTGGATTCTCGACCACCACGGCATTCAGGGGCTGATCGACGAGCTCGGCGAGCTGTCCGGCGACTACACGCGGCGGATCTATTATCAGGCGGCGGTCGCAAGCGGCAAGCTCGATGCGGCGGGATACGAACGGTTAGTCACGCTCGCCGGCCAAACCATCAGCAGCGATTACGAGCTCGCGGAGTTCCTGATCGCCGTCTCCAAGACGCAGCCGCTGACGGAACGGATGCAGGCAAGCTTCATCACCGCCGCCAAATCGATCGGCTCCGACTACGAGCGGCACCGGGTGCTGACGGCGGCGCTGTCCCGGCCGGGCCTGACGCCGGCGGCAGAGGCCGCGATGCTCGACGCGGCCGCCGAGATCAACTCCGACTACGAGCTGGCCACGCTGTTGATCGAGGTGAACCAGGCCCGTCATATCGATGACGCCGTGCGGCCGGCCTTCTTCAAGGCGGCGAACTCGCTGCAGTCCGACTATGAGCATCGCCGTGTGCTCAGCGCAGTGGTGCAGCGCGAGGGCACGAGCCCCGCGATGCTCGCCGACGTGCTCACCTCGGCCCAGACCATCTCGTCCGATTACGAGTTGGCGGAGCTGCTGATTGAAGTCGGCGGGTCGTACGTCCTGGACGATGCGCTGCGGCCGGCCTTCTTCGCCGCGGCAGGCACGCTCAATTCCGACTACGAGCACGGCCGCACGCTGCTCAGCGTGGTCGAGCACGGCGAGGTCGCCCTTCCGGTGGCGCTCGCGGTGCTCGAGTCGGCGCAGGGAATTTCGTCCGACCACGAGCTTTCTGAGCTGCTCCTCGCCGTGATCCGACGTGTCCGCATGGACGACAGGGTGCGGGCGGCGGTGCGCGCCGATGCCGCATCGATCGGCTCGCAGTACGATCGCGGCCGCGTGTACGAAGCGCTGTCCCGCGATTGATCCTGCTCGCGTTGGGCCTCGCGGCGTCCACCGCGCTGCAGGACACGAGCGTGGTGACTGCGCACAAACAGGTGCGCGCGATCCGCCTGCACGGCGCCGCAATCACCGTCGATGGGAAGCTCGACGACGCGGCCTGGGCCCAGGCGGTGTGGATCAGCGACTTCGTGCAGAAACGGCCCCGCGAAGGCGCGCCGCCCAGCGACAGCATGCGGATCGCGATTCTCTACGACGACGCTGCGGTCTATGTTGGCGCGCGGATGTTCAGCCGGGATCCTTCCAAGATTCAGGCACCGCTCTCACGCCGCGACAATACCTTCCAGGCCGAACGCATGTGGGTGTCGTTCGACAGCTACCACGACAAGCGCACCGCGTACTCGTTCGGCGTCTCGGCGTCCGGAGTGCGGGCGGACTGGTATCATGCGTCGGACGATGAAAACGACATAAACTGGGGGTTCGACCCGGTCTGGGAGGCGAACGCGAACATCGACGCCCTCGGCTGGACCGCGGAGATGCGCATCCCCTTTTCGCAGCTCCGCTTCACGAATCAGCGGGTCCAGGTCTGGGGCTTCAATGCCAACCGCTGGAATCCCGTAACGAGCGAGGACGACTACTGGATCCCGGTGCCCACCAATCGTACTGGATGGTCGTCGTTCATGGGCGAGCTGGTGGGGATCGAAGACATCAAGCCGACGCGCCGGCTCGAGCTGATGCCGTACGGCGCCCTCGACTCGCGCGTCCTCAGCGACGTGAGCCCGGTCGATCCGTTCAACGACAAAGCCAACTTCACGGATCGCGTTGGCGCCGATTTGAAGATGGGTCTCGGTCCGAACATCACGCTCGATGCCACCGTGAATCCGGACTTCGGGCAGGTCGAAGCCGATCCGGCGTTCGTCAACCTGACGGGATTCGAACAGTTCTTCGACGAGCGACGGCCCTTCTTCACGGAAGGGAGCCAGCTGTTACGCGGCAACGGGCCCAGTTACTTCTATTCGCGCCGCATCGGCGCCCAACCCAGCTGCAACACGAGCGCCGATTTCGTCGACTGTCCGCCGGCGGCCACGATCCTTGGCGCCGCCAAAGTGACGGGCCGCCTGGCCAATGGCATGTCACTCGGCGTGCTCACGGCGGTGACGTCGCGGGAATCCGCGCGTACGTACGATTCTGCGACGCACGCCTTCGGGAAAGTCGAGCTCGTGCCCCCGGCGGGGTACGGCGTCGTGCGGGCCCAGCAGGAGTTTGGCGCGTCGAAATCGGTCATTGGCGTGACGCTGACGACCGTGCAGCGTGATGTCGACAGCCTCATGGCGCCGACATACATCAAGCACGCCTACGCGGGCGGCGCCGATTGGGTGCTGCGCTGGGACCGCGGTGCGTACGAGCTTCGCGGGTGGGCGGGCTTCAGCCAGATTCGCGGCGATTCGCTGGCGATCGATCGCGTGCAACGCTCGGCCGTCCATTACTTCCAGCGCCCTGACGCCGATTACATCTCGTACGATCCGTCGCGAACGACGTTTACCGGTTCGACCGCACTCCTTTGGTTTAGAAGGACCAAGGGCAATTGGCTGTACGACCTGCAATACGGGTGGGAATCCCCGGCTTACGATCCCAACGATGCCGGGCGCCTTGGCAACGGCGACGGGCGCACCGCGTTTGCGGGGCTCATTCACCGTCAGACGAAGCCGGGCGCCTGGTTCCAGAGCTATAACGCCAACATCAACGCGGTGACGGAATACGATTTCGGTGGCACGCGGCAGTACCTCTTCGCCGAGGTTTATGGCGAAGTCGTGTTGAAGAACTTCTGGGACTTAAGCTCGTATGTCGACTTTCAGCCGCGCGCCTTCGACCACTCGGCAACCCGTGGCGGGCCGACGATTGCGACGCCGCAAGGGTGGAATTGGGTCGTGCGCCTCCAGAACAATTTTGGCGCCAAGAATTCGTGGACGGCTCGCATCTATTACGGCGAGGACGAGCTTGGAGGCGAGACGTACCGATTGAGCGGCGAGATTTCTATCCGACCGTCGAGCCGGTTTCAGCTATCCGCGGCGCCGAACTACGTGCGTTACATCCTCCCGCGCCAGTGGGTAACGACACGCGATACGAGCTCGCATGGGCCGGCCGCCACCTACGGATCACGCTACGTCTTTGCGCAGATCGACCAACCAACGTTTCTGATGGAGCTGCGCGCCAATTACACGATTGGCCCCGACCTCACCCTCGAGCTGTACGGCGAGCCGTTCGCGGCCAACGGCCACTATTACGGGCTTGGGGAACTCCCGCGGCCTCGTACCTTCGACCTGCGCCGCTACGGGACGTCCGGGACGACCGTCGCGCGCGATGCCGGTGGCAACTACACGGTCACCGACAACGGCGGCGCCGACACGCTGAAGATCGCGAATCCCGACTTCAATACCCTGTCTTTCCACAGCAATGCCGTGTTGCGGTGGGAATGGAGGCCGGGAAGCACGCTGTACGTGGTATGGGCACAGAATCGCGACGGATCCCGAGCCGCCGACCGCGGAGTCGGGTTCGGGGACCTGATGAACTCGTTTCGGGCAAGAGGCGATAACTTCTTTGCGGTGAAAGTGAGCTACTGGATCCCCGTTAAGTAGGGTTCTTTTCCATCCCCAGCAGAGCTTCCTTCCGCTCAACGCCCCAGCGATAACCGCCCAGCGCGCCGTCTTCTCGCACCACGCGATGGCACGGGATGATCAGCGCGGCGGGGTTCGTCGCGCACGCACGAGCCACGGCGCGTGTTGCCTTCGGTTGCCCAATCTGCCTCGCCACGTCCGCGTAGGTGCGCGTCTCTCCGAACGGGATCCGTTGCAGCTCCTGCCACACGCGCCGCTGGAACGCCGTCGCGCGGATGTCGAGCGGCAGGTCGAGATGCGGCTCGCGACCATCGAGATACGAGAGAATGGCGTCCACGAACCCCACCAGCTTTCCGTCTTTCTCCCGTTGCACCCGCGCCGCGTCAAACTCCGTGCGCAGATCGGTTTCGAGCTTCGCGTCGTCATCGCCCAGCATGACCCGGCACACGCCTCGCTCGGTGGCGGCCACGAGCAGCCGGCCGAGCGACGTCGGGACCGTTACGAAGGTGATGTCGATCCCGGCACCCCCGCGGGCATAGGTGGCGGGCGTCATCCCGAGGTGCGCGTGGGTGCGCTCATACACACGGCTCGAGGAGCCGTAGCCGGCTTCGTACAATGCGGGGCTCACAGATTTCCTCCGTTTCAATTCGTGTTTGAGGCGCGCGACGCGGCGCGCGTCGGCATAGGCGCGCGGCGTAATGCCGAGGACGCGCTTGAAGGCGCGCGCCAGGCGACGTGGCTCCGCGGCCGGGCTCTGGCCGGCGTCGAGCGCCCGGCAGGCTTCGCGCACCAGCGCAACCGCGGGATCGGTGCCGTTGACGTCGGCGGGATGACAGCGGCGGCAGGCCCGGAAGCCTTCGCGCTCGGCGGCTTCGGGGATGGGGAAAAACGTCACCTGCGTGCGCCGCGGCCGGCGGCTGGCGCACGAGGGGCGGCAGTAGATGCCGGTCGAGCGGACGGCATACACGAACGCCCCGTCGAAGCGGCGATCTCTCGCCAGCACCGCCTGCCAGCGCTGCATGGGACTCATGGCGGCAAACTTAGCGGGAGTGCCCACTCGGGTTCTATCCGTTTTTTGCGCTCAAATCCTCACTGCCACGGCTCGTCCTTGGACGGCCCATAAATCGAGGGAACCTTGCCGCCCGCCATGCGCAGATAGACGGAGAACTGCCCGCGGTGATGGATCATGTCGTTCAGCATCTGCCAGAGAAAATCCTGCCGGCGCACATCGCCCATCTGCTTGGGTGCCGTATAGAACTTGATCGTCGAACTCAGCTGCCGATCATCCGCTTTGCGCACAGTGTCGGCCATCTTCTTGAACAGACGCTCGACCTCGCCGACCGTGTCCGACCACGTCGTCGGCATCGCCGGCATGTTCGCGGGCGGAAATTTGAACTCGCCTTGGAGCGCCTGCGTGGCGGCAACGCCTTCGAATGCGAACGTCCACGCCAACTCTTGGGCACTGCGGCAGGTGGTGTGCGGCTTCATGGTTTCCTTCCCGCCGGGGTAGGCGCGCAGGACCTTCACGGTGGTGGCTGCCTCCCGCTCCCAGGCGTCCAGAAACGCTTTCTTCTCGCTCATATGCTCTCCTCGTTGAGTCGTCTGGGGAATCTGCCACATCTGCCGCCGCTTGCGAGTCCCGGGCAACTGTTATACTGTACCGTTACACTGGAACTGGGAGCCGTCCCGGTGTTTCACGGCATCGATCCCCGGAGTCCTATTCCGCTGTACGTCCAGATCGCCGAACGCGTGCGTCTCGCGATCGCGACGGGCACACTGGGAAGCGCCGCGCCGCTGCCATCCGTCCGGCAACTCGCCGCCGAGTTGCGTGTCAATCCAGCCACCATCACGCAGGCGTACCGCGACCTCGAGGCACAAGGATTCGTAGAGATTCGGCATGGCGCCGGCACGTTCGTGCGTGAGCTGGCACCGGGCCGTCGCGCGCGGGAGCGTTCGCAGCAAGCCGCCGTCTTGGTGCGGAAGCTCCTCGCCGAGGCGCGGCGCTCCGGCGTGTCGCTCCAGGAGCTGCAGCGCGCGCTCGAGACCGAGTTGGGAGTGAAAACGACATGAGTGACGCCATTCAGATCGAGCGCCTGCATTATCGCGCAGGAAAGACATTCGAGATCAAAGACCTCGATCTCCACGTGCCGGCGGGGTCGATCTACGGTTTCCTCGGCCCGAACGGCTCCGGCAAGACTACCACCATTCGCCTCATCCTCGGCCTGCTGCGCCCGTTGAGCGGCCGCATCACTGTCCTCGGCGATCCCATGCCGGAGCAGCATGCCCGTGTCCTCGCCCGCGTCGGCTATGTACCGGAACAACCGCATCTCGATGCGACGCTGACCGTCGGCGAGCTGATCGACTTCCAGTCCGCTTTCTATCCGCGCTGGGATCAAGCCCGCGCGAACGAGCTGGTCCGCAGCTTTGAGCTGGACGACGACCAGCTGTTCGGGCGGCTCTCAAAAGGGCAGAAAGCCAAGCTGATGATCCTGCTAGCGCTCTCGCAGTGCGGAGAGCTGCTCCTTCTGGATGAGCCCACTGATGGACTCGACCCCGTCGTTCGGCGGGACATCCTCAGCGCGCTCCTTACGTATGTGTCCGAGCGAGGCTCCACGATCTTCATTTCCAGCCATCTGGTGCACGAGCTGGAGCGGGTATGCGACTGGGTCGCCGTCATGGACGACGGTCGCCTGATCCTCGAAGCGCCTCTGGAAAAACTCAAGCAGGGGACCAAGCGCCTTGTCGTGATGGATGCGCCGGCCGAGATCATCAACCCACCGTTCCGAGTCCTGACGCGCGAGTCTGCGAACGGTGGCAGCGCCGGTGAAAACTGGGTCGTCGGTGATTGGGAGCCGGGCATGACGTCGTACTTCGAGGGTGTGGGCGCATCCGTGCGCGATGTGATCGACCTCGATCTCGAGGATGGATTCGTCGAGCTGTTGCGCAGCTTCCGGGACGTGAAGGGGGGCGTACGCCGATGATCGCCATGTTCCGCGCAGTCCTCTACAGCCAGTGGAAGTGGTCGCGTCTCATCGTGGTGCTGGGAACGGTCGCGGCCTTTGCGATTCCGCTGCTGTCGCTGCAGGGAGCCGCGCGAGCTGATCGAGGTGCGCTTCGAGCGCAGGAATTGCTTCACGCCGTGCAGGCGTGGGGAGCGCTCTATCCGCTGCTCGCGACCGCCCTCGGCCTACTGATGGCGATCGCGGCCTGGGCGGCGGACCACCGCGGGCGCCATATCCACGCGCTCACGCTGCCGCTCGAACGCTGGCGATATGTGCTGCTGCGCTTCGGAGCCGGATTCGTGCTCCTCGCGGCGCCGATCACGGCCGTCCTTATCGGCTCGTCGCTCGCGATACTCACCGCCACGCTGCCGCCCGGATTGCAGGCGTATCCGATCGCGTTGGCGGTGCGGTTCGCGTTCGCGGTGCTTGTCGCCTACGCCGTGTTCTTTGCCGTGTCCGCCGGAACGGCCCGCACGGCGGGCATCATCCTCGGCGTTATAGCAGCCGTGATCCTCGTCCAGGTGGTCGCCAGCATCGCCAACATCGATCTCAACCTGTTCAGCGCCGCGCAGACTGTGCTGGCACTCGGTCCCGGGCCACTCGCCGTTTTCACGGGACGCTGGATGCTCGTCGATGTCTAAAGTTCTCGGACTTGCTTGCGCGGCGGTGCTGCTGGCGTCACCGCTCCGCGGTCAGGACTCGCTGATAGTGCGGCTGCGGAACCGGGCCGACAGCCTGGTGCGGGCCTGGCGAGAAGCAAAGCTGCTGGCCGATGTCGCCGACAGTCTCGAGCGCGTGCGGGCGACAGCCGGCTCCGATACGATCGCGGTACGTGGTCTCCGCATCATCACCAATCCGTCGCCGCTGCCGTGGCGGGAGGCCGCCGAACGCGCCTGGCCCGCCATCGACAGTCTGTACGGCAGCGCGGCGGAGGATTTGGTACAGCACCCCTTTATCATCCGCGCCGTCGATCCCGACACCGCTGTCCGCCGGACGGTGTTGCACGTCGGGTTCGAGCTCCCCTGGGACCTGGATGTCCGTGCGACCACCACGGCGCTCCTGACGACCGTGACCGCCCCGCACTTCGACCCCGCATTGGCCGACTGGCTAGGCGCCGCGTTGCGCCCGACACTACGCCCAGGGGATGAGCCGGCCGCCGTCTTCGTGCAGCTCGTGACCGCGCCCTCCGAGGCGGTGCGCCGCTGTTTTCGAGGGGACATCGCCCGCTGCAAGGACGTGCTGCAGGTGAGCGATTCGACCGGCTTGCTGGAGCGCTGGTATGTGACGCCGGCGGAGCGAGAGGCACTCGTCACGGGGTTTTTCACGGATTACTTCGCGCGCGGCGCGACGGCACCATCGCTCCAGAAATGCGGGCAGCATCGAGATGACGCGTGTACGGCGCTGTTGCAGTTGTTACCGCCAGGCTCATTGCCGCGACCACTCGCGCAGACCGCGCGCCTGCTGCTCGTTCGCGAAGCGCTGCGAGCGGGGGGACGAGACGGGTATCGCCGTCTCGTCGCACGCCCGAGCGCACCCATCGCGGCGAGACTGTCGAGTGCGGCAGAGATGGATATCGACTCGCTGGTCGTGCGGTGGCGGAAGGACGTGCTGGCGGCGCGTCCCAAGCCGCTCGCGCTGCCGTGGTGGGCCAGTTTCGCCGCAATTGGCTGGACAGCTTTCTTTGGACTCTGCGCGCTTCGGAGCAGCCGGTGGCGTCTCTAAAGCGCTGGGTAGCGGTCGGACTGACGGCATGCTTCGTCCTCGCGCTTGCATACCTGCCGCCGCGTGGCGCCAAGTCGAGCGGCAAATCGCTCTTCGTTGGCCAGTCGCCGCAGGGAACGCCGGCCCGGCAACACGCGCAGGCGTTGGCGGAGGAATGGCGCAACGTAGACGTGGTGGTACGCTTGCTGGAGGACCGCCAACGAGTGAAGCGTGATTCGTCTCGGGCGAGTCCCACGATCGTCTTCCGCGGTGCGACGCTGCCTCTCAACTCTGCTCGAAACGTCGAAACCGTGATGGACAGCGTCTGGCGAGGGCTGGGCCTCGCCGAAACCAAAGTGCGAGTCATACTGGTGATTGAATTGCAGCGGCCGTACGGCTCGGGTGACAGCCCAACTCCTCTGCAAGATCGCGTGGCATATCTCGCGCCCGACTCTACCCACCGAACGACCTGCATGGCGTACCTGCCTGCCGGCCCATACTGGACATCGTTCATCCTCGGCAAGCGGGAAGCCCAGCGCGAAGGCTTCGGCCGATTTGCGCCGTGGTTGCAGGCGGGCCTCGGCCCCTGCGCGTTCTATGCTGCCTATGGGACTCCCGGCAGACCCGTCCAGAGTTGGCTCGCGGCGCGCAATTGGGACGTAGGACTCTACCTCGGCTCGCACGGCATCGCGGGTGAGCGCTTCTCCTCCTTGGACCTCTTGGGCAACCCCCGCTTCCCCTGGTTCTGGGACGGCGTTTACTCATTCCCGCCCGCAACGGTGGCGTGTCTTGCCGGTCGACCGAGCGGATGCAGGACCGCGGTTCTCGCGGGGGCCGCCGACGAGCGGACGATTTCCATTCCGCAAGTCGTTCTGGTTGAGCGCCGCTGGTGGCGCGCGCAGCACCTTTTGCCGGGTGAACGGTACCTCGGCGATGTCGCGCGCGCAGTCGGACGCGACCGTTTCCTGAGTTTCTGGACGTCTCCGCTTCCGGTCGATACCGCACTCGCGGCGGCACTCAAGCGTCCGGTCGGTGA
>WNGI01002748.1_pt1 | contig 15334 bp, 9 predicted proteins | sample 5400621 | NCBI WGS metagenome assembly WNGI01 (sample SAMN13153374, study PRJNA577476) | soil metagenome | isolation source: 20 cm soil or saprolite under Garry oak tree replicate 1 | place: USA:California | collected 2016-06-15 | reverse complement strand
CTCGGCCGAGGTGCGCCTGGGGGCCACCTACGACGACAACGTGGACGTGCGACCGAACGCCGACACCCGCGAGCCCCTCGTGAGCGAGCTCCGGAGGCTTCGCCACGAGTCGTTCGGCGAGCTGTTCGGCGCGCGGGCCGAGTACGTCTGGTGGAAGACGGACGAGTGGCAGTCCACGCTCGGCTATTCCTTCTTCACGACGTACAACAACGACATTCCGAAGTTCAACGTCATCGACCATCTCGGGAGCCTCGGCGTCTCGCGCAAGATGCTGCTCGGGGATCATCCGGCGGTGCTCGGCGCGCAGTACTCGTGGGACACGCTCGCCCTCGACGGCAAGGAGTTCCTCACGCGTCACACCGGCACCGCCAGCCTCGTGGTCCTCGGGAGCGAGATGCACCTGACGCAGGTCTTCGTGCGCTATCAGAACAAGGACTTCACAGAGCCGCGGCCCGTCCGGGCGATCCGGCAGGAGGAGCGCGACGCGAACAACTACATGGCGGGCTTCCTGCACTTCATGCGGTTCGCGCAGGACAAGCACTTCCTGAAGGCGGGCTGGCAGCTCGACTATGACGACACGGGAGGCGCGAACTACGAGTACCTCGGACACCGCTTCAGCGTGGGCGGCCAGTACACGCTCCCCTGGGCGGCCGTCCGGCTCAAGTACGACCTCGACGCCCACCTGCGCGCGTACGGCAACAAGAACTCCCTCTTCCCGAGCTACGCCCCGGGGACGAGGCGGCGGCAGGACGAGGAGATCACGAACGTGCTGCGGGCCGAGGTGCCGCTGCCAGCGAGCCTGACCCTCGCCGGCGAGTACCAGTCGACGATGGGTCGGTCGAACCTCGAAATCTTCGACTACACCCGCAACGTCTTCTCGCTCGTGCTCTCCTGGTCGTACTGAGCCGCGGGCTCAGTTCCCGACCTTCAGCGTGCCGCCGCCCTGGACCGCCACGAGGCTGCCCGTGAGGCTCGAGAGCGGTGTCGTCGGCGTCAGCGCCACGCCGTTGATCCTGATCGCGCCCGCCGAGCCGAGGCCCGCGAGGGCCGCGCCGCTGATCCGTAGGCTGTCCGTCGGTCCGAAGACCGGCACGCCGCCGAGCATCGCGGTCGGCGCGAGCCTGTTCGTCACGTTGAGGAGGTTGCCGGCGCCGCTGAAGCTCACGAGCGAGCCGCCGATGCTGACGCTCGATCCGCCGGTCACGTTGAGCAGCAGGCCGTTCAAGATATTGACCGTGCTCCCATTGCCGAGGGCGAGGAGGCTGCCGGCGAGGTTCAGCTGGCTGCCGCCCGCGACGTTGACCAGATTGCCGTTCGCCACGGTGAGCGAGCTGCCGTTCAGGTTGATCATGGCGATCGCGTCGTTCGGAATCGAGACGCGCGCCCGGCCGACGAGGTCCACGGCGTGGGCGCCGGTCGCCAGGGTGGTGCCGCCCACGAGGTTGAGGAGCGGCGCCGTCGCCTCGAGGAGCGCCGTGTCCACACGGTAGGCGCTGCCGCGCACGTTCACCGTCGCGTTGGTCGCCTCGAACACCGGCGCCTCGGCACCGGGCTGGAGCGGCCGGTCGGTGCCGAGCGTGAGCCCAGTCTCCGGGTCCGTCTGCGTGTTCGCGGGCCGGCCGGCGAGGTCGAAGAGGTGCCCCGTGCCGCCAGTGCCGACGTCGAGCGAGCCCCCGCGCATGGACACGAGGGGCTCCGCCACGCTCGTCTGGATGATCTCGGCGCCGCCGTCGAGCCGGCTGAAGCTACCCGCCATGCTCACGGAGCTGTCGCTCATCCTGACGAGATCGCCCGCGGTCGTGACCCGGCTGCCGCTGAGCCAGAGCAGCGGGTCGCTCCCGGAACCGGTGACGGTGTAGCCGACGATCTGGAGGAAGGTCCTCCCCGTCTCGAGCCGCTCGCCCGTGGACCTGAAGAGCGGACCTGCCAGATTGAGCGGAGCCGGCGGGTCGTCGATGTACTGCTCGATGTTCTGAACGACGGCGCGTCGGTCAGGGCCAGCCCCGCCGAAGACCCAATCCGAATCCATCAGCAATGTCAGCCGCCCGGAGCCGCCGACCAGGTCGCTGCTGTCCCATACGGCGCCCACAGGCACTCCGAGCAAGCCGCTGACGAGGACGTTGGCGCCCGAGATTCCCGAGATCCCGCCCGGTGCGAGCGCCGTCCAGGTCGTGAGGACATTGGGAGTAGTCGTGATCGTGCCCTTCGCGTTCGGATTGAACGTGTCGAGACCGCCGATGTCGCCGAGGCCGCCGATCCGGATCGATGCGCCGTCGACCACGATGGAGCGCACGAGACTCTGCAGCGACGCGTTCAGCACCTCGCAGCACGGGCGCTCCCCGGTGAGATGCAGCCCACGGCCGAGCGCCAGGAAGGCCGCCAGGCGCTTCTGCTCATCCGCGAGCAATGGCGTGAACGCGGACATGTGCCAGATCGTGCCGAACGTCGAGAGGTCCGCGGGCAGCGTCGCCACGTTCATACTGACGATGCGTCCGAAGCTGGCGAGGTCGGACGAGAGCGTGCTCCCGCTGGCGCGGTCACCGAACACGAGGACCCCGGTCGGCGTGCCGGGTGGCTTGAACCCGGGCACTGGCGGCGGCGGCAGAACCACGGGTGGCGGTGGCAGCGAGATCACGCCCCCGCCTGACTTCTTCTCCTCCTCGTTCTTCACCTCGCTGGTGTTCACGCCAGCCGGAAGGATCGGGGCGGTCGGCGTAGGCAACAGAGTCCGGTTCTGGCTGACCAGGCTGGTGACCGCCAGCGGCTGCGGCAGCCCGCCGCCCTGGCCGAAGGTGGCAAGGGTCGTGCCCAGCACGTTGTCCTTCGCCGCGTTCTGACCCTCGCCGACGCTCTGTCCCTGCACGTGGAGGCCCGACGTGGCGCTCTGCGCCTGGCCCGGAGTCATGGTGCCAAAGCTCGGCACCTGGCTCCCGGTCCCGCTCGCGAAGGTGTTGGGTCCAACGGCCAGGGTCCGACCGCTGAGGAAGTAATTCAGGTCGACGGTGTCGCTGAAGCCGAACACGTTGGTGGTCACACCGGCCGGGCCGGGAGTCGCCTGGGCGGTGGCGCGGACGACCTCGATGATGAAGACGGTGCCGCGGACGGCGGCGATGGCGTTCGGCGTCTTGACCTCGAGCAGCTCGCCGGGATTCATGCGGTCCTTGGCGACGGCGACGGCGATCTTGCCGGAGTCGAGATCGATCGTGGACTTGCCGGGCACCTCGGTGATCGTGAAGGCGGAGCGCTCGCGGACGGTGACGACGGCCTTGCCGCCCAGGAGCATCCGGACGATCGAGCGATCGCCCGTGACGATGCGGTCGTTCAGGAGGACGTCGTCCTTGAACTTGAGGGCCACGGGCTGCGCCGCCCTGCTGCGCGCCGCCGTCGCGGAACCCTCGAGGTTCGTCACGACGCCGGCTCGGGTCTGCGCGAGCGCGAGGCTCGGCAGGAGGAGAAGCAGGGAGAGAGCCGTGACCAAGCGAGCAAATCTGAGCATAAGCGCCCCCAAATGACACCATTCCGACCAGATCGCGACGACTGGACGCCTGCTCCCGACCCGCTCGGTCGGGGCATTCTCCGCGTAATACTTCCTTCTGTCAACGACGAAAACGATGGCATAGAGTGACGTCGATGGAGGCCTTCCGGAAATTTTGGGGCGGTGCCGGCGCGGCGGTGGTCACCGTGGCGCTCGTCTGGGCGGGCGTCCTCGAGCCGCTCGAGACCTGGTCGCTCGACCAGCTCTTCGAGCGCCGCGGCGCGCGCGCGCCAACGACGCCGATCGTGATCGTCACCATCGACGAGTCGTCGTTCGTCGAGCTGAACGCGCAATGGCCGTTCCCGCGGGCGCTGCACGGTAAGCTCCTCGACCGGATCAGCGCGGGCCGCCCGCTCGCGATCGGGCTCGATCTCATCTTCGACGTGCCGTCGTCGCGCGGGCCCAAGGACGACGCGGCGCTCGGCGCCGCGGTCGCGCGGGCGGGCAACGTCGTCCTCGGTTCGGCGCCGACGGAGGACGAGCAACCGATCCCCGGCTTGCCCGGAACGGTCTACAAGCGCAGCGTGCCGAACCTGCCGATCCCAGAAATTCGGGCGGGCGCCGCAAAGTATGGTGCCGTGAACGTCCGGCCCGACCAGGACGGCACGGTGCGACGCATGCCCATCCGCGTCGCCGGTCCCGACGAGATCATGTCTGGGTTCAGCGCTGCGCTCCACGAGGTTGCGACCAAGGCGGCCCTCCCGACGACGCCGTTGCCGCAGGCGTCGACCATCCTCATCAACTTCCGGGGTAGGCCGAAAACCTTCGAGTGGATCTCGTACTACCAGGTGATGCGTGGCGAGATCGCGCCGGAAGTCTTTCGGGGGAAAATCGTCCTGGTCGGCGCGACGAGCGAGATCCTGAAGGACCAGTTCCAGACGCCTTTCGCGCGGGGCGGCGACATGCCGGGCGTCGAGATCCACGCGAACGCGATCGAGACGCTCGTCAATGGCAACCCGATCCGCGAGGCCCCGGTGTGGGCGAGCACCGTCCTGGCCGTCGTCGCCGCGCTGTTCGCCTCGGCGCTCGTCGCACGCCTGCGCGCTCTTCGCGCGCTCGGTGCCACGGTCCTCGTCTGGGTCGCGCTGACGCTCGGCGCGCTCGCGGCCTTCGGCCTCTGGGATGTCTGGATCCGCGGCATGGGGGGCACGCTCGCCCTCGTACTGGGCTACGGCTCCACGGTGGTCTCGGAGTACGTCCGCGAGCAGCGGGAGAGACGGCGGCTCGCGCGCTTCTTCTCGCCCGACGTCCTGCGCGCCGTCGTGCGCGGGCGCGGCGAAGGCTCGCTCGGCTCGAGCCGCCGCCTCGTCACCGTGCTCTTCTCGGACCTTCGCGGCTTCACCTCGATCTCCGAGAAGCTCGCGCCGGAGCAGATCGACGAGATGCTACGCGAGTACCTGACCGAGATGACGAAGATCGTGTTCAAGCACGGCGGCACCGTGGACAAGTACATCGGCGACTGCGTGATGGCGCTCTACAACGTGCCGTACGAGGACCCCGACCACGCGGTGAAGGCCGTGCGGACGGGGCTCGAGATCCAGGAGCGGACGCTCGCCGCCGCGGAGCGCTGGGAGGAGAAATTCGGCGTCTCAATCCGCAACGGCGTCGGGATCCACACGGGCGAGGCCATCGTGGGTACGCTGGGCTCAGAGCAGATCTTCCAGTACACGGCGATCGGCGACAACGTCAACCTCGCGGCGCGCCTCGAGTCGATCACGAAGGACTACCACGCGTCGATCATCATCAGCGAGTCCACCTACGAGTACGTGAAGGAGAAGTTCCCGACCCGCGGGCTCGGCGAGGTGACGGTCAAGGGCAAGACCGTTCCGGTGAAGATCTACGCCGTTCTCCCGCCCGACATCCGCAAGTACCCGCGCGCCGTGCTCGACTCGGGCGCGGTCCTCACCGACCCGGTGACGGGTCAGGTCCACCGCGTGCGCGCCCACGACATCAGCGAGGGTGGGCTCGCGCTCGCGGGCGTGCCGGCGGCGTGGACGGTGGGCAGCACGGTCCGGATCCGGCTCGAGGGGGGCGATCTCCTGAAGCCGATCGTGGCCGAGGGGACCATCGTCTGGCGCCACGCGGACGACGCCGGCGTCACCTTCACCCAGGTCGAGTCGGAATCCGTCGCCGAGTACGTGTCGCGCCACCAGGGCCGCGGCGCCTGACCGACCCAAGGGGCCACGCGGGCTCAGTCGCCGGTCGAGCCGAAGCTGCCGGCGCCGCGCGCGCTCGACGGCAGCTCGTCCACCTCGACGAGCTCGGCGCGCTCGGCCCGCTGAACGACGAGCTGGGCGATCCGGTCGCCGCGGCGGAGCGTCACGCTGGCCGCGGGGTCGTGGTTCACGAGCAGCACCTTGACCTCGCCCCGGTAGCCCGCGTCGATCAGGCCGGGCGCGTTGACGATCGAGACGCCGTGCCGGAGCGCGAGCCCCGAGCGCGGCAGGACGAAGCCGGCGCAGCCGGGCGGGAGCGCGACCGCGATCCCCGTGCCGACGAGGGCGCGGGTGCCGGGGGCGAGTGTCACGTCCTCGGCCGCGTGAAGGTCGAGGCCCGCGTCGCCCTCGCGCGCGTACGCGGGGATCGGCACGCCGGCGTCGAGCCGCTTCACGAGCACGCGGACGGGCTCACGAGTCAACGCGCCCGAGGATCGGGCCGGAGCGCGACGGCGTCAAGCGGTAAGATGCGGCCGTGAGCGACCCCCGCCCCGCCCTCGCGGGCGTCAGCGTGCTCGACCTCGCGACGTTCCTGGCCGCGCCTGTCTGCGCCACGCTCCTCGGCGAGTTCGGCGCCGAGGTCATCAAGGTGGAGCAGCCGGGCGTGGGTGACGACCTCCGGCGGCTCGGTCGCACGGCGCCGACGGGCGCCTCCTACTGGTGGCTGGTCGAGGCGCGCAACAAGAAGTCCATCACGTGCAACCTGCGCGACCCGGAGGGCCAGGCGCTCATCCGACGCCTCGTCGCGAGCGCGCATGTCGTCGCCGAGAACTTCCGGCCGGGCACGCTCGAGCGCTGGAACCTCGGCTGGGCCGAGCTGTCGGCCGTGCGGCCCTCGCTCGTCATGGTCCGCATCTCGGCGTTCGGCCAGACGGGACCCCGGCGCGCGAAGCCGGGGTTCGGGCGCATCGCGGCCGCGGTCGGCGGCCTCGCGTACCTCTCCGGCTATCCCGACCGGCCGCCCGTCTCGCCGGGCACGCCGACCGTCCCCGATTACCTCGCGGGCGTCTTCGGCGCCGTCGGGGCGCTCGTGGCCCTGCGCCACGCGGAGCGCACGGGCGCGGGCCAGGTCGTGGACCTCGGCCTCTACGAGCCGGTCCTGCGCGTGCTCGACGACGCGGTCGCGGTCTTTGGCGCGACGGGCCAGGTGCGCGAGCGGATCGGCTCGGGGACGGAGAGCGCGGCGCCGCACAACCACTACGAGAGTCGCGACGGACGCTGGATCGCGATCGCCTGCACGAACGACCGGATGTTCGAACGGCTCGCCCACGCGCTCGGCCGGCCCGCGCTGGCGAGCGACCCGCGTCTTTCGACCACGCGCGCGCGGCTCGAGCACCGGGCGCTCGTGGACGACCTCGTGGCCGCGTGGGTCGGAGAGCGCCAGGCGGTGGACGCGCTGCGAGTCCTCGAGGGCGCGGAGGTGCCGTCGTCGCTCGTCGCCAGCGTGCGTGACCTCTTCGAGGACGAGCAGGTGCGTGCGCGCGAGGACATCCTGGAGCTGCCGGTGCCCGGGCTCGGCACGCTCGCGATGCCCGGGGTGATCCCGCGCCTCACGCTGACGCCGGGGCGCGTCGAGCACGCGGGCCCGGCGCGGCCCGGCGAGCACAACGAGGAGATCTACGGCGAGCGGCTCGGGATCCCGCCGGCGGAGCTCGAGCGCCTCCGCGCGCACGGCGTCATCTGACGACATGGGGGGCCGCGACGGGCCCCCCAAGCCCCCCGGACGCTCGCACACGCCCCGGGGAACCCGGGGCGCGGCTCGACGGCGCGATTCATTCTCAGGCTCTGACGATGCCGGCCTGCGCGCGCTCCTGGTCGGTGGCGACGACCAGGTTCGAGAGACGCCGGAGGAGCTCGACGGTCAGCTGGGGGCGGTTCCGGATGAGCCACTCGAGCCGCTCCTCCTTGATGATGAGCAGCTCGGTGTCGGCCGTCGCGACGGCGCTCGCCGAGCGCGGGCCCTTGCGGAAGAGCGCCATCTCGCCGAGCAGCTCGCCCTCGCCCTGGCGGTTGAGCACCTTCTCGCTCCCGTCGAAGCTCCGGCGGATCTCGATCGTGCCCGCGTGGATCAGGTACGCCTCGCCGCGCGGGTCGTCGCCCTCGCGGAAGATGAACTCGCCGGGCTTGAACGTGCGCCGCTCGATGTCGCCGAGCGAGAGGCTCTTGTAGATCTCGAGGCCGATCGAGGGCAGCGACGCCTTCGCCTCGACGGGCAGGCGCGCGTTGGTCCAGCCGCCGAGCCCGCCCTTGAGGATCCGCACGTCCTTCCAGCCGCGCTGGCGCAACACGGCCGCGACGCGAGCGCTCGTTGCCTCCTCGGGGCTCGTGCAGTACGCGACGATCAGCTGCTCGCGCACGATGTGCGGGTCGGCCGTCGCCGCGTGCTCGGGCTCGAGCCGGACGGCCCCCGGGAGCTTGAGGGGGCTCGTCTCGTAGTCGGTCTTGGTCCGGACGTCGAGCAGCACGGGGCTCAGCCCGCGCTCGATGAAGCCGATGACCTGGGTGGGCTGCACACGGTAGCGGTTCTTCCACCAGCGCTTGCCCCACATGGCGCCGTAGGCGCCGAGCGAGAGGAGCGTCACGCCGACGGTCGCCCAGGCCCAGGGGAAGGGCCGCGGCGGCGGGTGCTTCACCTTCTCCTCGGCGTCGGCGAGGAGGCGCTTGACGTCGGTGAGGCCGGGCAGGATCCGGTTCGCCTCATCGATCTTCGCCGCCGCCGTAGAGTAACGCTCGGCGAGGAGGGCCTCGATGCCCGCCGCCCACACCGCGTTGAACGCGCTCTCGCCCGGCTTGACCTCCGTGCCCTGGAGGAACTTCGCCACGTCCTTGGCCGGGATCAGGAAGTTGTAGCCCTGCACGATCGCGCCCGACGCCGAGAGCGAGACGAACGTCATCACGCCGACGAGCGACGCGTCGTCGGTGATCGCGGGGCCGCCGCTGTTGCCGTGCGCGGCCGGCGCGTCGGTCTGGACGAGGTCCTGGCCAATCGCGTCCTGCTTGACCCCCGACACCGCGCCATTGGTGACGGACGCCTCGAGCGTCGCGCTCTGGTTCAGGAGCTCGTGCTCGAGCACCACGCCCGGAAAGCCGAGGATGTGCACCGGGTCACCGATCTGGACGTCGCGCCTCGAGAGCGCGATCGCGGGATAGACGCCGTCCTTCACGCGGAGGAGTGCCAGGTCGCGCCCGTAGTCCGGGAGCGGGCGGCCGTTGTTGTCGAGGACGGGCGGCGGGCTGAACTTCTTGACCTCCGCGGCCAGCTTCGTGCCGTTCGAGAGCATCACCGTGATCTTCGGGAACGTCGCGACCTTTGCGGTCGCGAGCGCCTGGTCGCTCGCCTGGCGCCGGATCTGCTCCTCGACGTCGGGCCGCAGGCCGCGCATGAGCCCCCGCTCGCGCAGCACCGGCTCGACACACGCCTGCTCGATCGCCTTCTTCTTCAGCTCGTGCGTCACCCAGGGCCGCGGGCGGTAGGCGGGGTCCACGACGTGGGCGTTGGTCACGAGCCAGCCGCGGCCGTCCACGAACCAGCCCGTCCCGGTCTCGACGAACGGCCGCGGGCTCACGGTGACGAGCCCGCGGCCGCAGTTCATCGTCACGTCGGCGCGCACCTCGGCGGTGACGAGCGCGACGGCGGGCTTGGCGCGGAGGATCGCCTCCTGGACGGTCAAGGCCGGAGCCTCGCGTGGCCCGACGAGCAGCACGCTCGCCAAGACGAGCCCCAGGCGCAAGGCCCTCATGGCACGGCAACGTACCACGGAGCCCGCGGCGGGTACAATGCGGCACCGATGGAACCGCTCTGGACCGCGATGCTCATCGGCCTGCTCATCATGATGGCCAGCCTGACGTCCGTCGAGCTCGCCGTGTCGGTGGCCCTGATCGAGATCAGCCTCGGCGTCCTCGCCGGCAATGTCCTGGACCTGGCGAGCCCGCCGTGGATGGACTTCCTCGCGTCGTTCGGGGGCATCGTGCTGACGTTCCTCGCGGGCGCCGAGGTCGACCGCCGGGCGATGCGCGAGAAGCTCCGGGAGAGCCTGCTGATCGGCGGGCTCTCGTTCGTCGTACCCTTCGCCGGTGTCTGGGCGTTCTGCGCGTGGGTGCTCGGCTGGTCGACGGAGGCGTCGCAGATCGGCGGCGTGGCGCTGTCCACGACGTCGCTCGCCGTCGTCTACGCCGTGCTCGTCGAGACGGGCCTGACCCACACGCCGATCGGCAAGCTCATCATGGCGGCGACGTTCGTCACCGACCTCGGCGTGGCCGTCGCGCTGGCGCTCCTCTTCGTCCACCCGACGTGGTGGCTCGTGCCCTTCGCCGCGGCCTCGGCGCTCGTGATCTGGGCGATGGTGGCGCTGCAGCCGTGGTTCTTCGCCCGCTACGGTGAGCGGGTGATCGAGCCCGAGCTCAAGGGCGCGTTCGCCGCGCTCCTCGTCCTGATGTTCTTCGCCGAGCGCGCCCAGAGCCACGCGGTGCTGCCCGCGTTCATCCTGGGCCTCGCGCTGGCGCCGGTGTTCCACGGCCACGGGCAGCTCCAGCAGCGCTTCCGCGTGGTCGCGTTCGGCTTCCTCACGCCCTTCTTCTTCCTCAAGGGCGGGATGAACGTCTCGCTCCGGCTCGTCTGGGCGAACGCGGGCGTGCTCGCGGTGCTGTTCGCGGTCAAGCTCGCGACGAAGTGGGTCGGCGTCTATCCGCTCGCCGCGCGGTGGGTGCCCGCGGACGCCGTGTTCACGACGCTCCTCATGTCCACCGGGCTCACCTTCGGGACGATCTCGTCGCTCTACGGCCTCAACGCGGGCCTCATCGATCGCGCGCAGTTCTCGGTGCTCATCGCAGTGGTCGTCGCGAGCGCGGTGATCCCGACGGTGATCGCCCAACGCTGGTTCTCACCGAAGGCCGTCGGGGACCCGGCGGCGGTGCGCAGGGCCGGCGAGGGCTGAGCGCGCTCCCCGCCGTCGAGCCGCGCGTCAGCGGCCAGGCGTCGGGGCCGATGGGCGCCGCGCGGCCGGGGCCCGCCAGGAGCTGCTCCACGTCCCACGCGTCCTGGGTTCCACTCGCGTAGAGCTTGAGCAGACCGAAATCCGCCGCCGTGGCCACCAGCACGCTGACGCCTCCGATCTTATTCGGCGCGCGCGCGCTCGGCTCGTGATCTCAAGCTCGATGAGGCCGCAGCCGGCTCACGCTGTCCTCGCCGGGCCGTGGACGAAAGCCGATCGTGCGAATCCCGGCGGCTCGGGGCGACATGAGTTGCCGAATGGCATCGAAGACGACTTTAAACTGAGCGTCGTATTTCTTCTCGAGCGCAGCCAGCTTGCGGGCGAGCGGTTCATTCGAGAGCATCCCGCGAAGTCTCACGAACACGCGCATGATGGCGATGTTGACCTGAACCGCGCGGGAACTTCTGAGAACGCTCGACAACATGGCGACGCCTTCCTGGGTGAACGCGTACGGCAGGTACTTCCGGTGCTTCCCGCGGCCTCTCTCTAAGATCACAATTTGTGATCTTAGAGAGACGGCTTCCGCCCGGGTCAGTTGGAACATGAAATCGGTGGGGAAGCGGACGAGGTTGCGCTTGACGGCCTGTATGAGGACTCTGGTCGGCACGCCGTATAGTACAGCGAGATCAGCATCTAGGATGACCTTCTGGCCGCGGACCAGAAGTATCGCGGGCTCGATGCGCCGAGCCGCGACGATGGCGTTCCGCGCAGGCATCGAAGGCCATCGTAGCTCGCGCCAAGAGCCGGAGGGAATGTCCAGCTTTTGATACACGCACCTCAGCGCGGGGCACCCCAGCGCGCCTCGTGATAGATCCGGCGCTGCGCCTCGCTCAGGAGCGCGCGCGTCTTGAGATGCGTGAGGAGGTGGACCAGCCGGACCTCGCCGCGCAGGCGCTCGACCTCGCCGACGGCGGCGCGCACGGAGGCCTCGTCGGCGCCGCCCCCGGCGAAGAGCCGCCGGAGCTTCGCCTCGGCCTCGAGGAGCCGTCCACTCGCCGGACGCGACTCGGCGAACATCGCGTGCATCAGGGCGCGCGCTGACGCCTCCTGCTCCGGCGAGAGCGTCAGGCGCTCCTTCAGCTCGAGCACGTGCATGGGGCCGGGGTAGCCGTTCTGGTCGGCGGCGAAGGCCAGGCCAAAACCGCGCCCCTCGCCGACGACCTGCTCGAACTCCGCCAGGCACACCTGCGCCGTCTGATGCCCGGAGGCGCCCGCGCCGCCGCCGCCGTGCTGGGCCCACGCCACCGCCGCGAGGGCCACGAGTGCCGTCACTACCGCCGCTGCCGACACGCTCGGTGGTCGCATGGGCCGCCTCCCTCCGTGCGCGCCGGGCTCAGACGAGGCGCGCGAGGTACTTCGAGAGCGCCGCACCTTCACGCTCGCGCAGGGCGACCGCGATGCGCAGCTGCTCGAGGTACTGCTCGAGCGTCTTGCCGCCGAACTCGATCTTGCGCTCGCGGAAGAACGCGTGGACGTCGCGCTCGAGCTCGGGCGTCGTGAGGCCCGTCACGCCCTCGGCCAGGCGCCGGAGCCCATGCTTCGGGTACTGGCGGTCCATCACGTCCCAATGCGACTTGACGAACGCCCAGGCGAGCTCGCGCGCATGGACGCTCTGGAGGAGCGCGCGCGCCACGAAGGGCGCGTCCTGCGTGCGGATCTCGCCGTTCACGGTGCGCTCGAGCGTCGTGGCGAGCAGCGGCGCCTGGCGGAAGCCGGCCAGCGCGTAGAGGTAGCGCTGCTCCTCCTGGGGCGTCGCGGCCGACTTGAAGCGCTTCAGGAACTCGTCGTAGCGGGCGGCGTCGCCCGCGTGGGCGAGGATCGCGATGAGGGCGGGCAGAACGTTCGGGTCTGTCTCGCGTCCGGCCAGATGCCCCGCGTAGAGCTGCGCCGCCTCCGCCTGGACGCCGCGGTCGTCGCCGAGCACGCCGAGCGCCCGCGCGAGGTCGGCGCGCAGCTGGCGCGTCAGCTCGTCCTCGCCGGGCCGTGGCGCCCAGCCGAGCGTAGTGAAGGCCGGCGCCAGGCGGTCGCGCACGAGCGCCGCGAGCCGCGGCCGATCGGCCGGCTCGGCGATGCGGTTGAGCAGGCCGAACGACGCGATCAGGATCGACCACACGTTGCGGTCGCGCTCGGTCTTGAACCGCGCCGTGAGCTCGAGATAGTCGGTGAGCCGCATGAGGCCGGCGAGGGCCACCGCCCACGCGTCGTTCACGAGGTTGAAGCGCTCGATCGGCGCGAGGCCGTCGAGTCGCGCGAGGAGCAGCTGGAGGAGATCGTCAGCGTAGCGGACGCGGTAGAAGCCGTGGCCGCCGTCGTTGACGACGACCGCGTCGAAGCGCTCGGGCAGGGGGAGCCGCGTCTCGCCCCCCGCGAGGAGGAGCCGCGTCACCGGGTGCCGGCCGCCCGCGAGCACGCGCACCTGGACGGGCACCTGCCAGCGCTGGTTGCGCTCGCCCGCGGCCGCTGCACCGGGCAGGGGCTCGGCCAGATACGTGAAGCGCTGCTGGCCCAGCACGAGCTCGCGCCGCTCGAGGCGGGCGCTGACGAGCGGATAGCCCGGCGTGAAGATCCAGGCGTCCATCACCTCGGGGATCGGCTGGCGGGACGCCGTGCCGAGCGCCGCCCAGAGGTCACCCGTGTCGGCGTTGGCGTAGGCGTGGCGGCGGAGATAGTCGCGGACACCGTCGCGGAAGACGTCGGGGCCGAGGAACTGCTCGAGCATCCGGAGGACGGACGCGCCCTTCTCGTAGGTGAGCACGTCGAACATCGCGTCGGCGTCGCGCGGCGCCCGCACCGGGAACTCGATGGGACGCGTCGAGTGCAGGCCGTCCACCGAGAGGGCGGCAGCGCGGGAGACGCCGAACGTGACCCAGCGCTTCCACTCGGGCTTCCAGGCGTCGACGGCGAGGATCTCCATGAAGGTGGCGAAGGCCTCGTTGAGCCAGATGCCGTTCCACCAGGTCATCGTGACGAGGTCGCCGAACCACATGTGCGCGTTCTCGTGCGCGACCACGTCGGCGACGCGCTCGAGCTCGGCGTGGGACGCCGCGCGCTCGTCCACCAGCAGCGCGGTCTCCCGAAACGTGATCGCGCCGAAGTTCTCCATCGCGCCCGCCGCGAAGTCGGGGATCGCGAGGAGGTCGAGCTTGTCGCCCGCGTACGGCAGGCCGTAGTACTCCTCGAAGAAGCGGAGCGAGGCGACGGCGATCTCGTGGCCGAACGCGGCGAGGCGCCGCTTGCCGGGAACGCACCAGACGCGGACGGGCGTCCGGCCGACAGGGGTCGGCTCCGTGGCCTCGAGCTCGCCGACGACGAACGCCACGAGGTACGTGGACATCGTGATCGTATCGGCGAAGGTGAGGACCTTCCGGGCGCCCTCGCGGCGCTCGGCGACCACGCGCGTGTTGGAGACGGCGGTGAGCGCCGGGTCGATCGCGAGCGTGACGGCGAAGACCGCCTTGAACGCCGGCTCGTCCCAGCACGGGAACGCGCGCCGCGCGTCCGTCGCCTCGAACTGCGTGGCGGCCAGGAGGCGCGTGACGCCGCTCTGGTCCTTGTAGCTCGAGCGGTAAAAGCCGCGGAGCTTGTCGTTCAGCGTGCCGCGGAAGGCCAGGCGCAGGCGCCAGGGGCCCGGCGCCGCGGGTCCCGCCAGCGCGAGTCGGTACCGCTCGGCGGCCTCGTCCAGGGCAACGCTCGCGCGGATCGTCTGGCCGCGGTCGTTCTCGAGGCTGGCGGCCTCGATCACCAGCTCCACCGCGTTCAGCACGAGCTCGTCGACAGCCTCGCGCACGTCGAGCGTGACGATCTGCTCGCCGCGGAAGGTCAGCGTCGCGAGATCAGGCTCGAGCCGGATGTCGTACCGCGACGGAACCGCCGTACGTGGCAGGCGATGGGGATCCACGACGTCCTCCGGACCAGGATGAGCGCTGCCCCGGTACTGTACCGCGACCCGGCGTCGTCGCCAACCCTCACGGCTCACGCCGCGGCGCCGGCCACGAAGCCCGCCAGCAAGTCCCAGCCCGACGAGTGCCCGAGCCGCGTGAGACGGCGGGCCGCCTCGCGCGCGGTCGCCTCCGGGGCGTCCGCCGCCAGCGCGCTCGCCAGGTCGTGGAGGGGCGCCCAGCCCTCACCGTCGAGCAGATCGCCGAGGAGCGCCGCGCTGATCGGATGCGTGCGCCGCGGCGCGGCGGCGCGGACCGCCTCCGCGGCGCTGCGCCACCGCGCGGCGTCGCCCGCCCCGGCGCGCGCGAGCAACGCGCGGGCGAAGAACGCGCCGCCGACGTAGTCGTCGCCCGAGGGCGTGAGCCCGGCGCCCAGGCCGAGGAGCGCCCACGCCGCCTGCGTGGCCTCTTCCGGCCGATCGGCCGCGCACGCCGACGCCAGCGCGCGCGCCAGATCCGCGGCCGCGTCGAGCGGAAAGCCGGGCCGCGCGCCGACGAGGAGCGCGCCGAAGCCGTCAGGGGCGCCGAGGGCCCGCGCGGCGGCGCCGAGGCGCGCGGCGCCCCGGCAGAGCGCGGCCGCGGCGTCGCGGGTGGCGGGCACCCCTGCGGGTCGCCAGGGTGTCACGCCCGTGGCGTTGACGTGCACGAGCTCAC
>WNGI01002745.1_pt1 | contig 15335 bp, 10 predicted proteins | sample 5400621 | NCBI WGS metagenome assembly WNGI01 (sample SAMN13153374, study PRJNA577476) | soil metagenome | isolation source: 20 cm soil or saprolite under Garry oak tree replicate 1 | place: USA:California | collected 2016-06-15 | reverse complement strand
CAAAGCAGAACGCAGCGATGTGAGCGCGGTCGTCGTCCGCAATCGCCCGGCCATTCGCGATTTTTACCGGCTTCATGTTCAAACGCGTCGGCGCCACGGTCTCCCGCCGCAACCAGCGTCGTTTTTCCTGAACATCTACGAGCATACCATCAAACCCGGTCTCGGTTTCATTGTCCTCGCCCACTGCGGGTCGCGCCCAATTGCCGCCGCGATCTTCTTCCGCTTCGGAAAGAACGCTCTTTATAAGTACGGCGCTTCTGACAAAAGGTTTCAGGAAGTCCGAGCGAACAATCTTGTCATGTGGCGGGGCATCCAGTTTTTGGCGCGCAACGGTGCGGAAAAATTGCATTTCGGGCGTACCGCGTGCGAAAATGACGGTTTGCGACGATTCAAACTTTCCTGGGACACTGAGGAAGACACAATTGATTACTTTCGGGTTGATCCATCGGGTCGGCAGTGCTTAGTTCCCGCTCACCGTGACTCCGGGTTCTACACAAGGATCTTTGGCAAGTTGCCATTGGTCTTCAACCGGCTGGCGGGCTCAATGATCTACCCGCATCTCGACTAGAGGTAAGACTATGGCTGAAATCCGACGGGAAACGCAACATCACTCCGGGCTGAACCTGAGTGCCATCCTTTTTGCTCTGTTCAAGCGCAAGTGGACAATAATACTTTTCGCGCTGACGGGCATCATCGCCGCGGCGGCTGTTTATTTTTTCTATCCGCCTGTCTACGAGTCCCAGGCTAAGTTGCTGGTGCGCTATGTTCTGGAAAGGAGCGCGGTCGACCCGATCGAGGGCGCGAAGCCCTCGGGCACATCCAGCAATGACGTGGACAAAGTGATCGGCGCTGAAATCGCGATTCTGACCAGTTGGGATCTGGCGGTGCAAGTCGCCCAGGCAATCGGTCCCAAACGATTGCTGCCGAGTTCCGGGGAGGCGGCAACGGAAACTGCAGCCGCCGGCATTGTCAGTTTGGGCTTGAGTGCGACTTCTACCAAGGGCAGTAACATCATTTTCGTGTCCTACAAAGATCACGACCCGCAGATCGCCACGCTTGTCTTGCAGGAACTGTTGAGTCGTTATTTCGTAAAGCATCTTGAAGTGCACCGCTCCGCCGGCGCCTTCGATTTTGTAACCCAACAAACCGATCAGGTTCGAGCGCACTTAAACCAAACGGAGGATGCCCTAAAGTCGCTGAGGGACAAGACGGGGATTGTCTCGCTAAAGGACGGCTCAACGGCCCTTACTGCCGAGGCGACGAAAACCAAGGACCAGCTTAATGACGCCGAGGCGGACCTGGCGCAATACAAGGCCGTTGTTAAACAGACGGGGGAGAGCAAGTCAAAGAAATGGAGATCAAAAAGCTCGCCATCTGAAAAAACGCCGCAATCTGAAAAAGCTCAGGTTGCCGGCATCGAGGCAAAAGCCGAGACACTTAAGGCCCGGCTTCGCGATATTCAGCAGAGGACGAAGCAGCTTTCCGACCTGGGGCCGCAAATGGAAGAGCTGGAGCGGAAGCGAGAGATGGACGAAGCGAATTACAAATATTTCGCAGCATCGCTCGAAAAAGCGCGCATCGACGAGGCTTTGGACCCCTCCAAAATGCCCAATATTAGCGCCGTCCAGCGGCCTTCTACTCCGATCCTGGAGACCAAAACGCGCGATAAGATTGCCTTGGGACTGGCTGGCGGAGGGGTAGCCTTGGGCATAGCGCTCGCGTTGTTAAGGGGATTGGTCTTGAACCCGACCGTTGGGCGGCCACTCGAATTGGAGACGGGCTTGCACATTCCTCTCATGCTCTCAATACCATATTCCCGCGCCCTGAACGGACGTTCGGCCTTGCCTCGAAATGGTTCGCCGGCGAATCCGGGAGCACTCGTAACCACCCCGCGCCACCCTAAGCTGGCGCCTTGGGAGACCGGCCATTTTATCCGGCCGTATTGTGACGCAATTCGGGATCGCCTCGGTCTTTATTTTGAACTTAATCATTTGACGCATAAGCCGAAGCTGGTGGGTGTTGCCGGCTTTTCGGAAGCAGCGGGAGCTTCTACCCTCGCCGCCGGGCTCGCTGCCTCCCTTTCTGAAACCAATGAGGGTAAGGTCCTTCTAGTCGATGTAAACTTGGGGCCCGAGAACGTTCACCCGTTCTTTAAGGGCAAGCCTACGTATTCTCTTAGCGCGGCTCTTAAGCCACAGGGAGCTATCGCCTCCGCTTCGAATAACCTCTATCTGGCTATCGTGGGATCTCCAAACGCCGGACCGGCACAGATCGGCTTGAAAAAATTCTTCGACATGATGCCAAATCTGAAAGCGAGCGATTTCGACTACATCATTTTTGATATGCCGCCGCTCGACCAGACGAGCCCGACGTGGGGCATGGCTGCTTTCATGGACAAGCTTTTGCTCGTGGTCGAGGCGGAAAAGAACAGCCGCGACGTCATAAGGCGCGGCTACGGGAACCTGGTCGCGGAGCGAGACAACGTTGCGGTGGTGATTAACAAGGCACGTTCCTACGTTCCGAAGTGGCTCGATGGTGAGTCTTGATCGAGCGCATTCGTAACGGCTGCGCTGCCGTTCCAATTTTTGTGGCGATTGCTCCCGCTTCGTTGGGTGCTTGCGGTGACCATGAGCACACCACCGAATTCGCACTGACCTCGTGTTACGCAATAGAATCTATTACGGGCTAAAGCCCTTCGTTCCTCAATCCCTTCGAGCGGCGATTCGCCGAAGGCTGGCCCTGCGACTGCGCAAGCGTATTGGAGACGTCTGGCCTATCATGCCGGGATCGGAGCGGCCGCCGGAGAACTGGCCAGGCTGGCCCAACGGCAAGAAATTCGCTTTTGTGCTGACGCACGATGTCGAAAGTGCAGTTGGTTTGCGGAAGTGCCGGGAGCTGATGCAGCTCGAACTGGAGTTGGGGTTTCGCTCCTCATTCAATTTTGTCCCCGAAGGAAGCTACCGAGTTCCAGCGGAGTTAAGAGAGGAACTCACGGACGCTGGGTTCGAAGTGGGAATACACGATCTGAAACATGATGGCCATCTCTTTGCCTCGCATCGCGGATTCAAGCGCCGCGCCGTAAGAATTAACGGCTACGCGCGTGAATGGGGAGCGTCAGGATTCAGATCGGGGTTCATGTTACGCAACCTCGATTGGTTGCATGACCTCGATGTGAAGTACGATGCGTCCACATTCGACACGGACCCATTCGAGCCACAGCCAGATGGAGGTCACACCATCTTCCCATTTTGGGTACCGCGCCCAAACGGTAGCTCAGCCACCGGCCACGAATCCACGACTGACTCTTCTTCAAGAGGTGGTTACGTCGAGCTGCCTTACACATTGCCGCAGGATTCAACACTCTTCGTGGTGTTGCGCGAAACCACTCCGGAAGTCTGGATGCGCAAGCTTGACTGGATCGCGCAACATGGCGGTATGGTCCTGGTTGACGTGCATCCGGATTATATCTCGTTGACTGGATCGCGGCGAACGATAACCGAATATCCTGCAGCGTTATACCGCGAATTCCTCACTTACGTCAGGACCAGCTACGCCGGCGAATACTGGCATGCTCTCCCGAAGGAAGTAGCCAGGCACGTCACCCAGATTCGTTCCTCCAAAACGAGCTCCCTCGAATACGACGAGCTAGCTTCCCTGAGAACTCGCCGGCTGAGTGGCAGACGCGCCGCAGTCCTACTCTTCTCACACTATCCTGCGGATCCTCGGCCCAAAAGAGCAGCCGAGGCATTGGCAGCTTTGGGTGTTAATATTGACCTTATCTGCCTGCGTGATGGCGATGGCGAGCTGGCGCATGAAACTTACGGCAGCATTAACGTCACACGTGTCCGGCTCAAGCGCCAACGTCGCGGCAAGCTAGGCTACATTAACCAGTATGGTGGGTTTGTCTTAACCTCATTTTTCTACCTCGCTTCGAGATCACTGACTCGCCGCTACGATCTCGTCCATGTGCATAACATGCCGGACGTGCTCGTTTTCAGCGCGATCGTGCCGAAACTTCTCGGCGCAAAAGTCATTCTGGACCTGCACGATCCGATGCCCGAGCTCATGCAGACTATCTTCAACCTGCCAGAGGAGAGCTTAAGCGTCGTCGTGTTAAAGCGACTTGAGAAGTGGAGTATCCGCTTTGCAGATCTTGTGCTCACCGTGAATCTCGCGTGCAAGAAGATTTACACTTCGCGCAGTTGTCAGTCGCATAAAATTCAAGTCGTAATCAATTCGCCTGATGACGAGATCTTCCGCTTCCAGTCCGGTGATGTTCGCGGTGTGAATCGAAAGAACGGCAATGAGGCCAAGCCTTTTGTGATTCTTTATCACGGCTCGTTGGTCTACCGCAACGGTTTCGACCTGGCTGTAGAAGCCTTGGAGAAGGTGAGGAAAACAATTCCGTCTGCCCGGCTGAGTGTGTGCGGTAAGCGAACAAACTTCTTTGAGAAAGTGATGGAATCGGCCCAGTCACGAGGACTCGACAGAAGTGTCGATTATCTCGGCGTTCGCAATCTCAAAGAGATCGTCGATGCGATCGAGGGTTGTGATCTCGGGATTATTCCCAACCACCGCAATATCTTCACTGAAATTAATACGCCCACACGCATCTTCGAATACCTGGCACTAGCGAAACCAGTAATCGCCCCGAGAACAAAGGGCATTCAGGACTATTTCGGCGACAATGACCTGATCTTTTTCGAGCTTGGGGATGCCGACGATCTCGCGCGAAAAATCGAGTTCGCTTTTTCTCATCCGGCTGAAGTGGCGGAAACCGTTAAGCGTGGCCAGGAAGTCTACCTGTCACACACATGGAGCCGCGAGCGGCTCACTTTGTTGAATTCCATCAGTGAGCTTCTCTAGCTACCTGGTCCCACCACTGTCTCCGCTCGAATGATCGGTGTCGTCGCCAGTGAGGCAGAACATCCCGCCGTTGCCGAGTTCTTTGAGCTGTTCAAAACGCCTTGGGAATTCCATCGGTCGGGCACGCATTACGATGTCCTGATTTGTTCAAACAGCCTGGTTCCAGAGAACAGCGCCGGGCTGCTTTTGCTTTACGGTGCACAACGGCAAGCATTCGAGGAGTGCCGAAACATGAAGACACGGCCCGCTCCCGGACACGATTTCATTTCTTTTCGCGGCGATCGAATGCCGATCTATGGAAGCTGCCTCCTCTTCGACAGCCCATGCAACACAGTTCTCGTTCATGAAGGAACGAAATCGGCTGCTGCTGTCTCGGTAGCTTCTGGCGCTCAAGTGATGGTTCGCCTCGGCTTCGATCTGTTCGAAGAAACTCGCCGCCTTCTGACGCAGGGACAACCAGCAGAGTTAGCGAGCATACCCACACTGGATCTCCACATTTCGATTCTTCGCGAGCTGATCGTTAGCCAGGGAGTAGCGCTTGTAGAGATACTTCCTGTCCCCGCAGGCCATCGTTTTATAGTGTGCCTTACTCATGACGTCGATCACCCGTGCGTGCGATATCATAAGTTCGATCACACGATGTTTGGTTTCCTTTACCGCGCGACGGTTGGCTCGGTGATCAACTTCTGTCGAGGAAGAAGGTCTCTTCGGCAGGTAGCCACCAATTGGAAGGCAGCCCTTTCCCTGCCGCTGGTCTTCGCTGGACTCGCCAAAGACTTCTGGAACCAGCTCGATCGATACATGGAATTGGAGAGGGATCTTGCCTCAACCTTCTTTGTCATTCCAACAAAGGGGGAGGCGGGCGTCGATTCTCACGGTCGAACAAGAGCAAAGCGCGCCGCGCGCTACGCTTCGACCGATATTGCGGATGACTTAAAGAGGCTGCTTTCCGCAAATCGCGAAATCGGTGTCCATGGCATCGATGCGTGGCGCGACGTAGCAAAAGCTCGTGATGAGCGTGCGCGCATTCAGGAAATCACGGGAACGGTCGAGGTCGGCGTTCGGATGCACTGGCTTTACTTCAATTCGCAAGCGTCATTGACGCTCGAGAAAGCCGGCTTCTCCTACGACTCGACTGCTGGCTACAACGAAACGATCGGGTACCGCGCGGGAACCGCTCAAGTCTTCAAGCAACCCAATGTCGATCATTTGCTCGAACTCCCATTGCACATCATGGACACGGCGCTGTTTTATCCGTCGTACATGAACTTGTCCGACGAGCAGGCTGTCGCCGCAATGCTGCCGCTGATCGAGAATGCAACAAGATTTGGTGGTGTCCTCACCATCAACTGGCACGACAGGAGTCTTGGGCCCGAAAGGTTATGGTGCGACGCCTATGTGACTCTGCTCGATGACTTGCGCACCAGAACACCTTGGTTTGCTACGGCGGCGCAAGCCGTCTCGTGGTTTCGCAAGCGGCGCGCGACATCGTTCGCCAGTGTCACACAGGAGGGCGGAGGCATCCGGGTGCAGTCAGCTGCTGATCGAACCGATGGTCATGTTCCGCCGTTAACAGTCAGGGTATATAACGGCGGCGCTTCAAAGCACAACCTCCATCACTCGCGGAGCGCAGCGTTCCAGGACTTCACAATCGACAAGTCAGACCAGGTGCTGATCGCTGCCTAAAGCGTGTCATTTCCGATTGAAGTTCATGATAGGCTTCTAGTCCTTCTCTTTCCTCCTTTAACCTCCTTTCTGCAATGCCACCAAATTTAGTCCTTGCCCAATTCGGATGTGGCTACTGGGGCCCGAATCTCCTGCGCAACTTCTCGGCCTTGCCTGGATGCACGGTGAAGTACGTGGTCGATTCGAGCGCGGAACGCCGCGGCTTTGTCGAGTCAAATTTCCCTCGCAGCCGCGCGATCGAGACGCATCAGACTGTTCTCGACGATCCCGGCGTTGATGGCGTGGTGATCGCGACACCCGCCGCAAGTCACTTCTCCCTTGCTAATCAAGCCCTCGGCGCCGGCAAACACATTTTCGTAGAGAAGCCGCTCGCGACGAAGGTTGCCGAGGTCGATGAACTCTCGAGACGCGCTGCCGAACGAAATCTCGTTGTCATGACGGGCCACACTTTCGTCTACAACTCAGCTGTCCGTTATGCGAAGAGACTGATTGATTCCGGTGTGCTCGGCGAACTTCGCTACATCTACAGCCAGCGCCTGAACCTAGGGCGCATCCGTTCCGACATCGACGCCCTCTGGAACTTCGCGCCCCACGATATCAGCATCATTCAATATTGGCTTGGCAACCCGGAGCCGATTTCCATCTGCCGTCAGGGCATGGCCTACATGCAGGAAGGGATAGATGACGTTGTCTTTCTTAGTCTTGAATATCCGGGAAAGGTCATCGCAAACATTCACGTTAGCTGGTTGGATCCGCAGAAGGTGCGCAAGATGATCATTGTCGGCTCGCGCAAGATGGTGGTTTACGACGACATCGCAGAAGACAAAATCGTCATCTACGACAAGGGAATCGATCGCCGCGCCATCCTGGGGGAGAACATGGACTTCGATAGCCCGCGGGTTTCGCAATTCAACTATCGGAGCGGCGATATTCTGATACCGGAGGTCAAGTTTGCGGAACCGCTTCGCGTAGAGGCGGAACATTTCGCCGACTGCATCCGTAACTCACGTGAACCACTCACTGGCCTCAGCCACGCCCGCACCGTAGTGTCGATCTTGGAGCGAGCCCGTCCCTTTAACTCGAACGGGCACCAAGCACCGATCTCATAAAAAATAGATGCGACATCTTGCCAGGGCGCAACCGCCGAGCGCGCCGAAGGAAACCCCGAAGCTTCGAACAGTCGGAATTGTCGATGTTACATTTGGCAAGAACGTTACCGTCGTGCAGCCCGTTAATCTCTATGACTGCACGATTGGAGATGATAGCTTCATCGGACCTTTCGTTGAGATACAAAAGGGAGCAACCATCGGCAAGCGGTGCCGGATTCAATCTCACTCGTTCATCTGCGATCTGGTCACGATCGGAAACGACTGCTTTATTTCTCATGGCGCGATGTTTATTAATGATCTGTTTGTCACCGGTGGCCCTGCCGGAAAACCGCAGCTCTGGCGGCCAACCAAACTTGGCAGTCGTGTGAGTATCGGAACAAATGCCACCATCCTCCCGGTCATGATCTGTGATCAAGTGGTGATCGGAGCCGGCGCAGTTGTTACCAAAGATATCGTCGTCTCCGGCATTTACGCGGGCAATCCAGCCCGCCTCCTCCGTCGCCTCTAACTCTGCCCTCCGTCTTCTGTCCTCTGACTTTCTCTCCTCCGTCCCCATGAAAATCCCGTTTGTTGACCTGCACGCGCAATACCTGACGATTAAACAAGAGATCGACAAGGCCATTGCCCAAGTAATCGCCGAGTCAGCATACATTCGCGGGCCGCACGTGGACGCTTTTGAGGAGGCATGGGCGAGAGCGCTTGGCGTGAAACGTTGCGTCTCGTGCGCGAACGGGACAGACGCGATCTACATCGCCTTGCGGGGACTTGGTCTACAACCCGGCGATGAAGTGATCAGCTCGGCACATTCCTGGATCTCTACATCCGAGACGATAACGCAGGCCGGCGGCCGGGTCGTGTTCTGCGACACGGATGAGGCAACCTTCACGATTGATCCCGCCGATATCGAAAGAAAGATCACACCTGCCACGGTCGGAATCATTCCAGTGCATCTTTATGGGCAGCCGGCGGACATGGGCGCGATCATGGCGATCGCTCGCAGGCACAATCTCTGGGTAATTGAAGATTGCGCGCAGGCGCACATGGCCAAGTACAACGGACAGGTCGTGGGCACCTTTGGCAAGGTTGCGACCTTCTCCTTTTATCCGGGTAAAAATCTGGGCGCCTACGGGGATGCCGGATGCCTTGTAACTAATGACGATCAACTCGCCGACTCGATGGCGACGTTCGCGCGTCACGGTAGCAAAGGCGATCACGTCATGGAAGGAATCAATAGCCGCATGGATGGTCTGCAAGCGGCGATTCTGAATACGAAGTTGCCCCATCTACCCGCCTGGACGGGGCGGCGCCGTCGTGTCGCTGCGCTTTACAATGAGCTTCTCAAAGACGTAGATGACGTCATCACGCCAAAAGTCGGGTTCGACCGCGACCATGTCTATCACCTCTACGTCATTCGCACAGAGAACCGAGATGCTTTGAGAAAGCATCTCACCCAGGCGGGTATCTCCACAGTTTTGAATTATCCCAAAGCTCTCCCATTTTATCCTGCCTACGCTTATCTCGGTCACGGTCCAAAAGATTTTCCCGCTGCTTACGCCAACCAGTCCCGGATTCTGTCGATCCCTATTTATCCAGAGATGATTGACGAGATGATCGAATACGTTGCTGGTCAAATCACGACCGCCTTAAACTATCGCCCCGAAACAAGGCCGAGCGGCGCCTGTCAAGTGCCAAATACAGTCGGGAAGAGCACAAAACGCGCGATTGCAACTTGGTCGTAAAAAACTGTTTTGGAGCCATGGAGCAAATTGTCATCGTCGTCGGTCTCGGAGAGGTCGGCAAACCCTTGCTGGAGATCGTTAAGAGCAAGCATCAAACGTTCGGTGTTGACATCGATCTGTCGGCGCCGGTCGCGAGATGCGATGTCATGCATGTGTGCTTCCCGTTCCAGAACGACACGTTCGTTGAGCAAGTGCTGGAATACATTCGCCAGTACCGGCCTACTCTCACCGTGATCAACAGTACCGTCGCTCCCGGAACCACCCGCTGTATCGCGGTTGAATCCGGAACTGCCGTCGTAAACAGTCCTGTTCGAGGTAAACATGCCCGCATGCAGCGGGAGATGCTGCATTACGCAAAATTTGTCGGAGCGGTTGACCGGCAGTCCGGACAGCACGCTGTGGAACATTTCGAGGGGGTCGGCATGAAAACCAAGTTGCTCACGTCTCCAGAAGCGAGTGAAATTGCCAAGCTCACCGAAACGACGTACTTCGGCTTGATGATCGCGTGGGCACAGGAGGTTGAGCGTTACTGCATAAAGCTTGGCGCGAATTACGACGAGGTCGTGTCGTTCTACGACGAGATTAAATTCTTTCCGCCAGTGAAATATTTCCCTAGTGTGATTGGCGGCCACTGCGTCATGCCCAATATCGCCATCTTGCGCCAACAATTTCCTTCCGGCCTTTTGCAGGCTATCGTGAAGTCGGACACTCTTAAGCAGAATAATCTTGGCTCGGACGGGTGGTTGGACGCGAATGGCTCGTCGACGCCCTGACCACTTAAGTGTCGGAATAGTTTGGAGTATCGCCTGCGCCTCTTTGACGCTCTTTTCATTTGCCTGAGCATGGGAAAACGAGCTGCTGCCAATGTTGTGCGTTTTCAGCGGTGTCTGATAACGCAAATCCTCACCTCCGAAAATGCTGATCATCAACGCCGATGATTTTGGACGCTCGGCGGCGGAGACGGATGCGGCGCTCAGGTGTTACCAGGGAGGGAGAATCACGTCGGTCAGCGCGATGGTTTTCATGCAGGATTCTGAGCGCGCGGCGGAGCTGGCAAAGGAAAACAAATTGGATGTGGGATTGCATCTCAACTTTGCCGAGAGATTCACTGGGAATAGGATTCCAAAAACGCTTGGAAATTATCATGACAAGATAGTTCGCTTTCTGATGCGAAACAGATACTCGCAGGTTGTCTATAACCCTTTTTTGCACAGGCAATTTTCTTATTCATACGAAGCACAGGTCGAGGAGTTCACGCGTCTGTTTGGAAAGCCACCATCACACATCGACGGACACCATCACATGCATCTATGCGCCAACTTGCTTCTGAGCAACCTGATTCCAGCCGGTATGAAAATCCGCCGCAACTTCTCTTTCTGGCCCGGCGAAAAGCGTCGGTTAAACCGAGCCTACCGGGCACTTGTCGATCGCTGGCTCGCCCGAAGGTATCGGCTTACCGATTATTTTTTCGACCTGACGCAATGCATCCGACAGAAGAAATTAGACCGAGTGGCCGCATTAGCGAAGTCAAGCAATGTTGAAGTTATGACGCATCCGATAGTTCCATTGGAATCGGAATATTTGATGGGCAACCAATTCCATACCATGCTGCAACGTCTCAAGACCGGTGGTTATGCACTGGTTTGATGTCGTTCGTCGCTTTATTGCTGGGCTCCAAGTGATGGTAGCCATGAAGTAATTCAAGAATCCGTCATCCGTGAATCTAGGCGAACCCCACATTGCCAGCTTGTTCGGCCTGCGCCTGCCACCGCGGGTTGCGCTGTTGCTCACGGTTGGGTTTGTTATTTTCCTTTTCCGGCGAGACTTTCGAGAAAAACCAAACATAACCGGCGCCCTCTGGATCCCGCTTCTGTGGATGCTGGTCATTTGCTCAAGATTTGTTTCTCAATGGCTCAATATCGTCGGAGTGCACGTAGGCGGTGCCTCATCAGAGGAGGGAACCCCGCTGGACGCCTTGTTTTACTTCGTCCTAATCGCAGCTGGCATTTACGTACTTACTCAACGTGGATTCAATCTTGCAGAATTTATTGAGCGCAATGGCTGGCTCGTAGCATTTCTCATCTACTGTTTCATTGCGATCCTATGGTCAGACTTTCCATTCACAGCCTTCAAGCATTGGATCAAAATTCTCGGCCTTCCTATCATGGCCCTTGTCGTCTTGACCGAGCCCGACCTCAACGAAGCGTTAGCAAGGTTGATGAAAAGAAGTGCCTATCTGCTCGTTCCCTTTTCCATTTTGCTCAACAAATATTATCCCGAGCTAGGCAGCAAATACGATGAGTGGACGGGTAAGGCCGCTTTCTGCGGCGTCACCGGAGGCAAGAATGCGCTTGGCTGTGTGTGTATGTTGCTGGGTTTGTACTTCTTCTGGCTATTGTTGCAAGTCTGGCAAAACGAAAGGAGCAGAGAAAGGCGAAACGAGCTCTTTTTAATCACCGGTTTTTTGCTTATGATCTTCTACCTTCTTCGGCAGGCTCACAGTGCAACTGCTCAGGCTTGTTTGGTGGTTGGAATACTGCTCGTAGTCCTACTTGGCCGGCGATTCGTGAACAAGAGAATGGTTACCTTCTACTTATTAACCGGCGTATTTGTCCTCATTATGGCAGAGCTAGCGTTTGGAATTTCTGGATACGTGCTCGCGCTTTTGAATAGAGACCCGACATTAACAACCCGAACTGTACTCTGGGCCGGTCTCCTTAAAATCAAGATCAACCCGGTGTTTGGAGTTGGCTTTGACAATTTTTGGCAGCCGGACCGCCAGGTGCAGTTTCACGCCAATGAGGCACACAATGGCTATCTTGAGACGTATTTGAATCTCGGGTTGGTAGGGCTGTTCCTATTGGTGGCGGTGCTTATTGCAACCTTCCGTAAGGCGCGTCTCGAGCTGTTGAGAGATTTCGAATGGGGCCGCTTCCGTTTAGCCTTTTTTATCATCGTATTACTCTATAATTGCACGGAGATCACGTTCAGAGGGCCTCACCCGCTCTGGTTTCTCTTTTATATCATCGCCATAGAGTATCCGGATCGTTGGTTATCTTCCGAGGAGTCGCCATTCGAGCCCTTAGCATCAGAAGAGGAGATGGAGGACAGCCCAGCTTCTGTGTAAAGGATATTGCCACCCGCTGGAGGTAACGACGGTCGTGCTGGAGACTCTTCTGCTTCTTCTTGGTCCCATAAAGTGCTAGTTATACTAGACCAGCCAGGACGAGGGAAAAGCGATTCCCCTAACAGGGGCTCATGGCCTACTTGGCAGCACTGCGCCCTTGAACCGATCTACTCGTGGTTGAACACGATAGGTGGAGCGCAAACGAACCTGATTGTAGGCCCTGACAATCTTCTAGAGAACAGAGATTTCTATAATCAGAATGCCTCATGGACGCCAGGTAGTGCAGTCACAAGTGGAATAGCGGTAGCGGTTGGGACAAGCGCGCAGCGAGCTACCGGGAACCGTGGCGGCCCAATTGGCTGCACGCCAGGCACTGATATAGCTGGTGGAAGCAGCACGCCTGGGGTCGGATTTTGGGAAACGGATACCAACAAGCTCTACGTATGCACGGCCCCCAATACGTGGACCCTGTATTACACGCCTTACGTTTATCCCCATCCTTTAGTGAGCGGCGTGCCCGCTTGGGCAAGGAATACAGCGGAGGACCGACGACGGAGGACGGAAGTCATTTCTTCTTGAAACAATTGAATCCGGACTATATCGTTTCCACGGCTGACCTGATTCTGGTCACCGGGTCCAATGGTTTTATAGGCGCTAAAGTCGTCGAGAGCCTTCTTGAATACGGGTTTTCCAACCTTCGTTGTTTCGTTCGGCCCTCCAGCCAGCTTGGCCGGCTTGAAAAGACGATCCGCCAATTCGATGCCGGGACAAATGTGGAGCTTGTTGCAGGCGACCTTCTTTCGCGGGAGGATTGCGCGAAGGCTGCTGAAGGCGTTTCAATTATTTACCATCTTGCCGCTGGGTTTGATAAGTCCTTTGCCGGCGCATTCATGACTTCGGCGCTGGGCACGCGCAATTTAATTGATGCTTTTCTTGGGATGGGGAAAGCTAGGCGGTTTGTTAATGTCAGCTCGTTTGCCGTTTACTCGAACTTAAGCTTGAAACGCGGCGCGCTCCTGGATGAAACCTGTCCTTTGGAAGACGCGCCGCAGGAACGATTCGATTCTTACGGTTTCGGAAAACTCAAGCAGGAGGAACTGGTCAAGGAATATGGCAGTCGATATAAGTTGCCTTACGTGATTCTCAGGCCTGGATACGTCTTCGGGCCGGGCAAGAAAGACTTGAGCGGCCGCGTCGGGATCGATACCTTTGGATTGTTTCTTCAGGGAAACGGGTCGAATCTTTTGCCACTGACGTTTGTCGATAACTGCGCGGAAGGGATCGTTGTGGCGGGCCTGAAACCTGGCGTGGAAGGTGAAGTCTTTAACGTGGTGGATGACGAGCTACTGACGAGCTATAAATTCCTGAAAAGGTATAAAAGGGCGAAGCCCTTTCATTCAGTACGTGTTCCTTACTCGGTTGCTTACGCCATGTGCTTCCTGTGGGAGAAATACTCGAAATGGTCAAAGGGCCAGCTCCCGCCAGCTTTCAACCGCCGCCGATGTGCTGCGGAGTGGAAGGTAAACCGCTACTCAAATCGGAAGCTTCGGGAACAGCTGGGCTGGAAACCAAGGGTGCCGATGGAAAAGGCAATGGAAGCATTCCTAGCGCAGTTTGAATCGAACGGTAAGGATGATCTGTTGAAGCTTTAAAGCGGTCCTCTGTCATCTGTCATCCGATCTCTGACATCGACCTTCGGTCCTCCATCCTCGACCTCTCAACTAGCCAAAAGGCTCTCAACCATTAACACTCAACCATCAACCTCGCGCACCCTGCGCGTCGCCATAGTTGGCTGCGGAAAGGTCGCCGATCAGCATGTGAACGCGATCCATCGTATTCCTGATTGTGAGATTGTATCCCTATGCGATCGGGAATTGCTCATGGCCAAACAACTGGGAGAGCGGTTTGGCGTCTCACGATGCTTTTACGATGTAAAAGAAATGCTGGGGGCCATCTCGCCCGACGTCGTTCATATTACCACCCCGCCACAGAGCCATTATTCGCTTGCCAAACAATGCCTCGAGTCGGGTAGCCATGTTTATCTGGAAAAACCTTTTACGATCACGGCCGGGGAGGCAGAATCGTTGATCGACTTCGCCGAAAGTTGCGGCTTAAAGATTACCGCCGGACATAATTACCAGTTTACGCTTGAGATGCTGGAAATGCGTCGGCTGGTATCGAAAGGCTATCTTGACGGAAGACCGATTCATCTGGAAAGCTACTGGTCGTACGACCTGGGAGGCTCAATGTATGCCGGTGCCTTCCTCGGCAGTCGCGCTCATTGGTTACGTGAGTTACCGGGACAATTGTTTCACAACATCATCAGCCATGGAATCGCCAAGCTGGCTGAATTCCTTGATGACGACGTTCGACTGATCGTGGCCACGGCACATCGAAGTCCACAGCTCGGCGACACTGGAGCGTCCGATCTGATGGATGAATTGAGAGTGCTCCTCCAGGACAAGCACGGGACCACAGCAATGTTTTGCTTTTCCACTCAGTTCAAGCCGGGGTTGAACCGGCTGCGAATTTACGGCCCACGTAACTCACTAATGGTAGACATTCTGACTGGTACTCTGGTCAGGAGCCCAGGGGCGTCGTATAAGAGCTATCTCACCTACTTTATTCCGCCGCTGAAGAATGCCCGGGAGCATATTAGGAACGCAAGGCTCAACGTAACCAATTTCCTCCGTCGGCGACTTTACCAGGACTTCGGCATGAAGGAACTGATCGAACGATTCTATAATAGCATCCGCACCGGCGGCCCACCCCCAATCCCATATCGCGAAATCCTTTTGACCGCCCGAA
>WNGI01006365.1_pt1 | contig 15342 bp, 14 predicted proteins | sample 5400621 | NCBI WGS metagenome assembly WNGI01 (sample SAMN13153374, study PRJNA577476) | soil metagenome | isolation source: 20 cm soil or saprolite under Garry oak tree replicate 1 | place: USA:California | collected 2016-06-15 | reverse complement strand
TGTACGAACCGATCGACAGATTCCAGCCCGCGGTCGCATCGACCGGCGTGGGTACGCCCGCCCGCCGGTCTGCGATCATCAAGCGGACACGATCGGCCTCGAATCCCCCACGCTCCATGGAGAGGTAGGTGGCCCAGTGGTTGTCCGGCGAATAGCGCGGCGTATTATCGGCACCGGGAGCGGTGGTGATTTGTCGCAACACCGGGCCATCGATCGCGTAGATATCGACATTCGTGTTGTCGGCGACCGTCGAGTCGCTGTGCATCGCGACCAGGATGTCCTTCCCGTCCGGTGATACCGTCACATCGCCATCGCCACCCGTCGCGATCGTCGGCACGTCGCGATCCACCGGCGTGAAGTCGGTCGCTTTCCCCGTAGCGACGTCGACACGAAACAGATGCTGCCGCTTCCCCGCCCGGAAATCGTCCCAGTGCCGCCACATCAGCCCGGTCCAGATCCTCGCGTCAGTCGGATACTGGCCGTTGCGTTGATCGATTTCCTGATTCGACGGCCACTTGACGTCGGTGACGACGAGCAGCCCGGAGCCGTCGGGCAGCCACAACGGGTCGGACACGCCATCGGGAACGTGCGACACTTTCCGCGCATCCCCGCCGGCAATCGGCAGCACCCACACTTGCGCGCCACTGTCGCGCGTCGAGACAAACGCGAGCGTCTTCCCGTCGGGCGACCAGCGCGGCTGCCGGTCCGAGCCCGGCCCGCCGGTGAGCTGCCGGGACTTGCCCGTCGCGACCTCGACGACCCAGACGCGCGAGACGTTGCGGTTGTCCTCGAGCGACGGCGTCGACACCGTGTACGCCACCCACTTGCCGTCGGGCGAAAGCTGCGGATCGCTGACGGCCTTGAGGGCGATGTAGTCTTCGAAGGTGATGGCGCGTTTTTGGGCGGCGAGCGGGGAGGCGATCAACAGCAGCAGACAGGCAAATCGCATTCAGTACTCCGGATGGGTGAGGATTGCGCGTACCAGATCGTCGAAGAGTTGGGATTCCGGCGTCACCTTGCCGTCTGCATCGGTGTGCACGTTCCACGCGGCAAGCTCATTCAGCGCGGTCGCTTCTTCATACGTGAGATGCAGCACGTGCCCATTCGCGTTCTTCCTCGCCTTGTCGAGCACGTTTTTGAGCACGTCGGGCAAGTGCTTGGCATTCCGCACCGCATCGTACTGTTGTCTGGTCACCGCCAGGTCCATGCGCTAATCTTGGTAGCTTCCTTGTCACTCGCAACCCAGAGCACTGATGCCCCGCACCGCATTCCTGTCCACCGGCTTCCACGTCCCCGCGCGTCTCGTCACCAACGACGACCTCGCGAAGATCATGGACACGTCTGACGAGTGGATCGTGCAACGCAGCGGGATCAAGACGCGCTATTGGGTGGACAAGGGTGACACCGGCGTCGCGCTCGCGCGCGAAGCGTCGAAGAAGGCGCTCGACAAGGCGGGGCTCGCGCCGAGCGACCTCGACTGCATCATCTACTGCACGTGCACGCCCGATCACTTCGAGCCCGGCAACGGCGTCTTCCTGCAGCGCGAGCTCGGCCTCACCGACATTCCCGCCGTCGACGTGCGCAATCAATGCAGCGGATTCATCTACGGGTTGTCCATCGCCGACGCGTGGATCCAGACTGGCCAATACAAGAACATCCTGCTGGTGGGCGCCGAGGTGCATTCGCGCGGGCTCGACAAGACGACGCGCGGGCGGGATACGGCGGTGCTGTTTGGCGATGGCGCGGGCGCTGCCGTGCTCGGCCCTATCTCGGATGACGGCCGCGGCGTGTTGTCGACGCACATCTTTGCTGATGGCCGCTACGCCGAGAAGCTGTGGGTCGACGGGCCGGGGCTCGCGCACGATCCGTACGTGAGCGTGGAGATGCTGGAGCAGGGGTTGCATCGCGCCGTGATGGAGGGGCGCGACGTCTTCAAGTTCGCATCGCTCAAGATGCCCGAGTCCGTCGCCATCGCGCTCAAGACCAACCGCCTCACTCCCGCCGACGTCAAGCTGCTCGTTCCCCACCAGGCCAACCAGCGCATCATCGAGATGGTCCAGAAGGCCGCCGGCCTGCGCGACGACCAGGTCTACAGCAATATCCAGAAGTACGGCAACACCACCGCCGCCTCGATTCCAATCGCGCTCGACGAAGCGTTGACAGAAGGACGCCTGCAGAAAGGCGACCTGCTCCTGCTGACGGCATTCGGGTCGGGCTTTACGTGGGGAAGCGCGGCGATTCGCTGGTAGGGTCGATCTCTTTCAGCTCCTTGAGCTCTCGCGCTGCTCCAGCCGTCAGCGACGATCCCTGGTAACGTTCCACAAAGCGCGCCAGCTCGACTTTCAGCCGGCCGGTCCGTCCCAGCTTGCGATACAAGTCGATCAACCCGTTGGTGGCACGCATCTGTTCGAACGGGCTCGCCGCAGGTTCGGCATTGCGAATCTCCAGGTACAGGCGCTCGGCCTCGTCATATCGCTTGAGTCGCATCTCGAGCAGGTGCGCCAGCTGGAGCCGTGCCTCGTGGTCGCCTGGCTCGATCGTGAGATGATCGCGAAAACAGTCCGCCGCGTCCGCATACTTGCCCTGGACGATTAACAGGTCCTGGCGTGGGTACGTCGGTGGCGGCGCAATGTCCCCGTCCGCGAAGATCGTTTTGACGAGGAGAACGGAGGCCTCTCCGACGGCGCGATGAATCACGAAGATCCCACCGATGGTGATCGGCACATTCAGGATGAGCAGGAAGACGAAAACGCCGCCCGAGATCCATCCCTTGTCCCACATGAAATACCAAAGCCCCGACAGCATGACGAAGCATGCCGGGCCAAACCACGTCGCCACGCGCAACAAGCGAATGACATCGGTCGAATCGCTGTACTGGGGGCCTTTAGCCATCGCGCCCACAATTGCGCCTGAAACGCCACTCACGCAAGTTGCGTAGAGCGCGATACCTACAGGAGCACGACGATGCTGCTTTGGTTAGCGGTGAGTGCCGCCGCGTTAGGCGGCGGATTTTTCGTGGCCCGTGATTTTGTGCGGCGCAAGCTGCGGTTTGTGGATGCCATCCAGCACCCTGCCGCACCTCTTATTGCCGGCGCGGCGGCGGCGTTGGTCGCCTGGCCGGTGACGCTATTACCCATCGTCACGGTCGGGACCGCAATCGCATTTGGAGTTGGTGTCGCGGGCGGCGTCGCGAGCGGTCGCTCGGGCCCCCCCGCACTCCCTCCCGGGAGTTAGCTGGCGCGCAACGCTTTGGCCGCCGGCGCCGTCAGTTCAGGGCGCCCGGCCACGACCCGGAGAGCCCGCACCGCTTCCCGCGCAAATGTCTTCCCCGCACTCTTCTCGACTTCTTCCAGCGCGCTCCAGCGCGTAAACGCCGGCCGCACCGGCGTCGCCATCTGCAGCGTCTCAAACGCATCGGCCACCGCCAGGACCTTCACGGTAATCGCCATCGGCAGCGCCTCGATGTCCCAATCGTCGCCCACGATTTCGTAGTAGTGCGAGTACTCGGCGATGATCTCGGCGGCGCCGCGCAGCGCGCGCGCCACCGCTAACGACTCGTCCGTGACGGAGCGCGACAGCAGTTTGAGCAACCGCTGATCTGCCGTCCCGACCTCGTGGAGCAGGGACGCAATCCGCAGGTTCTCGAGCTCACCGTCGGACAGCTTCAATTCGGCGCCCATCGCCGCGGCGAGCTCGGCAACGCGCGTCGAATGGCCCTCCTGATTGCTTTCGGCGGATTCGATGTGGAAGGTGAGAACTTCAAGGGTCGCCAGATACGCGTTCTTCAGGTCCGCGAGCCGTGCCGCGCGCTGCTCGGCGAGTCCACCTACGACATAGCCGGTCAGAATCAGAAAGCCCGCCCACGGGACAAGGGTCAGAAACGCGTCCTGGGTCAGGCCCGCTTCCATCCCCATCCCTTGGGTGGCCTGAAGGAAAAAGACCAGCGAACCGATGAATAGACCGGAGACCACAGCAAAGCGCCGGCCGCCAAAGAAGCCGGCCAGGATAATGGGCAGATAATAGAAGCTGAGAAACGCGAACTTCTGCTCGATCAGCGAATTGATCGCGAGCAGAGAGGCCACGAGCAGGAGGACGAGGACGCGCTCAAAGTACTTCAACACGAAGCGCTGAATCACAAAACCCTTTCATCCAAGGAGATAGGAAGCGCGGGACCAAAGTGAGCGACGGGTGGGCAATCTGCAAGTGAGAAGGGTCACACTTGCGCACCAACGAGCACGAGCCGGCGATCGGCATGGAATTCGCTCAAGGGGGGGGCGAGCGGACGGGGGACGGCCTGGCGCGTCCTAGAGGCCCCCCCCAGAGACGGCCCTTCATCATCATTCACGGCGTCCTCGTTCTCGTGCTCGCAGAGCTTTCCTACATCACCTACCATGCCGGTCTGACGCATTTTCTGTTTGCGCACATCATCGCCGAAGTCTGCGACGCGCTAGCCCTCGTCACGATCGCGCTGGGGTGGAGTAAGCGGGTCGCGCCGCTCGTACCCGGGGCATTGCAGCAGCGGTAGCGGCGGATACCGAACAAACCGGGGGTCCGTATCGGCGCGCAGGCAGCGGTAGAACACGGACCCCCGCCGGTTCGTCACGATCCGCACCGACCGACAGGTCTCGCAAAGCCCTACACCAGGGGCAGTCATTAGGTCGAAACACAAGCTAGTTATATCTTGGAGCCCGTGAGCTCCCCTCAGGTCGACGACTTCGGGCTGCCCCCCGGAGTCCGGGACGACTACCTGCAAGGAGCCCGCGATCAGCTGGGGGCGATCGCAGAGTTGGCCGAACGGCTGATCGCCGCGGGCGACGACACGGCCGCAATCGAGACACTGCGCCGCGACGCCCATCGTCTGCGCGGCTCCGCCGGCTCGTTCGGATTCCCCCAGGCGTCGGTCGTTGCCGCCGAGCTCGAAGAAGCAGCAAAAAAGTGGCTCGAGAAGCCCGGCAACGGTGTCGGCGATCGTGGCCAGGCCGCGCGCGGCTACGTGCGACGCTTGGCCGCAGCGCTGTTTACAAAGCAGTCGGCAGCCCCGCCGGCACCCGCCCTGCCCGAACCTCCACTACCCCTCCACCAACCTCCACCGCCCTCGACAACCTCCGCGCCGGAAGGCGCGACAGACGTGCCTGAGGTGATAGTCGTCGAGGACGATCCGGCGCTCGCCGAGCTACTCACGTTCGGGCTCGAGGCCCGGGGGTACCGCTTCCTCCACTTTCGCAACGGCCGCGAGGCGCTGGACCTGCTCAAGGCGATGGACACGCGCGGCAGCTCGCAGCCGCCGTTGCTCCTGCTCGACGTCGATCTCCCCGCGCTCGACGGCTATTCGATCTTCGAGGAGCTGCAGCAGGAGTGCCCGGGAAAATTTCGTGTCGTGTTTACGACGGTGCACGGCAGCGAGACGGAGCAGCTGCGTGGCCTCGAAGCGGGCGCGATGGACTACATGGTCAAGCCGATGAGCCTGCGCGTCGCGCTCGAAAAGATCCGCCGGTGGGTGGGTCGATGACGGCGCGCCACTTTCTGACCATCGTCGCCATCGTGCAAGGCGGCCTGCTCGCGGCCCTGATGGTGCTGATCATCCTGAACCGCTGGTTCCGGCTGCGGCGCAGCAGCCGCCTCAACCCCCGGCGTGAGGCCGTGAACGCCTCGATGCGGCGCTGGGCGGCCGGCACCGCACCGCTCGCGGGAGTGCTGGTCGGGCTCGGCCGACTCCCGACCCCGCTCGCGATCGATGCCCTCGTCAAATGGTCGGCGCGCGTGCCGGGCGAGCGGTGGCGCCAGCTCGCCCAGGCGCTCGAACACACCTGGTGGGCCAGGCTCGTGCGGACGAACACCACCTCGGCGCGGTGGTGGAAGCGGCTGGAATCCGCGCGATTCTTGAGCGTCGCCGCCATGCCTGGGGACGTGGCTCGACTGACGCGCTTGATCAACGATCGTCATCCCGCCGTTCACGTGGCGGCGGTCGCGTGTCTCGAGCGCATGGAGAACACGCCGCTCACCCTGACGGCGCTCGATCGCCTGCCGCAGCTCGCCTCCACCGTTCAGGCGTATTACGCCGCGATGCTGCGGCGATCGCGGCCGGTGGTGGTCGAACACCTGCAGAAGCGCTTGCGCCGTGCCGACGATCCTGCCCTGCCCCGGCTTGCCGAGTTTGCGGCGCGGCTGGGTGAGCCCGCGTTGCGCGAACGCCTCACGGCGCTGGCCGACCACGCCGACCCCGAGGTCCGCATTCAGGCGGCACGCGCGCTGGGCAGCTTTCCGCACCGCGAGTCCGTCGCAGCGCTCAAGCGCCTCGCCACCGACGATGGTTGGGCGGTGCGCGCGCAGGCCGTCCGCTCGCTCGGCATGATCGCCGATGTCAGCACGCTGCCGCTGCTGAAGTCGGCGCTGCGCGACGACGTGTGGTGGGTGCGCCTGCGAGCCGCGCTCGCGCTGATGCGCTTCGCCGCGCCGGGCCGTAACGCGCTACTCGAAGCGGAAGTGGGCGGCGATCCCGTTGCCCGTGCGATGGCCCAGATGGTCCTGGGCCTCCCGGCGCAGGCGCTGGCGGAGTTCGCCGCATGAGCGTGCTCACCACTGTCGTCGGCACGACCGATCTGACGATCCTGATCTACTTCCTGGTCCTGAACTCGTTCTACGCCGCGCTGTTGATCCTCTCGATCCCCGAAATCTGGGAGCAGACACGGCTGGCCGAGGACGAAGATTTTCAGCGTCTGATGCAGAGCGATGCGCTACCGCCGATCACGCTTCTCGTCCCGGCTTACAATGAGAGCGCAACCATCGAAGCCAGCGTCACCGCGATTCTGACCCTCGAGTATCGCAACTACGAGGTCGTCGTGGTGAACGACGGATCGAAGGACGACACGCTGGAGCAGCTGCGCCACGCCTTCGATCTCTACGAGATTCCGCGCGTCTATCCCGAGACGATCGAAACCAAGCCGCTGCGCGCGTTGTACCGCTCGCGCTCTCGCTCACGGTTGTTGGTGCTCGACAAGGAGAACGGCGGCAAGGCCGACTCGCTCAATGCGGCGATCAACGCGTCGCGCTTTCCGCTCGTGATCGCGGTCGACGCCGATACGCTGATCGAGCCCGACGCCTTGCTGCGCCTCACCCGCCCCTTCCTGCTCGGCCGGGAGATCGCTGCGGTCGGCGGCACGGTGCGGGTCGCCAACAACTGCATCGTGAAGGACGGGCGCGTGACAGACGCGCGCGTGCCCCGGAAGTGGCTGCCAGGGATTCAAGTGGTCGAATACCTGCGCGCGTTTCTTTTCGGCCGGCTGGGGTGGAACCGGTTGGGCGGCAATCTGATCATATCCGGCGCGTTTGGCTTGTTCCGCAAAGAATACGTGATGGCGGTCGGCGGCTACGCCACGAGCAGTATTGTCGAGGATCTCGATCTCGTGGTGCGAATGCATCGTTACCTGCGTCGCAACAAGATCCGCTACGAGATGCCATTCATTCCCGATCCCGTCGCGTGGACCGAGGTCCCCGAGTCGCTGAAGATTCTATCGCGCCAGCGCGAGCGGTGGCACCGCGGTCTCATCGCGGCGATGTGGGAATACAAGACGATGATGTTCAATCCCCGCTATGGCCGAGTGGGATTCCTCGCGATGCCGTTCTACGCATTCGGCGAGATGCTGGCACCCGTCATCGAAGTGCTCGGCTACATCATCACGGTGGTCGGTCTGTTCTTCGGAATGGTGAACGTGTCATTCGCCCTGCTATTCATCCTGGTCGCGTGGGGCTACGGCATGCTGCTCTCGATTTGGGCTGTCGTGCTGGAGGAAGTCAGCTTCCGCAAGTATCGCCGGTTCGGTGATCTGTCCCGTCTCCTGTTGTTCGCGTCGCTGGAAAACTTCGGCTACCGGCAATTGACGGTGTGGTGGCGCCTCAAGGCATTCGCCAGCGTCTGGAAGCGGGTGCACGTCTGGGGCGACATGGCGCGCAAAGGTTTTGGAAAACCGAGCGTCGCCGCGCTGCTCGCCCTGTGCATCGCGACGCCGGGCCTCGCCCAGAATGTCCGCGTCTCCGCCTGGAGCTCGTACGAAGCCGTGAACGCGAGTCAGGATTGGACCACGCTCGGCGCGCAGCTCACGGCAACGAGCGCGCGCGGGCATGGCGGCTGGATTGCGGCGGAGGTGTTGGGCCGGTTTGGGGAAACCGACGTCACGGAACGCATCGGCGCAGTCCTGCATCCGACGCCCCGCCTGTGGCTCACCGCCGAGGCCGGCACGGCGCGCCAGCCGGTGTTCATGCCGAAGAATACCTGGGAGGCTGATGCGAGCGCGCTCGTCGCTCGCCGCTCGTCCATCGGACTCGGGTACCGCCGCTTGAACTATGGCGTCGGTCCGGTCGACGTCGTGACGCCGCACGTCACGCTGGAAACGAGCCGAATGTCGTGGACCATGCGAGTGTTCGTGTCGCGCAACCCGTCGCGACGCACCGACGTCGCCGTATCGCTGCGCGCCACGCGCGCCCTGACGCGCCGCACCACGGCGTCACTGCTCGGCGCGGCCGGCCGCGAGAGCTATCTCGTCACGGGCGCGGTTCGATCGCTCAACACGGTCACAGGAGGCGCTGGAATCCGTTACAACGCGGGCAGCGGCACGACCCTCCGATTCGACGTGAGCGTCATCAGCTCGCGGCCGGTCCTGTCGCGCAGCGGGGTGTCGCTAGGCGTGGAGCGCGGGCTGTGATACGGCGGCCTCGTGACAGTGATCACCAGGTGACTGAGGCTCTAGCATTCCCACACTGCTCCCAAGGTATTAGAGCATGCGTAAGCTCGCGATAGCACTGATCTGCGTCGTCGCATTGGTCCACGTGTCCTGCTCTGATTCAATGGGACCCGGGGATCAGTCGAACGCCCGTATTTCCATTACCAACAACGCGGGCGAGCTCGCGGCGCGAGTCACGTACATGAATGACTCGATCCCGGTCGACAGTGCCGGCGTCGGTTATCCGTCCGCTCCGGTGCCGTATGCGTCGGCGTCGATCAGTCGCAGCAGCGCGGCCAGCCAGGGGGCGTTCAATCTCCACCTCAAGGCCGAAGTCGCGCCACCGTCGATCGGCGGCCAGATGCTGCAAGCAACCTCGGTATCGATCGTCGGCAATCTCGCCGTCGTCAGCTACAACATGGTCGGCAACCCGTACCTGGGCGGCGTGGACGTCATCGACATCAGTAACAAGAACCACCCGGTGCTCACCTCTGAGGCCTTGTTCCAGAACACCGACGTCAGCGCGGTCACGACATCGGGGGTCAACGTCTATCTCGCCGAGGCCACAGGCGACACGGGGTTTGCATCGCCTGCCGTGTTCGAAGTCGTGAAACTCGTAGGCAACCAGCTCGTGCTCGCTGGCAACACGCGCACCGAGCTGAGCAGCTTCGTCGCAACCAGCGTGGCGTTCGGCACTCGAGTCTACGCGACCTCAGGTGATGCCGGCAGCCTGTTCATGCTCAACCCCGCCACATTCGCCGTGACGAGCTCGATTCCGCTGCAGGACGCGCGCTGGGTAGCCGTCGGCGGCGGACAGGTCGCGGTCGTGCAGGGCATGCCGGGCAGACTGGCCGTCTACAACGAGAGCAACATGAGCCCGGTTGGGTTGTGGCCGTTCAAGGGCGCCGACATCGCGCAATCAAAGTCACAAGCCGAGCTGGTCGGCGGTAAAGCGTTCATCGCCGCGGGTGACAGCGGCGTGCAGGTCCTGAATTCATCGACGGGCGCATTCCTCGGCCAGGTTCCGAGACCCAATCCTGACTCTCTGGGCCTGAGCCCTTCGGTCGTGGTGACCAACGCGGTCGCGATCGATCAGGACCTCATGTTCATCTCGAATGGTGAAGCCGGCGTCTATCTCGCGCAGGGCAGCCAGGCGTTCTCGACGAGTGGCACAGGAGCCCAGACGATCACGATGCAGGGCAAGCTGCGGTTCGGAAATCTCCAGTCCGTCAATCACGTCGCGCTGCAGTCCGGGATCCTGATGGTGGCGGCCGGCCTCGGCGGCCTGAAGATCGTCCAGGTCAACTAACAGGTCACGCAAATACGTAGGGGCGCAGCATGCTGCCCCCTACGGTTTTACCTGCTTAACGCCACCGTCCTGCTGTCGTCTCAACCAGGACTCGCAACCCTTTCGAGGAACGGACATGAGAAACCGGACTTTCATCGTCGCGTTGTTGGCATTGGCGCTGGGCATCCCCGCCGCAGCCGTTGCCCAGCAGCCCAGCGATACCACCAGAGATCGCCACGAAGTGCGCCGCGACCGGCGCGAGCTGCGCCAGGATCGCCGTGACACACGCGGCGATCGCCGCGACATTCGGCAGGACCGGCGCGAGCGCCGGCAGGATGTGCGGGCGGGTGATTCGACCGCGGCGCGGCAGGAAACGCGCGACATCCGGCAGAACAAACGCGATCTGCGCAGCGACCGCCGCGATCGCCGTGCCGATCGGCGGGATGTGCATCAGGACCGGCGCGATCTCCGCCGGGACCGACACGACACGACGCAGGCGACCCCAAAAACGCCGTAGGTTCTGTCACCTACACGCGAAGCTGCGGATGCTCCAGCAACCGGCGCTGCAGGATCGGATGGGTCCGCCATACCTGCCACCCCATCACAAGCACCGCCAGCACATTCGCAACCGCCACGGACCACCAACCGATCGTCCCCAAGACCCACTGGGCGCCCACACCGATGGTGGCGAGGACGAGTCCCTCGAGCAGGATTGCGGTCAGTAACACGAGCAGCGCCATCGCGGGGGCACGCTCCACCTGCTCTGCCAGCGCAACAAACACTACCCCGGCGATGATGAACGCGGCGACGTGCATCACGGTGTAGACCGCGACCAGGCCGATGCTGACGACGATATCCCCGGGGCCGGCGACGCCGAGCAACAGCGCAGAGCCGAGCGCCGCCGGGGTGCGGAACGGCGTCCCATTCACGACATCCAAAACGAAGAACCAGGCGGCCACCACAGCGGCTCCGAGGAGGCCTGTGACCACGCCCCGCGCCAGCGCGGGATGATCGTGGAGCGTCGTGATTCGCAACGGCCGCGGATCATGCTCGGCGTAGTGCAGGTAGGCCATGAGCACCAGGCCGGCAGCGATGTTGGCGCCGACGACGTGCGGCCACGCGATCACGCTGAGGTGCTGCGCATGCAAGAGCAGCAGCCCGACATAGAACGTCGCTTCCTGCAGCAGCACTCCGAACACCAGCGCGAGGAGTAAGCGTGGTGGCGCTGTGAACGCCGCGCTGACCCACGCCATCCCCACACCAAGCATCGCGAAGACCGCGAAATGCAGCACGGTGTAGACGGCGACGAGTCGGAAGGTGACTTCGGTGAACTCACGGTTCAGCAACACGCCAGCGAGCAATGTGGGCGTACGGAAGGGATGACCTGCCAGCGTATCCGCAACGAGGAACCACAGCGCGACTACGAATCCAGCGAGGACTCCACCCGTCACGCCATGCACGATCACTGCTTGTGCGGGTCGCCTCATCTTCCCGACCTCGCGAAAAGGGCTTCCGACAACATGGCGGCCAGGGCCGCGACTGTCTACTGGTGCATCCGCCGCATCTCGGCCGCGACGCGCTCAGCTTCGCGCATCACTCGGAGTGTATTGAGGCCCGCGACTTTCTTCACATCAGCTTCCGTCCAGCCGCGCCGCAGCAGCTCGGCGATCAGATCGGGGAACTTGGACACGTCCTCCATGCCGACCGGCACTTCCGTGATGCCGTCGAAGTCGGAGCCAATTCCCACACAATCGATCCCCGCAACCTGGCGGATGTGCTCGATGTGATCGGCGACCTGGGACAGGGTCGCGTGTGGCCCCGCGGCGTCCCAGGCCTTCAGGGAATCGGCGCGCGCCGCCGAATCGGCGCCGGCGGTCCGCAGTTTTTCGAGGCGTGCGTTCACGGTGTCGCCCCAAACACGCACCGCCTCCGACACGAAGCCCGGATTGAAGTTCACCATGACCACGCCGCGGTTCGCCGTAACGAGCTTGAGGATCGAATCGGGAACGTTGCGCGCGTGATCGGCGAGCGCGCGCGCCGAGGAATGCGAGAAGATGACCGGCGCGCGCGAGGTATGCAGCGCGTCGGACATGGTCTGATCGTTCACGTGTGACAAATCCACCAGCATGCCGAGACGATTCATCTCCAGGACGACTTGCTTGCCGAAGGGCGACAGGCCGCGCCGGGCGGTATCGGTGGACGCGGTCGCCCAGTCGAGGCTGCGCCAGTGCGTCAGCGTGATGTAGCGCGTGCCGAGCTTGTAGAACATGCGGAGCGCGCCGAGCGAGTTCTCGATCGCATGGCCGCCCTCGATGCCGATCAGGCAGGAGACCTTTCCGGCGGCAAAGTTGCGCTCGACGTCGGCGGCCGTGTACGCCATCGCCAGGCTGCGGGCGTTCTTGCTGCAGAGGCGGTGCACGAGATCGATTTGCTCGAGCGCATATGTGGCCGCGTGGGTCCCGGAGTCCATGGCCGTGACCGGCACATAGGCGGCCCAGAACTGACCACCGACGTGGCCGGCACGGAGCCGGGGGACGTCGGTCATCAACTTCGGTTGCCGGACTGCGAAATTGATGGAGTCGAGTCCGCCCCGTTCGCGGATCGCGTCCGGGATGTCGTTGTGGCCGTCGATGAGCGGGACAGTACTGAGGATGCGAATGGCTTGAGCACGGTAATCCTGCGCGGACAGTCGGAATGTTGGAGTGATGCAAAGCAGCGCGGTCGCCGAAAAAAGAGCTTTGATCATGGCAGGAAGCTGGCGTCACCTGTACCTCTTATCAAGATTACGTGATGGCCACGATCACCTTCGAGGTGAATGGTGAGCGCGAGGAAGTAGCGTTCGCGCCGCATAAGACGCTGCTCGAGGTGTTGCGCGAGGATCTGGGACTCACCGGAACAAAGCACGGCTGCGAGCTGGGTGAGTGCGGCACGTGCACCGTGCTGCTGGATGGAACGCCGGTCCTGTCGTGCCTGGTGTTGGGTCTCGCGTGCGCCGGCCACGCCGTGCGAACCGTCGAAGCGATGGCGCAGGGCGGCAAGCTGCATCCCCTGCAGGAGACGTTCGCCGACCTGGGCGCCGCGCAATGCGGCTACTGCACGCCCGCTTTCTTGCTCACCGCCGAGGCGTTGCTCGCCGGCAATCCCAAGCCGACACGCGCCGAAATCAAAGACGCGCTGGCCGGCAACCTCTGCCGCTGCACCGGCTACATCAAGATCTATGAGGCGGTCGAGCTGGCCGCGGCGCGCATGCGTGGTGAAAAAGCCGAGCCGAAGCGGGAAACGTTGTATGGCCAAGCATAGAGTCATCGGGAAGGCGCTGCGGAAAGTCGACGCCGTCGCGAAGGTGACCGGCGCGACGCGATTCGCCGACGATCTCGCGTTCCCGCGCATGCTGTACTGCAAGCTGCTGCGCAGCACCCAGCCGCACGCGCGCATCGTTTCGATCGATGTCACCGCCGCGCAGCAGCTGGACGGCGTGCAGGCCGTGCTCACGGGTCCCGATCTGCCGATTCCGTTCGGGATTTTGCCAGTCTCACAGGACGAGCACGCGCTCTGCCTGGACAAAGTTCGTTTCATCGGCGATCCCGTCGCCGCCGTGGCCGCGACGACCGAGGAGACGGCGACCGCCGCGCTCGATCTCATCAAGGTCGTCTACGAGCCGCTCAAGTCCCTTGACTCTGCCGAAGCCGCCGTCGCGCATCCCGAGCCGCAAATCCACGACTACGCCGACAGCGGCAATCTCCACAAGCTCATCAATCTCGAGTTCGGGGACGTCGCAGCCGGAATCGGCGCAGCCGATCTCGTCCGGGAAGATCTGTTCTTCTTCGAAGGCAACACGCATCTGCCGATGGAGCAGCACGCCGCGGTGGCGATGTGGTCGCCGGATGGGAAGCTGACCCTGTGGACGTCGACCCAGACACCCCACTACGTCCATCGCGCGCTCGCCAAGGTGCTGGAGCTCCCCGCCGCGCGCATTCGCGTGATCGCGACGCCGAACGGCGGCGGCTTCGGCGGCAAAAGCGATCCTTTCAGTCATGAGATTGCGGTCGCCAAGCTCGCCATGATCACCGGCCGACCGGTGAAAATCACCCTGACGCGCGAAGAGGTCTTCTACTGCCATCGCGGCCGGCACCCGACGCTGATGTGGGTGAAGACGGGCGTGAAACGGGACGGCGCGATCACGGGGATGCACTTTCGCTCGCTGCTCGACGGCGGCGCCTATGGCTCCTATGGCGTCGCGAGCACGTACTACACGGGCGCACTGCAAACGGTGACCTACAATGTCCCGCGCTATCACTTCCAGGGCGCGCGCGCCTTCACGAACAAGGCGCCGTGCGGCCCCAAGCGCGGTCACGGCACGCCGCAGCCCCGCTTCGCGCTCGAGGTGCATCTCGACAAGATCGCCGAGCAGCTGGAAATCGACCCCGCGGAGCTGCGTCTGAGGACGCTGGTCCCACCCAACTCCCTCACTGCGAACTATCTGCGCGTGGGCTCGATGGGACTCGGCAAATGCATCGCGAAAGTGGTTGAAGGATCGGACTGGAAGAAGAAATTCCGCAAGCTGCCGGAGGGGCACGGTGTCGGGCTCGCGTGCTCGAGCTACATCTCGGGCGCCGGCCTGCCGATCTACTGGAACAACATGCCGCATTCGGGCGTGCAGCTGAAATGCGACCGCGGCGGCGGGGTCACGGTGTTCTGCGGCTCGACGGAAATCGGACAGGGATCCGATTCGGTCCTCGCCTACATCGTCGCCGAAGTGCTGGGCATCGATCCGTTCGACATCGCGGTCGTCACCGCCGACACCGATCTGACCCCGGTCGACCTCGGCAGCTACTCGAGCCGCGTCACGCTCATGACCGGGAACGCCGCGCTGCAAGCCGCCGAGCGCGCGCGTCAGATCCTCGCGCTGCATGCGGGTAGGAAGCTCGAGGTGCCCGTCGAGCGGCTAACGTTTGCGGACGGCCGCGTCTTCGATGCCAAAGATCGCAAACGCAGCATGACGTTCGCCGAGGCGATCCAGCTGGCAGAGGCCGCCGAGGGAACGATCGGCACGGTCGGTTCCTACACGCCGCCGATGAGCGCCGGGAAATACCGCGGCGCCGGCGTCGGGCCATCGCCGGCGTATTCGTATAGCGCCTGCGTGGCCGAAGTGGACGTCGATCCCGAAACGGGCATCGTGCGCGTGCCCACCATCTGGATCGCGCACGACGTGGGCCGATCGATCAACGCCGCGTCAGTGATCGGCCAGGTCGAGGGGTCGATCTACATGGGCCTGGGCGAGGCGCTGATGGAGGAGATGACCTACCGCGGCGACCTCAAAGTGGTCCACAAGATCCC
>WNGI01002743.1_pt1 | contig 15344 bp, 13 predicted proteins | sample 5400621 | NCBI WGS metagenome assembly WNGI01 (sample SAMN13153374, study PRJNA577476) | soil metagenome | isolation source: 20 cm soil or saprolite under Garry oak tree replicate 1 | place: USA:California | collected 2016-06-15 | reverse complement strand
TCATGAAACCGCCGGGGCTGGTTGGCTTGAACGCTTCCGGCAACTGCCGAATCTGGAAAGGACCGAGATAATCGGGCAACGTCACGAGGGTGTGCTCCTTCAGGAAATTAATCATCTCCTGCTCGCGACTCTCGTAAGCCTTTAGAAACGACGCTTGATCTGGAGGAATGTTTGCGCTGCGCTTCGGATCCGGATCGGCCAGCTTCGGATCGGGCAGAAGCGCTTCCAGCGCGCGATAACGTGCCAGCTCAACACGCCCGATCATTTCCACCTGCCCGGCGTCGAGCGGCAACAGGAGCACGTGCTTGAGATAGTAATTGTAATTCGCTTCGCCCATCGGCGCGAAGTCCACCATCTTCGGTAACCGTCTTTCCAGCTCGTCGGCATAGCTATGCAAAGCGGCGAGCGCTGCATCGCGGGCGTTGATCAGTTCGCCATGTTCGTTTGGCGAAAGATCGACATCGAGCGCCATTAAACTGTTATTCAAAAGCGGATCGATTGAGCGCGCCGATTGGATCGCGAGTTGCGCATAGAGTTTTACTGGGTTTTGCAAATTGCTCAGTCCTTGCGTTAGCAACGCCGGCATTTGTTTAAGCCGTGCTGTTGCTGCTCGGGCGCGGTTGCGCGGCATATCGTATTCCTTCTTCAGCAACGAGAAGATGCCGTTGGTGCAGTCACCGACATAAACCTGCGGATTTGTTCGCTCGAATTTCAGAACGCGGTTTCCGAATTCAACTTCCTCTAGCTGAGCACGGAAAAGAATCCAATCGATGCGCTCGTCTTTCGGCCAGTTATCGGTCTTCATCGCACCCACCTTTTCGAGCAACGCGTCCACATGCTGTTGGCGCTCTGCGGTTTTGGCCGGCGAATAATCCGTCAGTCGATCGTCCCAGGTATGCAACCCGGCGTCACTGCTGCGGACCGGATAATTCTCATTGCGCCAGACGTAGTAATCGTTCGCCAGTTTGTGTAATGCTGCGAGGACCGCGCTCACGTTCTGATTTTTAAAGGCCTCTGGGTTTATGGCCGGCGTCGATTTGGTGATCAGCGCCTTGTTCGAAACATCAGGGTTCCGCTGCGAAGGGGACTGCGCGGGGCTGTTGCCCGAACTAATAACGAGCAAAACGAAAGCGACAAAGAAAAAATTGATCAACTTCACCGCGGGAATTCTATTGCGCGGCGGCGAATCGGAAAGCGCAAATCACGTCAGGCATTCATAGATCTTCAGTCGCCCTCTTCCAGTTCCGCGAGCAATTGCTCTTTTAAGTGGCGGCGTGCTGATTTCTTGATTGCGCGCCGCTCGGCCGCGACCGCTTGCTTCTCCGCCTGGCGTTCTCGTCGCGTCCGTGTCTCCACCGAGCTGGGTAAATGCGAGATCTTTGGTCGCTGTGCGCCGACTTTTCGCTCTTTCGGTTTCGCGTACGGATCCATTGAAAAATTACCGGCTTTTATTTGCGATAAAAAGGAGAGGCAATGCTGCAAGTTGAAGGATCACTGAAAACAGCACCAGGGCCAGGATCGATTTGTCGTAAAGTAAACCCATCGCTGCGCTGCCGAGAAACCATGCAATTCCGTAGCCAGTATCAAACAAGCCAAACGCCGTGCTGCGCTTTTCCGCGGGGATTACGCCGGTCAACATCGCCTGGAGCAGCGATCCTTGTGCGCTCATCCCGACTCCCCAGAGGATCATCCCGATCAATGCGAAAAAGGATGTACCCAGAAAAACAAAAGGCGCAGATGCCGCGGAAATGAAAAACGCGAACAGGGCAATGTTGCCGCCGAATTTGTCGAACAAGCGGCCAAATGGCAGCGCAGCGAGCGCACTACTGGCCATCGCGACTGCGTAGAAGACGGGAATCAGATTTGTCGGGACCGTGTGGGCCTTTTGGAAATGAAATCCGATCAATGCGAAATCCGCGAAACCTGCGGCGATCAACGCGCCTCCGCCGAGATAAATCCAATAAGGCGGCGTTAGGTAACGTGTCGCAAGCGGCTGCGCCGACAATTCCTCCAAATCCTGTGGGCGAGGATGTAAGAACCGCGCCACAACCAAAATGCCCAGACAAAGCAAAGCTGGAATGAGCAATACGCCAAAACCAGTTCGGTATCCGCCCTTTAGAAAAAGGATCAGGGCGATAAGTAGCGGGCCGATCGTTGCGCCCGCTTGATCGAGCGCCTCGTTGAGGCCGAAGACCCAGCCGGCCCCGATCGAGCGACCGGCGTGAGAGAGCATCGCTTCCACAACCGGTTTTCTGATTGCTCTGCCGGTGCGTTCTGCAACTACCAGGCCAGCCGCAAATGGCCATTGTCCGGCGAGGGCAAGCGCTGGAACAGCGAGCATGTTGATCGCGTAACCCGTAAACGTGACGAACCAATACTTCTGTGTCTTGTCTGCGAAATATCCTGAGACAGAGCGCAGGGCGTACCCTATGAGCTCGCCGAAACCAGCGACAAAACCGACAATCGCCGCGCTCGCGCCTAGCGAACCGAGAAAGGGACCGACAATCCCGCGCGCGCCTTCGTAAGTGAGATCAGCAAAGAAATTTACGATGCCGATGATGAGGACGAAGCTGAACGCCGATCTATTTCTCATTACCCACTAATCAACATGAGTTGACACAAATAAAGACGCTGGCGAACAAAGAAGGAAGCGTTTTATAAGCTCGTGCTATTCGTGGTTAAGAAATGAAGACCCTCGGAATTATCGGCGGCGTTGGGCCGGAAAGTACGATCGAATATTACCAGAACATCATCGCGCTCTACCGCGAGCGGCAGCGCGATGGTAGTTATCCGGAATTCATCATTAATAGCGTGGATCTAAAGAATGGACTCGACTTCATGGCCGCGAATAACCTCGCTGGCATGGCCGATTATTTGCTTGAGGAAATCGGCAAACTCGCACGGGCTGGTGCAAACTTCGGCCTGATCTCAGCAAACACGCCTCATATTGTCTTCGATGAGATCGCGTCAAAGTCGCCGATTCCGCTCATCAGCATTATCGAATGCGCCTGCGCGGCCGCCAAGGCGCGTGGACTGAAGAAGCTCGCGTTGTTCGGAACGCGTTTCACCATGCAAGGAACGTTTTATCCCAAAGTTTTTTCACGAGAAGGAATCGAGCTTGTTGCGCCTGAAGCAAAAGATCAGGAATACATTCACGACAAATATCTAAACGAACTTGTTCCGGGAAACTTTCTGCCGGAAACGCGCGACGGACTGCTGGCGGTTGTCGATCGTTTGAAAGCAAAGAGCGACATCGACGGCATGATTCTCGCCGGAACGGAATTGCCGCTGATTTTGCGCGACGCAGACCACAAAGGGATTCCATTGCTCGACACGACAAAAATTCATTGCCACGCCGCAGTCGCGGAGATGTTCTCGTAATATGAAACGCGTCACTGGCATCGGCGGGATTTTCTTCAAGTCGGACAACCCCCACAAACTTAGCGAATGGTATCGCGAGCATCTTGGCATTGCATCGAACGAAAACGGCAGCGCGACGTTCCACTGGCGCAAACTGGACGATCCCAACTCCGAGCGATTCACTGTCTGGTCGCCATTTCCTGCCGACACTGATTACTTTGCGCCGCGCAAGAAAGCATTCATGATCAATTTTCAAGTCGAGAATCTCGATGAACTGCTCGTGGCGCTGAAAAGCGAAGGCGTCGATGTCGATCCGCGCGTTGAAAGTTACGACTACGGCAAATTCGGCTGGATCATGGATCCGGAAGGGAACCGGATCGAGTTATGGGAACCAAAGAAGTAAAATTGCTTCCGGTCGCCGGATGGGGCGCTTGCTCTGCCACAAATCAAAAATCGAGAAAAAATTGGGCGGTGAGGGTTTCGAACCCCCGACCTACTGGGTGTAAACCAGCCGCTCTACCACTGAGCTAACCGCCCATTTTACCTATGAGGAACGTCCGATACACCTCCCCGAAATTATTCGCTTGTCCACCGCTTTTATCCACCGTAGCTTGGTCACGTAAGAACACTACAGAATAAGAACAGCACATTTCAGAAAGTGGGCGAATGTCTCTACCGATATTCACCCACGGGCGGTTATTATGCCCGGATCAAAGCGTCCGGCAAGGAAATCCGTCGCAGCCTAGAAACCACGGATCGCGAAATAGCCAAGCGTAAATTGGCTGACTTCAAACGTGACCTCGCTCGCACCGATCACACTCGCAGCAATATCAGCTTATCCGAATTGGCGGAGCGTTGGCTCGAAACCGTGCGACGACAGAAACCAAAAACATACGATGCGAAGGCGCTCTTGGTGCGGCGCATTAAACGCGATTGGCCGAATGGTGCAGACGTGCTCGTTCGCAAAGTGAAGCCCTCAGATATCGAATTATTTCTCGCGAACTACCAGTTCGGCAGTTCAGCCCGAAATTCGTGCGTGACGGCTCTACGGCAACTGTTCGCGTTCGCGCTCGCTGACAAGATCATCGTCGATTCACCGACAGCGACCTTGAAATGGTCGAAGCGCGACAAACCGATTCGTCGAACACCGAGCTTCGATGAATTCAAGCAGATCGTCGCAAGTATTCGCGCGCAAACGTTCAGCGACACCAAAGACGAAAGCGCCGACTTTGTTGAATTGTTAGGACTCGCCGGACTTGGCACTATTGAAGCTGCTTCGTTGACTTGGGGTGACATTGATTGGCAACGCAATACAATCACAACTTTCCGACACAAGACCGCAACCGGCTGCTCTGTCCCGATCTATCCGCAAGTTCGACCATTGCTTGAACGGCGCTTCGCCGCGAGCAGTGGCGCTCCTCCCGAAAATGTATTCAGCGTCAAAAACGCCAGGAAAGCTATCGCTGCCGCGTGCAGCCGATTGAAGCTGCCAACCTATTCGCATCGCTCATTTCGCCGCATGTTCATAACGCGCGCAATCGAGCTTGGCGTGGACGTGAAGGTGATTGCCGAGTGGCAGGGGCATCGGGATGGTGGTCAATTGATCTTATCGACCTATTCTCACGTTCGCCCGGTCCATTCACAGCGCATGGCGCAACTCATGGTCAATGGCGAGCCTGACAATGTGGTTCCAATGCAAGGGATGGCGGCTGATAAAGAAACCGCGCATGTTTACGAAGTGCGTCCGCGGAAAGACCGGCGCGGCTTCGACCTAATCAGCGACGCGCTGCCGTTCGGGCGCCTGTGGCACGCCGGGCCGGACGCGGTCAATAATGCAATCAACTACGCCAAGTCTTTCAGCCGCTCGCATCATGCTGTGATTCGCGTTTACGATGAAGCGGGCAACGTGATCGACACACACAAGCACACTCGCGATCTCAAAGAACCGGAGTTTTTTACTCGCATCACGTCGCCGTTGCCGGTGCGATGATCAGCTCACAACACGTTTACGAAATTCGACCGTGCAAAGATAAACGCGGAGTCGATCTAATTTCCGATGCGCTGCCGTTCGGTCGCTTGTGGTATGGCGAGCCGGACGCAGTCAACAATGCGATCGGCTACGCGAAGTTTTTCTCCCGCTCACATGATGCCGTGATTCGCGTTTGCGATGAAGCTGGCAAGGTGATCGAAACGCACGAGCATGCGGGCGATTTCAAAGAGGCAGTATGAGGCCAGAACAAGCGGCATTGCAAAATTCCTTCACCGTTAACCACACATTTGGACGTTTCGCGGAACTTATCCAGAAGCATCGCTTCGCTATGGGCATGACCGCTCAGCAGGTGCGCGAGTCAATTGGCGAGCCTAGCAAGATCAATCGCACAGTTGGGCGCAATTACAGTTCAGAACAATGGATTTACGGCGACACTTATCTTTATCTCGATAATGGGGTGCTGCGCAGTTTCCAGGATTCGCGGTAAAAGACGCGCGTCAGTTCACCCCAAAGTTCACACCCAGCACCGCTACTTCTAATCACAATGCTCGAAATGCTCAGAAATATCTGGCTTAATTATGGCTGGCCTCATCCGTGGCTATCGTCGTTGGCAGTCGCCCTTTTCGGACTTTCGCTGTGGTGGATTTTCAGCCTCCTCATTTGGCTATCGACTCAAGATTCTCAGCCAACCGCCGCGCCACCTGCAAACCCCGCAAACGTCAAGCAATCGGCCGTTGCTTCTGGGGTTCGACAATTAACCAAGCTGGCCGGGATGTAGTCATTAACACTGGTATTTCGGAAGAGGCAATGAAGAATCTTCTACACGAACAAAGCCATTGCCGCCAATCAGAGCTTTCGCACAAATATCCATTCGGTTACCTGCTCTTTGGCGTTGCGAAAAGTTTTCCAGCCCAATCGTGGGACAGATTTCCGCTTTAATCCAAATAATAGAGTCTCGATTACGATTGATTCAGTCCGGAAAAGTGCAAAGGTCAGTTTTCCATTTTCCGAAGCCACATTGCCAAATATCAATTGGACGATACGTTGGGACGATCTCACATACGAGTTTGCTTACGTCGAGAACGAACCAAACCGCTTTCCCATTGCAATCCGGCAAGAAACTGGCACACGCTTGTTTTTACGTACATTGAAGTACTGGATGCATCCAAAGCGATCTTTCTGGTCGGTTCAAAGGTGATTGAACCAATCTAAATTCCCATAATCGCTTCACCGGCCTGTTTCACCGGCCTCCACCTGAAACGCCGTTTTCAGAGGACGTTCGCCTCGATGCTGCTCTGCGCTAGGTAAAATCGCTCCTTTCGGATATGCGATAGATATGCTTGAGATCGCCCAAAAATCCGTGTAAACCAGCCGCTCTACCACTGAGCTAACCGCCCGATTTTACTTATACAACTGCATCCTCAAAATGATCTCCAACTGCCCAGAGGATCAGCTATCTGCCATGTCACGAGCATTTTGCCAGCCGTATGATAATGCGAAGCGTTTTTTCGCTTCGACGCAACTTGGAACCTAAAGGCTTGCTTGCTCGCCGTTCAGACTGTTAATACAAGTAGGTGATCATGGCGGCTTTCTTCTATCGCTGCGCAGTCCCATTTATTTCAGCTCTAGTACTAGCTTCGTGTGCTAGCATCCAAGACGCTTCACTCGGCCAACGCGCGCCTGCCTCCGGCGCTCCGCATTCCGCGAAGGGCACGATTCCCGTGTATCGGGCGGAGCCGTACAGCGTGTCTTTATCGCCCCGCCATTTTTCTCTTATTCTGAGACGTTCTTGGTAACCGAATTGATCCGGGCCATCATATTTGTGACGGCGGGAACGTGCTCTCCGCTGAGCGTTACAGTTCACTTCACTTTCAATCGCGTGGGCGAGGTGACGACAATCTCCGGCTCTCCGTGATACAGAACAAATTTTCCCAGACAGGGCCACCGTTCGACCTTCGTATTGCTGACGTCAGGAAACGGTGTCGCGCCGAAGTGCCGCGCCCCACGGGAAAGACTTTTTAGCTTGACTAGCTGGCGAGATTTTTTTGAGACTCGACGTCATTAAACGGATCTGAATCAGGCGGAAGACATTTCACCGCTAGGTTCTTCGCCCTTCCGGACCCGCAATCCGAGAATTAACGTAGTGGGGAAAAGAAACGAACCTCAGTTACCCGTGAAAATTCGCGTCTTGATGGTGACCAGGGTTGGCGCTGTTTTTCTGGCGTCAAGTGTGGGTGCGTTCGCGCAACAACCTTCCCAATCAGACAGCACGCGTATTCGCACAAAAAGTCCGCTCAGCGATCGAAGCAGACTTCCCCAAGCACTGCAAAAGGTTCCGCTCGAGCATCTCTCCTCGGGTGCGCTGATGTTACTCGACCGTAGTAGCGACCTAGTAGAATGGCCCGCTGCTTCCATAGCTCAAGCGACTGGACTTGGGCCCTTGCTGGAAGCCGCGACAGCCGCCGCCCTTGATCCGCGAGTCGGCACCAACATTCGCCTCGGCAACGATCCCATTGTGCTGCCGCCCTCGATGCGAGCGCAGGCTGAGCCGCACATCGCTCGTGCTCTGAACAATCCAAATCTTCTTTTGGCAACGTTTCAGGAAGGACGGCTGACGACAGCTGGCGCGGTCGATTGTGGTTTTTCAATCAGTCGTAACGGAGGGTTGAGTTGGTCGCGCGCCTTAATACCTGGGCTTACCCAGACTTCGGGCGGCCCATATTTTCGCGCTACTGATCCAGTTGCCGCTGTGAACGCAGGCGGCGCGCTTTTTCTGTGCACTCTCGCTGCGACAGACGTCAATTTCACGCGGGGCGTCGTAGCGGTCAGTCGCTCGTTAGACGGCGCGACTTTTGCAGCTCCCCGAGTCGCCTATCGAGCGCCGAACAACGCTGTTTTTCCGGACAAGAATTGGATAGCAATTAATACATTTCCCGGGACGCCTACTTTTGGGCGAATCGTTGTGACATTCACTCTATTTGCCAGCGGCTCTACTGCCGATGGCGCCCCAATTGCGCGGACGTACAGCGATGATGGAGGTATTACGTGGAGTGCCGCCGCGTTCATCCATCCCGCGAATACGAATGCCCAAGGATCGCAGCCGGTTTTCCTGCCCAATGGCAAGCTGGCGGTTGTTTATTGGAATTTCGGATTGCCGGCGAGCCCGGGTGAGCGACTGGAGGTTGTCGTCTCTAATAACGGCGGGATAACCTTCGGTGCCCCGATCCGAATCGCGAATGCCATCGAATATAATCCTCCGAACATTCGCAGCGGCTCGTTTCTGCCTTCCGCGACTGCCGACCGCATAAATGGGAATAATCTGTATGTAGTTTACCAGGCATTATTCGCCGGCGCACCCCGGATCCTTTTCACGAAATCAACAAATGCCGGAACCACTTGGACAGCGCCGGTTGCTATCAGCAACAACATGGCGAACACCGCAGTCTTCAATCCCGCGATAGCAAGCTCTGCGGATGGTCATACGTTGAGCGTCGCGTTTTATGACAAGCGAGCCAATCCTGGCCCGAACACATTGGTCGATATGTTCCTGGCGTTCTCCGCCAATGGAGGAATCAATTGGCAACCAAACATCAGACTTACCTCTGCTTCGTCTAACGCCGCGCTCGCTCCTCTTACCGCCCAGGGATACATGCTGGGCGATTACCTTGGAATCGCCGCACCAACAACCCCGAATGTGCGAGCTGTGCCGGTCTGGATCGATACGCGAACAGGAAATCCGGATCCATTTATCGCCCAAGCTCGCATTTGGCGTCCTCCGCCTACATGTGATTTTGATGGGGATGGAAAGACCGACATCTCGGTATTCCGTAACGGAGTGTGGTTTGTGCTAAAGAGTTCCAATAACACCGTGATTACCGTGACGTGGGGCACGGGCACTGACAAAATAGCACCGGCTGATTATGACGGGGACGGCAAAACCGATTTCGCCATTTTTCGTAATGGTGCCTGGTCCATTCTACAGACTTCCAATGGCCGACTCCGAACCGTGCGATGGGGTGGGACGGGTGATTTGCCAATTCCGGGCGATTTCGATGGCGATGGCGAGTCAGACATCGGCATCTTCCGGCCTTCAAATGGGTATTGGTTCTACATTAAGAGCAGCAACGGAGTGGGCGTGGCAGCGCAATTTGGAACAAATGGCGATGTCCCGTTGCTGGGCGATTTCGACGGGGACGGCAAAGCCGATTTGGCGGTATTCAGGCCGTCGACTGCGGTCTGGTATTATCGCCGCAGCCGTGACGGACAGCCTCTCGGAGTACACTTCGGAGCGAGCTCGGATATTCCTGTCCCGGGTGATTATGATGGTGACAACCTCTCGGACATAGTACTATTTCGACCTTCGACGGGCTTTTGGTACCGACTGATTAGCTGGGCAGTGCGGTGGGGTGGCAATGGAGACAAGCCGGTTCCGGGCGATTACGACAATGACGGCAAAATGGACCTAGCGATCGATCGCGGCGCGACATGGTATGTCAGGCGTAGCGCGAATTCTTATTTTACCAAAAACTTCGGTTTGGGAACCGATGTTCATGTGCCCGCTGCGTATCTGCGACAATAAGCAAAACGAAGGAAATTCGGCGTTCGGTTTTTTCTGGAACAGCTGAGAAGCGAATTAGACAACGCGATCAGCTTCGTTCCGAAAACATTTTAGCCTCGCGAATTGAGATCAAACCGCATCGTAACGGCTGGAAAGTTTTCGAAGCGCCCGGCGTCGAGCCTGTTTTTTTGAAGAAAGAGCAGGCAATCAATTATGCGCAGAACCGCGCCAACTCTCGCTCTGGCGAAATTCGCATTCTAAATTCGAGCGGTGCTGTCGAACACACGATTCCGTTCAGCGAGGAAATCGTAGGCTGTAATGCAGATGCGAGAGTTCTTGATGGGCTTTGAGAGCGGCAGCCGTCGCCAATTCAATGATTGAGACTGAGAGCGATGACGGCGTGTCGAGCGCGAAGTGGACACGCTGTTTTTCAACCGCGATGGACGAGCTGGCGAAACCGCTGCTCAACGGAGACCCTGCGTTAAAATCGACGCAAGGTTTCTCGCGACCGCCCTGACCCTGTGCAGATTCATTCCAATTCTTAAGGAAAAATCTCGTCTAATTTTTTTACCAAACTATGGCTGCCTTGAATCTTTAAGCGGCCAGTCAAGTATGCCCACGGGACTTTAAGGGTTTTATTTGACATCGAAACCCAGTCTTCATCGCTCGCCGCAAACGTGACATTTGGATTGCCAATCTTTCCCCGACCCATTTTGTAAGTTCCATCATTTACACTCAGCCACCAGTTGCCTCCGTTTGGACCACTGAGCTCCCACTGGTAGCTGGCATGCACTCCTTTTGCCTTGTCTGCTTGAAAAGCGTCTTGCCTCTTATCCAACGCCTGTTGCGGTGTAGAATTCTTTTGCTGCGCTTGGCATGGTGACGCAAGCGCGAGCGCTACGAACGCCAACAACATGTAAAGCGTTTTGCTTTTCATTATCAATAATGCAATTTACCTCATCGGTGTGTTTAAGCAATCGCGACGATCTTCCGGTCACTCCGGGGAAGCGGTTTGATCATCTGGTGCGAGTTTCGAGTCTAGCGAATCCGGCGATTTCGCCGATTCCCCCGATTCCCCCGATTCCCCCGATTCCCTTGCCGTCTTTGCGGTTCCTAAACATATAGGACTAAAGTCCCATATACGGCTGTCGGGAGTGCTGGTAAAATTATGTTGGATTACGTCATCCGACGTTTCAACGCATCTTCGGCAGGGGTGAAGAAGTAGGGCCGGACCTACGCTAGGACCGCCGCTTAGCGCGATCTCCAGATCCAACTGGAGCCCCGAGTCAGCCGAAGTGAGGCCGCTGTTCAAAGCGCCTCGTGGAGGTTCGTTCCTGGTTCCGCGCGGAACTGGATTGCAGTTAATGCACTTCAACAATCCGGCCTCAACAAGAAATGAAAACAAAAAATATAACAAGTTCACAGTTAAGAAATTCGGTTAATCGGTCGCCTCTGCGGCGCTGTTTCTTGCTCATCTCGCTCGTGCTCGCCTGCTTTGCTCTTTCGCAGGCAGTCCAAGCCCTCAGTCCACCACCTGACGGAGGTTATCCCAACGCCAACACTGCTGAGGGTACTGATGCCCTCTTCAGCCTCACAATCGGCAGCAACAACACGGCCATCGGCTTTAATGCGCTCTTTTCCAACACCAACGGTACCAGTAATACAGCGGTTGGTTCTCACGCGCTCCTTTTCAACACCAGCGGCCAGCAGAACGTGGCCATCGGTTCTTCGGCGCTCATAAACAATACTCGCGGCAGCTTCAACACCGCTACCGGTATTAATGCTCTCTTTTCCAACGACGAGGGCCGCAACAACACCGCCACCGGTTTTCAAGCGCTCTCTGTGAACACGAGCGGCAGCAACAACACGGCGAATGGTGTCAATGCGCTCATGAATAACCTTGCAGGTATCAACAACACCGCTACCGGTTTTCAAGCGCTGCTTAACAATAGCTTTGGGGGCAACGGTAATACGGCCAACGGTGCTAATGCGCTCTTGATGAATTTCTCTGGCACTCGAAACACGGCCAACGGTGTTAATGCCCTCCAAAGCAACACCATCGGCAACAACAACGTAGCCGAGGGTGCCTTTGCGCTTTCGGGCAACACCAGCGGCTTATCCAATATAGCATTAGGCTTTAATGCTGGGTCCAATCTCACAACGGGCAGCAACAACATCGACATCGGCGCGCCGGGTGTGGTGGGCGAGTCCAATACGATTCGCATCGGCAGACCAGGATTGCAGAACAGTACTTTTATCGCGGGGATCTTCGGCGTTCCTATGAGCGGTAGTGTAGTGGTGGTAAACTCAAGCGGGAAGCTGGGAGTCACAACCTCCTCCGCACGTTTCAAAGACAACATCAAGCCGATGGGCAAAGCCAGCGAAATGATCCTGCAACTAAAACCAGTTACCTTTCGCTACAAAGAGCAGCTTGATCCGGACCGCATCCCGCAGTTCGGCTTGATAGCTGAGGAAGTAGAAAAGGTGAATCGCGACCTCGTAGTTCGCGATGCGGATGGAAAGATTAACACCGTGCGCTACGAAGCAGTGAACGTGATGTTACTCAATGAGTTTCTCAAAGAGCATCGCACAGTGCAGGAACAGAAAGCGATCGTCGCGCAGTTAAAGCGGGACTTTCAGTCCAGACTCACGGAGCAGCAAAAGCAAATTGAAGCGCTTACCGCCGGCTTGCAGAAAGTGAGCGCGCAGATCGAGGCGGGCAAACCTGCGCTGCAGATGGTCGTTAACAATCAGTAAAGCTGCGGAGCCCAACGAAGCAGGCAGCATTTTGCAATCAGCCGTCACCGTTTCAGCGCGTGGCGGCTTTTTTGTTTCGCCCCGCTCACGGCTCTTGGAATTCGCCTGCGTGCTCGTGTGTGTCGATCACGTTGCCCGTTTCATCGTAAACGCGAATCACAGCATCATGTGAACGGCTGTAAAACTTTGCGTAGCCGATTGCATTGCTGATTGCGTTTGGTTCGCCATACCAGAGGCGACGGAACGGCAGCGCGTCGCTGATTAGATCGAAGCCGCGTTTGTCCTTGCACGGTTGCACTTCGTAAACGTGCATTTCTCGTTCCGGTGAAATCAGCGGAACGGTACGAGCCTCGCCGACGCCGTGGCTGAGACGCGGTTGGCCTATAATTACAGTCCCGCCTCGTATATCAACCGAATCTCTCGAGGGGCGAAACTAATCGCCGGTCTTTCTTCTTTCTCTCGATTCTGATAACAAGACAAGTCTGCGTGTGCAAAGGAGTCCAAATAAACTCACGGCCAAGAAGCCCAAAGTTGCACCCGTGTCTGGAACGTGCCCATTGTCGTACCCAACAGCGATTTGTAAGCTTATCGGGCCGGTTATGTCCGTGTCGAAGTGACCGATGTCATACGGTGGCGCACGAAAGTTCCAAACCGAAAATGCCCCGAGCCCATAGGCTGACGGGTCAAACTCGTTTCCCGAAAGGTCGGTTATTCCGAAGCAGTTTCGACCCACGAAATCAGCACCTGTGATCAAGACATGTTGCGTATCGATGGTGAAACCACCTATGCTCCAAATCATCGGCGACGATACATCCCAATTTATTTGGGTAATTGGGCCGAACATGAACTGAGTGTTCATCCCGAGCGTGTCCCCAGCGGCTACATTGGGCGCAAAGATTCCGGTCGCATCTTGGACGGTCAAAGTTCCGAAGGTTCCAAACGGAAACGCCGAAGGATTATTAAAATCGTAATGGTGGTTCAACGTGAAGTTGCCCGTCAGATCGATTTCGCCAAGTGAGATGATTGTCGCCTGCGCAACGCCGCTCCATATCATCGTAACGATCAGCACGCAGATTCTTGCCGTTGTTTTTGTTTTGACTTTTAGCAGTGTTGTTGGACGCGAACTCTTTCGCTCGGCAAACGAGTTTTTGAGGAATTGAACCGATTTTTTCATAAGCGTTTCCTTTCACTTTGCCTTCTAATTGAACGGCCTGGTCATTTTCACAGCATAAGTCAGCAGGGGAGATGCCAACCAAAGCGAGATCTATTTAAGTAACTGGTAATTAGCTACTTATAAATCATCAGAATATTAACGGATCAACGCCACCTGAGGTAGTCGTAAGGATTTCCGACGAAACAATAATGACTGCGCACAGCAATAGTGGCATAAGCTCCTCAGTGACAGCCAAATACAATCAGCACGTCCGTTTGTCTGTCCGCGCTACACGGCGGAGTCAGATCAGGTTGCCCGCTTCATCGTAAAACGTGAATCACCGCATCATGTGAGCGGGAGAAAAACTTTGCGTAGCCGACTGCATTGCTGATTGCATCTGGCCCGCGATACCACAAGCGACCGAACGCCAGCGCATCGGAAATTAGATTCTTTGCTTGGTGTGCTCATTTTGTTTCCTCGTCAGCCGGGGTCGCCGTAGTAGTCCTCGCCGCTGCTGCCTGCCGGAATCCCCTCAGCCCATAGTATGCGCAGGGAAAAAACGAGCGTGTATATTGCTACGGTTACGCCTATTCCCCACCCGACTGCTCCGTGCGCTATTAGCCCGCGAACTACTCCGCCGAACAGGCATGCCATAAACATCGACGCCACGACCGCCCTTGCTCTTACTTTAGTTTTTTCTTTCCAAAACGGGGGTTTGCTCTCGACGGTCTTTTCAGGTTCGGGTTCGTTTGTTTCACTCGGCACAGGCGGCAACACATATTTGGACGCTCTTTCTTTGCTTTCGTGGAACCAATTCGCAATAATGGGCATCGACTCAGCCCTAACGTCTGTGGCGACATCCTCCGACACACGTTCATCCCGGTCGCCGCTTGCTAAAGGGTTGTAGTATTCCGACTCCACAAACTCGTCGATCAGCTCAGGTGTGATGTCGACTCTCCCGCGCATTCCTTGTATATCTCTCGTCTTGTCATCTTACTGCCTTTTGTTCATAGGACTGCACCGCCGAAGCGATGCAGGTTGAGTGTGAAGTAAGGTTTAGGTCGCTTGGTTCGGCATTTCGCCACAAGTACGATTTGTTAATGCTATGAGCACATGATGCGCGAGCGAGATTAAACCATTCTTGTCGCTGCGTGGTCGAGTCTGGTAAACGTGCGTGGAACGCTGCGTGTTCATTCGATTCCGAGCGAGCCGCCGTATTGAATGTCCGGGCGCGGGTTGTGATCGGTTCCGTGGAACAACACATCGTCGAGTTGCCGCTTATCAACCATTTCCCCGCACCGGACAAAGCGCGAATACGAAATGCTCCACGGGCATAAGTGAAGCGCATCATCGAAAACTCTCGCGACGAAGATTGCCGTTTATTGTCCATGCGGACGAACAGCTAACCGCTTTTGTGGAACTCGAATCAGCGATTCGCGCTCCCGAACTGCTGCTATGGACCTAACCTCTTCCGCGCGTCGATTCATCTTGACAAGCTGGCGAGACTTTTCGCAGAATTTCCAGAA
>WNGI01011708.1_pt1 | contig 15345 bp, 13 predicted proteins | sample 5400621 | NCBI WGS metagenome assembly WNGI01 (sample SAMN13153374, study PRJNA577476) | soil metagenome | isolation source: 20 cm soil or saprolite under Garry oak tree replicate 1 | place: USA:California | collected 2016-06-15 | reverse complement strand
CAGCACGACCGCCCTGCCGTCGGCGCAGCCGCGCATCCGCGGCAGCAGCGTGAGCAGCGGCTCGTCCAGGTGGGCCGTCGGCACACCTTCCGGCGGGCAGGCGACGTCCCGCAGGCGGGTATCGGACCGGCGGTTCGGGGGGACCGCCCGCACCCGGTTCAGCGTCACCAGCCCGGTCAGCCGGCCGCTGCGGTCGACGAGTGGGTATGAGGAGAACCGGTGGCTCATCGCCAGCAGGTCGACGAACTCCTCCAGCGTCATCGTCGCGTCGGCCACCACGGGGTTGCTGGTCATCACGTCGGCGACCCGGACGCCGGACAGCCGGCTGCCCATCCGCGCCTGCTGCTCCTCCGCGGTCGCCGCGCTCACCAGGAACCAGCCGACGAGCGCCAGCCAGACCCCGCTGAACGTCCCGGTGACCAGCGTCTGCAGCAGCCCGAGCCCGACCAGCCCGAAGCCGACGACCCGGCCGGCCCTCGCCGCGGTGACCGCGGCCGCCTCGCGGTCGCCGCGCCAGCGCCACAGGGCCGCCCGCAACACTCGCCCGCCGTCCAGCGGGGCGGCCGGGATCAGGTTGAAGATCGCGAGCAGGACGTTGGTGCCGGCCAGGTACGCCAGCACGCCGACCGCCAGCCCGCCGGCACCCAGCAGTGCCGCGACGTACCCGGTCGCGCCGAACACCACCCCCAGCGCCAGGCTGGTCAGCGGGCCGACGACGGCGATGCGGAAGTCGGCGCCCGGTGTCCGCGGCTCGCCTTCGAGTTGGGCGACCCCGCCGAGCAGCCAGAGCACGATGCTGTGCACCGCGACGCCGTTGCCGCGGGCGACGATCGAGTGCGCGAGTTCGTGCGCCAGCAGCGAGGCGAGGAACAGCGCCGCGGCGACCAGCGCCGCTGCCACGTATTCGACCGGGCTGCGGCCCGGGTACTCGCTGGGCAGCTGCCCGCCCGCCAGCCCCGCGACGATCAGCACCACGATGGCCAGCGCGCTCCAGTTGATCCCAACCTTGATCCCTGCGATGCGCCCCAGACTCAACGTCTCCCGCACGACCCACCTCCGCTCGGTCTGCCGCGGAGGACCCGCGGCCACCGGAGCCAGTCTGGGCCGGCGCGGCGCCCAGCGGGAGCGTCGCACCACCGTCGGGCTGCAAGGGGCGCTGGTCGTCACCGGGAGGCGTCGTCACCGGGGGGCGAGGTAGGCAGCCTGGGCCTGCTCGAAGCGGTGTTCGGTGTCGTGCGCGGTCTGCCCGGCCGCGGCCACGGTGAGCAGCGCCAGTGCGGCGAGCGCCGCGGCGAGGATCGGGCGGCGCCGCGGGGGCGCGGCGAGCAGAGCGCGGGCACGGTCAGCGACGTCGCTATGGGCGGCGCCGAGCGCCACGGCCGGTGTGCAGGTGCGGTGCCCGGCGGCGGCGCGGGCGAGCCCGGCGCGGGCCAGAGCGCGGGCCGCCAGTGGTCGGTCGCCTACGTCGGCGGCTGCAGCCTCGTCGGCCCACCGCTCCACACCGGCACGTACGGCGTGGGCGACCGGCCGTAGCAGCGGGTTCGCCGCCGCCGCGAGCTCGGCCAGCTGGACGTAGAGGTGGTGGCGGTGAACGAGGTGGGCGTCTTCGTGTGCGAGCAGTACCCGGCGTTCGTCTGCCGGCAGCGCCCGCAGCATCGCGGTGGACACCACGACCCGGCCGCCGAGGCCGGGCAGCGCGTAGGCGTCGGGCTGGTCGTCGTTGACGACGACGAGTCCGGCGACGCCCGGTCCGAGCCGCCGGCAGGTCAGCGCCGCCAGAGCCAGATCCCGCCCCGCCCGGACCGTGCGGCATACGGCCGCACCCAGCAGCACCGAGACAGTCAGCCCGGCCAGTACGCCGACCGTGCCCGAAACCGCGCCGGTCCGCACGGCGATGATGGACCAGTGCCCGAGCGTGGCCACCGCCGGAATCTGCGCCGCGGCGACGAGCGCGGCGACCGCCAGCACGAACCCGGTCGCCAGCGCCGCAGCCAGCGCCGCAGCGGTGAGCAGCCGCACTGCCGTCGACGGCGGCAGCGACCGGCCCAACCGGGTGCTGGCGACCCACAGCACCGCACTCGCGGCCGGCGGCAGCCACATCACCGCATTCATGCTCGTCCAGGGTCGTCGGGTCGGGCACGGCCGTCGAGCAGCTCGGCCAGTAGCCGCTCGTCGTCGGGGCTGAGGTCGGCGACGAACCTCGCGAGCACACCGGCGCGGTCCTCGCCGGCATCCAGTAGGCGGCGCATCCCTCTCGCGGTGAGGGAGGCGGGTATCGCGTCGAGCGTACCGGCCAGGGTGTAGGCGTAGGCGCGGCCGGAGGGCTCGCGGGTCAGCGCCCCCTTGGCCTGTAGGCGGGTCAGCGTGGTCATGACGGTCGTGTACGCCAGTCCGCCGCCGAGGTCGGCGAGCACCTCGCCCGCGGTGAGCGGCCGCCCGGCCGCGGCCAGGCAGGCGAGGACCTCGCGCTCGAGCGCGCCGCGGGGCCGTCCCGACGTTCCAGGCATCCACACCCCCCTCATCTACTACAATATTCGTAGTACGACTGCGCTGGTAGGACCAGCCTGCCACAGTTCGGCCATCCGCGACCCCGCACTGGGCGCGACCCCGCACTGGGAAGGACGCCCGCATGCCAATCGAGGCCGCCGCGGCACAGCGGCCGTGCACCTGTCGCTGCCGTGGTCCTCGCCGCGGCCGCGTGTCCCTGTTGCCCGTCCTGACCGAGGCGCGCCGGGCCCGCCGTGACCGCACCCTCAAACCCGGCTCCGCCGCCCGGCACGGCCGCGACCCGGCCGGGCCCGTCCCGACACCGGAAGGCCCGCAGTGACCGAGCTGTCCTACCTCCAGGCCGTTGTCATCGGCGCCGTGCAAGGCGTCACCGAGCTGTTCCCGGTCTCGAGCCTGGGCCACTCGGTGCTCGTCCCGGCGCTGCTCGGCGGCTCCTGGGAGCATCTGGTCACCGAGACCTCCACCGCCGACTCCGAGGCCTCCCCGTACCTGGCGTTCGTCGTCGCCCTGCACGTCGCCACCGCGGTCGCGCTACTGGTCTTCTACCGGCGGGACTGGCTGCGGATCATCGGCGCGTTCATCCGCACCCTGCGCACCCGCCGGGTCGAGACGTCCACCGAACGGCTCGCCTGGCTCATCGTGGTCGCCACCATCCCGGTCGGGATCACCGGCCTGGCGCTGGAGCACACCTTCCGGACGCTGTTCGCCAAACCTCTGTTCGCCGCCGTCTTCCTCACCGTCAACGGGCTGATCCTGCTCGCCGGTGAACGACTGCGGCGCGCCGCCGAGCAGCGCCCACCCGCCGGGACAGGCCAGCGGCCCACATCCGCGGAACCGGACGCGGGCAGCAGCCAGCGATCGGGTCTGGTTGTCGCCGAGCACCGCCGTCTGGACACGCTCGCCTACCGCGAGGCGGGACTCATCGGTCTGTTCCAGACCCTGGCCCTGCTCGCCGGGATCAGCCGCTCCGGCGTCACGATGGTCGCCGGCCTGCTGCGCGGCCTGGACCACGAGGACGCCGCGAAGTTCTCCTTCCTGCTGGCAACCCCGGTGATCCTCGCCGCCGGCGTGCTGAAGCTGCCGACGCTCGCCGGCCCGGCCGGCGCGCACATCCACGGGCAGGTCCTCGCCGGAGCCGCCGTCGCCGGCGTCGCCGCCTACCTGTCCGTACGCTTCCTCACCCGCTACTTCACTACCCGCACCCTGACCCCGTTCGCGGTGTACTGCCTCCTCGTCGGTGCCGCCTGCATAGCCTGGTTCGCCTGAGCAGGTGGGATGAGACGCATGACCAGAAGCCAACGGCGTCCCACCACCCCCTTCCGAAGCAGGCGAACCCCTGCGGATCGTCGACTCGTAGCTGGATGTCTACTACTGCCGTGGTAGTAGGCTGCGGGCCGTGGGTGCACCGCTGGGCGAGCACGCCGGCACGGCGGCACCTCCATGACCAGCGCGGCGGTCCCCGTCGCGCTGGCCTCAGCCACCTGCTTCGCCTTCGCATCCGCGCTGCAGCACCGCGCGGCAGGCCAGGAACGGCCACACAGCACAACGGACCCCCGGCTGCTGCTGCGACTGCTGCGCCGACCGCTCTGGCTCGCCGGCGGAGCCGCCGACCTCGCCGGCGCCGGTCTGCACGCGTTCGCCCTCGGCCTCGGCGAACTCGCCCTCGTCCAGCCGCTGCTGGTCAGTGGGCTGTTTCTGGCCATCCCCATAGAGGCCGCCCTCGACCGGCGACGACCACACTTCCGCGACCTCGCTGCGGTCGCCCTCAGCGCCGCTGGACTGGCCGTCTTCCTGCTCACCGCCCAGCCCCGGAGAGGCATCTCCAACCCGTCCGGCCCGGCCTGGCTCGCCGTCGCGGCCGGCAGCGGACTGGCCGCCGCGGCCTGCCTCGCCCTGGCCCGGCGCTCGGCCGGCACCCCGCGGGCCACCCTCCTCGGGATCGCCACCGGCGTGCTCTACGCGGTTACCGCCGCGCTCCTCAAATCCTGCACCGACCAGCTCGCCACCGATCCGGTCGCGCTACTCACCGACTGGCGCCTCTACACCCTGGCCGTGGTCGGCGTCGCCGGACTCGCGCTCAACCAGAACGCCTTCCAAGGCAGCCCGCTCGCCGCACCGCTGACCGCCCTCACCCTGACCGACCCGGTCCTCAGCCTGCTCATCGCGGTCACCGCATTCCACGAACGGCTGACCACCAGCGGCGTACGCCCGGTGCTCGAACTGGCCGCCGCGCTGGGCATGGCCCGCGGGATCTGGCTGGCCAGCACCACCCGCCCACCCCGCACCGACCAATAACGTCGCCAGACACGAGCCCGGCAACAGACCCCCGGTTGGGACGCCTTCGGGCAGTCCGTCGGGTTGTGCGGTGTCGCGGTCTCCCCGGTGGCGGATGTCCAGCGGCGGATCGGCTGTGTGGATGGGGTTGACACACACGAGCCTTGACCTAGAATTGAACGTATGTTCAGAACGGCTGTTCAGATTCCTGGGCGGCCGGTCGCGTGGCGGGGCCGCCCGGCCCGGTGTGATGTGGCGGTGCTCGGCGGGGGCATGGCCGGCATGGCCACGGCGCTGCGACTGCAGGCGGCTGGCCTGTCCACGATGGTGTTCGAGGCACATGGCCATGTCGGCGGCTGCGCGGGCTACTTCCGGCACAGGGGTTTCTCATTCGACGTCGGGGCCACCACGTTGGTCGATTTCGAGCCCGGCGGAGTCGGCGGCGAACTGCTCGATGCGGTGGGCCTGCCCGCCCTGGCCGTCGAGCCACTGCCCGGGTACCTTGCCTGGCTGCCCGACCGGACGGTGCTTCTGCATCGCGATCAGGCCGCGTGGCACCGCGAGCGGCTGCGGACGCTGGGCGACAGTGACCAGCACCGGGCCTTCTGGGCGTTGCTGGACCGGCTGGCCGAGGTTTTCTGGGCGGCGAGCCGGTCCGGGGTGCGGCTGCCGGTGCGCCGACCCGCCGACGCGATTCATGACTTGCGTGCCGTCGGTATCCGGCATCTCCCGCTCGCGCGCCATGTCGGTCGCACAATGGGCGACGCGCTGCGGCAGTTCGGGCTGCGCGAGCAGGCGGCTTTGGTCGGGCTGCTTGGGATGCTGGTCGAGGACACCGTGCACAGCACCGTCGACCGAGCTCCGCTGATCAACGCGGCGTTGGGAGTCACCATCCGCGGTGCGGGACTGACCCGGCACCGCGGTGGCATGCACGGCTTCTGGCGACGGCTGGTCGCCCACTACCGGTCCCTCGGCGGCGACCTGCGCACTGGCTGCCAGGTACACCGGGTCACCGGGCACGCCGGGGCGTACCGGGTGCACACCGCACGCGGCTCGACCGAGGCCAACCAGGTGGTCAGCGCGCTGCCGGCCGGCACGACCGCGCGGATCACCGAGACCACCCCGCTGGCCGGCCGGCTGCGGCGGTACCTGGAGCGGGACGCCGGCGACCTCGGCGGCGCCATCATCGTCTTCCTCGGCGTCCCGGACGACGAGGTCGCCGATCACCGGCTCACCCACCACCAGCTGCTGGCCGACTACCGGCGCCCGCTCGGCGAGGGCAACAACATGTTCGTCTCCGTCTCCGCCCCCGGCGACGTGGACAGCGCCCCGCCCGGCCACCGCGCCGTGATGATCTCCACCCACACCGACCTGACCGGCTGGACGGATCTGTCCGATGTGGACTACCGCACCCGGAAACGGGAGGACGGCGAGCGGCTGGTGCACTACGCGCGACGCGCGTATCCCCGGCTAGGCCAGCGGGCAGTGGTCCGCCAGGTTGGCACACCGCGCAGCTATCAGCGGTTCGCCTTCCGGCCAGGGGGCGCTGTCGGCGGCGTCCGGCAGACGCTCGGCAACACCAACCAGCGCGCGGTACCGCACGAGATGGGCGTGCCGGGCCTGTGGCTGGTGGGCGACTCGACCTGGCCTGGCCTGGGCACCGTCGCCTGCGTGCTGAGCAGCCGGATCGTCGCCGCCGGCGTCCGCCGCGAGGCCCGGCGGTATGCCGCCGCGGTCGGCGGAGCGCGTCGAGCATGACGACCGCGACACTGCCGCCGCTGTCCGAGCTCGGCCCGGACCTACTGGTCACGACCCCGCGCCAGCGGTGGATCGCCCTGGCCAGACCGCACCTGGGCGTGGCAGCGTTCGCGCTGGTCGCCTGGCAGCGGTGGTGGTGGCTCACCCCGGTGGTGATGTTCGGCACCTTCGTCGCCGTGGTCACCGCCACCCACGATGTCGTTCACCGCTGCCTCGGCCTCGGCCGGCGGCAGACGCACTGGGCGCTGTTCCTGCTCGGCCTGGTGCTCCTGGAAAGCGGTCACGCATATCGGATGACCCACCAGCAGCACCACCGACTCTTCCCGAGCGCCGAGGACCCCGAGGGCCACCCAGCGAACCTCAGCTTCCTGGGCGCGGTCTGCTACGGGCCGGTGTTCCTGGTGCGGCTGTGGTGGTGGGCATACCGACACAGCCGCGGTATCCAGCGGCAGCGGAACTGGCTTCTGGCCGAGGCGAGCGCGCCGGTGGCGGCGCTCGCCGGCGGCGCGCTGCTCTGGCCGACCGCGCCGGGCATTCTGGCGTACGCGCTGATGGCGATCGTCGGCAGTTGGGTCTACCCACTGCTGACCGTCTACCTCCCGCACCACGCCTACGGTGACACGCCGCTGACTCAGACCCATACCCTGCGTGGCCACCTCATCCCGGCGCTGTTCCTGGAGCTGACATAATTGACCGCATCCTGCGGGCCACCGTCCGCACCCTGGCCAGCCAGGGATACGCCCGCACGACCGCTCGGGCCATCGCCCGCACCGGCGGATTCGCGCCGGGCGTCATCTACTACCACTTCACCGACCTCGACGACCTGTTCGTCGCCACCGCCCGGTTCACCAGCCAGGCACGGCTGAGCCGCTACCAGGCCGAAACCGAAGCCGTGACCGGCGCCGTCGACCTGGTCCGGCGACTTCGCCGGCTCTACGCCGAGGACGGCGCCGAGGGACACATCGCGGCAGTCCAGGAACTGGTCGCGGCAGCCACCACCTCGACCCGGCTAGCCGAGCAGATCCGTGCCGAAACAGCCCGGTGGCACGACTTCGCCGAAACCGTCCTCCGCGGCTTGCTGGCAAACACCCCACTGGCGGCGCTGGTGCCGACCCGCGAACTCGCCACCGCGGCGGTCGCCGCATACCTCGGCATGGAGATGCTCTCCCACGTCAACGCCGACCGCACCACATCCGAGGCACTCTTCGACGCCGCCGAACGGGCCGCCGCCCTCGCCGCGGCGGCGTTGCAGCGCACAGAGGCGAACGGGGCGGCGGGCACTGCCACTCCACTCGCCGGCGAGCGGACCCAGCCACCGCGTCCGGGCAGCTAGGGGGTACCCGCGCAGTAGTTCGCACAGGAAGTCGTCATCGATCTAGGTTGTCTGCGCGGGCTGGGCGTAGAGAAACCGCCCGCTGTGCCGTATGTCCATTGCGGACAGTCTATCCTGCACAGTCTCGCGGTCCGCGTCGCAGTCCAGGTAAAGCACACCCGGCCCTGGCATCCGCAGTGCTGCCGCAACACTGGCCCGGTATTGCTCGGCGTTCGCGTCCAGGAACTCGCGGGCTAGGTGCAGCGCCGTTTCTCAGCTCCGCCGCCGGTCGTTCAGCCGACGGCCGGGGACGGTCGTGTCTGCCTGCATCACTGCGCCACACTGCGAACACACCACCTGAGAGCCGAAGTCGACCACACGTGGCGAGCCGCACCGAGCACACAGGAACGGCGCTTCGGGTGCCCGGTGCCGTGGCATGCAGCGCTCCCCAGTTGGGCGGCAACTTGGAGGTCAGTCCCCCGGGCAGGGAACGGCATCGCGGATAAGTGCCGAACCAACCCGCTCGGCCGGCGATCCGCCCGGGGAACCGATGACAGGAGTCAAGTCGGTACGCTCCGTCAGCGCTAGGACACCATTAGACAACTCCGGACAACTCCTTGTCCTAGGGTTGCGGGAGGGTGGACCATGGTCACCGTGGTCAACGAGCGGCTCAGGCGGGCGATGCTCCGCGCGGGGTTGGACGGCGCCTCACTGGCTGAACGACTAGGCGTGAGTGTCAAGAGCATTGAGCGCTGGCTCGCCGGCACACACGTCCCCTATCCAAAGACCCGCTATCAGATAGCTGCATTGCTGGGCGAGGACGAGAGCTATTTCTGGCCTAGCGCCGCGAATCACAGCGCTCTATCCGGGATCGAATTGCTAGCCACCTATCCTCGCCGGACGGATGTGCCCCGCGAATTGTGGGACGAGCTACTCCGTCAGAGCGCCCGGTCGATAGACGTATTAGCGTTCGCTGGTCTGTTTCTAACAGAGGAACATCCGGAGTGGGTGCCGACGCTCAAAGCGAGAGCCAGGAGCGGTACGCGAGTGCGACTGTTGCTCGGTGATCCACAGGGCGGGCAGTTAGCTGCACGGGATGAGGAACAGGCAATCGGTGGAGGCGTGGCGGGCAGGGTTACCGGCGTGCTGACACATTACCGGGCACTGCGCGACAATATCCGACTGCACGACACGCCGCTTTACAACTCCATCTATCGCTTCGATGATGACATGCTGGTGAACGTGCACGTCTATGGAATCCTCGCGGCGTACACGCCCTGCCTTCACCTCAAGCGAATAGACGGAGGGTATTTCAACACCTACCTAGAATCCTTTGAACGTGTGTGGTCCTCGGCTCGGCCCTGGAGTGATTAGCCATGCCCTATCGCAAAGACTATTGGGATGACCCAAAGGCGCCCAAGGTTACGAGCCGCAAGGCATCGGCAAGCGTGCTAGTCCAAGATGATAGCGGGCGTGTGCTGTTGCTACAGCGCACCGACAATAAGTTGTGGACGATACCCACGGGTGCCGTGAAGAAGAATGAGACAGTAGCGCAGGCTGCGATTAGGGAATGTCAAGAGGAGACAGGGCTAGTGGTAGATCTACTCGGACTGGTCGGTGTATTCAGTGACCCGAGACATATCATTGCGTATAAGAGGGAGGTACGACAGCCTATCAACATCTGCTTTAGGGCCGAGGTGATCGCTGGCACGCTGACCACGACAAATGAAGCCTCAGCGGTGGAATGGGTGAGTGACCCTGACAGCTATGATATCCACCCTGCGATCCGGCAGCGCATTAGACATGGGCTGTCCTCACGCGAGCCGTACTGGTGAGGGGGATGTCGGGCCCGAGGCGGTGAATAGTGGTACCGGCGGGAAGGACCTGCCACGCAGGGACCGGGGAGCTTACAAGTGGACGACATCGAGTGGTTCTGCGCCGAGTGTCAATTCCAGGGTTCCCAAGAACCCAAGAAGAAGTGCGGGAGCATCACATTGGTGCTACTTCCCTAATTGCAGGAGGCGGGGCGTCGTGAGCGCCGCCGAAGATCCACGGGACACCCCCTAACTCTCTCGCTCATGGTGGCACCGCTGCCGGGCCTGCAGGGACGGTTCGGATCGTGTGTGCTGCGCGAGCAGGAATCCGCGCGCAGCGGCTATCTTGCATCTCACGCGACGTGAGGTCGTACGGTCGGATGCATGGTGGCCAAGCAGCAGGTAAGTAACGCACGCAGGGTGGGTGAGCTGGCGGCCGCGACCGGGCTCACCGTCCGCACCCTGCACTACTACGAGGAGATCGGCTTGCTGGTCCCCTCCGGCCGCACCAATGCCGGGCACCGGCGCTATGACGACGCCGATGTCGCGCGGCTGTACCGGATCTGCTTGCTCCGTCGTCTGGGCCTGCCGCTGGCCGAGATCAGCCGGGCGCTCGACGACTCTGCCTGGAGCCTGCGCGCCGCCATGGCGGCCCACCTCGGCGAGCTCGACCGCCAGCTCGAAGCCGCCGGCCGGAGCCGCACCCGCCTCGCCGTTCTGCTGGACTCGGCCGGCGCCACTGACGACGGGCTCAGCGATGAACTGCTCGCCCTGTTGGAGGAGATGACAATGCTTGACGCCGCCGTGCAGCGGCGCATCACGCTGCTGGTGTACGCGGACATCGCGGCCGCTCATGAGTGGCTGGTCCGGGTCTTCGGCCTGGGACCTGGGCAGCTGCACCGCGACGAGCAGGGCCGGGCTGTGCACGGCGAGTTGTACGCCGGCGACGGCGTGATCTGGATGCACCAGGAGGAGGAGGCCTCCGGCTGGCATCACCCCGATCCGTCGGCGCCGCCACGGCCAACGTGGCGGCGATGGTCGACGACGTGGGCGCGCATTGCCGCCGCGCCACCAGTGAAGGCGCCAGCATCGTGTACGAGCCCGTCGACCAGCCCTACGGTTTATCGGTGTACAGCGCCCACCACCTCGAAGGACACCTCTGATCGTTCATGAAGCCGCTGGAATAGGGACGCGCCGACCCGAAGCACCCGGCTCTGGCTGATCGCTCGGAAGGCTTGCTGGTGGTCCGAGCGATCGCGTTGGGTACTGTCGGTAGCCGCGCCTGACTGGCACGTAGCCGGCGACCGTGTGGCCGCGCCGCGACACACGTCGTGGGCGGGGCCGTTCGCCGCGACACATGTCGTGGGCGGGGGCCGTTCGCCGCGACCGCCGCCTGGTTGGGCTTGGCCGTCGACAGTCCACTGTTCATGCCGTCGCTGCGGCTGATCTGACAGCGCTTCGACATCGACCCGACACACGCAGCAACATGCGGCGGCCTGGTCGCGTCTGAATGGTGAGCGGCGCGCCGGCGGCCGGGAGGACCGCCGGGCGGGAGGCCGCCGCTGGGGCGTTGGGGATCAGGCCGGCCGGGCGACGGCAGTCCGGCGACATCGTCAGGCGCGGGCGCGCGGACGCGCCCGCCTTCGGAAAGGGTGCGTCATGCTGGCTCGAATTTTGCGGCTTTTGCTTGCCCTGGTGGCGCCGTTCGCGTTGGTGCTGGTGCTCGTGCCGGGACCGGTTGCGGCCGCCGCGGCTGGGCCGTGGCGGCCGCCGGTGGTGCTGGTCCCGCATCCGGCCGGGATGCCTGGGACGGTCGCCGAGTACGGCTCGGACGGGGTGGTGCACGGGTTCACCCGGGATAAGGGCGGGACCATCCTCTACCTGCAGGGGGCCGGCGCCAGGTGGCGCCGGACGGCTACTCCGTATCGGGGCGCTGTGCTGGGCATGGCCACCGATGCCGGCAACAGCTACGTGCTGTTCGATCCTGTGTCCCGCCCGTCGGAAGGCATCAGCGCGATATCTCTCGGGATCCGGACCCGGACCGGCCGGTACCTGCCGGCGCGGCAGGTCTTCGGCGAACTGAACGGCTGGGGCATTCTCACCACCGCGACGCTACTGGTCCGAAATGGACACTGGTGGGTCATCTTTGGTTACTACTTCCCGGCCCGGTCGGCCTCCTCGGGCGGGCTCGGCCTGAAGACCGACACCGCCCCGGCCCGGTCGATCTTCCACCGGGAGCTGCCAACCCAGGACCCCATCTACTTCTCCCAGATCACCGCAGCTTGGCGGGCCGAGGGTCATGCCGCGGTGCTGGCTCCCGGGGGAGCCAACGGCGGCCTGCTGTTCGGGCGCGGCAGCGGCACCCAACCCTGGGTCTTCAGCACGCTGCCCACCGCGGCGGTCGCGACCACACCGCGGCTGGTCTCGCGATACAGCGGGCTCTACGCGGTCTGGGTGGGCGAAGGGCAGATCTACCGCGCGCACTACGACGGCCGGGCCTGGAGCCAGCCGACCACATCGGCCGAGTTGGCCCTCCCGACACCCGCCGCGCCGGCGCTTCAGCAGTCGGTGTCGCTGGGTCGGCAGTTCATCGGCTGGACCGACGTCAACGGGATGTTCCTTGCCCAGGGGCCGCTCGGCGGTGCGGTGACTCGCACCAGCCTTGGCCGAGCGGGCTCCCCCAGGCTGGACGCGGCCACCGCCGCCGGGGGCAAGGCCACGGTCGTGTACACGGTTACCTTCAGCCCGACATCTCAAGAAGTACGCGCTCGCAGCCAGGCCTAGCACTCCCGCGGCAACGCCCGCTGGCCAACTCGCCGGACCGGCCCGCCGACCAGGCACCACCTCGAGATCAACCGGGTGGCTCCTGATCGGCGGGTCACCCGGCCCCCGCGGCAGGCGTCAGGGCGACCGACTCCGCGGCCGCGGTGGAGGTGAACCCGGTGAACGCCGGCGGCATCGGCGCGTCCTTGGACGGGAACGAGGCTCCGCACCCCCGCTGGTCGCAGATCGTCACGGCCGCTCACCCTCTTGGCCGACGACAGGCGGTCCGAGACGAACTATTGTATCCCCCTTCTGGGCTCGATCCTCGCCGCGGGCTGCTGCATTGGTATCAGGAGGGAATGTGAAGAGGGCAATGCGGTACGCCGGAGTGCTTGCCGTCACGTTGGCCGTCGGAGTTACAGCTGCCGCGCCGCTGAGCGCCGCGGCCACGTATGACCCGGCCCCGTGGACTGCCTTGCTCCTACCCGCCCCGGCCGGCTATGACCCGCCCACATCGGACATCTGCGCGGACGGCAGCGTCAATTGTGTCGACCGAACGATCACCGAGCTCGGGAACCAACTCGATCCACTGGTTGCCGCCTGCGACCACAACCTGATATTCAACTTCTTCTACTACCGAGTCACCCAGGCATATCGCACCGCGGTCGACGATCCCCACTACTTCCGGAGCAACGCCTACCACAATCAGCTGGACACCGTCTTCGCCAGCTACTACTTCACCCAACGCAGAGCTTGGACCAACGGCGATCTGGCCACCGTCTCACCAGGCTGGCGGGAAGCCTTCAGAGCCGCCGACGGCAGGACCATGACGGGTCTCGGCGATGCGATGCTGGCCATCAACGCCCACATCCTGCACGACGCGCCGTACTCCCTCGACCAGATGGGCTTGACCCTTCCCGACGGCCAGAGCGCCAAGCCGGACTACGACAAGGACAACGTGTGGCTCTTCGCGGCGCAGGCTCCGACGCTGGCCGAGGCCACCCGCCGCTTCGACCCGACCATCGCCGGACCGGATGGTTCCGGCCCGGCCAGCTACCAGGTCATAGCCGTATGGCGTGAGCAGGCCTGGCGCTTCGCCGAACAGCTCAAGACCGCGGAAGCCGGCGGCCAACCGGCAGCGTACAAGGCTGTCCAGACGGCGATCGACGCTCAGACCGTGGCCAACGCGCAGGCCATCAAGGCTGCCTTTGCCGCTACTCCGGCGCAGACTGCCTCCCGCGACGCCTACTGCATGACTCACCACTACGACCCGTAGCGCTTCGCCGCCGAGCACGGTGGGAGCCAGTCGTTCCCCAGGTCGGGCTGCGCGGCTAGAATTCGGGCTGCGCGTTGAGGGCGCGTCCGGGTCCGCGGGAAGGACGGAGTCCACCTCACGCATGTCGCCTCGCATGGTGGCTGTCATCCTCTTCACGCCTCCAGCCGCGGACCGGGAGGGCGACGTGAGGAGACGGCATGGCCCCCGACGCGCTGCCTGAGCACCCGAACCTGGACCAGCTTCGCCGCCGAGCGAAGGAGCTGCGCGACGCCGCACGCGCTGGCGACCCGGCCGCGCGTGAGCGAATCCGCCGGCATGTGGACCTGCGGCCCGACGCGGCGGTGACGTTGGCGGCGGCGCAGCTGGTGCTCGCCCGCGAGCACGGGTTCACCAGCTGGCCGCGGCTGAAGGCCGAGGTCGAGGCCCGCACGATGGGGACGGCGGCCAGGGTGGAGGCGTTCCTCGCGGCCAGCGTCGAGGGCCGGGACACTCAGGCAGTCCGACTGCTGGCCGCCGACCCGCGGCTCGCCACCGCCGATGTCGCCACCGCCGCCGTAGTGGGTGATGTGGATCGGGTGCGCGCGCTGGTGGCAGCGGATCCGGCGGTCGCGGTCACCCCGGACGGCCGGCGGGGGTGGCCGCCGCTGCTGTACGTGTGCCACTCCGGCTGGCACCGCATCGACCCAACCCGCGCCGAGGGAATGGTCGGGGTCGTCCGCCTGCTTCTGGACGCCGGCGCGAGCCCGAACACCGACATCGAAGCGGCTTTCGGGTCTCATGTCGGCCATCGGTCGGCGTTGTACGGCGCGGCGGGCATCGCGAACAACCCACCGCTCACCCGGCTACTGCTGGACCGCGGCGCCAACCCCAACGACGGCGAGTCGCTCTACCACGCGGCGTTCCACCGCGACCCTGCCTGTCTGCGCCTACTGGTCGAGGCCGGGGCGCGGGCGGCGGGCACGAACGCGCTGCCCGCTGTGATCGGCCACGGCAACGTCGAAGCAGTCCGGCTCCTCATCCAGGCGGGGGCGGACCCGGGCCGGTCCCACCCCGGCGAGCCGGCGCCGACCGGGCTGCTGCCGGACATGACCCTCAACCCGCTGCCTGCCGCCGCAGCCACCGACACCCCGGCCGTCGTCGAAGCGTTGCTCAAGGCAGGCGCCGACCCGAACATCCTCGGCCGCGACGGCCACTCGCCACTGCGGATCGCCGTGCGACGTGGCGAGCCCGACGTCGCTGACGTGCTGTCCCGCCATGGCGCCGTCGACGACACCACCGACCTCGATCACCTGCTCGGCGCCTGTATGAACGCCGACCGCGCGAGCGCCGAGAGGCTGCTGGCCGACCACCCAGGCATGCTCGGCCAGCTGTCAACCGAGGACCAGGCCGTCCTTGTCGACGCCGCCGACCATCTCGGGACCGCACCGGCTGCGCTGATGCTTGACCTCGGCTTCCCGGTCGGCGTCCACCGCGGCTCCGACGGGGCGACCGCCCTGCACGCTGCGGCCTACTGCGGCCGGGCGGAGCTGGTAGGGCTGCTGCTCGCCCGTGGCGCCGACCTCGACCGCGCCGACCTGCAATGGGGCAGCACGGCGCTGGCGTGGGCGACGGTCGGCAGCGGGGAACGACCCCGTTACAGC
>WNGI01003601.1_pt1 | contig 15347 bp, 13 predicted proteins | sample 5400621 | NCBI WGS metagenome assembly WNGI01 (sample SAMN13153374, study PRJNA577476) | soil metagenome | isolation source: 20 cm soil or saprolite under Garry oak tree replicate 1 | place: USA:California | collected 2016-06-15 | reverse complement strand
ACGGTGCGTGGCCTAACCTCCTCCCGGGCTTCAACACGAACTACTACAGCCCCATGCGCGGCATAACCCCCCCGCACAGCCATGACGCGCGCTACATTGCCGGGGCATACGCGGCGGCCCTTGGGGCTTACTCCGGCTACAACGTGATCTTCTTCAAGAACATCCCGCTGCAGCCTTTCCCGTCCTACGTCTACGCGAGCTGGTATCAGCGCGCCGACAACGCGTGGGTGTTTGGCGGTGACAACAACCTCAAGGCGTTTGCGTATTCGAACTGCTGCAGTCCGTATGAGATGCCCAATAACTGGTATACGGCCTACGGTCCGCCGCACCCGGGCAGCGCCACCGATGCCACCCAGTGGGTGATCAACGATGACGGTGCGTCCATGGCAAATCCCGACGCGCTCGGACACAACTTCTGGTGGGGCCCGGCGGTCAATCCGATGGCCGGCAAGTGGTCGAAGGTCGAAGTCGCAGTCAAAGTGACCAACCAGACAAATGGTTACGTGAACGTCTGGGAGAACGGCCATCAGGTCATCGGCTATGTCGGTGCTACCGACAAATACCCGGGGACGCAACGGACCATCGGCATCGGCGGATACGCCCGCGCGCAGGGATTCAGCAGCAACTGGCGGTACTTTGACGACGCCTACCTGGACACGACGCTGTCGCGCGTGGTGCTGGCCGACAAGCCGGTGCTGAGTCAGGCAACGATCATCGAGAATCAAATCCCGAGTTCGTGGAGCGACGGCTCAATCACCGCCACGGTCAACCTCGGGCAGTTCGCTCAGGGTCAGACCGCATATCTGATCGTGGTTGACTCAGCGGGAACACCCAGCGCGACCGGTCTTGCGGTCACGGCGGGCGGCACGGTCGCTACGCCGAACGCGCCCTCAGGAGTCTCAGTTCACTAGTCCGCTGCGCGCGCCGCGCCGCAAGCCAGCGACCAGGTCACCGAGCGAGCGAGCGCTGGCGGCCCACGAGTCCGTGAGCTCGGCGCGCTTGCGTTCGGCCCCCGCCTGCAGGCGCACGTGCTCCAGTCGCAAGCGCTCGAGTGCGCGGCGTATATCGGTGGCAGTGTTGTCGGTGAAAACCGCGCAATCACTGAACAATTCGACGCTCGCCGAGTTGTTCGAGAGAAGCATCGGCTTTGCGAGCGCCAGTGCTTCGTAGGCGCCGCAGACGAGACAGTCATCCATCAGCGTCAGATCCACAATCGCGTCCGCGGCTCGCAGCAGGCTCCAGTAATCAGACTCATCAAGAAAACCAGTAAAGCGCACGTTGGGTGGCACGCTTGCTGCGATACCCTGGTCCAGCTTGCGGTGATCGCCGGTAACGTACAACTCAACTTCGGTCCCCCGCACCGCCTCGAGTACCTCGGCGACCGGTTCATCAGGCGCAAAGGTGGCAATCAGGACGATGCTGGAAGCACCGTCCAGCGTCCGCGTGGATAACCGGGGGGGCACGGGCACGCGGTCCGCAAGCGTGAACGGCCTTCCGCCCTGCCCCAGGACGCGCGCAGCCAGCCGGCGGTTGGTGACGATGGTCAAGTCCGCGCGGCGAATGACCCACTGCGAAAGCCGTGCAACCCACGGCTGCCGATTGATGAACGGGATCACAGCCTCGTTGTGGGCGTCCACGATGAGCCGATACCCCAGCAGGCCGCGTACTGCGACCGCAAGCGCGGCCAGGATCAGCGAAGGATTCTGCACCAGCAGAACCTGCGGACGGCGCCGCGCCAGCAGCGCCAGTGTGCGCACGCTGAGCACCAGATACCGCAGCGGGCCGCGCAGGCCCGTTGCGAGGACCAGGAGCTCGATCTCCAATCCGGCGCACATCTCTTTCGTGCGCCGATGTTCGAACCAGGTGAGCGCGAGAGCGCCGCTCATGCGGCGAAGGTCGCGGCCGGTCGCACCTGTCCCGCTGGCGTCGCCGCGGCCTTGTGGCGGGTCGCGAACCACAGATGGAACATCAGCAGTGAGAACAGCAGCTTGCTGTGCTTGCGGGCACCCGAGAGATGCTCTGTCTGCAGCCGCGCAATCTCCGCCGCATCGAATATTCCCGCATCGGCGGCGGCTCCGGCGGCGAGGGTGTCCTGCATGAGTGCCCTGAGCGGACCGCGCAGCCACCGTGCCATCGGCGCCTCAAAGCCCTGCTTGCGATGATTGATGACCGGCGCCGGCAGCCATTTCGCCGCGACCTGCTTCAGGACGTACTTCTGATTCAGGCCGTGAATCTTCAGGTTCGCGGGTATGGTCATCACTTCCTCCACGAAGCGATGATCGAGATACGGCACGCGCAGCTCGAGTGAGTGCCACATGCTCAGGCGGTCGGTGAGCGCGAGAATGTCGTCCGCCAGGTACCAGCGCAGATCAGTCTTCAGCGCACGGTCGACACTCGTTCCATGCCGAAAGCCGTCGAACGTGTCCGTCAAAGTCGACGCCGTGGCGGCAAAGTCCACCTGCGCGGCCGCATCGCGCGAGTAAAGCCGTGCACGCTCGGACGCCGGCAGGGTGCTCATCGAGTCCTGGTAACGGCGGGACGGCGCTGCCGAGGAGGCGCGTGAGAATCTCTTCAGATGATCGACCAGGTCGCTCGAAGTCCTCGGCTCCGGAAGCCTGCGAACGATCGGATCAACGACACGTTCACGCAGCCATCGCGGCACCGCGCCATAGGTGTCCCCGAGACGTACGCCGAGATGGCGCCGGTATCCGCCGAAAAGCTCATCACCGCCAAGGCCGGTCAACGCTACCTTGACGAAGCCGGCTGCTGCCTGACTCACGTAATAGCTTGGAATCACCGAATCGTCGGCAAACGGCTCGTCGAACGCTGTAACGATATCCGGGATGATGTCCGTGACGTGGGGTTCGACATTGATCTCATGGTGGTTGAGGCGATAGCGCTGCGCAATCATGCGCGCGTAAGCGCGTTCGTCGATGAACGAGGAACCGGCATCAGCAAATCCCACCGTAAACGTCTCGACCGGCTGCTCGGTAGCCGCAGCCATCATCGCGACCATGAGTCCGCTGTCGATGCCGCCGGACAGAAACGCTCCCACTGGGACATCGCTCACCAGGTGCGATTCAACCGCCCGCAGCAACCCGGCTTCCACTCGGCCGACCCACTCGGCGGGCGTTCGCGGCACGAGCTCCGGATCCGGCACTTGCCAGTAGCAGCGTGTGCTCAGCTCTCCCCTGGGCCCGATGGTGACGGTCGTGCCGGGCGGAACCTTCGTTATGGTCCGATATATGGTCCGTGGCGCCGGAATGAATGTGTAAGTCAGGAATTGATCGAGCGCCTGCCAGTCGAGCTCCGGGCTCACCAGACCCGTCGTCAGGAGTGACTTGATCTCGGATCCGAACAGCACTCCGTCCGCAAGCTGCGCGATGAACAGCGGCTTGATGCCCAGGCGATCCCGCGCCAGCAGCACGGTTTCCTTGCGCGAATCCCATAGCGCGAACGCGAACATTCCTTCGAGGTCGCGCACCAGCTCGGGGCCCCGCTCCTCGTAGAGATGCGCGATCACCTCGGTGTCGGAATTGCTGCGGAACTCATGACCCCGTGCGCGCAAGCCCTCGCGCAGGGTCTTGTAGTTGTAGATCTCACCATTGAACACGACCGCGACCGAGCGATCTTCGTTGTAAACGGGTTGCGAACCGCCCGCCACGTCGATAATGGCGAGCCGTCTCATCGCAAAGCCGATCGTGCCCGAGTGGATCGAGCCCTCACCGTCCGGGCCACGCCGGAAGATGACGTCATTCATCGCCTGAAGCATGGCCGGCGACCAGCCCGCGAATGATACGAAACCGCAGATTCCGCACATAAAACCTCGCGGCTAACGGCTGCCCGCGTCCGCTGCCACGCGTGACGGCAGCACTCGCGCGTGCCGGCGTCCGCGGCTGTTGCGCACCGTAATCCCGGGACCCCGGCCCGAAGTTTCGCTCACCCCAGGCGGCGCCACCTTGACGGCGAGCCGCGCCGTCACCACCGACAACCCGCCGACGAAGTACCAGTACGGTTCCGAGAGGCCGAAGGAGGCAAGGCTGAAGAACAGATCAACCGCAACCACCACCAGCAGCGAGTCCGCTACGCTGTGCAGAAACCTCAAGCGCTCATCCGTGCCAGGCGTGGCGTTGACCACTTGCCGCGCTCTTTGACACGCCCGCACGAAACTCCAGATCAAAGACAACAGCAGCGCGAGCCCGATGTAACCCAGCTCCTCTGCGGCTTCCGTGTACAGGTCGTGCGACGGAAGATCCTCCCCGCGGAAGTGGACATTCGCCTCGCGGGAACTGCCGAGCCCATGTCCGAACAGCGGGCGCCGCAGGGAGACCTCGAAGTCTCCAATGACACCGCTGATCCGGGCTTGCGCGGTTGCGGCACCCGGCGCAGTGTGCGAAACGATAGAGAGGTATCGCTCCCGTTGCAGATCCGTCATAAGCGTGAAAGCGATGACGGTGCCAACCGCCGCCGCCGCCAGCAGGGGCGTGCGGTACTTGCTGCGCCAGATGACGAACAGGGACAGGAACAGCAATGCCAGGAATCCGGAGCGCGAGGCGCTGAGCACGAGCGCGTAGCACATCGCGCAGGCTACGCCGCCCCACAGGATGCGCCTCACTGTCGTGTCAGGTTTGACGAGAAAATGCAGCAGCGGCAGGGTCATGATGATGACGAATCCGAGTCCGTTCGGGTTGATGATGTCATAGGGCGAGCCGGCGAGCCGATCCATGGACTCCCAGTTGCCGAGCGAGGTGGCTGAGCCCCAGTAGCCGGACGTCACATGCATGTAAAGAGGCTCGAGCACCCGCCATAGCTGTGTCGCCACATACACCGTGAGCAGCACCCTGAGCTTGCGCGTCGTATCCACGGTCGCGACGACGAAGAAGAAGAAGCACAGGGACTTGGCGTACGGTTCGAGGTTGTGCAGCACGCTGCCGGGCCATTCCACGAACGGAATGGTCACGAGAATATAGCCGACCAGAATCCACAGCCGCTTGGCGACGGGATCCATTCCTGCGGACGAGCCCGGCGTGGTCCGTCGCCCTCCCAGCGCGATGGCCAGCACCGTTGCGGCTGCCAGCATGAGATCGAAGTGCATCGTGCCGAGCACCTGCATACGCGCGGTGAGGTGCAGGAAGTAGCTGACGAGAAACACGCAGAACAGGTAGAACGCCGCGTTGCCCGCCCCCGGCTCCTGGGGCAAGTGCACAGCTCGCTGGATTCTTGTGTTTCTCATGCGGTCATTATGTCATGTCGACAGTGGCGCCCACGGCGCGCTCCTCAGGAGCGTGGTTCACCTATCGCCGCGTACGCCGCCAGGTATTGCTCCGCCATGTGTGCACTCGAGTAACGCCCTGACACCGCCTGACAGGCCGAGGCGATTGCTTCGCCCGAGCTGCAGTCCCCTGACATCAGGCCCTGCAGTCCGTGGGTGAGCGCCGCGAGATCGTTCGGTGCGACGAGCCGCCCGCACCGCCCCCCCTCGAGGAGCTCCGGTATCGCGCCGACCGCGGTGGCGAGGATCGGCACGCGCCACTGCATCGCCTCGAGCAGCACGAGCGGTAAGCCCTCGGTGAGTGAGCTCATCACGAACCCCGCTGCTGCGGCGAGCAGCCGGTCCGCGCCGTCCACGTAACCCCCGAGTCGCACGATTCCGGCCAGGCGCAGCGCGGCAATGCGGTCCGCCAGAGCCTGGTGCTCGGGCCCCTCGCCGACGATCAGCAACTGGTGGGCGTCCCCGCTCTGCGAGCGCGCGCGGGCAAACGCCTCCAGCAGCAGCTTGAACCCCTTCTCGGGTGACAGCCGGCCGATCGCGACCAGCGTCGGCCGACGCGCGGTGAATTCGACCAGCTCACCCGGCAGAGGCGCGACACCACCGGCGCCGAGGCCGGCGAGCCGCACGTCTCGCGGCGGGATCCCATTCTCGATCACATGCCGCCGTGAAGGGGCCACGCCCTGGAGCGCGGCGATCTCCAGCATGCAGCGCGCAACCACCACCACCGAATCGATTCTCCGCAGTGACAGCCGGTCGAGGCGTTCGTAGAGCCACAACGCGCTGAATGTACGGGCGGCTGTCCAGCCGTGAAGCGTCGCGATCATCGGGCCACGCAGCCGCCGCGGCAGCGATCCCAGCAGGATGTTCGGTTTGTAGCCATGCGAGTGCAGCACATCGGGTGCGACCTCGCGGACGGTCCGCAGCAGCGAGCGCACCACTGCCGGTGTCGGCCGGGGCGCGATGCGAATGCGTACCACGGGCAACCCCCAGGACTGTGCCATGGCCTCGAATGGGGTCTGGTCGGTGCCGGGATCGCGAATGCTGCCGACCACGGGTTCGTGCCCGCGCTGCTGCTGCTCGCGAGACAGATACAACAGAATGAGTTCCGCCCCGTAGGCGCCCTCGCTGTGTATGAGATGAAGAATCCGCATTGGGTCACGTCTGAGCCTCAGGGCGCTCTCATCACGGCGCGCGTGTCGTCACGAGCGCGCGCAGCATTGAACGCCACGCCGGCCAGTACCCGGGCTGAAAGGACAGCGCACGCAGGTAGTCCCGGAACGCGGCGCGCCGATCCCTTTCCTCCCACAGGATGACGTTGCCGCGTCCGGTGTAGGTGTGCGCCCACGCACTGCGCGCCAGCGCCTGCTCCACCGCGCCCGGGTTGTGGTCAAGGAAATTGCGCATGATGCGGATCCCCGACTTGTAACGCTGGCGGTAGTTCTTCGACATCTGACCGGCCCAGATGCGGTAGCGCGCGGTCGGTGCCGGGATGAAGTCGAACTGGCAGTGCGCCGACAACCGCAGCCACAGGTCGTAGTCGAGGCCCATGCGGATCGTCTCATCGAAGCCGCCGATGCGCTCGAAACATCCGCGCCGCACAACCCCGGTCGAGTAGGGCACGAAGTTCTCGATCAGCAGGGGACCGCTGACCCTGCCGCGGTGCAGGTGCGTCGGCCCTTTCGGCAGCGCCCCCCCCTCGCCGTCCATGCGCTCGCAGTCGGAGTACACCACACCGACCTCAGACCGAGCGGCGAATAATGGCATCTGCCGCGAGAGTTTCTCGGGGAGCCAGACGTCGTCAGCGTCGAGGAACGCGATGAAGGATCCGCCACTCAGCGCCACACCCTGATTCATGGCGCGCGACTTGCCGGCATTAGCCTGTCGATGCACGCGCACGCGCGGATGGCCGTCCCATTGCTTGAGGATACTGGGTGTATCGTCGCTCGAGCCGTCGTCGACGAGCTGCACGTCCACGTTCCGGTACGACTGTGCGAGCACCGACTGCACGGCCTGGGGCAGGTAGTGGCCCATGTTGTAGGTGGCGATGACCACGGACACGAGGTCGCCTGCAGAACTCGCGGACATCTCAGATCCTGCAGATCGAAAAGCGGTACTTGCCCGAGCGCTCCTGAGGGATGCGTTCCACGTACTCTGCCCGGATGTTGATCCCGGGACCGAACACCGTGCGAAACTCACTCAGCAGCGCCTGCTCGGTCGCGGCGCTGAAGTCGGGCGCCCGCACCACGTGGAGCACGATGTCATCGACGGAGGGCTGCTCGACCTGCAGCTGCTCGAGCCCGGGGATCGCCGTCAGGGTCCGCTCCACCAGCGACACACCGGCGACCATCGAGCCGTCGCGGCGCTTGAGATAGTCGGCAACCCGTCCGGTGACCCGCTCCATGAGCGGCAGTCCGCGTCCGCAGGCGCAGCGGCGATCCGACGGCACCCCGACATCCTCAATGCGGTAGCGGATGAACGGCATGCCGCGATTGAGGAGGTCCGTGATGACGATCGCCCCCTCCTCTCCCGGGGCGGCCTGCGTGCCGTCCGGCCGCAGGAATTCGAGGTACAGATGCTCGATGTTGAGGTGCAGACCCTGGTGCCGCTCGCATTCACAGGCAATCAGCGCCACCTCCTCTGAGCCGTAGCGGTCCGTGACCTTGCAGCCGAATGCTGCTTCGATTACCTCGCGTTCGCTCGTCAGCAGCATCATGGAGGTGGAAATGATGCCGCGTGGCCGCAAGTCGCAGATGCGCTTCTCGAGCGCGTAGCGGGCGAGCATGTACAGCGAATGCGAATGCCCGAAGAGAATCTCCGGCGTCTCGCGCCGCCAGCGCGAGATGAAATCCTCGATCGAGCGCTCGTTGAGATCGATCGTGTCCAGATAGATGAAGCGGTCGATGAGCAGCGCCCGCAGGCGCTGCTTCAAGGTCTTGGGCAACGGCGGATTGCCCCACAGGGAGGCGATCTTCATGCCGTGGAAGCAACCCGCCCATTGATCCGAACGCAGGGCATCCGCGCTGCGGATCTCCAGCCAGTCGCGATCGAAGTAGGTGGTAAGGGCCACGCCCGTCGAGCCGCCCGTCCTGTGCTCGCCGAGCGCGCTGCGCGCAAATTCGCGCGACAGTATCTCATCCGTCGATGCGCGAATATTCGCCTTGGTGAGGAGGGGAAGTTCCTGGAACGCCGGCAGCCGGAAATGCTCGGGATCGAAGCGCTGCGCCCTGAATGCGCGCTCGTAGTAAGAGGAATGAGCAGCCGCGTAACGCAGGATCTGCTCGAGGCGCTCTGCCTGGCGCGCCTTGAGGGTCTCGAGCGGCAGCCATTGCGAGCGCTCGAGCTCACGCAGGATGCGAAGCCGCCGGCTGCCGTCCTTCAGGTCCCACAGAGGGTGGAACACGTGCCGCGACAGCGAAGTCATGAGGGACATGATGGGGTCTATCCCGTTCGTGGCTGCCACAACACCTGCTTCTCGCCGCGCAGGAAGCGCAGCAGCGCGACGGCGGAAGCCCAGTTGAGGAGCAGGAAGTAATAACAGTAGCGCGCCGGCAGGAACCCGCGCAATCGTGGCGGCCCGCGCAGTGCGATAAGTGCGAGCAACGCTGCACAACACTGACCGGCCGCCAGCAGGCCATAGATCCAACCCCGCGACACGAGCAGCCAGTTGATGACCGCCGCGGCGGTGAGCGGCATGAAGCTCAGGTACCGGAGCAGCTTGTGGGACGTGAGCTGCCAGCTGAAGAGCGGGAAGCGCACCGGGTTGAGGAGAACCCGCTTGTCCCACAGCCCCCACAGGGCGCGCAGCGCCACGCGCACACGCATGCGGTACTCGGCGCCCTCGCTGGTGAGCGTATCCTCCTCGAGCACCGCCCGCGGCGCGTAGACGACACGGCGGCCCTGCTCGACCACCGCAAGCGGTAACACGAAATCCGGCAGCTGGTCGGGCCGCATGGACCGATACAGCGAGCGCCTGATCGCGTCCACACCGCCGTCCACGCCCACGACCGAGCCGACGGCCGACTCCAATGTCCGCAGTGCATTCTCGTAGCGCATGTAGGCCGTGCAACCATCGCCCACCAGAGAGCCTTGAGGGTCGACATACAGCATCCGACCGGAAGCGTAGCCGACGCCCGGATCCGCGAAGGGCGCGACCAGCCGGCGCACGGTATCAGGGCGGTACATCGAGTTGGCGTCGGCGAACACGATGATCTCACCCCGCGCCTGTTCCAGCAGTCGGTTGAGCGCGGCCGTCTTGCCGGCGCGCGGTTCCTGCCGGAAGAAGGCGATGCGCGGATCCTGCTGCGCGAGGCGCACCAGCACCTCATCGGTGCCATCGGTGGAGGCGTCGGAGACCACCATCACGTCCAGAAGCCCGCGCGGATAATCCTGGTCGAGCTTGTTGCGAACGGTGGCTTCGATGTGCGACGCCTCGTTGTACGCCGCGATCACCACGGTAACGCGAGGCACGATCGGGGCGGCGTGCACCGGACGCGGCCGGATCGCCCGCAGCAGCGCTACGCACAGCGGATAGCCGGCGTACGGGTACAGCCCGATGGCGAGACACACCCAGAAAATGACCTCAGCCGGTGCGAGCATGACATGGGTCCCGCGCCCCGGCTCACAGCGGGCGCGGTGGCGAGCCTGGCGGCATTCCCGGGGTCAGGGAAGGCGGCGCCGCAGGCTCGGCACCCGGCTGCGTGCTCCCCGGCGCACCCCCCATGAGCGCATAGGAAACCATCACGCCGACCTGATTTTCTGAGTAGCCCCCGGCAGAAGAGCTAAGTCTGGAGCGTGCGTACAAAAAGCGCACGGCCAGCTGTCGGCCGAGCTGCCAGCGCAGATTGGTGATCGCGTTCACCGTGTTGGATGAGCTGCCGAGGGCGAACTCCTGGCGTTCGAACTCCACACCAACGTCCCAGTTGAGCACCGGGCTCAGCTGGCGTCCGAGCAGCGCGGTCGCGTCCTTCACGTTGCGGTCAGCGGTGGGATCGATCTTATAGTGCTCGCGGATATCGAGGTAACCGAGGGTGAGATAGGTGCGCGCTGCCTGAAATCGCCAACTCGCGCCCAGCTCGCGGTCCGTGAAGGGATCACCCGAGGTCAGCCGATTCGCGGCGGTGGTCGGCACCGGCTGATCGAGGTTCAGCCGCAACAGGTTGGCGGCGTCGCTAACCTGCTCGACGGCGTGCAGCGACAAGCGCGAAGACGGTGAGATCTGGCGCGACAGTTCCACGCGCCAGACGGAGCCGCTGGGGACCTGGCTCTGCGGGAGCTCCCTTGGACCACGTAGTGTACCCACGGTGACGAGGACGACCTCATGCACCCTGGTGTAGCCGCCGGACACATCCAGCAGGGTGCGCGCGTCACCGACCTTCAGGCCGACCAGCCCCTGATCCTGCCTGAAATCGTTGTTGTCCACCTGGTCGGTGAAATCCACCTTCTCATGCGACCCGGTGAGGTAGGCGCTGGAGTTGCTCGAGAACGCGTGGCTGAGGGTAAGGTCGCCCGCGTAGCGGTGATTGTCGATGTTCACGTACCGCGGTGACTTCGAGCTGCTGGAGAGGTAGGAGTAGGTGCCGTTCAGCGTCAGCGTGGTGCGCAGTGTCGGCCGCAGCGTGAAACGCGGCCCCGTTGTGAGGTAGTTGAGGCTCTCGAGATTGTCGGGTGTGACCGGCGCGAACGGGTCGATGACGGTCTGGGTGTATGTCTCCCGACCGGTCCACGAGAAAAGGCCGGGCACGATCCCAAAGCTCCCCGTCCCATCGAGATAGCCGAAAGGCTGGGTCTGGTAGTCCGAGGGCAGGTACTTCACCAGCGCGATGTCTGAGGACAGGCGGTAGTCGACGCGCGGTCCCTCCCGCGAGGTGTCGCCCACGAGGCCGAGCAGCGCGAGCGTATCGCCGGAGCCGTTCTGAACGCGGGTCACGTTGTCGCTGTAGATGAGACCGGCATCGGCTTCCAGGTAATTGCCCCTGGGGGCGTTGGAGGCCTGGTTGAAAAACAGATTCTGATTGGTGAGGGGCCCGATCTGGGCCGCCGCCGGGAGCGGGGCGAGCGCCAACACAAACCCGATCAACCGGTGGCCGCGGGTGAGCGGCCCCGTTCCCTGTCGCCTGTTCATGTCACACGCTCCTTCGCGTGGCTCAAGCGCTGCTGGTTTTCTCGCGCGGCCCTGCGCTGCTGCCGTACTCGTAATAGTACCCGGCGTGCGGGTGTTTCATGCTCTGGTTCAGTACCAGGGAGACCGGCTTGCGTTCATCCAGACTCTGGAGAACCTCGAGTACCATATGCTGAGGGGTCTGATCCGCTCTCACGACGATGAGAATCTGCCCGAGTACGTGCGCCAGCGCATGAGACTCCGTCGTCAGCAACAGCGGCGCCGAGTCGAACAGCACCAGTCGCGTCGCATCGTGGCCGCCCAGGAGAGCAGCCACATCGCGCATCCTGGTGCTCGCAAGCAATTCGGTCGGATTGGCCTCCGGCCGGCCCGCCGGCAGGAACGACAGTCCGGGCACGTCGGTTGCCAGAATGGCGGAGCCCGCAGACACCCCGGGGTCTTTCACGACGTCGAGGAGTCCGGGCTCGTTCTCGACGCCCAGGATCCGGCTGATGCGCGGATTCACCACGTCGCCATCCACCAGCAGGACCGTTACATCCTCCTCAAGCCGCATGCTGAGAGCGAGATTCAGCGACGTGAAGGTCTTGCCTTCGCCCGGCACTGCGCTCGCGACCATGATGAGATTGCCCTGCGGGACCCGCTCCACACCGCGGCCGAGTGCGCTGTTGATCAGCGGCCGCTTGATGTGGCGGAATTGCCGCGCCAGCTCGCGCTCCTGATGAGAAGGTGGCAGGAGCCCGGCAATGCGTAACGCGTCCTGATTGATGACGATGGTACGGGTAGAGGCGGCCGCAGCGTTGCCCTCCGCGGCGAGCTCGCGCCGTCGGGCAGCCCCGCCGGAGCCGGAGGTGCCGGCTGTGCCGCGCGCGAGGGCGGCAGCGCCCGCGCGCGATGCCTGCAGCCTCTTGATGGCATTCTCGATGACACTCATGCGATGCGTCCGTGCAGGAAGTGCGAGGCAGCGCTCTGCGTCAGCAGCATCATTGCTGCCACCGCCATCAACACGGCGACTGCCATGGAATACACCCATACGGCGTGCCGCGCCAGCGCCTGGTGCCTTTCCAGCCACGTCATGCTCACGACGCCCAGCACTGGAAGCTGCGTGAGCTCGCTGAGCTGGCGCGCGGAAACAAACACCGGCCGGAGCTGGTGCATCACGTAAGCTGCGCCGATGCCGGCGGCGAAGCCCCCGAGCAGCACCACCAGGATGAGCCGCACGCGGTCGGGGGAAACCGGCTTGTCGCTCCCGGTGGGCGGATCGACGACTTCGAAACGCACCACGCCGGTCGCCTCCGCCTTGTCGGCGAGTTTCGCCCGGTTGAGCCGCTCCGCCAGTGCCTGGTACTGGCCCCGGGTTACGTCGTAGTCGCGGTTGAGGCGCGCGTACTCCGCTTCCACTGCGGGAGCAGTGTTGATCATCTTGCGCAGCTCGGCGATCCTGCCTTCCCGATCCGAAATCTGCCGGCGCGACGCGGCTGCTTCGACCTCGGCCTGGCTCAACTGCAGCTTGATACCCTGGTACACGGGGTTCGAGGCAAGGCCGCTCGCCGTGATAGCCGCCTGATCGCCGCGCCTCACCGCCGCGATCTCGACCTGCTGGCGCTTCTTGAGATCCTCAAGCGTGCGGCGGGCCGCAATGACGTCCGGGTGCTTGTCCGTGAAGCGCAGCAGGAGCTCATCGAGCCGCGCCTGGGTTTCGCCGATCGCGCTGGACGTGTCCGTGGCACCCCCGCCGGCCGCACCATTCCCCCTGCCCGACGCTGAGCCCATCAGGGGCACCTCGCTGGAGAGTTGCCGCTGCAGCTCGTCGCGTTTCTGCTGCGCGACGGTGAGGGCGAGACGGTCCTTGTCGAGGGCATCCGTTTCCGCGTGCAGACGCGTGAAGTAATCGCCACCGGTGGCGCCGGGCACGAGTCCGGCGTTCTGGCGCTTGAAGTCGGCCAGCCGGCTCTCGGCGGCCGCCAGTTTCTTGTCGTACTCGGCGATCTGCTGCGCCAGGAATTGTTGCGCCTGCTCCGATCCCTCCTGGCTGCCACCCAGTGAGTTGGCGAGAAAGAGCCTGAGCAGCTGATCGACCACCCCGCGAGCGGTGCGCCGGTTCTGGTCCGTATAGCTAATCATGTAGAGGTCGGCGGGCTGATTCCTCTCTCCGGTCGCCTCGACCTGCAGACGCTTGCGCAGACCGTCGATGATCGTGGCTTGCTGCTCCGGGCTCGCACCGGCGTAACCGGGCATGGCCAGGCGCGCCACCTTCTGGAGCTGCGGCCCGCCGAGCAGCGCCTGGCGGACGGCAATGCCCTGGGTGACCTGGCTCAACCTCGTGCGCGTGTCGACGTACACGCGCGCCCAGGCGCTGTAGGTGTCGGGCATCGCCAGCACGACGAGCCAGCCGATGAGGCACACGATCCAGGCCACCAGCATGGCGGTCCAGCGGAAGCGCCAGATGCCGCGGATCTGTTCGAGAATGAATTCGAGGGCGGCGTTCATGAGCAGATTATCGGCATCAGAATATCGACTGCGGCACGACCAGCACGTCGCCGGGCTTCAGGGGCACGTTCTCACTGACGTCGCCACTGTTGACGAGGTTCGCAAGCTTCACATGGATGGTGGTCTGCTGGCCGTTCTGCACGCGCACGATACGCGCGCGGTTGCCGGAGGCAAACTGCCCGAGACCGCCGACCGCCAGGATCGCATCCAGCACCGTCATGCCTTCGCGGTACGGCAACGCCTGGGGATGCACGACCTGGCCGACGACTTTCACCAGGCTGAAAGCGCTCGCCGCGGTGGTCACGATGATGTTGACCTTCGGGGAGCGGACGTATTCGGCAAGCACGCCCTCCATGTCGCGGGCGAGCTGCGGCGGGGTTTTGCCTACCGCGACCATGTTCTCGACCAGCGGTGTGGAGATCTTGCCGTCGGGACGCACTGGAACGGTGACTGACAGCTCCGGGTTGCGCCACACGAACACCTCGAGGGCATCGCCGGGACCTATGATGTAGTCGTTGCCCACCGCCTTGGCCGCCGCCTGGCTCGGTGTCGGCGGCGATTGCAGCGGCAGGCTGGATGTGCAACCGATCATCAGTGGGGTGAAGGCCAGCCATCCTGCCAGCAGCACGTGCGAAGGTCGCATCGAGGTTCCCTGGGTCAAACGTTGAGCCTATCAGAAAGCACCCGAACGCGACCCGTTTCAACTGTTCGACGGGCGCGCCCTTCCTGAGACCGTCCGATCGGAGGTTGGTTTTCTCCCAAACGCGACGTCGAGCTTGGCTGGCGCTTCCGCCCATCCCCGGGCCCGCGAGTCAACACGCCGCCGCGGGCCTCAACGCCGTCAGACGGTTCCGCTCGCGACGAACTCACGCAACCGCCGCCGCGCATCGTCGCAATCCCCCGCCGTGCCGCATGCCGTCCGGTAGGCGATCAAGGCGGCCGGCGGATTCGACACGGTCGCGTTGATCCCGTACCAGAGCTGCGAGGCGAGCGGTTTGACAAAGTCCCGTCCCGCGGTCTCGTAGCGATACCAGATGAGGGAGCGCATGCCTGAACGATCGGCGACCTCGCTCTCGCAAAACGCACCGCTCGCGGTGTCGATGACATCCTCGGAGCGAAGGCTCAATCGCTTACCCGTGATGGTGGTCCGCATGCCGATCAGCTTCGCTCCCTGACGCTGAGTGCCGTAGGCCACCCTGAATACCTCTACGCTGTCGCCGCTGGTGTTGGTATACGCGAATCGTTGTTCCTGATCCGCCCCTGGGAATGCCGGCCGCCAGGAAGAGAGCGTGTCAGAGGGCGCCGACGACCAGGGCGCGCGCGCGCTTGGGGCCGGTGCGGCGCTCACGGCCGGCGCCGGCTGCAGGGCGCGCAGGGCCCAGCTCACGGCGGGCAGCGCCACCAGCACCAGCACCGTGGCGGCGAGCCCCGCGAGTGGCGCAGGCGGACCGGGGGCAACGGGTTGCACAG
>WNGI01006787.1_pt1 | contig 15348 bp, 16 predicted proteins | sample 5400621 | NCBI WGS metagenome assembly WNGI01 (sample SAMN13153374, study PRJNA577476) | soil metagenome | isolation source: 20 cm soil or saprolite under Garry oak tree replicate 1 | place: USA:California | collected 2016-06-15 | reverse complement strand
ACAGCTGTAATCGTTGCCTCCTGTGACTCAGTGCGAGCAAATTTCTTGGCAAGCAGGATGAGCGCATCCTTGTGGTCGGCGTTCATGTGCTGAATGATTTCGGCCGTTGAGTCAGCAAGGGGATCTGGTTGACTGCGGTCATAATCGGATGCAGATACCCAGCCCATCACCCCGAAGCCGCCCACGTAGTACACATCAATGACGTCCATGCGGTAGAACGAAAAGTCTTCAAAATCTACCCAATACTTACTATTGGCGTGACGCTCCAGGTACAGCTTGCGCGCCTCGGCCAACTCGGTGTTCGGTACCGGCAGAACATTTCCTACTAGGGTGACCCTCGATGCGCCGAGCGGTTCACCCTCGGCGTCTTCCAGGGTAACAAGCAAGCTGGCGCGGGGGTCGGCCTGCAAGTTCTGCGTGTGCATGGCCATTGTGCTGATAAGGAAGATGGGACGGCCGTGATCGTCCAGCCCGTAGGGCATCACCGAACCGAACGGGAAACCTGGCTGTTTTCGCGACAGGGGTTGATAGGCTACCCATGCGGCCCAAATACAACAACGTACGCGCACGCTCCGCGAAAGTAGGCTCGGGGACCGGAGGCTGGTCACTCGCTCGCCCAGCATGTTTTCTACCGGATGAAGTTGTCATTCGTGGTCTTCTCTCCTATGTTTCTTCTGTTTCTTTGTCAGGCGGTCCTGCCGCTCCTGCCAGATCCTGCGGCTTGATCTTCTCGACGTTGAATCTTGCCGCGCGTTCTCGCATCGTCTTGAGCACCTCTTCAAGTGGAGGCGGTTCGCCCTTAATCCAACGCAGCGGGTTGATGCGAGCCACCACGAACGAGCGCAGGTACGGGCTGGCGAGGCCACGCTCCTTCAGCTTCTTTACCGCTGCCGCGACTTTCTCCTCAAGGTCGAGCACTATAGTGGCCCGTTTCTCGTGATCCTTGAAGGCAGTACGCAGCGGTTCATCGGTAAAGACCTCCAACCGCCGGAGAATCGGATGGTAAGCGCCACCGCCGAAGCGGGGGAAGCGTTCATAGCAGGCGCCAAGAGTGACTAGGGCGGCTTGGTCGAGGTAGAACGCGAACTGGGACTCGGGACGCGTCGCATCTTCGTCCACGAGACCACGGTAGATGCGGATGACTTCCAGTGAGCGTTCCTTGAGGTTGTGAGCCTTCTCCGTATTCAGCGCGAGGATCTGCCATGCTATCTCGCGGTCAGCCACAACGAGCGCAGTGATTGATCTCGCCCCCAGGCGGCGCATCGCTTCGAGGCGATGCCGACCGTTGGGAGTCCAGAACTCGCCCCGTGGGGCGAGAACTGCGATAATCGGGTCGAGAAAACGCCCTGTCTTATTGATGACATCAGCTAGCCGTTTGTGGTGGGCGTCGGAGAGATCTCGCTGGAAGGGCGTTGGTTCTACGGCATCGATCGGCAGCACGCACAGCAGTACCGGATGACCGGCGAGCGGTTCCTTGTACGATCCAACAACGCAGCCACCGGCTTTGGCGATTGCTTCTGCAGCCTCGGCCGCAGCTCCTGTCGGCTGCTGGAGTCGGCATTCCGCTGGGCCGAGGCCCTTCGTGCCAGATTTGGCTTTGCGAGGCCGCAGCCGGGCCGGTGCACGTTTGACCATAGCAGAAAACTCTACTCCCGTTTCCGCATCAACGTCCTCAATCTCCAACCACCGTCACCAGGACCGTGCGTTTGCGCCCGCGAACATCGCATTCGAGATGGAAGATCTGTTGCCAGGTGCCGAGAACCAGCTTCCCATCCGCGATCGGCACGGTCAGTGACGGTCCGAGCAATGTTGCCTGCAGGTGGGAATGACCGTTGCCATCATGCCAGGTTTGTTCGTGGCCGTAGTTGCGGCTGGGCGGAATCAGCTTATCCAGAATGGCCGGCATGTCTCTCTGCAACCCGGGCTCGAACTCAATCGTACCGACCGCCGCTGTGCTGCCGATGTTGAAGACATTGGCAATTCCAGTTTTGATACCCGAGGAGTTCACGACGGCGGCCACTTGCTCGGTGATGTCTTTCATGTCCCCGTGACCTTTGGTATTCAGCGAAATCTGGTTTTGAAAGCTCATGTGTGCTTACCTTACTTGTATCGAGGTATCTTCATTCGAACAGAGCTGGTTGCGTCCTAGTCTCTTCCAGTTCGCGAAAGTTGCTCAGACCGACCCCTACAAGGCGAAAGCGTTGTTGAGAACCAAGGTCTACTCGTTCTCGCAGCTTTAGGGCGATGTCCGTCAACTCTTCGCAGGACGATGGCGGAGAATGTGGTGTATGGCTACGCGTGAGGATCTTGAATTCGCTTGTCTTCAGCTTCAGAACTACTCGGTCTCCAGCAATAGCACATCCTTTTCGAAGGTGTCCTCGACGGAGATCGATTGCGTAGGCCGGTTTGAAACGACTTCGCTGTCGTCGATGCCGCGGGCGAGTTCGTACAGCCGCACCCCGTAGCGGCCGAATTCGTGCTCAAGGGCAGCTAATTCCAGACCCCGCAGTTCCTTTACAATCCTGATTCCGAGTTTCGCCAGTTTCTCTTCGGTTACTTTTCCTACACCGGGAAGGCGCCCCACAGGCAGCGGCAGAAGGAACGCATCTGCCTCATCAGGCTGGATGACGAACAGGCCGTCTGGCTTGCGCCAGTCCGAAGCAAGTTTTGCTAGGAACTTATTAGGTGCGACCCCCGCAGATGCCGTGAGGTTCAGTTCCTGCCGGATCTGCTAGCGACAGTGGTTCGATCAGGTCCGTATGACGTTGGAAGATATTTCGCACGTCGCTGGAGACCACTCGATAACGTGTGAAATCAGGAGCGACGAAGGCCGCATCTGGACATAGGCGCTCTGCACGTATTGCTGGCATGGCTGAACGCACGCCGAAAGCCCTGGCTTCGTACGAAGCCGCGCAAACGACCGAGCGATTGCCACGCCAGGCAACAATGACGGGCCTGCCGCGCAGTTGCGGATCATCGCGTTGCTCGACGGAGGCGTAAAAGGCGTCCATGTCTACGTGGATGATTTTCCGCACCCTGAACTCGCAAAATACTATTCGCTTCCTAGGACATCCCCCATTAACCGTGGGGGCGCGCCTTTGTTGACCGTGCTTGCAGTAAATTCTAGAAGATGGATGCAGTCCTTCTAGCTTCGAATTTCTATTCTGCGCTTGCGACTGCCGTCCTCTTCCTGCATGGGCTGTTCATTTTGTGGGTGATCTTCGGCGCTCTCCTGGTACGCTCACGCCCGATCCTTCGCTGGTTGCATATCGCTTCTCTTGTCTGGGGAATCCTTACGGAACTGCTTCCGTGGCCGTGCCCCTTTGACCCAGTTAGAGAACTGGCTTGAAGCCAGGGCGGGCGTCGAGCCATACCAGGGCGGATTTCTGCTGCACTATCTTGACCGGCTTGTCTATCCCGATATCTCTCCAACCGTTCTGACGGCAGCAGGTGTATTCGTATGCGCTTTGAACCTTGCGTTGTATGCCCGGCAAATCTGGTCAACGCTCCTGATCCGTTCGGCGAAATGAAACCAAATCCCACGTTCCGTCGGGCGTCGACGTTTGTTGCCGAATAATATAGATATTCCCGTCGTTGGCTCGAACCTTGTAGAAGATGCCTTGTGGGTCGTACCACTGATCGAGCACGGCCTCGACCTGATACTGCTTTCCGTCAAGCCAGAACCGAACAGGGCGTTCATCGGCCTTTCGGCCCGAGTAACATTCCACGCTCAACTTCATCAGTTTCATTCTCCTCGCGTGCGAGGACCGGGAGTTCCCGTGACCCGACTCTTGCCCTCCTGCGGAGCCTGTGAGGCTGGGGGAATCTCAAAACGACATCGCATGACGAAACTCCGACTGCCTCCTGGGCAATCAAGCTCGCCCGTTCCTTGGGAAGTTTACCGCCGAACATCCGGGCTATATTAAATAGCGACGGGCTGCCGCAGACCAGGCAGGTAGCGTGTGGGCTGTCGCTGACGACATCACATTCGGCACACAAAACCGCATTTTGCAGCGGGACGGCGTTGAGAACCCGAGAACGTTGGCCAGAACCTCCAGTACCAGAACGATTCATCACGGAACCTCACCAAAACCTTAGATTGATTCTACTGACTCTCACTCCAACTTCTTCGTTGACGCATCGACGCTGTCAAAGTCCCTGTTACACCCGCGGCCCCCTTCTGGCGTCGGCGGAATCTGCGAACACGCCGTCGATCCTTCTCATGATCCGCTCTGCCCACTGCACCGCTGAGGCGACTAGCGACTCGGTTCGCGGACTCGGCCGGTTGTCGTGCAGGTCTTCCGGTGTCTTTAGATGACGCGCTACCAGAATGCCGGCGATGATGCCCAACACTCGTTTTCTTCCTTCCTCCATCTCGTTCACCATTGAGCCCGAGATTCCATAGCCAGGAGATCCAGCAACGGCCGCCGGCTTTTGCGTTCCAGGCGTGTCATCCTTTGATCAAATCTTGCCTTGATTTCCCGATACGGGCCAGGTGCGATATCGCCTACCTGATTTGCACGGCGAAGTTCATCGAGCGCCTGACGGACTATTTGTCGAGCCTGCTCTGGATCGCGGGCCTTGTGTTCGTAGTACATCGCCAACTGCTCGTAAGCGTCGTAGCCTTGCCGTGAATTTCCCAGTGCCTCTTTCCAAAGCTCACACGCCAGATTGAAATCCCCTTCGCGCTTCGCGAGTCGGGCGAGTGAGTGCCGTGCTGCTCGATCGGTTTCGGTCGGCAGGACGGACGCAATCGATTTTTCGTAGAGCTTACGGGCGCGGGCGTTCTCGCCTCGCTTCTCGCAGATGCGCGACACACCGAATATTTCTAGGCCGTCTTGTCCTACATTTTCAGCATCGCTGACCAGCGAAAGAACCCGGCTAGAGAGCGCCGCGAGACCACGCAGATCCATCTGGTTGTGATGGAACACAGGTATCAGCCGCTCGGGTGGACCTCCACGCATAAAATCTAAGTAGATTCGTGGAATCAAGTGAGACAGCACATCTGCTCCTCGGTCGCAACCCAACACGTGACGTTCAAGCTCTGATAGCCGCACCGACCCGAGCCGCAAGCGCCATAAGCTACGTGCCGGATGGAGAAAATCGAGATGTGCTCGCGGAACTGGTGGGATTATCTTTCTACTCATGCGGTAACGGGTTTCGAGCAGCGGCCAATCAAACGATTTGCCGTTGAACGTGACGAGCACCGGGTGCTCCGCGATCCGCTCACGCACAGCGAACAGTAACGAGCGTTCCTCGCTGTACTCGCGCAGGAAGAACTGCTCGATCTCCAGCCCGCCGCCTTCCCACCACGCAATGCCGACGAGGAACGCGTAGGTGCCGCTTCCGCCAGCAAGGCCCGTGGTCTCCGTGTCCAAAAATAGCCACTGCTCGGGATCAGCAATTTCATGCGGCGCTTCCGGCATGAGCAACTTCAGGGCTCTAAGATCAGGCGAGTATTGCGGAGGCTCAGCGCACCAGCAGCGTAGTGAAAGATAGTCTCCGTATTGATTCGTCCTCTTCGTGGCTCCCAGAATCCGTGCTAGGCGGTCCGATTCATTCCGGATTGTCTGCGTGCGTGAGTGCGAATCGCCCTCAGGGTTCACCAAGGACGCGTGCCATTCGTCGGCGCCTTCGGAACATGCCGAAGAAGGGCGCCGCAGCGCCTTCAGCGCTCGAACTCGATCGAGTTTCACGTAGCGCATGCTCACGCCGTCTCTTCAGTCTTCTTGGGCAAGACCTGAGCGTCCCGACAGAGTCGCTCAAGGATCCCAAGCGCGACATCTTTGGTCCTCTCACTCCGATCTGCAGTAGGACCGACGCAAGAAGGACATCCGTTCTCGCATGAGCAAGCGCTGATCAGCTCACGGGCGCGATTCAGCAACGTGCTGCAAATGCGGTACAGCGGTTCGCTGAATCCGATCCCGCCTGGGTAAGCGTCATAAATATAGAGATTGGGTTCAAAGAACTCTTTGGCATCGGGAGCGTTCGAGGGAGCTGTCGCGAAGTCTTCCCATCTAATGTCCGTAGCGGCACTTGGTGGCCGTTCACCCACAGCTGTACCAAGGTCGCGACGGTCGCACATCGTCAGAAGGGTTGCCATCGACCCGAGCGTGTAAAGCAAGCCAAAGATCCCGTTCTGACGCTCGGAGAGACTGAAAGGCAATTCGGCAAGAAGGCTGTGCCCGAGCGTGATCCAGAACGCAGTCGTGTGCATCTCATTTTCCGGAAGTTCAAGCTTTCCGGAGCCCACATTTTCATTGGTGAAGAACTTGATCTTCTTGAAACCCACCACTTGCGATCGCACCAGCACATCGCCATGCACCCGAGCTGCCGGTCCCGTAATGGCCTCCTCTTCGGCGATTTCAAGTACACGAACCTGCGTGTAGCGGATTGCATCCGTGAAATAGTCCACATTAACGGGCTTCACATAGGCTTTGCGCTTGTCGAAATCCAGGCTTTCAACGTGGTATTGCTGGCCCTGGTGGATGTAAATCGCTTTCGGATGAACGGTGGTGAGCGCGGAGGAGAAATCTACTTCGCCGATCACCTCCGGCTTGCCATCCTCTTCGCCGGTCGTATCGATGATGACGAAATTATCCGACGTAACGGATCGCAAGCTAATGGTGTCAGCGGGATACGCTTCGTCGATCCAATGCCAATTCCCGCCACTCTGATGCAGGAATCCCGCTTCGCCGAGTTGTTCGCAGAGTTCCGGAAGGTCGACGTTTCCGAACCGTTCATCAGCTGAGATGGGCAGCTCGAACGCCGCGCATTTCAAATGATTGACAAGGATTTCAAGGTTGTCCGGCTGAATGTGGGCGTGTTCGGGTGAGCTTCCAAAAAAGTAGTCGGGATGCTGCACGATGAACTGATCGAGCGGAGCAGACGACGCGATAAAGACTGCACAGGAACTTCCACTGCGCCTCCCCGCGCGGCCCACCCTTTGCCAGGTGGAGGCAATCGACCCTGGATAGCCGGCCATCACGCACGCGTCGAGAGAACCAACATCAATCCCGAGTTCGAGGGCGTTTGTAGCCACAACTCCCAGGATGCGACCGTCCCGCAGACCACGTTCAATCTCGCGCCGTTCTCCCGGAAGATACCCTCCGCGGTAGCCGCGAATCGGTTCCGGCTGACCGGGCTTCGGAAGATTCGCCTGTTGCAAGTACGTCAGCAGAACTTCGGTGTGCAATCGGCTGTTGGCGAACACAATCGTCTGCAGCTTGCGGGCAAGAATCTCTTTCGCCACTCGTGTTGCTTCATTGATATAGCTGCGCCGAATCCCGAGATTTCGGTTGACCATCGGCGGGTTGTAGAACACGAAAAGCTTCTCGCCCGCGGGTGCCCCGTTCTCTTCGACAACTTCGACCTCCTTCTCGATGAGTTGAGCAGCTAACTCGCCCGGATTCGCAATGGTTGCGGAGCAGCAGATGAACTGCGGATCTGAACCGTAAAATCTCGCCACGCGTTTCAGTCGCCGTAGCACATTTGCCAGATGGCTGCCGAACACGCCACGGTAGGTATGCAATTCGTCGAGCACGATGTAGCGCAGGTTCTCGAATAGCCGCATCCACTTTGTGTGGTGCGGAAGGATTCCGGTGTGCAGCATGTCCGGATTCGTCAGGACGATGTGCCCGCATTCTCGAATTGCTTTTCGTGCATCACTAGGAGTGTCGCCGTCATACGTGAACACCCCGAAAGTGTCATCAAGCCGTTTCGCCAGGTCCTGCAATTCAGCCAACTGATCCTGAGCAAGCGCTTTTGTCGGAAACAAGTACAGGGCGCGAGTGTCGGCGCTCTCCAGCACCGCATTCAAGACCGGCAGGTTATAGCAAAGTGTCTTGCCCGACGCGGTAGGCGTCACAACAACGACGTTCTTACCATCACGCACCAGTTCAGCGGTCGATGCCTGGTGCGAGTACAACTCTCGGATTCCCTTGGCCCGATATGCCTCAGACAAGGCACTTGTCACCCAAGCTGGTATGGGACGAAACTTGGCTACTCGGGCGGGAATCTGCCGTACCGCGGTAAGCACTTCCTCCTGGCGATAATGCGCGACCAGCGATCCAACGATGTTGTGAAGGGTTTCAAGGCCTGCTGGCGGGCGCGGGGCTAAGGACTGGAAAGCGGACATGAGGGACTCCGGTCGTATTCGCCTTTTATTCGCCTAGACTAGCACCTCACCCACGCTCGCGCAATAGCTACCAAGGATTTTTATCTGTCGGGGCTTTGACCGATGCATCGCCTTCTTATGCGTACAGCGCCAGGCTGCTGCTGTTCGCATGTTCCTGGGCTTCTTACGACTCAGCATCCTTGCCTTTCAGGTAGGCGAGCGTCACGTCCAGCCACCGTCGACAAACGGAATTCAGAGCTGTATTTCACACTGAGGAAGAGAGTTGGTTAATGGTTAGAAGGGCGTTTTCCTTCGCCAGCTTTGACGTTTGCTATGCTTCACGCTGCGCCGACTTGCGCTTGGCCGGTCTGCTGTGAGTTCCTTTGAAGGACGCGCCATTGTCCGGGCGAGGTCCCCTCCCAGTGGTGGAAAGCCCGGAAGAAGGAATTGGCATCTTCGTAGCCCAAGAGATAGGCAGTTTCATTCAGCTCCAGAGATGAGTGGAGCAGGTAGTGGCGTGCGAGCTCACGACGCGCCTCCTCCAGCAAACGCTGAAACGAGATGCCCTGCTCGGTGAGCCGCCGCTGCAAGGTTCGAGTGCTGACGTGTAGCTCTTTTGCGAGATCCTGTATGCCCGGACGTTGACCAGCGAGTAGCTGCTTCAGAATGCCCTTTGCTTGTTCGCTGAAAGGTTTCTGCGCGAGCTGTTGTGCTAGCTCCGCCTCAAGCTGCGGCGCGACAATCGCCAGCAAATCAGCGTTGTAAGTTACAAAGGGAAGCTCCATATCTGACGTGCCGAATACCAAGGCATTCTGTCTGGCCTTGAACTTTACCGGGCAGCGGAAGTGCGCCTCATACATTTCTCGATGCGCGGGAGCTCGTTGAAACTCCACCCTCTTCGCATTTAGCGGCCGTCCAGTGCCTCGGTGACCGATGCCAACAATCCATGCGAAGCACACGTCTACCAGCAACGGTGGCTCTTGCTCATGCGCGAGAAGCCAGACGAACTGGACCGCGCATTCATTCCCCCGTTCGACGACACGGATTTCCTCTGGACAGGTGAGTTGTTTGTAGCGCGACAACCGTTCGACCGCGTCCCGAAACGACCGCGCGGAAAGCGCGGCGAGTTTAATCGGGTCGTAGCGCTCGACGCGATCCTCGGTCCCCAGTTTCAGGCCAAAACCCGGATCGTTGCTGGCTTCCGCAATTCCTCGGTAAAGGGCGAATAACTCCTCGGTGCTCACCAGGATCTTGTCCGAGTTGAATAACCCCATCGGCAAACCCGCTTGCCGCAGCACTGCCTCCGGCGCGAGACCCAAATCTTCGAGCTTTCGTGGCAGCGTACTCTGGACTCGGAATTGCTTTGTCATGGCTCACCTAACAGCATAACTCTACTTCCTCTTTATTTCGCCCGCAGTTGCATCTGACATTGCATTCGTGACGAACTCATAGGTCGTTCACATCGTAACCGGGCTTCTTGTAGAGCTTGTCCCACTTGTTTTGAATGTCAGGGTTGTGCACCTTCACTGCCCAGTCCTGAGATTTGACCTCCTCCATCGCTGCCGACACCGATTCTTCTCCGTAATGCAGTATGTCCATCACGTTCTTTGTGATTGCTTCGGCGAGGCGGGTCTTCTGCTGTTCGGATTTCCCTGGCCATAACTTCACGATCACATGAGGCATGGTTCTCTCCTTATGTTCATTCTTTGAAATCCTCGCCGCAGCGTTCGCGGTTAGTGTGCGGTGTAGCCACCATCTACAGCGAGTGCGTGACCGATGACGAAGCTTGCGCCTGAACTGCAAAGCCAAAGAACTGCCGCAGCAATCTCCTCGGGCTCACCAAGTCGCCCAATGGGCTGATCTCTCATGATCTCTTTCATGGCGTCGGGTTCCTTTGCGAGCATCTCCGCAACCATGGGCGTATTGATGGTCCCAGGGCATACCGCGTTAATGCGGATGCCCCTGGAGGCGTATTCGAGTGCAGCGCTTTTGGTCAGCCCGAGCACGCCGTGCTTGGATGCGTGATAGATTGCCCTGCCGGGTAGGCCGACGAGTCCGCCCAGCGATGAGTTGTTGACGATGGCGCCACTTCTTTGCTTCCGCATCTGGCGCAGTTCGTACTTCATGCAACTCCAGACCCCACGGAGATTGATCGCATCGACCCTATCAAATTCTTCGCCAGTGCTATCCGCGGTTTCTACCGCAGGAGACTGCACCCCTGCATTGTTGAATGCCGCATCCAGCTGTCCGAACTGGGAGACGGTCTGCCCAACCATCGCTGCCACCTGACGCTCGTCGGCTACGTCGCACCGGACGGCAAGCGCCTTGTGGCCTGCGGCAACTAGATCCTCGGCTGCGGCACGCACCGATTCCTCGTGATAGTCCGCCAGCACGACCGAAGCGCCACCTTCGGCGAAGGCTTTCGCTGTCACCAAGCCGATGCCAGAGCCGGCGCCAGTAACCAGCGCGACTTTGTTCTCAAAAGACAAGTTCATGATCGGAGTCCTTCATCGTGTCCATTCTCAAAGGAAATGCGAGCGCTCAGCGGCCCACTAATTTCTGCAGTTCTTCCGGATACCGCGCTCCTTGCACCGTGATCTTTGAGGCAGCGCTGTCGATCTCACGCAGATCGTGGGACGTAAGTTCAACGCGAACGGCTCCGACGTTCTCCTCCAACCGCTCCAGCTTGGTCGTTCCTGGGATGGGAACGATCCACGGCTTCTGCGCCAGCAGCCAAGCAAGAGCGATTTGTGCAGGCGTCGCCTTCTTGCGTTCCGCGAGCTGGCGAACTAGATCCACCACAGCCTGATTCGCCTTTCGGTTCTCCGGCGTAAAGCGCGGAACGATGTTGCGGAAATCTGTCTTATCGAATTTCGTATCCTCGTTGATCTTCCCCGTAAGGAAGCCTTTTCCAAGAGGGCTAAATGGAACGAACCCTATTCCCAGTTCCTCTAGGGTCGGCATCACTTCTTTCTCAGGCTCTCTGAACCACAGCGAATATTCGCTCTGAAGCGCCGCCACGGGCTGAACCTTGTGCGCGCGACGAATTGTCTGCACCCCAGCTTCGGACAGCCCGAACTGCCTCATCTTGCCCTGCTGAATCAGCTCTTTCACCGCTCCCGCAACGTCTTCGATCGGCACGTTAGGGTCAACCCGATGCTGATAGAACAGATCGATGACATCGGTCTTCAGGCGCTTGAGCGAGGCCTCGGCGACCTCCTTGATATGTTCTGGCCGGCTATCCAGCCCGACCTGTTTCCCGCTAGTAGGATCAATCTTGAATCCGAACTTCGTGGCGATCACCACCTGCGCACGGAACGGAGCCAGGGCTTCGCCCACCAGTTCCTCGTTCGTGAACGGGCCGTACACCTCGGCCGTATCGAAGAACGTTACGCCACGTTCCAAGGCGGCTCGGATCAGCGAGATTCCCTGCTGCTTGTCCACGGCAGGACCATAACCGAAGCTGAGCCCCATGCACCCGAGCCCGATCGCCGAAACCTCCAGATTGCTTTTTCCAAGTTTGCGCTTCTGCATTGTTCCTCCTTCGATTCGCTCTAGGTGTTCATTTCAGAGAAGCCATCTCGATCGAGAAGCGGTACTTCACCTCCGACTTCAGTAGTCTCTCGTAGGCTTCGTTGACTTTCTGGATCGGGATAACTTCGACATCGGCGGTGATGTTGTGCTGCCCGCAGAAGTCGAGCATCTCCTGTGTTTCGGCTATTCCGCCAATAGGCGAACCGGAGAGGCTTCGGCGGCCCATGATTAGCCCGAATGCTGAAACTGCGAGAGGTTTTTCCGGCGCGCCTACGAGCGTGATGTTGCCGTCACGGCGCAGCAAATTGATGTAAGCGCCTATGTCGTGATTTGCAGAGACAGCGTCCAGAATGAAGTCGAAGCTGCCAGCGTGTTTTTGCATCTCATCTGCATTCCGCGAGATGACGACCTCGTCCGCTCCGAGGCGGAGCGCGTCTTCCTTCTTATTGGGCGACGTCGAGAAGACAACCACGTGGGCTCCAAGTGCGTGAGCAAACTTCACACCCATGTGACCCAGCCCGCCAAGACCGACCACACCAACTTTCTTGCCCGTGGTGACGCCCCAGTGCCGCATGGGCGAGTAAGTAGTGATGCCGGCGCAAAGCAAAGGAGCGGCTCCGGCAAGCGTCAGGTTCGAGGGAACGCGTAGGACAAACCTCTGATCTACGACGACGCTGTCAGAGTAGCCGCCATAGGTGACACCACCCAAATGCTTGTCGGGAGAGTTGTAGGTGAGGGTCATGTTTGGGCAGAACTGTTCGAGCCCAGCCTGGCACTCGGGGCAGACACGGTCTGAGTCAACCATGCAGCCCACTGCCGCGAGGTCGCCAAACTTGAACTTGGAGACTGCGGAGCCGACCTTGGTGACGCGGCCGACGATCTCGTGTCCGGGGACGCAGGGGTAGACAGTCGGCATCACGCCGCTCCATTCGTTGCGCGCTTGGTGGAGATCGGAGTGACAAATGCCGCAATACAGAATTTCGATCTGTACATCTTCCGGGCCCGGCTCACGGCGAAGGATCGTGGCGGTCGCGAGACCCGATGTTGGGCTTCCAGCAGCATACGCTTTCGAGACATAGCTTCGTTTCCCTTGCGACTGCGTCTCTTCTTCGAGCGCGACCGCTTGAGTGGCTTCGTTCATTTCCTGAACCTCCTTGTCGTTCACAACTTTAGATGTCCCCACCACCGGAGAGCACTAGCCGAGCACGCCAATCTACTTGCAAAACGCGCCAATGTTGAACGGGAAATCGGAGGCTGAAACAAACGCGCGCCGAGGCTGGTCGGCGATCCGGAAGTAATCCGATCCGTTCTCGCGAGAGATTCGTAATCAGAAGCGTGCAACTGGCCTTGGCCAGACAGGCACAATCAGACTGATTGTTCCTTGGGAGTCGGCTTGTGAAACGACCGAGCCGAATGCGGATCGTGTTTCACTAAGAACGCATGCAGCGTGTCTGCATAGGTCTTGCGGAAGCTTCCCTCGCCGCCGTCAAACAAGAGCTCATCTGCGCTTGCTCTGGTTTAACAGGTCTGAGTGTAATGCGAACCGGACCTGATCCGATCCTCTCGATGACAATTCGAACACCAGGATCTATGTCCAGAGATCCAGTGAATGGAATCGCTTTATCACTAGCCTTGGCGAAATAGTCGGCGCCGCTCAGGTACCATCGATTGGTATGCGATCCCGACGAAACGATCTCCACCCGATCCGCGATCGCACTGACGGCGAGCGTAGTTGTCACGGGCACGAAGGTTACGATTGCCGCGATGACGAGGCTAACGATCGCTAGCCACCGCACGAAAGCCTTCGCTACAGAAGAAGGTCGCCCTTTCATTAACGATAACCAATGTGCAGCGGTATTTGTGGCAAAGTGTCTTGGAAGCTGGAGCGTAAAATGTACCCCTGCCATTCATGCGTGCCGTTTCCGATCGCGAAAATGCACTCCGTCCCAAATGCAACCGGCGTTCTACTGATTGACCCCCTACAGTCGGTATATTCTCGTGTTCCGCTGTCGAAGACCTGAACGTCCATATCCGGGGCATTGACTAAAATCGAGATTTTGGAACTAGACGGCTGGGACCATCCGAGCGGGAGATAGGTCTTCGTGAATCCAGGAGGATCAGCGCCCTTGCAAGTCTTTCTGACCGCGCCAAGCAAAGAGAGTCGGCCAGGTCCATATCTAGCAAGTTCTGCTTTTTGATTTGTTGGAAATGACAACGTGAGCTGTCCGATGGGTTTGCCCTGTAAAGCGTACTCCGCCGATGCGTTATAAAGACCATCATCCGAGACCACCGAAACGCAGAGGCGGTCGTCGCTAGCAAATGGCAAATATACCCACAGCGAGTCCGTTGCGGACATGGTTGAGTCCGTATATTGGACGCCCGTCAGAACGCTGCCTGAAACAGGAACGACCTTCAGCAGTGTCTCTTCGAACTTTGCAGGAACCACGGAACTCGCGAAAGATAAGGAGCTGATGTCAAGCCGTATCCAACTGTGGCGTAGGATGCACACGTCAGGATCAGCTGACCAATTGTTCGCAGGGCGTGGCGCAGAGGACATAGCGGCTGTGCTCCCCGTGACAAATGTGACCCCGCTAGGCGCATGTCTGGCGGATATTTACCGACTCCCAGGTAAGGTGCGAACCGAATGCGGGCACTATAGCAGAGTGCACTGGTCGGATCAATGATTGCAACGGAACCGAGGTAGATGATTTTCTAGACGACGCTGCACAGTTCGGTGAGAGTTGAGCCGGTTATTTCTGCGGGTCGGAACGGTAGAGCAGCTGGACCAAAACCAGGTGGGCCGGTTTTGAGGCCGTCGCCGATGTCGTAAGTAGTTCGAAACAATTGGTCGGAGAGAGAGGATTTGGGCTCCGACCCCCCTTGGTCTCGAACCAGGTGCTTGGGCTCTGCTTCCTAACGCTTCCAAAACGGTTTAGGGTTACTGTGGTCAGAACTCGTCGCACTCCTACACGGGGACGACTGAGCAAGGTATCACCGGAGGTCACCGAGACTTCCCCAGAAGTCGGCTTGGAGCTTGCAGCTGATTGCGTGCGGAATCAAGGAAGAAGGTCTGTGACCCTATTTGTCTATACGACCAGAACGCTGACCGAGGAAGCTACCTGGATACGGTAGAGGTCCTTTGACAACACTGGTGTTGCACTCCGCCACTGCGGACGTCCCGAAGGAAGGTGCTACGGCAGGGGGCGTGATCGGTCCAATCGACAAATTGGTGTTACGCTGCGGCAGCGGCGTTAGAATTCCTACCCAAAATCGCTAACGTGGAAGCCCATTCGGGTGCAGCCGATCTAAAACCTGCCTCTACTTCATCCGCCAAACGTTTCTTCGTAGCCGAGGAAACCGATGCGGGGGAGTTCCACACTTGGCTATGGAGGGGCGCTAGTGGGCGCTAGTTTGGTGTCAGTCGTTTAAAGAGGATCTCACTGCTGAGTGAATTTCAAGTTATTATTTCACCGAGACTGGCTAGTACCGCTGCTTGCGACTTTGGGAATAGTGGCAAATCATTGTGGGGGAAGTATGGCGATCAAGATTGAGCAGACAAGTGACGGAGACTACGACTCCCTAACCTTTCAACCAATGGAACGCCTGAAGGTGTATTTGTTCGGGCTAACTGTGTTGTTCGCATCTTTTGGGGCGGGTGAAGCGGTCTATCGCCTCTTGTTTTCCGAGTTCGACGGCGC
>WNGI01002741.1_pt1 | contig 15353 bp, 16 predicted proteins | sample 5400621 | NCBI WGS metagenome assembly WNGI01 (sample SAMN13153374, study PRJNA577476) | soil metagenome | isolation source: 20 cm soil or saprolite under Garry oak tree replicate 1 | place: USA:California | collected 2016-06-15 | reverse complement strand
TGCCGATTCATCGGACGATTTCATCGTGCGGCATCTCGAGTACACGGCGTCCTACAACAAAACCCTTGGCGAGCCCAACTGGGTCAGTTACGACATCGACGCGTCTCACTTTGGCCCGCTGGACCGGTGCAACTGCTTCACGTTCGATCCGGCGTTGCCCCAGGATTTCACCCACTACACGACGGCGGACTACACGGGCGCCGGCACGGTCGCCGGATTCGGGATCGATCGTGGCCACCTCGCGCGGTCGTTCGATCGCACGTCAGGCAGCCTCGACAACGCGTTCACGTTCTACTTCTCAAACATCGTGCCCCAGGCGTCGGATCTGAACCAGGGACCGTGGGCAAACCTCGAGCAGTACCTGGGCGACAAAGCGCGCTTCGAGAACCGCGAGGTGTACGTCATCGCGGGGGGCACCGGGATTCAGGGAACGATCAAGAATGAAGGGAAGATCGTGATCCCCGTGTACATGTGGAAAGTCGCGCTGATCTTGCCGCGCGATCACGGCCTCGCCGACGTGCATTCGTACAGCGACGTCGAGGTCGTGGCCGTCGTGATGCCGAACGCGCCGGGGATCCGGAACGCGAACTGGGAGAGCTTCAAGACGACCGTGGACTCAGTCGAAGCGCTGAGCGGCTACGACCTCCTCGCGCGGCTGCCCGATCCGATCGAGATCGCGGTCGAGAGCAACACCAAGCCGCCTATCGCGGCGGTCGATGGTCCGTATCAGTCGCTGTCGCACCTCTCGATTGGGATGAGCGGTGCGGGTTCGAGCGATCCCGATGGCGACGCGCTGACGTACGCGTGGTCGTTCGGCGACGGGGGGGGCAGCACCGGCGCGACGGTGACCCACGCCTACCAGCTGCCGGGTACCTATACGGTGCGCCTCATCGTGACCGATCCTCGCACGCTGGCCGATACGACATTCACGACCGCCGTGGTCCGGACGCCCGCGCAGGCGTTGCTCGACGCCCATGGGCTGGTTGACCGCCTCGTGGAATCGCAGGCGCTCGATCTCGCTGACGCGAAATGGATCGACAACAAGCTCGACATCGCGGCGAAACTCGCCGGTCAAGCGGAGGTGATGGCAGGTGTGAACCAACTGCAAGAGGTCGTGCGCCGCTTGACGAAAGCGGGTCCCGACACGGCTCCCCTGATCGATGCTATGGACCAGCTGATCCAATCGCTCACTTCCTAGGAGCGTTTATGCGGACTGCGTGGAGTCTCCTGACAATAGTGGCGTTCCCGGTTGTGGGCATCGCCCAGAACCCTCCTCCCGCGCCTCCCGCAGAGACGCCGCCGCGCGTCGCGGCGAGCAGCTTTGCCACGGTCGAGGTGCATCTCAACGCCCGCCGGATCGGAAGCCGCTGGTTCGAGGAGGACGCGAGCCTCTCCGGCCCCTCGCGGATCGCGATCGCATACGGCCAGCCACACGCGCGCGGGCGTAAGGTAGAAGGGGGCCTGATCCCGCTGGACACCGTCTGGCGGTTCGGCGCGAACATGGCGACGACGCTGCACACCGACCTCGACATCATCCTGGGGGATCTCCGGCTGCCCCGGGGTGACTATTCGTTGTTCGTCCTGTACACGCGAACGGGTTACGCGCTGATCGTGAATCGCGGCACAGGGCAGTGGGGTACCGACCGCGACGCGGCCAAGGACATTGGGAAGGTGGCCCTCACCAGCAGGACCATGGCGGAAGCGGAGCCGTCGTTGTCCATTTATCTGGTGCCGGACTCACCCGATCCCACGACCGGGTATGCCGCGCTGCGGGGTAACCTGCGAATCAAATGGGGCACGAGCGAGCTGAACACGACATGGCGAGTGGACCAGTGACCGACCCACGGTATCCCATCGGCAAGTTCGTCCGTCCCGCGGGCAACGCGCTGCCCGCCGTGGAGCGGAGCGCGTGTATCGAACAGATCGCTGCCACGCCGACCAATTTCCGGCGCGCGCTCGCGGGGCTCGACGACGCGCAGCTCGATACGCCCTACCGTGACGGCGGATGGACCGTGCGGCAGGTCGCGCACCATGTCCCCGACAGCCACATGAACGCGTACATCCGGTTCAAATGGGGGCTGACCGAGTCCAATCCCGCGATCAAGACGTACGAAGAAAAGGATTGGGCGAAGACGCCTGAGATGCGGGCGCCGATCGCGATGTCGGTCGACCTGCTGACGGCGCTGCATCAGCGTTGGGTCACATTGTTGCGCGGCATGACGCCGGCCGACTTCGCCCGCACGATTCAGCATCCGGAATGGGGCACGCCGTCGCTCGACACGATTCTGGCGCTCTACGCCTGGCACGGCCGGCATCACACCGCGCACGTGACCTCACTGCGCCAGCGCATGGGCTGGGGGGGGGGAGACTAATGGTCGACTTCGCCGACGACGATCTCGACGACTCATTTCCCCTCGGCGACGGCACCGCGGACACCGACGGCATCGTCATCTGTCCGTATTGCGGCGAGCCCAACGAGATCGGCATCGATGCGGGCGGCGGTGCGAATCAGGATTACGTCGAAGACTGCCAGGTCTGTTGCCGGCCGTGGCGCGTGACCGTGACCTATGACGATGAAGGCAACGCGGAGATCTCAGCGTCCCCGCTCGACGAATGAATCCGCGTGAATTGGAAAATCCTTCCGCTGGTGAATGCTATTTCTGATGTGACCTGGGTCTCACTCCAAATTCAGTCCAAAGGACTACATCCAACGGAAGTACCACCGGGCAAGGTGCGGGTATTACTGTCACACCTATGCGCTCGATCCTCCTTATCGACGACGACGCGAATATCCGCATGGCGCTCCGCGAATTCCTCACGGAGGCGGGGTTTGTCGTGCATGTCGCGCGCGAGGGGCAGCATGCCTTGCACGTGCTCGACAAGATCGATCCGCCCGACTTGATCCTGCTCGATTACAAGATGCCAGTGATGGACGGCAAACAGTTTCTTGCCATGATGCGGGGCAATCCGCGACTGCAGACGATTCCCGTCGTCATCATGTCCGCGGCGACGCGGGAATGGTCGGGCGCGCACCTCGAGGTCGAGGAGGTGTTGACGAAGCCTGTCGACCTCGAGGTTCTGCTGACGACCGTCAACCGGATCTGTGCCCCGCGCCTATAGTGCGGCGGCGTAGCGGCGCGCGACTTCCTCCCAGTTCACCACGTTCCACCAGGCCGTCACGTAATCGGGGCGGCGGTTCTGGTACTTCAGGTAGTAGGCGTGCTCCCAGACGTCGATCCCCAGGATCGGGATCTTGTTTTCCATGAGCGGGCTGTCCTGATTCGGCCGGCCGGCGACTTCGAGCTTGCCATTCGCCACGGTCAGCCAGGCCCAGCCGCTGCCGAATTGTGCCGTCGCCGCGTTGGAAAGCTGCTGCCTGAACTTTGCAAGGTCGCCGAACGTCCGCGCGAGCGCGTCCGCCAGAGCGCCGCGGGGTTCGCCCCCGCCACCATTGCCGGCGGGCGCCATGATCGTCCAGAACAGCGAGTGATTGTGATGACCGCCGCCATGGTTCCGGACGGCGGTGCGGATGTCCTCGGGGATCGAATTGATGCCGCGCAGCAGGTCATCGACGGTCTTACTCGCGAGCTCGGGATGCTTGGCGATCGCGTTATTCAGGTTGGTGATGTACGCCTGGTGGTGCTTGCCGTGGTGGATCTGCATCGTCTGCGCATCGATATGCGGCTCGAGCGCCGCGAAGTCGTACGGGAGTTGGGGTAGGACGTGTCGTGCTTCGGTGGCAGTCGCGCGGGGTTCCTTGACCTGTGCCATTGCCCTCATCCTGAGAAGTGTGGCTGTCAAACCCCGCATTGCGCGGCACAGTTCCCATCATATCTTGGCTCCGCGGACGTGCTGACCTCTCCCCCTTCCGGAGGCGCTCGTGGCGGAGTTACTGCTGCGCTGGCTGCACTTCCTCGCCGGCATTACATGGATCGGTCTGCTGTATTACTTCAACTTCGTGCAGGGGCCGTTCATGGCCGAGGCGGACGCGGCCACCAAGAGCGCGGCGACGCAGAAGCTGGTCCCACGCGCGCTCTGGTGGTTCCGCTGGTCCGCCCTGCTCACGTTTCTGAGTGGAGCGGCGATCATCGGGAAACGCGTCGGCGGCTCGGTGAACTGGTCGGATCCGTGGACCATTACGATTTTCACCGGTGCGTTGTTCGGGACCGTGATGCTGATCAACGTCTGGCGCGTGATTTGGCCCAACCAGAAGATCGTGATCGCGTCGGCCAAGACGGCGGCTTCCGGCGGACAGGCGAATGCCGCGGCACCCGCGGCCGCGCGGCGCGCGTTCCTCGCGTCGCGGACCAACGTCTTGTTCTCGATCCCGATGCTGTTTTTCATGGGCGCGGCGACGCACCATCCGCTCCCGGGCGGCGGCAATCACCTGGCGTACTGGCTCGGGATCATCGTCCTCATTGGCCTGTTCGAGATCAACGCGGTGACCGCGACCACGGGAGCCACGACCAAGCCGATCGAGAAGATTTCCGGCGTGATCGTCACCGGCTTCGTCGTGTGGGCCATCGCGTACGCGTTGGCGCGGGCCTTTCTATCGGTCTGACGGCGTAACCGATGGCGTCGGTCACACTCCGCCGCCTCAGTAAGGTCTACGACGGCGGCGTTCAGGCGTTGCATGACCTGGATCTCGACGTGCGCGACGGCGAGCTGCTCGTCCTGCTCGGGCCGTCGGGGTCCGGGAAGACGACCGTGCTGCGCTGCATCGCGGGGCTGGAGGAGCCGACCAGCGGCGAGGTCGTGATCGGTGAGCGCGTCGTCACGCACGAGCAACCTGCCGCGCGTGACGTCGCGATGGTGTTTCAGACCCCCGCGCTCTATCCCCACCTCAGTGTCCGGGACAACATCGCCTTTCCCCTCGAAATCCGCGGTGTGGCGCACGCGCAGGTCGCCCGCCGCGTGCTGGAGACGGCGACGCGGCTCGGTCTGCAGGAGGTCCTCGATCGTCTCCCCGCGCGGCTCTCTGAAGGAGAGCGGCAACGGGCAGCGCTTGGTCGCGCCATCGTGCGCGGCGCCAAGGTGTTTCTCCTCGACGAGCCGCTGTCGCGGCTCGATGCGCAGCTGCGCATCGAGCTGCGCGCGGAGCTGCTCGCGCTGCACCGCGCGCTCGCGGGGGGCGGGGGGGGGGCCACGATGATCTACGTCACGCACGACCAGACCGAAGCCATGACGATGGGACAGCGGATCGCCGTGCTGCACGAGGGCCGGCTACGGCAGGTCGGCACACCGGAGGAGGTGTACCAGCGCCCGGCGGATGTGCACGTGGCCCGATTCATCGGCACACCCGGGATGAACGTGCTGCAGGGGCGAGGTCGAGGAACTGGAGACGGCGGACGCGTGATCGAAGCGGGGAGCCTCGCGATCCCGATCGAGTTGACCACCTACGAGGGCGAGCTCCAGGTCGGGATCCGGCCGGAGTACGTGGCGTTGAGTGCCGCCGACAAAGGCGTCGGCAATGCCGACGTGCTCGTCGTCGAGCCCCTCGGCAGTGAGACGTTGATACATCTGAACGCCGGTGGCCAACCGCTCGTCGCGCGTGTGCCCGGTTTCGCCGATGTCCGAGTGGGCGCGCGAGTCGGGATCAAACTCGACCGTCGCCGCCTCTACCTCTTTGACAGCTCGGGAGCCCCGCTCGCATGAGTGCCTCCTCCGGTCCGCGTGTCTGGGCGGCGGGCGCTGCGGCAGCGGCGACACTCGCGGCTGCGCTCACACTGGGCGTGGTCAGGATGGCACAACGTCACTACGAGCGCGCGTTCGCATTTCGGATCGCGCACACCACGGCAGCGTACATCGCTGCCGTGACGCCGCCGCCACCACCACCACCTCCAGCGCCCCCCCCCCGCCGCCGCCCTCCCACCAGGGTACGGGGGCGGAAGACGCCGCGTCCGGCACCTCCACCTCCGGCGCCTCCCCCGCCTCCAGTATCCGAGACGCCATTCTCGCGCAGCTACGATCTCCCGACGTTGCTGACCCAGGCGCTCGCGCTCCGCACGCTCCCCGGCTGGTCGTCGGATGTGGAGGTGTATTTCGGGACCGCGCCGCTGATCGACGCAACGACGCCGCCGCTCTCCCCGGACGATCTGCCGCGACTCGGCACCGCCGTGGCGCCAGGTGGGGCGGGGGGCCTGTGGCGCGGCGGCACAGCCCTGGTTCCACTCAAGGACCGCGAAGGACAAGAGGTGGTCGGCGCGATCGCCGTGCGCCCGCATCCCATGCCCCACGGTCCGCTGCCCGGAGGCTTTGGGTTTGCGTTCCCTGCGGCGCTCATCGCCGTGGCCGCAGCGGGAGTGATCGCGTTCCGCCATCACTCGCTCAGGCGCGGAGGCTATGTCGGCGCCGCGCTCCTGCTCGCGGTCGCGGCCTATGTCGATGTCTATGACGCGGCGCGCCAAAGCACCGATCGCTGGTTGTTCGACACGCGGAGACTGCTGCAGGAAGCCGCCACACGGCTGCCACCGCCGCGGGTGCGTGTCGCGATCACCCAGCTCGCGGCGCTGGTCCAGGAGGGCGGGGCGGGGGGAGGGGGAGAGATCGTGGCTGGGGAACCGGCCGAGTCGGCGGCGCGACGCGTGCGCGTCGATGGCGAGCGCCGCGCCGTCGTCGCGGTCCTGATCGGTTCGCAGCGCTGGATCGAGCTGCGCTCGGTTCCGGCTGAAATCGAAGCGCCGCGGTGGTTGATCGGGTTGCTGCCGGCCGTGCTGCTCGGACCCTTAGCCATCATGGGGTTGCGTTGGGCGGAGCGGACCCCGGTTCGACGCCGGCGCGAGACGGCCATCGCGTGGGGATTCCTGTCACCGGTCGCGCTGCACCTGTTGCTTTTTACCCTTGGTCCGGCGGTGTATGCGCTCTACCTCGCGAGTCTGGCGCCTGTTCGCACGCTGGTGCGTGACCCGCTGACGTGGAATGCGTTCCTCAATAGCGCGACATACGCCCTGTACGTCCCGGTGTCGATCGCTCTAGCGCTCGGGGCCGCGCTGGCCGTCCACGGCCAGCGTAGCCATTGGAGCGGGCGACTGCTGCGCTCGGCACTCCTGCTGCCGTATGTGGCGTCAGTGGTTGCGATCGCGATTCTCTCGCAGGCGATGTCTCGCGCCGGCTCGCTGGGCCTCGGCCGTCCTGACTGGTTGGGCAATGCGAATACCGCACTGGTCGCGTTGATGCTGATTTCGCTCTGGGCTCAAGTGGGTGGCCAGATGCTGGTGTTTCTGGCGGGACTCCAGAACATCCCGCAGTCCTACGTCGATGCGGCGCGCCTGGATGGGGCGGGCGCATGGCGGGTCTTCTGGCGGGTGATGCTGCCGTTACTCCGCCCAGTCACGGGGCTCGTGTTTCTCACGGGTGTCCTCGGCGCACTGCAGATGTTCACCTTGGTTGCGGTGCTCACGCAGGGTGGTCCGTCCCCATTGCAATCCACCGACGTGCTTGCGTACCGCATCTACCGCACGGCGTTCGGCGCGCAGGCTTGGGGCATGTCGAGCGCGTTCGCCGTCATGCTCGCGCTCGTCTTGCTGGTGTTCCGGTGGCCGCAGTTGAAAGTGCTGCGGCAGGTGCGCAATGCGTAAGGCGCTGCTCGTGAGCGTCGCGGTGGTCCTGGTCGCGCCCTTCCTCTATATGATCTCCGTTTCGCTCATGGGGGAGGCGGAGCTGTTGCGTTGGCCCCCTCCGCTGTTTCCCGCCGCGCCCACGGCAGCCAACTACGTCGCGGCGATCACCGCACTGCCGTACACGCGTGTCCTGCTGAACACCGCGATCTTCGCCGGATGTGTCATGGTGGGTCAGGTGCTTACGAGTGCGGCAGCGGGATATGCCTTCGCCCGGATGCGATTCCCCGGTCGCGATAGGGCATTCAGGCTGTTGCCGCTGGTGCTCACGCTGCCGACGATCTTGCTCGTGATTCCCCGCTATCTGATGATCGAGTCGCTGGGCTGGATCGATTCGTTCCCGGGGCTGATCTCGACCGAGCTCGTCTCCGTCTGGGGAATCCTGTTCATGCGGCAGACATTTCTGCTGCAACCGCGTGACATCGAGGATGCCGCACGGCTCGATGGAGCAGGGGAGTGGACGCTCTTCTGGCACGTCACGTTACCGCTCGCCAGGCCGGCGGTGGCCGCCTTGGCGGTCGTCGCATTCATAGATCAATGGCGCAACTTCCTGTGGCCGTTGATCGTGACACGCTCCGCCAGGATGGAGGTCGCCGAGGTGGCGCTGGTCCACTTCCATAGTGACTACGCGAGTAACTGGCCCTATCAGATGGCCGCCGCCGTGCTTGTGATCCTGCCCTTGTTCATCGTGTGCCTCCTGGCCAGCCGGTACGTGTCAGCCGGCGTGCGCTTCACCGGTGCGGACTCGAGGCTGTAGCGCTGGCTTGGAAGTTGCAAACACCGTACGCGACGGTTCCCCACGCTGACGTCCTCCAGGTCGGAAAGTGTGGCAAGCGGATCGCCGATGCGACCGCCCCGAGCTGCATGTCGCAGCAACCGGGGGCCGCACGAGCAGGGAGACGAGCGTGCGTCGATTCATCGGATTCATGCTGGCGCTGACGGCGGTGTCTTCACTGGGCGCGCAGACGACCGCCCCAGAGCCGGGCACAATCCCGCCCAGCTCCCCCCTCCCCCCCAAGCCCAGGCCGCACGCGATCGGCGTTGGCTTTGTCGCGAGCCTCGGTGCGAACTGGCAGATGGAAGCCGCTGAGGTCGGGTACGTGCGGCGCCCATCACACGGGCTCGCCGCCATCGGGCTCGCAGGCCGGCTGGGGACGTTCGTCGACGAAAGCGCGATGCTCGGTGCAAACAAGGGCGTGGTGTTCGGCGCGACGCTGTCGGCGCGGACGCAGATGAAGCGGCTCGCGCAATTGGGCGCCGAGGAGCCCGGCACCGGGATCGGCCTCGACTTGACCTTCGAGCTGAGCGGCTATACGGCGGCCAAGTCTCCCATGACGTTGGGGTCTCACTGGCTCGGCGTGTCCGTGTTGCCCGCGCTCAGTGTCGGGAGTGGCGACTCTCCGCACTTCGCCATTGTGCTCGGCCCCACCGCTTTCTTTACCGCCGGGAAGCCGGTCGTGCGTGGCTTCCTCGCACTCCGTGGTGAGGCGCCGCTGGCGCGTAAGGAGCGGCATCCCTAGGTTAGCGACCTTATGGTCGCACCGACGCTGACCTCGGACCTCCCCGGTCTCGAGGTTCTTGCCGAAGTCGCCAAGCTGCTGGCTGCCGGCGGACCGGTCGAAGACGCGCTGGCCGGTGTGGTGGGCGTGCTCCGCCGCCGTCTCGCGTTGCGGCGCTGTCGCCTCTGGCTGCGGTCCGGGGACAGCTCCCGCTACACGTCCATCAGTCCCGACGACAAAACGCATCTTCGCGGCTTCAATCCGGCCGTGCTCGACTGGGTGGAGGCGGGGCCGCATACCGAGCCCGTCCCGGGTGGGACGCTGCTGCGCCTGCCGCTGGTTCACGACGACGAGCCGTTTGCCTGCTTTGAAGTGATCATCCCGCAGGGGCGTACCGAGCGGATGGCGCACGACGTCATCGTGGTGGTCGCGCAGATGCTGGCGCCGGTGCTCGCCGCGACCGCGCTGTCGCAGGACCTCGCCTCCGAAGTCGCGCTGCGCACGCGGGAGGCCGAAGCGCAACGCAACTTCGCCGCGGGCATCATCGATTCGCTCCCCGTGGGTTTGTATGTGATCGACCGCGCGTACCGCATCCGCGCCTGGAACCGCAAGCGCGAGGCGGGCACGCAGGGTGTGTCGCGCGAAGAAGCGCTGGGGCGCGTCGTGTTCGAGGTGCTGGACCGCCAGCCTCGGGACCTCCTGAAGCTCGAGTTCGATCGGGTGTTCGCGACGGGGGAGATCCAGACCGTCGAGATGGACTCGCAAGCGACGGGCGAGGCGCGACATTACCGCATCACCAAGATCCCGATGCGGCTGGACGGTGAGGACATTTCGCACGTCATCACCATCGGTGAGGACGTCACGGCATGGCGGCAGGCGCAACAGCGCCTGGGCCAGAGCGAGAAACTCGCCGCGGTGGGCCAGCTCGCCGCGGGCGTCATGCACGAGATCAACAATCCCCTCGCGACGATCCTCGCGTGCAGCGAGGCGCTCAGCCTCCGGTTCGCCGAGCTGCCCGAACAGGACCGTCAGTCGACTGAGGAGTATCTCCGCATCATCGATACCGAGGTGCAGCGCTGCCGGCGCATCGTCGAAGGGCTCCTCGATTTCTCCCGTCCCAAGCAGAGCGGCCACAAGGCCCCTTCCGACATCAACGCGATCATCGAGCAGACGCTCTTCCTGCTCAAGCACCACGAGCGGTTCAAGTGGCTCACGGTCGAGCGCCAGCTCGAGAAGGATCTGCCCCAATTCCCAGCCGACGCGGAGCGGCTGGTACAAAGCTTCATGGCTCTCATGCTGAACGCGATGGACGCCATGAACTCGCGCGGTGTGCTGACGGTCCGCACGCGCCGCAACCCGCAGCGGGGCGACGAACTCATGGCTGAGTTCATCGATACCGGCACCGGGATCCGGCAGGAGGATCTGCCGAAAATCTTCGAGCCGTTCTTCACGACCAAGCCGCAGGGTCGCGGCACGGGGCTGGGGCTCTCGGTTGCGTACGGCATCGTGGAGGAGCATCGCGGCCGCATCGAGGTAGAATCGCAAATGGGGGTGGGCACCAACTTCAAGGTGTTCCTGCCGGTCGGATGAAAATCCTGGTCGTGGAAGACGACAAGATGGTGGGCGATTACGTGCGCCGCGGCCTCGACGAAGCCGGCTACCACGTCGATCTCGTCGGGGACGGCGACGAGGGTCTGAAGCGCGCCAGCGGCCGCGGCGCGAATTACGACATCATGGTGCTCGACCTCCGGTTGCCGAAGCTGTCGGGTATCGACGTGCTGCGGACGTTGCGCGATCGGGGCCTGGGTCTGCCGGTGCTGGTCCTCACCGCCCAGGACTCGGTGGATTTCAAGGTCCAGGCGCTCCGCATGGGCGCCGACGACTACGTCACGAAGCCGTTCGCATTCGAGGAGCTGCTTGCGCGCGTCGAGGCGCTGGGACGCCGGCCCAAGGCGATTGCGCCGCCGACGCTGAAGGTGAACGGGCTGGTGCTCGACACCGGCAGCCGTGAGGTGACGCGCGACGGCAAGCGCATCGAGCTGACCCCGAAGGAGTATGCGGTGCTCGAGTACCTCATGCGGCATCAGGGGCGCGTGATGTCCCGCACCCTGATCACCGAATACGCCTGGGACTATCACTTCGATCCCGGCACGAACATCGTCGACGTCGTGATCACCCGCCTGCGCAAGAAAATCGATCAGGCGAAAGAGCCCAAGCTGATCCACACGGTGCGCGGCGTGGGATACGTGGTGCGCGCGTAACCGTGGAGAGCATTCGGGGGCGGATGACCGTCTGGTACGCCACCGCGCTCATCCTCAGCATCGCGGTATTCGCGGTCGTGCTCTATTTTGCGCGCCGCAGCGCCACCTATCAGGACCTCGATCGCCGCATCCAATCCGAAGCCGACCTCACCGCCGGAATCCTCGCCGAGAGCTATCACGCGCGCGGCGTCCTGGTGGAGAAGGACACCGCCGGCAGGCCGGTGCTGACGCCGGAAGTTGCGGCGGTCCTCGAGGTGGTCCCCGACTTCCTCTTGGTCACGAGCCGTGATGGACGCTTGCTGTTCGCGTCGCCGGACGCGCGGGCGCTCACGTTTACGGAATTCGAGCAGCTGAACGCGATCACCCGGGCGCCCGCGCCTGCTCCCGCTGCGCCGCGCCTGCCGGGCCGGTTCCGGATCGAGCCCAATGGGCCGACCCTCCACTACATCGTGCGCGCGGTGCCGGACGCCGGCGACCAGTTCGGGACGATCTTTGCGGGCGCCAACACACGCTCGGCGGAGCTCCAGATCGATCAGCTGCTATTGACGATCGTCATCGCGTTCTTTGTGGGTGTCGTGCCCGCCATTCTCGTCGGCGGGTGGATCGCCGGCCGCGCGCTCGAGCCGGTGGACCGCATGATCACGGAAGTCCGCGAGATCTCGGATGGACGGAGCCTGCACCGCCGGCTCGCCGTCCCGATGGCGCGCGATGAGTTGGGCCGCCTGGCCGAGACGCTCAACCAGATGATGACGCGGCTGGAGCGCACCTTTGTCGCCCTCCGGCGCTTCACGGCGGACGCGAGTCATGAGCTGAAAACGCCACTCACGGTGGTGCGCGCAGGTGTAGAGCGCGCCATCACGCGCCCCGACGTGCCCCCCGAAACGCTGGCGCCGCTCGAGGAGACGCTCCAGGAAGTGAACCGGATGACGGAGCTGCTGGACTCGCTACTCACCCTCGCCCGGGCCGACGAAGGGCGCGCCGAGCTGCACCGCGAGGCCGTTGACCTGCGCGACATCATCGCGGACGCGGGCGAGACCGGGGAGCTGCTCGCCGAGCAGGCCGGCGTCGGCATGGACATCAAGCTTCCCCCCGAGCCGCTCGTTGTCTCGGTGGATCGCAGCCGTGTACGCCAGCTCGCTCTCAACCTCATCGAGAACGCGGTGAAGTACACGCCGCGCGGCGGTCAGGTCTCCGTGGAGCTCGGCGGTAACGACGGTCGCGCCGTGTTCAGCGTCGCCGACACCGGCATCGGCATCGCGCCGGGCGACCTGCCGCACGTCTTCGATCGGTTCTGGCGCGCCGACTCCGCCCGTACGCGCACGAGCGAACGGGCCGGCACCGGCCTGGGGCTCGCCATCTGCAAATGGATTGCCGAAGCCCACGGCGGCACGATCGACGTGCAGAGCCGGCCGGGCCGCGGGACCACGTTTACGGTGGGGCTGCCGCGCGGGTAGAACCACATCCGGGTGTCACCATTCCGTAATAGAGGTGCAAGTACCGGCTCATCGGGCGTCTGTATCACTCATTAGACACCAGCTGAGAGCCGACCATGTACGATGATCTCGCGCGAGCGCAAAGACCCAGCGCACTCGAATGGCTGGTCGTAAATGCGCTGATCCCCTCAGTGCTCGTGACGCTCGCTTTGCACTGGCCGCACGGCTCCGCCAAAGATCGACCCTCGCCCGAGGTCATCACCACCGCCGGGTTTCTCGTCCCGCCTGACGGCCTGCAACCAGGAGATCCGGAGCCGGATGCCTTCCCAGTCCTGATCCGGATGCCCGACCCCGTTTACCCAAAGTTCCTGCGGCGCGCCGGAGTCGGAGATCACGTCCTGATACGCGCCCTAGTGACACCAGATGGGCGTGTGGATCCGGCATCAATCCTCGCGGTGCAGGCCATCTATCCCTCGTTTGTCGCTTCAGCGCGGCAGGCATTGAGCCGTGCGCAATTTCGGCCGGCGCGATTTGGCGGAAGGCCGGGCGCCGCTTGGGTCACGATCTCGATCGACTTCACCTTCGCTCTGGATATGCCATGAAAGCTTTCAGCTCGGCGGTATCGATTGCGGTGCACGTGGCGATAGGCGCCGCAGTGCTCTTTGGCAGAACCAACACTGGACAGACAGATCCAGGACGCCCTCACGTCGAGCAGATCGTGTTTCCCCCCGTAGATCCGCCCGAGAAGGGAGATGGAATGGGCGTTCCGCCGCCAATCGGCGTCCCACCGCCGCCGGTTATCGGCCAGGTTTCAACCAACGTGCTCATGCCACAGACGGGACCGCTGATTCCGTCGTTCTCGCCGGCGTATAGCCAGCCTAGTCACGCTGGTTCAGCTCAACCAGGCACTGAGAGCGACCTGGTGACGGAAGAGCACGCGGAAGTGCTGACGGGCCCGTTGCCCGTTTATCCCGAGCTGCTCAGGCAGGCGGGAGTGCAGGGGCGAGTCGTCCTGGAGGCCGTCGTCGACACGACCGGTCGGGTGCTCGCGGCCTCCATCCTTGTCGTGTCGAGGACTAATCCCGGGTTCGTCGCCCCGGCGCGACAGGCTTTGCTGGCAACTCTGTTTCGTCCGGCGATGGTCGCGGGAACGCCCGTTCGGATGCGAGTTCGAATTCCCTACGAATTCGCCATTCGGAACGGCATAGGACGTGCGCGATGATGGTGCGACCAAAGGCTCATCCGGCTGTCATCGTTTTGTAATCTTTGCCCTACTAGCGGGCAAGTTGCTACGGGTACTATTACTTAGCCAACCAGTCACCAGCCCGGAGGAGACGGCGGTGTTCGACCACTTGATCGAGTCCAGTCGCAAAACCGACAAGAAGGGCGCGTTTGGCCTCGGCGCTGTATCCCTCGTCGGTCACAGCGTGATCGTGCTCGCCGCGGTCGTCGCGACGTTGAGCGCGGGGCAAAAGAAGGATGACGCAACGCTCGACACGGCCATGGTCTTCCTGAATCAGGAAGAGCAAAAGAAGCCTGAAGAGCAGCCCCCCATCGTCGAGGTGCCGCAGCTCAAGGGATTCCAGACCGTCGTCGCGCCAACCGACATTCCGACGAACATTCCGCCGATCAACCTACAAGAACACTTCGATCCCAAGGACTACTCGGGCACGGGCGTCGAGGGCGGTATCGGCACCGGCATCGTGCCGTCGTCCGATCAGGTGTTCATGGAGTCGGTGGTCGAGGAGCGGCCCGAGGTGCTGTCGGGGCCGGCGCTGAATTATCCGGATCTGCTGCGCCAGGCGGGCGTGCAGGGGCGCGTGCTGGTGCAGGCGATTATCGACACGTCGGGTCGCGCCGAGCCGCCGTCGGTGAAGGTGATCCAGAGTCCCAATCCGGGCTTCGACCAACCCGCCAAGAATTACGTGCTGCGCGCGCTGTTCCGTCCCGCGCGTGTGCACGGCCGTGCGGTTCGCGTGTTGGTGAATCTGCCGATCGACTTCAAAATCAAGAGATAGGGAGAGACGATGAGTTACGCTGATCTATGGGCGTCGATGGGCTTATTCGCCAAAGGCATCGTGGTCGTCATGTTCGTCATGTCGGCCTGGTCGTGGGCGGTCAGCATCTCGAAGCAGCTCTACCTCCGGAAGTCGCAGAAGGAGACGCGCAAGTTCGCGCCGGAATTCTCGCGCTACCTGCAGGAGGAGCAGCTCGACGGCGCGATCGCGCTGGCCGAGAAGAACAAGAAGAGCCACGTGGCGCGCGTGCTGGGCGAGGCGCTCGCGGAGGTGAAGCCGCTGCTGCGTGACCGCGCGACGATCACCGCGGCCGACATCAACTCGGCGGAACGGGCGGTCGAGCGGCAGATGCTGATCATCACGGCCGAGCTGAAGCGCGGCCTCGGCATCCTGGCGACGACGGGTGCCACGGCGCCGTTCGTCGGACTGCTCGGCACGACGATGGGTATCGTGACTGCATTCCAAGGGATGTCCGCATCGGGCGGCTCCGGCTCGCTCGCGGCGATCACTGGCGGCGTCGCCGAGG
>WNGI01005800.1_pt1 | contig 15354 bp, 16 predicted proteins | sample 5400621 | NCBI WGS metagenome assembly WNGI01 (sample SAMN13153374, study PRJNA577476) | soil metagenome | isolation source: 20 cm soil or saprolite under Garry oak tree replicate 1 | place: USA:California | collected 2016-06-15 | reverse complement strand
GGTTGAAATGCGCGCCTGAAACGGGTCCGAAAATAACGATCAACGCGTAGAGGCCGGCACCCGTGGCGATAGAATTCGCCAGCAAGGCAACGGCTGCGTTCCCTTGCGCAAGCCGCTCGCCCATGATCCCCGATCCCACCACGACCGCAAGCAGCAACGCCGTTCCGATCGCCTCCGCAGCAGCCGCCCGACTTAGCGTCATTGCGTACGACCGATCTCGTCAAGTTTTTCCTTGAGGGCGAGCTTGTTAAGCGTATCGAACGGCAGGTTGAGAAACAGCGACATGCGCCGATAAAGCTCCGTGTACGCCTTGAGGAACGCTTTTCGCTTGTCTTCATCGCTGCCTTGAACCGCCGCTGGGTCATGAACACCCCAATGCGCGGTCATCGGCTGTTCGGGCCAGAGCGGACAAACTTCCCCTGCCGCCTGGTCGCACACCGTGAAAACGAAGTGCATGAAGGGCGCGCCGGGCCGGGAAAATTCGTTCCAGTCTTTGCTACGCAGTCCTACAGTGGACAAACGGTTTTTTTCAATGAGCTCCAACGCGAGAGGATTCACATTACCTGTTGGATGGCTGCCCGCACTGAAGGCTTTGAATTTAGGTTTTCCGAGGGAGTTAAGGATCGATTCCGCCATAATGCTGCGCGCCGAATTACCGGTGCACAGAAACAGGACATTGAACGGTTCGTTTGCCATAAAAGTCTCCCTCAATCGCAGCAAGCGCCGGACTTCGTAGACTCTGAAGCAACCGTTGGCGCGCCAGCGTAACAAGCAGTCGACTCAGGGCGCGACCGATGACCAAAAATTGGAATTGAGTCGAGCGAGTGAAATGTTTCCCATGCGATTCCCTGCGGATCATTTGTCCAGTACTTGTCGGATCGTGCATAGCAGCATTCTGCATTCGGCTGGTCGAGCGCGGCGATCTCTGCAGCCGCCACTTGCTGGCGCAGCGAGGCTAACTCCGTCTCCGATTCAACTTCCAGGCCGAGATGGTCTACACCAGACTTTAGCCCGCGCTTCGACATGGCGAAATTGATCCGCGGATCTTCCAGCATCCATTTCGCGTAGTCTGACTTGAGTACGGTCGGCGGTTCGCCGAATACGGTCGAGTAAAACCGAACATTGGCATCGAGATCGTCCACCGAAATATGCACGTGAAAGCGTTTCATGACTACCTCCTTATGCGTTTGGGTTTCTTGGATTTCGATTGAGGCGGACAGCAGCGCCCTAAAGCAGTCTCCACAACTGTGAGACATTCCTGCGGCATTCCCTGACAGCAATTCTGTGTGAGATAGGTCATGAGATCCGCCATCCGCTCGAAGTCCACCGCGTAGTAGATAAACTGCTTCTCTTGTTTTGAGGACACCAAGCCGGTGCGCGCAAGTTCTTTCAAATGGAACGACAATGTTGCACCGGGGACTTTCAGCGTTTCGCCAATGCATCCAGCCGCCAGTCCCTCGGGTCCGGCCTCCACCAATAATCGAAAAATGGTGAGCCGCGTTTCCTGCGCCAGAGCGCCAAGAGCCAATACGGCCGTCTTTATTTCCATATTTCTAGTATCATCGAAATAACGGCTTCGTCAAGATCCGCTCCCTTTCGTTTGCGGCGAAATCGCTACAAAACGAGCCGGCACTATTGGTTTTGCGACTTTCGCTCGCCGGTTACTAGAATTTCGCCTGATCGTTAACCTTCCGTAACTTTTCTCTGCGAAAAAAAGCCGTCCGCAGAAACTTTTCGGGAGGAAATTTATGAAGAATAAAATACAACGGTCGTCGACCGACGGTGATGACGCCAATCTCATGGAAGGGGCGCTTTCAAAAACGCTCGGCAGGCGAACCTTTTTGAAAAGCGCCCTGGCAACCGCCCCGCTGTTGCTCGGCGCTCCCACGCTGTTGCTTCCGCGCAAAGCCTCAGCCGCTTCCAATATCGGCCCAAGCACCACGACTGAACCCTATCTCGTTCCCAGTATTCCCGGCGTTAAATTTGTCTCGATATTGACGGTCGGTGACGGCATCGGCGGTTACCGGCTGGTGGGAATTCCGGACGGCTTGGGCGCGTTCGGCAGCGGACGGGGACAATTCACTCTGTTGATGAACCACGAAATCACGACCACCAATCCGGCTATTGCCCGCGCCCACGGCTCGAACGGCGCCTTTGTATCGCGCTGGACGATCGACCAGAGGACGTTGAAGGTATTGAAGGGGCAGGATCTAACTCCGAGCTCTCAGCATGTTTTTTTGTGGGACTCCATTCACGACGAATATACGCAAGGGAGCACACAGTGGCAGCGGCTCTGTTCGGCGGACTTGCCGGCGGAAAGCGCTCTTTTCGGTAACGGCCGCGGCACTCGCGAGCGAATTTTTTTCGACGGCGAAGAGGTCACGGACCCGACATCGGCGCGGGCCTGGGCGCGCATCGTCACGGGGCCGCACGCGGGGGAGGCTTGGCAACTACCGCTCCTTGGACGAATGGCCTATGAGAACGTGGTTGCCTGTCCGCACTCAAGGGAAAAGACGGTCGTGCTTCTCACCGACGATGGCGATCTCAGTACAGCGGCCACATCCACTGGCTTCCCCAGCGAGGTCTATGTCTACATCGGTGAGAAGGCGAAATCAGGTCATCCCATCGAACAGGCCGGTTTTACCGACGGCGACTTTTACGGCGTGAAGGTTTCCGTAGACGGCACCCCGGTCGACGAAGAAAGCGATCTCTTCGGGCTCGGAGTCACCGCCACCGGCTTCATCGGCAAGGGCACATTCAGCCTGGTCAACCTAGGCGATGTCTCCAACCTCACACAGCGCCAGATTGAGGATGCCTCGATCGCCGCCGGAATCACGCGCTTCCGGCGGCCCGAAGACAGCGCATGGGATCCGCGCAACGGCGAGAAGCACAGAAACGACGCCTACTTTGTGACCACGGCGGACGTCAACACCAACTGCCGTCTCTGGCGCTTGCGTTTCGATGACATCAGGAAGAATCCCGAAAAGGGCGGAACCATCGAGATCCTGCTGACGGGCAGCGAGGGCCACCGGATGCTCGACAATGTGACCATCGATCCATTTGGGCGCATTGTAATGGACGAAGATCCTGGCAATAATTCGCGCGTCTCGAAAATCTGGCTGTACCAGATTGCTACGGGTGAGTTCGTTGAAGTGGCGCATCATAACCCGAAATTCTTCGATCCGACCATACTCAACAACAGTTCTTTCATCACCCAGGATGAAGAGTCGTCGGGCATTATCGACGCGAGCGATATCCTCGGTGACGGTTGGTTCTTGCTCGACGTCCAGGCGCATAAAGTGAATACCGGCGATCCGGAGTTGGTAGAAGGCGGCCAACTGTTGGCCATGTTTATCGATCCCAGGATCGGCGCCGGAAAGCGCGGTAAGAAGAACGACGAAGACGAAGACTAGAACCGCTGGTCTTTCACTAAATCCCCCATCTAAGCGGGGCCCCGAAGCTAGGGCCCCGCTTTTTTCTAACCACTGGTCATGCGCTTCCAATCGCTTAACCTTGCGTTAAGACCGTGCAATTTTAACCTGACATTAACCGATCGTTAACACGGCCAGATCATCATCTGAATGGGAAACATGCGTCCATCGTACACTTCAATGTCGCCAGTCCCGCACAACTTCGCCTGTCGGGACAAGAATTACACAAAGTTAATCCCAACGTTATTGGGCCTTAACCTCCGCAGACGAGATTTTCCGTCAAACGATTAGGATCAAAAGGAGGCGTTATGGAACAAGTCAATCTCAGCTCGGTAATCGAACAAGCAATCACGAGGTTCAATCGAAATCGCATCGGTGAAAAACCGCCGGTCTTTGTGACCCTGTCACCCGTTCTACCGCAGGTTCCGTGGAAAGGCTCTGCGTTAAAACAATTCCTTCAATGTTTTTTGTACGAATCGTTGCTGACCAGCGACGCCAGTGCGGCAATCGAAATAGCTTTGCGCCGACGCACGTTACTCAAGGACCTCACCGCCTTCGTCGGTATCCAGCCGACCTATTGGGTTCAGGTGCGCATCTCGGGTAGAGGATTGAGAGTCGCCGAGCAAGTGATCGAAGATCACTTCAACGAAGTAGGTTATCGCTGCGAAGAATGGGTTGGCATGGACGGGTCCGATGCGCGGCTGGGTATATTCGGCACCATCGACGCGCCTAATCTCAAAATGGGTGAACGACGTCGCACCGGTTCCTTATCTTGTTGAAAGCGCGCCGCGACAGCAAGCGCAACGGCATTAACACAGAAATCATCGGGCCTTCAAACGATCCTAACGGCGCAGTTTTATCATGCCTCTAAATCCATACCCTTAGGAGGCTCCATGAAACGTTTAGCCAAGATCTTAGTGCCCACTGATTTATCCGAACATTCGCGCCGCGCGCTGCTTTACGGCTGCTGGCTCGCGGGAGAAGAAAAAGCATCCCCGGTGGTTCTCCATGTCGCCAACGAGTTCAGCGCTTGGGAATATTATTCGGAAGAGCTGACATTGATCGAGCGCAATGGTAAATGCTGGCCGGCCGACCGGGTCGTCGCTGAAGCAACCCTCGACTTGAATCGATACTTGGAACCGAGCTTAGCAAGCTTAAAGACGCCCGCTCGGGCAACCAAACGTGTCGTTCTGGGTCCGATTGCCCGGCAAATCGCCGCCATCGCGGCCGAAGAACATGCCGACTTGGTGATCATGTCACCGCGCCGCCACCGCGGCATCAGACATTTGTTCTTCGGCGCAATTACCGATCAGGTGACGCGCTGGAGCCCCTGTCCGGTTTTATCCATCTCTCCGCCCCTGCCATCCGAGCCGTGGCGCGGAAGATTCGCACCAATTCTCTTCGGTTGGTCGAGACCGCGGGAGGCGAACGTTTAGCTCAACGAGTGCACCAGTTACGGCGGAACAGCGCGACATGCGCGCGCTGGTGATCGCCCATTCACCGATAAAGCGGAGAATGTGGAAACTTTCGCTCTAAGAAACAGACTGTCACAGTGCGTGCCACCGCCATAATTTTACGATGCCCTAAGTGAGGAACCGAGCCAATGATTAACGCGCCGAATACCTTGTCGAGTAAAGATAAAAAACTTCGCAAACAAAAATCAGCGAGTTCGCGAGAATCCGAGCGGCATCATCCGTTCCACGAAATCTTGAACGAGCTGACCGTCATAAATCTCTGCTGTGGCAAGTTTCGCGTCGTCGCGGAGCAGTCCCGCCATACATCGCTGTTAGTCGACATCGAGCGCATGGAACACGCCGTGATCGAAATGACGTCGTTGCTGGAAAAGATTTCTGAATCCATCAAATTTACGTCCGCCGCGCGCGCCTCCGCGGTTCCCGAACGAAGGGAACCCAGTACAGCGCAGGCGCAGACGAGCAACGTGTATCCCCTATTCAAGCTGACAAAACGGCGCCGCTGAAGACTAACAATAGAAGAAAGCGACCGGTTATCGCCGACCTTTGATGCCAAGAGCCGGAGCAACCGCGCCGCACCCTCGCAAAAAAAAGAGAGCCGGTTATCGGCTCCCTTTTCTCGACCGCTGGAACTGAATCCGTTCTCAGAATTGGTATCTAAAATTCAACATGCCGTCGACCCAATCACCGCCGATGCCGGATCGGCAGTTTGCAGCGGAGACGGGCGTGTTACACACACCGAGGTTGTGAGCCGCGTTGTTCGCGCCATTCACAAGATTCGAAGCATCATACCATAAGACGCTAGCACCCACGCTCATTCGTGGGGCGACGAAATAATAAAGATCCCATTCGCGCAGCAGGATCCGATCGCGATGGAATTGTCCGCTGTTGATGGTGCTGCACCGCGCCGCAGTGGTACAGGAAACATCCGTCCGCTCGAAGTGAGTGCCCAGCAAGATAGAACCTGGTAGATTTGGCGAGCCGGTTAAAAAGCCTTTCGGACTCCAAAGAAACAGATCATGGCCGATCAGAAACATATTGCCGCTTCTCTTGCCCGTAGTTCCACCGCGATCTTCATAACGCTGAAAGCCGCCGGCGACGCGCAACGTATAAGGGCCCGTTTCCCAAGAGACTGCTGGCATTAAGAAAGTTGCTAGACCGTCGCCAATGGATCCAGAAGCCCACAAGGTTTGGCGCCCGCCATTGCCGAGGTCTTGGATGTTCAATTGGCCACAAGCGTTGGTGACCGGTTGTCGGGCGTCTCGGTTACAAAACCAACTGCCCATCTCGAATTTCAAACCGGAAATCCACTTGTTCTTGATTTGCGAAAAGGGCTCGATGCCGAGATAGGCAACGAAATCCTTTCTGTCCGTGAAACTCGATAAGCCGTCGTCGGCCTCGCCGACACTTGCCATCGCTAGCTGAAAGCGGTTGATGCGTCCCGGAATGCCGATGGAATCCAATGGCTTATTGTCCCAGTTAAGCACAATGCCTTGGCCCGCCCGCCCATCATCGAAGCCGTTATTTCTGGAAAGCAGATCATATTCTGCCTGAGCGCCTACGGCGCTCGAGCCCTGGCGCGACGTGCCGATGCTTGTAGAAACGTCCATACCAAGTTGGACCGTAGGTAGCCAAGGATGCAGATTCTCCAAATGAACGTTCAAGGCGCCACGGTGAAGTATGCTGCTTGTCGCTGTGTTAAGTGAGTTTTTGGCGTTGCCGGTTCCAAACCCGTCCAAGTCGAGAATGACTTCCAGCTCCCACAGACAATTATTAATGCAGTAATACATGTAAGGCCGGAAACGCCGGCCCATGATCTCGCCTTGAGTTCGGCCGACCTGATCGCGTCCGCTCTCAAACAGCATACGAAAGTGCGACTCGATGCCCGACCGCAATGCCCAACCTTTGTCCGCCGACTCGATCATCAAACCGTTGCCCGGCCGGTAGCTGAACGTCGGCAGCGCATCTGCGGCCGCCGTCGCTTCTTTCTTTAATTCAACCTGCTGCTCCTTTAGCGTAGCTAACTCCTGCTCAATCGATTTGATCCGGCCATCCAGATCTTCACTGTGCGCCGGCGTTAGAAAAAGTACCCAAAGGCCCAGCGCCAAACTCCCCGATCGCAATACTTTGTGAATCATTCGTCCCTCCCTGGTTTTGTTGTCGAACCGCATCAAAGTAAGCCGAGAAAGTTACCGAGCCGTTACGGCTGGGTGAATATTCATTTTGTTTGCTTGTTGTTGGTGAAGCCGACGAAGAATCAGACCGTCGTAATCGGATGCGGCGACATGCGCCGCGGCATATCAGGCATGGTCACGCACTTTGAGCGACAGAGCGTGCTTTGTCCTTACCTTGTGACAGCGTTCCAATAAAATTAGAATGGATTTAGCTGCCGATTTCGGGACGCAGCGTATCTGGGAAGACAAGTTTAGCGAGTGCTCGAAACGCGATTGCAACAAACTCTGGCCTCGGAGACAAAAACGACTTCGGTCTTTCAATCGTGGTCAAGTGATTTTCCGTGCGCTATAAATTGCCAAAACTCGCGTGAGGCCTGCGGCCGCGCTGTTAATCTCGCACGGATAGCTGTATTAAGATGAAATTCATCAAAATTTAATATGATTGTAACCAATCGACGGCCAACCGTCAGAATTTCTATGATATGAAAAGCGCTCCAATGGCAGATCATTTCGCAGTGATCGACGTCGGCAGCAACGCTATGCGGTGGCAGATTGCCGCCGTCGATCACCCAAAGCATTATCGAATTCTGGCTCAAGACCGCCAGCCGGTCCGTTTGGGCCGGGAAGTTTTTCAAACCGGCAAACTCAATCCTCCATCGGTCGAAGCTGCGCTGAAAGTTCTGAGCGAGTTTAAAACCGTCGCTAACCGTTATCGCGTGAAGGCGATTCGTGCCGTCGGAACCAGCGCGATGCGCGAAGCTTCCGACCGGCGCAGCTTTTTGAAGCGCGCCCACGCCCTCGGCGTGCCGCTTGAGGTGCTGCCGGAGGAGGAAGAGGCACGGCTCATCAGCTTAGGAATTATGAGCGGCCTTCGTTTTCACCTGCCGCTCGGGCTTTTTCTGGATATCGGCGGCGGCAGCGTCGAGATGACCGTCGCCGACCCGACGAATACGTTTTGCTTGTTTAGTCTGCCGCTAGGCGCAGTGCGCTTGACCGAAGAATTTTTGGCCCACGATCCGCCGCAACACAAAGAAGTCAAGGAATTACGCCAACACGTCCAAGACAAGATCAAGAATGTCGTTCGGCGAATTCAAAAAGAGAAATTTACCATGGCCTTCGGCAGCGGCGGTACCATTACGGCTCTCGCGGAGACCGACACCCGCGCCACCGGGGATGGCAAAGCGGGTTCGCTGATCGTATTGCGGCGGCAACGCTTGAAAGCGCTCCTTGATCTGCTCATGAGCCGCAGCACGGTCGAACGCGCCGATATGATCAGCGGGGACCCAAAGCGGGCCGATATCATCGTCGCAGGGGGACTTGTGCTGCATGAGATCATGGCCGAGGTCGGTCTCGATTATCTATTTGTCTCGCGGCGCGGCCTGCGCGACGGATTGATGGTCGACCTGCTGCAGCGCCAGTACGCGGATTCCGGCGCGTGGCATCCGGACGCCGACCGTTCGGAATCCCTCGAACAAGTTTGCCAAAAATATTCCAATGACGCCGACCATTCCCAACATGTAAGCCAACTCGCGCTCAACTTGTTTTACCAACTCCAGAGTATGCACAAACTGCCGGAGAAGTACGCGGGCATCTTGCATGCCGCGGCGATGCTCCACGATATCGGCATGATTATCGCCGGTCCGAAACACCACAAGCACTCCTATTATTTGATCAAGAGCTCTGGCATGAAATCGTTCAACAAGCTCGATCTCGAACTGGTCGCCAATATCGCGAGATATCACCGTAAAGCTCATCCCAGCCACAAACATCTCGGCTTTAGCCACCTCTCGCCCGCCAACCAGGATGTCGTGCGCAAGCTGAGTTCATTCCTGCGCGTCGCTGATGCCCTGGATTTCCGTCGCGAGCAGCGAGTCGAGTCGGTCAGTTGCGCCATCAAGTCGAAGACTCTAACCATCTCGATCGCTTCGCCGGCAAACGTCAAAGACGAAATTGACTGGGCCATAAAAAAAGGCAAACTTATACAAGAGGTGTTTAACACAGAGCTCGTTATTCAAAAGGGAAACTCAAATCGAACACGATCATAACCTGGAGGATAATATGCGCCGCGGACATATCGAACGAAACATTCTCTTCCTCTGCGAGGACAACGCGTGCCTGAGCCAGATTGCCGAAGCAACGGCGAAGCACCTTGCGCCGCCGAGAACGCGTATTTTTAGCGCCGGGGTCAAGCCGAGCACGATTCCGCCGCACGTGATTCAAGCGATGCAAGAGCTAGGGATCAGTATGAGCGGACAGAAAAGCAAGAGTTTGGCGGAGGTTCCGATCCAAGACATCGACTTAGTCGTCAGCTTCGGCGACGCCCATAAAAAATGCGAAAATCTACCGGGCCGCGTCACGGTCGAGAATTGGCCCGTCCCCGACGAATTTAAGGGGGAGAAGACCGGCACGGCGGAATTATCCACGATCCGAGGCGAGCGCGATGAAATCGACAAGAGGGTCTTTGCGCTTTTTCTCGATCACTGGCGCAACAACGCGTGAAGTTTTCGACGGCTTCGATGGGGCAGTCGTCATGAATCTCTATTTGATGCGACATGGCATCGCTTTACCGCAAGACGATCCGTCTGTCACTCATGACGCCGAACGCCCGCTAACCAGCAAAGGCGTCAAGCGCATGCGTAAAGCTGCCAAAGGGGTGCAGCAGCTCGACATCCCCTTCGACGCAGTTTTGACCAGCCCGGCGTTACGCGCGCGCCAAACCGCGGAAATTGTCGCCGCTGCCCTTAACATCGAAGCGCGGCTCGAAGAAATCTCGGGGCTGGCGCCGGAAAGCACGGTCGAGCACCTGATGTTCGGCCTGACCCGCTACCAAGATCGAGCGCATGTTCTGCTCGTCGGCCACGAACCGCTGTTGAGCGATGCTGCGGCTTATTTGCTAGGGGGAAAAAAGCCGGCCAACGTAACCATCGATTTCAAAAAGGGAGCGCTCTGCCGGATCGAGATCGATTCACTTCCTGCCACCAGCCCGGGCAAACTCCACTGGCTGCTGACTGCCAAACAACTGCGGCTGCTTGCTTAGTATTCTAGCTAAATGGGTTAAACGATGAGCTTCCTTCCAGCCGATCCGACCCTTGCCGTCGCCGTAAAGAACAAATTGTCCAAACTGGCACGCAAACGCCTGGAACGATTCGCGACGCTGTATACCAAAGCACTCGTCAGCGATGTGCCGGAAGTCATCCATGATCTCCGCGTCGCGAGCCGCCGGCTGCAACAGGTGCTGCGACTCCTCGCACCAAAAACCAAATCTTCCGCCAAACTCGTTCGCGTTCTACGCCGGGTGCGTCGTGCCTTGGGCGCTTGCCGCAATCTCGACGTGGGCATCCATCTGATTCAGACAAAGCTCGAAACCGCCACGTCGGCGTCGTTGCGCCGGTCGTGGGACGCTGTGCGGCTCTGGCTTGAGCAAAAACGCGCGACTGATGTCGAGCATGCGCGCGCGGAATTGAAGCGGCACGATTTGATCGACTTCATCGCGCGCGTTCAAGCGCGCATCGCTAATATCGATGAGGAGCCCGAGGGCGTCCAACGTCTATGGGAGCGCTCCGTAGATGCGCTGACCGGCTGGCGAGATGCGCTCGCTTCGGCCAAAGAAAAACCGCAGATCGAGCGCATTCACGCTCTTCGAATCGCCGGAAAACGGCTACGCTATCGACTGGAATCACTCGCCGCGCTGGGCGATACCTCAGTCAAGAAATTCGTGGAGAGTCTCAAAGCGCTCCAGGATGATCTCGGCGATTGGCATGATCGCTCCGTGTTGCGCCTGTTTGTGGCTGAATTCATCGGGCGCCCGGGTTTTCTCGCGGAACAACCGGGCATGTGCCGCGCTCTTCTGTTGGACATGGAGCGCGAGAAACAGCGCGATCAGGCAGCGATCAACGATGTGATTGCCAGGGCTGAAGAAATCGCCGAACAAAATGCCACGGCGCTCGGCGTAGACGAACCCTCAGGAGAGGAAACAACCAAACATCAGTAGCCGTTACGTCCGATCACCCGGTCGACCCGTTCGCGCAAATTTTCAAACACTTCTTCCACGGTTCCTGAAGCATCGACGATCTCAAAACCGAAGTTCTCAACCATTTTATCGAACTCGGCGAGCAGCCATTTTTGATAACGGACGAAGCTCTCATACATGTCTTCGCCCATGTGCATATCCATGCCCGATTCCCAATAGTCGAACCCGCTGCTTTGCAAGACTCGTGTGACCAGATCATCGATTTTGATGCGCAAATAAAAAACCGCATCGGGCTTCAGGGCGAAGCCATAGACCTCGCGCAGCCATTCCGGGTCGGCACCGCGCACGATAGCGCGAGCAATCAGAGAATAGATATAGCGATCGGTCAAAACGATAAATCCCGCGCGCAGCGCTGGAATGATCTCGTTTTCCAACCGGTCGGCAAAGTCGGTGGCATAGAACAGACTCATAGTAATACCGCCCAGCGTATGCCCTTCTTTCGCTTGCTTGAGCCGTTTGCCGGCTAGGGCCGAGCGCGTCATGCCGGTGTCCAGCACCGCGTGACCGTGGTTCTCAAGCCACTGTTTAAGCAAACCGATGTGCGTCGAACGGCCGACGCCGTCGGTCCCTTCCAGGACGATCAGCTTACCTTTCAGCTCTTCTAGATCGATTCCCGGGAGCCCTTCGCCAAAGAAGCTATATCCAGCCATCTCCGTATCCTAGTTTTTTTCGTTCCTTCCAGTGCCTGGGAGACAATTCTCCTGACTTCCGATTGCTGTTCCTCGATCGAGCGGGTGGCGTCGATGACGACCAAACCAAATTCATCGACCATTTTCTCATACTCGCCGACAATGCGATCTTGAAAGCAGCGAAAACTCTCTTCGATGTCATCGCTCAAATCCAAATCCATGCCGGCTTCATAGTACTTGATCGCATCCCGCCCGCCTAAGATCCGCTTCATCGCGATGTCGAGCGGCGTGCGAAAATAAAACGCAACGGTGGGCTTGACGGCGAAAGCGTAAAGCTCTCGAACCCACTTCGGACTAACACCACGAACCACGTCCCGGGCAAACGCAGTGTAAACATAGCGGTCGGCCAAGACCACCGCGCTGGCTTTCAAAGGCGGGATAATATGGTGCTCGGTCCGATCGGCGAAATCCGTTGCGTGGATCAGGCTAAAGGTCATGGGCGTCAGCATTTTCTTCTTTTTGCCGCGCTTTGTGACTTCATGTACGAGCGGCGAAGAATTCCACTCGCTGAAATAAACCACATAACCTTCCGATTCCAGCCACTTTTTCAGGAGCATCAGTTGAGTGCTTTTTCCTGAACCATCGATTCCTTCGACGATAAACAGCCGCCCGGGAAAGCGGTGCTTGCCGTACATCTTCATTCCACCAGCCATAGTCGTCCTATCCAATCACTCCCAAAAGTTACCATTCACGGCGAAGCAACGTATCAAAGAAAACGGCTTTTTGCATACGAAATTTGTCAGCCGTCCATTAAATTTAAATTAAGGCCGTTCGGCAATCAGCCTGAATCGTACTTTTATTAACCGGTTCTTTACCGTTCCTTAACACGGCATTCACCACCGAACAATAAATCTTCCGTCGAAAGAGAAAACGAGAGGTATCCCAATCCAGTCTATGAAAATCCGGTCACGTTGTCGAAGCCCCTGCGCTGTTATCCCAAGCTTAACGATTCCGTAACCTTGCCGTAACAATCGGCGCTTAATTAACAAGAAAAGAGGAGGGTAATTGAATGAGAGTTAAGAAGATTTTGCTAGGGTTTGCAATGGCGGCGCTATCCGTAAGCGCGACGCAGGTCTTGGCGGCAGGATGCCCGGCCAAGGGCGCCAAAGAGCTTACGGGAGCTGGGGCGACATTTCCATATCCGCTCTATTCAAAGATGCTCAGCGAGTACGACAAAGCTTGCGGTGTGAAAGTAAATTATCAATCGATCGGCTCAGGGGGCGGGATTCGCCAAGTGCAAGAGCAAACCGTGGATTTCGGCGCGTCCGACGGCATTATGGATGAAAAGCAAAAAAAAGAAGCCAAAGGCGGTGTGGTGCTGCATATCCCCACAGTCGCGGGTGCGGAGGCCATCGTTTTCAACGTGCCGGGCATTAAGCGGAGTCAGCTAAAGCTGACTCCGGAGGTTTTAGCTGACATTTATCTAAAGAAGATCAACAACTGGAATGACCAGAAAATAAAAGCGCTAAACCCGAGTCTCAAGCTGCCCGATTTAGCGATCGCCGTGATTCACCGCTCTGACGGCTCAGGGACAACTTTCATTTTCACCAATTACTTGTCAAAAGTCAGTGCGGAGTGGAAAGACAAAGTCGGTTTCGCCGCTTCGGTCAACTGGCCTGGTGACGTTGGCGGTAAAGGTAATGAGGGCGTCGCCAACTCCGTGAAACAAATCCCCGGAGCGATCGGTTACGTCGAGCTTGCGTACGCCAGTCAAAACAATATGGACTGGGCACAACTCCAGAACAAAGCCAAAAAGTATCTTGATCCGAGTCTAGATGGCGCGGCAGCCGCGGCCGACATCGCGAATTTGCCAGACGATATGGAAGTGATGATCACGGACAGTCCGAACCCTAACGCTTATCCGATCTCCGGCTTTACCTGGCTATTAGTGTACGAAAATCAAACCGACCCTGTGAAGGGTGACGCGGTCGCAAACCTTGTGTGGTGGATGCTGCATAACGGGCAAAAATATGCGACGCCGTTGGAATACGCACCGTTGAAGGGCGCCGCGGTCAAAAAAGCTGAAGTGCTGGTGAAAAAGATAAAGGTCAACAGCCAGGTGGTTTTAAAATAAGCCTCGCCTTTATTTTTCCTGCGCAGCCGGCACGGAGCGGTGTCGGCTGCGCTTAACTTTTCCCGGGAGAAGCTTAATGAGCGACCAAACTATCGATAGCACATTTTCTACCGGGAGCGCGGCGAGAGTCGTGCACCATGACACGCGAGTCATCAATGTCGGCGATCGATTATTCTACCGCGTGACGCAAGCCTTTGCTCTCATTGTAATCCTTTTAGCTTTCTTGTTGGTGTTCGATCTCTTTCGCGGCGCGTGGGAGGCGATTCAGACTTTCGGCCTGAAATTCCTGGTCGGAACTACCTGGGACCCCGTTAAGCGCGAGTTCAGCACACTGCCGACTGTCATCGGTACACTAGTCAAGGCTTTCATCGCCCTCTTGCTTGCCGTGCCTATCAGTATCGGCTCGGCGGTCTTCATTTCCTTTTACATACCGAAGTGGCTCCGCCCGATCATTTCGTATCCGATAGAACTGCTGGCGGGTGTGCCGAGCATCGTGTTCGGCCTGTGGGGCTTATTCGTCATGGTGCCGGTGATCCGCGCTGTGCAAATCTGGCTCAAGGCAAATTTCGGCTGGTTTTTTCTGTTCGACGGTCCGGCGGTTTACGGCGTCGGCGTGCTTTCCGGCAGTGTCATTCTAGCGATCATGATCATTCCGATTATCACTGCTGTCTCGCGAGATATTTTACTAACCGTGCCGCGCCCGCAGATCGAGGGCATGCTGGCCTTGGGCGCGACCAAATGGGAATCAATCTGGCAGGTCGCTTTACCTTACGCCCGGGTCGGGCTATTTGGCGCGGTCATTCTCGGTCTTGGCCGAGCCATTGGCGAGACGATGGCCGTAACGATGGTCGGAGGCAATTCTTTCGATCTGATTCATTCACTCTTTGATCCGGTGCACAGTATGGCCAGTCAAATCGCCAGTGAATTCACAGAAGCAACTTACAGCCTGTATGTTTCCTCACTGATCTACGTCGGATTGGTTCTATTCGGCATCACCATCATCATCAGTTTGTGCGCGCAGTATCTCATCTGGCGGTTATCGAAGGGGCACGTCGCCGTGTTTGAATGAAAGGCTGAATCATGGTCACTCAACATAGCGCGGCTGAGCGCCGCCACTATCAATTTCGCCGAGCCACGGAACGGTTGGCCGGCGCGGGTATGGTGCTTTGCACCGCCGTGACGGTATTTTTTCTATTTATGATTCTCGGCTACGTGATCTACAACGGCGCGTCTGCGATCGACTGGAACTTTCTTACCGGTTTGCCCTTGCCTCCCGGCGAGTCCGGTGGGGGTATTGCCAATGCGCTGGTGGGCAGCGTGTTAGTTGTGGCATGCGCCGTACTGATCGCGATGCCCATCGGTCTCGGCGCTGCAATCTTCGTCAACGAATTTCCCAGCGCGCGACTCGGCAGAACCGTGCGCTTCATGGCGGAAGTCCTGACCGGCGTACCGTCCATCGTCGTAGGCCTGTTCGCATACGCATT
>WNGI01002739.1_pt1 | contig 15356 bp, 12 predicted proteins | sample 5400621 | NCBI WGS metagenome assembly WNGI01 (sample SAMN13153374, study PRJNA577476) | soil metagenome | isolation source: 20 cm soil or saprolite under Garry oak tree replicate 1 | place: USA:California | collected 2016-06-15 | reverse complement strand
TCAGCGCACCACGACCCAGTTTCTCCCGCTGCTTTCGGGACCCGTCCCCGCCGACTACAAGCTCGGGCCGGGCGACCAGCTGGTGCTGATCCTCACGGGCGACGTGGAGCTGGCGTATACGCTCCAGGTCACGCGTGAGGGGTTCATTCTCATTCCCCAGGTGGGCCAGCTCTACGTCTCGAATCTCTCGCTCGACCACCTGCGGGACGTGTTGTACACGCGGCTCGGCCGGGTCTATTCCGGCGTGCGGCGCAGCGCGAACGCCACCACCCGGTTCGACATCTCGGTCGCGAACGTGCGGGCGAATCAGGTCTACGTGGTGGGCGAGGTGGCGCAGCCGGGGGCGTATCAGATCAGCTCGTTGGGCACGGTGCTCACGGCGCTGTACGCGGCGGGCGGGGTGACGGAGCGGGCCAATCTGCGGGCCGTCGAGGTACGGCGCCTCGGCAAGCCGCTCGCCGCATTGGACCTGTACGATTATCTGCTGCGCGGCGATACCCGTAACGATTTGCGGCTCGAGACCGGCGACGTGGTGTTCGTGCCGGTGCACGGCACGCGGGTGGAGGTGACGGGCGCGGTGCGGCGGCCCGCGGTGTACGAGCTCAAGCCGGGGGAGAATCTCTCGAGCCTGATCGTGGCAGCGGGCGGGTTTCGGCCCGAGGCGTCGCTGCGCCGGGTGGTGATCGAGCGGATTTTGCCGGCTACGGAGCGCGGGGCGGAAGCGACCGCCCGGGCCCGGATTGAAGTAGCCCTGGGGGTGCGGCCAGGGAGCAGGGAGCTGGGAGCAGTACCGTCCGGTGGCTCAGTGGCAGCGTCGCCAGTGGACCCTCCCCGCTCCCTGATCGTCGGCTCCGTGCTCATTCCTCAGATGCAGCTACAGGACGGCGACGTCGTGACGGTGGAGGCCCTCCCCGAGGCGCCGGAAGCGTACTTCGTATCGATCACGGGGATGATTCAGAACCCGGGTCGCTATCCGTGGCGGCCGGGGATCACGCTGCGCGACCTGGTGCGGCTGGCACGGGGGCCGCGCGTGGGGGCGTTGCTCAAGGAGGCGGAGATCGCGCGGCTGCCCACCGATCGCGCCGAGGGGCAGCTCGCGACGACGGTCCGGGCGCCGATGGACTCGACGTACCTGTTCGACCGCGACTCGAGCGGCCGGTACGTCGGCCCTCCGGGTCTTCCCGCCCCCGCGGCGGGTACACCGGAAGTACCGCTCCAGCCGTTCGACAATGTATTGATCCTCAGGCAGCCCGAGTTCGAGCTGCAGCGCACGGTGACCGTCGCGGGTGAGGTGCGTTATCCCGGCAATTATGCGTTGAAGACGAAGGCCGATCGGTTGGCCGATCTGATTCAGCGCGCGGGAGGATTGACGCCGCAGGCGTACGCCGACGGTGTCCGGTTTTACCGGCAGGTGACGGGGGCGGGTCGGATCAACATCGATTTGGCGAAGGCGCTGCGCGACGGCGGCTCGCGGGACAACGTGATTCTGCAACCGGGCGATTCGCTGTTCATCCCCGAGTACATCCCGAGCGTCAAGGTGGTCGGCGCGGTGAACGCGCCGGGGAGCGTGCTGTACCGGAAAGGCGCCGGGCTCGGCTACTACATCGACGCGGCCGGGGGATTCGCGTATACCGCGGACCAGGGCCGGACCAGCGTGCGGTACGCCGGTGGCGACGTCGAGACCAGGCACAAGTGGTTGTTCTTTCGGAGCGACCCCAAGCCGGGGCCCGGCTCTGAAGTGACAGTACCAATCAAAGACCTGTCGAATCCGACGAACAAGGTGGCGTTGTTCGGGGCGATCGCACAGATCTTGGCGAGCACCGTGGCGATCATCGTGGTGGCGACGAGGCTGTGAGTCGCAAGAGCGTGGAGCGCGGTATGTCTCAACGGCTGGCCGGCTCAGCACGCCATAACCACGCGTGGACGGGAGTCCGGCATGTTCCTGCCGGCATTCCAAGGGTTGTTCAAGGACGTGTAGCAAATGCTGCAGCCGCGAAGGAGACTTCAGTTCACGGGCTGTGTCTCAGCGCTGCGCCGGTTCACCCACGTACCCATGACGCCCGCCTGGACGGGGCTACGGTTCAGCCGTGACAACGACACCCCAACGGTCCACTCCACAGAGACCGGTACCTCGGCAAGAGCCCGAGAGGCGACACCTGATTCGCGGGATCGCCGCCCTGATGGGTTTTGAGCGGCATCTGTTTTGGCTCTACCAACGCTGGCGGAATTTGGCGGTGGTTGCATCGTTCGGCCTGCTCCTTGGGTTGGTCCTGGTGTTCGTACTGCCCGACCATTTTGTCGCAACTCTAGTGGTCGAGCCATCCTCAGGGGATGCCACCCAGCTCTCGGGAAACCTCGCGTCGATCGCTTCCAAGTTTGGCGTCCGGCCAAACGTAGACAATTCTCCGCTCGATTTGTTCGCATTGGTCCTCCAAAGCGACACGATGTTACGGACGACCCTCCGAACACGCCTTCCAAGAGGCGGACAATTGGCCGATTCGAATCGGGGATCTGAGTTGTTGGAATACTATGGAGCGTCCCTCGGTGCAGACGAGCAGTCATTTGCAAAGGCCGTAAAGCGCCTTCGAAAGGATCTGTCCGTTAGTACCGACATTCCATCCGGGACCATTAGCATTTCGCTGGAACTCACAGATCGCGACCTCGCGCTTGCCGCCGCGCGCGCCACGGTAGTGAATGCCAACGGGTACCTTGAGCACATGAACAGCGAAATTCATCGTGCCGAACGGATCTTCCTTGACGATCAAGTCAGCCATGCGCAACTCGTCCTGAGCATCGCCGAAGACTCGCTCCAGAAGTTCTACGACCGGAATCGGAATTTCTCCCAGTCGTCCCAACTCCATGTTCAAGAGAGTCGCCTCCTTCGGCGAGTTCAGATTGCGCAGGACCGCTACCTAGCGTTGTCCGATCAAGTAGGCGACGCTCGCCTAGCCGAAGCGCGCAATACCCCTGTCCTCGCGATGGTCGATCCTGGTGTTCTCCCTCCACCGCCAACCCTGTTACGCCGGGTTGCAATGGCGGTCTTAGTTGGCTGCGCGGCAGGTATGTTCTGGACCGGTTGGCTGTTGGTGAGGTCGCTCGTGGAGGAGTCTCACACCTACAGATGACCGGCCTCACGGCGCGAGGATTGACGCTCCGTCGTTGGCTTATGGCCCGCTTGCCCGCAGGTTTGGGCCTTCCGCTACATGCCTTCAAGGCGTACTACTTAACCGAACCTGAGCTTCGATGGGCACTGAGCAATGTGAGAGCCGGCGAGCTCGTTGTCGATGTTGGATGCAACATCGGCATCTATGCTTTCTGGTTCGCGAGGCAAGTCGGCAAGTCTGGCAGAGTGATCGCCCTTGACCCGGCTCCAGCCTGCGTTCGGTATCTCCGAACGGCTGCGCTGCAACTCAGACTTTCCCAGATCACGGTCCTAGACTGCGGCGCATCCGACGCCCATGGCAGTCTTGAGCTTCACATTCCGATGGAGAAGGGCGAGACCAGATTGCCTCGGGCAACCTTCGGCTCGACAGTCGGCCCGTCCCAGGTGGTCAACGTGGAGGTAGCTCCGCTAGACGAGCTGCTGCGGGATCGGGATAGGCCGGTGAGTTTCATCAAGTGCGATGTCGAAGGCCACGAGCTTGCCGTGCTGCGCGGCGCGCGCCGGTTGCTTGGTACGGACCAACCCAAGCTCCTAGTCGAGTGTGAGCAGCGCCACCTGCCGTTTGACATGCAAGTCACTTTCGACTTCTTGCAGAGCCTTGGCTACGACGGGTGGTTCCTTGACTCGACGGGCGTGCCCCGACGGCTCCAAGAGTTTTCCCCTGGTGTACACCAGGTCCCATACCACGATCAGCCCAGAGCACGCGGTTACATCAACAACTTTCTCTTCATCCATTCGAGCCGATTGTCAGAGACACCAGCAGGAGCTGTGAGGAACCCCTGATGCCGCGTCGGTGGACTGGTCGTTCGCCTGAAGACTGCAGATAGCCATGAGCTTTAAAGATCAGAAGGTATGGACCAACCTCGGTCCAGCCCTGTCCAGCACCTTTGCAGAGGGTGCGGCGAGAATTCTCTCATTTGTCTTCTTCGCAGTCCTGGCGCGATTTGCAGGCCCGGCCCTCTTTGGCGAAGTACGTGCGGCACTTTCGGCAGGACAGATTGCTGCGGGGCTTGGAGTTCCCTTCTTGACCTCGGTCAGCCGCTCTGGACAGGCGCTCTCGCCCACTCACAGTTCCAAGGACCTCAACCCTTCACATCTCTCGCCCGAACTGACGGGATGGGTCTCCTTTACCTTCCTCGGAGCGCTCGCGGCGGGATTCGCCTTTGGCCTGCAAGACAGAAGTGGCGTCGCCGTGTTTCTAAGCACGGTCGGTTTTGGTTGCAACTACTTCGGAATGCTCGTAGCAAGGAGCTACCAGCTGCCACAGGCTCTAATGTTCATAACGCTGCTGGGTAATGCAGGACAACTGGCGGTTCTCTTGATCTTGATGCGTTGGGTCCCGCGAGCCGTGACGGCAAACGCCATCATCGTAGTCTACGCATGCGCCTTCATCGTGCCTGTAGCGATCTCGACAAGCCTCCGCAGGTTCACTACAGTCCCGCTGACAACTATTGGGACCCTGGCTCGAGACCTGTGGACGAGGAGAGGAGAGTACGTCTCCCAACTCGCCCAGCACATCTCGCATGTGCTAGTGGTCAGTCTCGACCTGCTAGTGCTCAGCCTTGTCGCTACACCGAAGACGGTAGGCGAGTACGCTGCCATCAAGGGCCTGCTCCTAGTTATTCTGCTGCCGGCAACCGCGCTATTCCACATGGTGATCCCCGCTTCAGTGCGGCGCCCGGACGGCCAAAGAGCCGCAAGCGGTCTAGAACTGCTTTGGATGGGCTCGGGGGCTGTCGTTGTAGGTGCGACCACCGTTGCGGTGCTCGGGGACTGGCTTGTGCGTACGGTATATGGCGATCGATACGGTGGTCTGGGGTTGGCTGTCGCTTACGGTGCCCTAGGTGCCGGTCTCTATGGGCTATCACTGCTTCGGGGCGCCACCTGGATCGCTCGTGGGCGGACAGGCGCTCTAAGTATCATTGTCAGCACAACGGCGATCCTAGAGGCCGCTGCTCTGCTCGCATTCCCTGCCCTTGCTACCCCGTTGGGCGCCGCTTGCGCGTGGACGGCAGCCAATGCAGCAATGGCAGCAGCAATCGTCATCGCGGAACTCGTGGCTCGGAGCCGGAAGCCGAGCATGTTCTGACTTCCCTTACGTCAGCCTGGGTATTTGATCATGGAGCGCTCTGTCTAGGGTCTAAGTGCGGTAGGACCGGTGATGCCGGGTCGACAGAACTCCTTCCACGAGCGACGAGCACGCTCACCAAGACCCAATAGAACTCCACGACCCCCGTGTATGTGAAGAAGGATTGCATTAGGGACGACACTACGAGCACCACGCTCGTGACGACAACGCTTCTGGCAAGAATCGCATCTGTGTCTGTCGCGCGAACGGCCTCAACCCGAGACCACATGAAAACACGGGTGACGGTTGCCAGCCATCCGACCAGGGCTACCACCCCCCCCCGGAGGAGGAACAGTACGAATTGGCTATCATCAGACTTAGCACTTAGCACGGGCAGGAATGGCCCGTATCCGAGCCAGAGATGATCGCGGATGACTGGCCAATACAAGAACAGCCAGTAATAAACTCTAACATACAGGCTCGCGGGGAGAATCGTAACAAAGTACACGTTCCTGCTCGCAGCAGTCGCCACGCCCACGAGAAGCACGGCGCCGACGAGACCAACCAAGAGAGTCAAACGAAGTGCGAGACGCCGACCCTTCCTCGCCATCCCCTGCCACAGAACGACGGCCAACAGACCGGCAACGACCACCACAGAGGTAAGCGTACGGACGGTGGCCAGGCCGAGAAGGATGATGGCCAGAATTCCAAAGACGTACCACCGTGACAAGCGGCTATCAGATCGACCCAACTGCCACCCGATAAGCAAGGCCAACACAAATTCCATGCCGAGACTGTGCCAGTTGCCCGACAACCCTGTTGCCCGATCTGCCTCGCCCGAGAGGCGCTCGTACAAGTGAGGACCCTTGAAGTACTCCAGCAACAGCGCCTCAACGGGGGAGAAACCGAGCATCTGCAAGATGGCTACTGCGGCAGACAACACGCACGCCCAGAGAGCTGCCTTCAACAAAGTCTGCAAGTCTCGATCTGACAGGTCCAGGGGTGCTAGGGTCAAATACAGAAGACCCGCCTTCACGGTAGCACCATACGCCTGAAGCACGTCGCCACTCACGGCGTGACCGCGTAGTCGCCATGTCACCACCGGGATGACGAATCCTGTAACAACGTAGAGAAGCATCCAGCCGTTTAGAGGGTGATTCCCCAGTCGCCGCCACCGCCAGCGGGGGGAGGCAAGAAGACCGAGCAGGCACACAGCGAGAACGACCTCGCCCGGTCTCAGGCCAGGGACCAAAGACCCGCGCTCCATGCCACCGAGTAGGACCTGCGACGGAATTATCGCCGTGGCGAAAACGGCTGGAAACCGCACGACGAGAAAGAGGATGAACGGGATGGCGCCCACTGCAACGGACGCCCACACAACACTACTGAGCACGGGAAGGCGATGCCAACGTGAGGCAGATCAGCGAACGCGAATGTGACTTCATCACGGTACCAGTCGTGCTCTCACCTGAAGGAGCTGATGTTCCCGCGCTTCCCGCATTCCGAGCGCCATGGTCTGCGACGCCGTGACGTACTTCGTGTACTCCCTTCTTACGAGCTCGATGCACGCCGCCAGTGCGTCTCCCGAATTCGCGGTGAACTCGGCCACATCGCGAAAATAGCCTCTCAACACAGCGTAATCTGACACCACGACTGGGCACCCGACTGACACGGCCTCCCAAGCACCCAGTTGCATCGTCGCGGGCCGGTCCGTCAGGCATACCGCCATCGAACAGGAGGCCAAGAGTTCCAAGTACTCTGGACGTGACATGAAACCGGTCAACCGGACGTTAGGGGGCATTGCAAGGCCCCGCATCCGCTTCAGAACCTCTTCACGGCGACCCGTCACTACAAATTGATATGTCTCGCCAAGAATCCTCGCGGCGCTCAGTACGACGTCAAGGGGTTCGTCTTCGCTTCCGGATGCGACCACCGTGACAGGACCGTAGCTGCGTCGCTCAGTGGTCCTTGGAACTTCGCTGAGAGGGACCGCATAGTTATCAACAACAACAACAGGTGATGGCCACGGGTCTATGAGTGCTGCAATCTCAGTGTTGTGAGCGACAGTTACCGCAGCGCTCCTCGCCGCTGATCTCAACGCGGGAAGCAACCACTTCCATTTTTGAAGATTCACTGCTCCGGAATGCACGTCGAGGCCCCACGGTACTCGAACTCCGCGCCATCCGCCTCTAACGAGGATTGGAGCCAGGGACGGAGGGACCTGCCAAATCAGGAAGTCTGCCCGAGCCTCGGCAATGGCTCGAACCGACTGAAGGAGATCCCTCGCGTACCGTAAGGGAACTCGTCCCCAGATGCTCCTTCGCGCCGCCACCGGCTGAGTGAATATCACTCGTGCACCGAGGTCGGTGCCAAGGGCTTCTCCCCATGCGTTAGGTCTTCCCCATCCTATGTACAGCCCCTTCATCCGCACTCGTTGCTCGATCTGACTATGAGAACGAGAGCCCCACGCGCTCTTGACGGCAGGTCTCGGCTCACTCGTGCGCCCTTTACGGAAACAGCTCAATGGCCGAATGCACCAGCCGAATACGGCCGGCCTGCCTCGCAGCAGCCAGGGTGTCCAAAAACCAGTCCAACGCGTCTGGCGTTGGGAGGCGAAAGCTGTGGATGAGGAGCACAGTGAAAGAATTCGGACGCTGGGCGTAACTCCAGACCCGGAGAATCGTCTGCGGAGTCGCTCCATCGGAGATGGTGATGTGACCAAGCCCGAGAGCCACAGAATCTCCTACACCGGTACCGTTGGACGCCGGATAGACATATGCTCCGAACACCTGTGTGAATGTTCGGAGAAGAGCCCCACGCCAAGTGGTGATTTTTGCGTGAGAATCAAAGAATAGAGAGTCTCTCCAGGAACCTGGCTGCAAGAAGACAGCCGTGCCGTGACCATGACGCGACATGTCCTCCATTGAGCCAATAACCTCCGCCAGGAAGCTGAGCGACCCAGCGGTGCCGGCGCTGTGAACACGAGAGTGCGCTGATAGTCCCATTCCAGCATTGACCCAAGTTGTGATCTGGTTCCAATCCGGGCGCCCATCCCGACCGACGAAGCTGGTGATCACGGCCAGCTCACCGAAAAGACCGCGCGCAATCAGTCTCTGGACAAAGTCTCCGTCAGTGGCAGGTATGTCCGCGACCTCAAGGAGGATCTTTGCACTGCTGTCGACACTAGGTCTTTGCGCCGGGGAACGCGGAACCAACATGGTTGGGTCAATACGCATCCCCACTACGGAATAAGGCCCGCCACTTTCGACGCCGCCCGTGAACAAGGTCAGTGACCCTGTCGCTGTATCCCCTCGGAGAGCATATCGCATCACCGCTGAATCGCCGTCGCTCAGCTGCAAGTGCCACTCGGGTTCCAATCGGTGTAAACGCCCCAGACATACGACGCATTCAAGATCCCTGTTTGGCACCCCCGCCCAGTCCCTTGCGTTAACCGGCGTGATGCGTAGTGGCCAGTCCGGGTCCTCGGTTACACTGACTAGCAGCACTTGAACGTGATCAATGAAACGCCCTCCGGCAACGTACAAGACCCACGCACCGGCTAGGTCCTCAACCTGAGGGCTGGACACGGATGTTGCTCCCGGGTCAAGGCAACCAGCTGCCAGAGCAATCAAGAGATAACCCTTGACGGCGATCCGACGCTTTGTTCTGGGTACCAATTGTTCGACCGAAGAGCATACACGAGATGATGGTCGCGCCTCTCCTACGCCGGGAGCTGCGCAGCACGCAGACGCGCCCCGGTGCCCGCTCACTTCCGGGGGTCGGAAAGGGACGGCGCGTAGCCGAAATATCCAAGACTGGAGCAAAACAGATAGGTCTCGGCGTTCGCCCAAAGGCCCGGACTGGAACCCAAGGCCGTAGCCGTAGCGCGTACGCGGCCCGAGTGCGGAACCCATTCGACCCAGCGAGCGAAGTCGCTCGCAAACGGGGCGAAAGCATCCGCGCGCGCTCCTGGCCCAGGCGCCAGCGAGTCCGGGTAGAACGTTCGGAAGTTTGCTTCGACCGCGGTCCTCACGGGAGCCCAGCGCGGAGGTTGATAACGCTCGCCCAAAACGAGGACTTCAGCCGTGAAGGACGCATGACCTATGTCGTCCGGGTGGTGCGGGTATCCCTTAGGAGCGTCAGGCCAGTAATCCCAATGGCCGTCAGGCCTCACGGTGCTCAGGACGCCATGCTCAACGAACCGGTATATCATGCGGGCGTGGTGCAACATCTGCGAGTCACCGATCGCCTCACCAACCTCCTCGAGCGCGACTCCGGCGAGAGCTTGCATGTTAAGGGGCCAAGGCTGGTCCCGTCCGGCATATCGAAATGGCATCTTGTCCGGGATGACGTACCAGCCAAGAGAGTCTGCGCTTTGCCGCCACTCGCTGTCGTGCGACCGCAATGCGCTGGCGGCAGTGCCAATGGCGGCCAGTGTGAGACTGTCCGATCCGGAGTGCTCGGTCAGCGTCTTCGCGCCCTCAAGGAGCGCCGAGGCCAGCCGCGCGCTCTCTGCGACGTAGACGATCCGCTGCATTGAGTCCGTGCTGTTCCGAAATGTCCCCCAGACGACGCGCGATGTCCTAGTGAAGTCCTGCACGCCTCTAGCTCGGTCCGTTGTAATCAAGATCCTGAGTACATAGCGGCGGAGCGCATTGTAGGTCTCTTCGTCAGCCGACTGCTTCGCGTCGCGTGCTAAGGCCCGCACGTAATCCGGAACAACCCACGCTAGAAGAGCACGATCATTATTTGGTACCGTGTCGACCTGCCGTGCTGCTCCAGCAGCAAGGGCCTCGAGTCTTGGGCGCTTCCAACAGGGCACGCTTTGCGCCGACACTTGCTCCGTTAATATGCACGACGTCAGGACGATACGTGTTCCCCATGCAGTGGCAGTCACCACGGAGCCCCCCGGGACCGACCGACCTCAGACGCGTGTCCGTACACGCGGAGCAGAGCCTGCACGGAACTGGCATGGGAGAGACCGGCATGATGCAGCCGCCGCCCCGCCATTTCGGTCAGCTGGGCAAGACGACCCCGGTCTCGAGCCATGGCCACCACGGCGGCTCCGAGTCCCTGAAATCCCAGGGCTGGAGACACTAGAACGCCAGCATCGCCAACCGTGACGCGGTGCTCTGGGAGATCATAGGCAAGGACTGGGCGGCCGGCCGCAAGGTACTCAGTCAGCTTGATCATGGTACTCGAATCATTGAATGCGTTCGAAGGGCAGGGCTCTACACCAATGTCCGCGCTCGCCACTATGTCACGGAGACGAGTGACATCTGAGATCCAGCCCAGGAATCGAATGGAATCCTCTATCCCTAGTGAGCGGGCGAGCTCTCGTAGGTCTCCGAGCGCGTCACCACTGCCAGCAATCAGGCAGAGGTACCTACGGCTTGGATCGACCTGGCGCAGCCAAGCCATGGTCCGAATGAGTTCGTCAACCCCGTACTGGACCCCGATAGAGCCCACATAGCACAAAACGAAGTCCGCGCCTTCACGAAGTTCAGCCCTTGGAGCCGCGGACTTCCACACATCAGGCAGTGGAGCATTACGCACAACGTGGACTTTATTTGCAGACACCCGGCCCCTCGACACAGCAACCTTGGCGTAGGAGTTATTTGGAGCAATCACCAGGTCAGCCCACTGGTATGCCAAGCGTTCCATCCTCAAGAGGACACGATGAGGGACCGAGCCGAGCCGACCTCCCTTTGCCAAGTACAATTCGGGACTAAGGTCATGCTGATCGAAGATCCGAACGACCCGTCGCGACCGGCCAGCAAAGGCCAGCCACAAAACATCGGGTGGGTTACAGAGGTGCAGGATGCACCAAGTCCGAGACAAGTTGGCACGGGGCCAGGTTCTTCGGATGCGATAGAGACTAACGCCAACTTCGCGTGTGTAACCCCATATTCCGGGGCCCTCTGGGGGCCGAGCAAAGCGGTGAAGGCACCAATTGCTATTTCGTTCCTCCATCAACTGGCCTGGACGTGTGGGAGCGATGATTTCCACGCGGTAACCCGCGCTTGCCAGGCTGCGGCCGAACCCGGCGACGCGCATGTCCTGCGGGACACCCTGATTCTGGACAACGAGGGCGACCGCGATTTCCGCAAGAGGCTGCGCCCCTTGCACTCCGTCCTCCGTGCCCTTGATCGACGGACTCCGTCAGGAGGAATTAGGTAACAGGTCAGTGCACAGCGTCACAAACCGAACCGCATCACGATGGCTCTGACCGGCTCGACGCGGAGGTCGCGACGCGCCGTTCGCCAACCAAAAACGCCGCGAGTGCATCTATCACCCATTCGATTTGATCGTTGGTGATCTCGGGAAACATAGGAAGACTTAGGATCTCGGTCGCCGATTGCTCGACTACCGGAAACGCGCCTGCACACCCGCCCAGACTACGATAGGCAGCTTGAAGGTGGAGTGGCAACGGGTAATGGAGCCCCGTACCGATGCCTCGGGACTCTAGGAAATGCCGCAGCCGATCTCGCTGAGGAACCCGGACGACGAAAAGATGGTAAACGGGCACCGACCCCGTGGTCTCGGCTACTGGCTGCACGTCATATAAGTCGGCCAGGCGGTCCCGGTACTGGGCCGCTACTGCGCGACGAGCTGCGTTCCAGTGGTCAAGCCGCCGCAGCTTGATCCGCAGAAACGCGGCCTGGAGCGCATCCAGGCGTCCGTTGTAGCCTTCGATGTCGTGGTAGTACTTCTGCGCCTGGCCGTGCTCGCGCAGTTTGCGCACCAGCGCCAGGCGCTCCACGTCGGACGACGTGACGGCACCGGCTTCGCCGCAGGCCCCCAGGTTTTTCCCAGGGTAAAACGAGAAGCCGGCCATCGCCCCCATGGTGCCCACGTACCGGCCTTTGTACGTCGCGCCGTGCGCCTGGGCGGCGTCTTCGATCACCCACAGGCCATGCGCCCGGGCGATCTCCTGGATGGGATCCATGTCCGCAGGCGTACCGTACAGGTGCACCGGAACGATGCCGACCGTGCGCGGCGTGATCGCCGCGGCGAGCTGGCTCGGATCCATCAACAGCGTGTCGGGCAGAACATCGACGAAGCGAATCGCCGCGCCTGCTTGGGTCAGCGCCTCGGTGGTGGCAATGAACGTGTTGGGGACGGTGATGACTTCATCCCCTGGCTTGATGCCCATCGCCAGGTAGGCAAACCGGAGCGCGTCCGTGCCGGAGCTCACTCCGACGGCTCCCGACGCGTGGCAGAATGCCGCGAACTCGCGCTCGAACGCCTCCACCTCGGGCCCGCCGACAAAGGCCGCGCCTCGCACGATCGTCCGGAATGCCTCGGTCAGCTCGGCTTCCAACGCCGCGTGCTGTGCCTTGAGATCGAGAAACGGTACTTGCATCGCCCCCTAGCCTTGTTCTGGTTCGTGGGTCGCCGGCTCGACCATGCGCAGTACCCGCGCCGGGTTGCCGGCGACGACCGCTCCGGCCGGAACGTCCTTCGTCACGACCGCGCCCGCCCCCACTACCGCCCCCTCACCGATCGAGATGCCGCCGAGCAGCACCGCCCCGGTGCCGATCGCCGCCCCGCGCTTCACCAGCGTGGGAATGACCTTCCAGTCGCGCTCCGTCTGCACCCGGCCGTCGTCCGCGATGGCGCGGGGGTAGAGGTCGTTGATGAAGCTGACGTTATGCCCCACGAACACCTCGTCCTCGATGGTCACACCTTCGCAGATGAACGTGTGGCTCTGGATCTTGCAGCGTGCCCCGATCTTCGCCCCCTTCTGAATCTCGACGAACGTCCCGATCGATGTCTCGTCACCGACCTCACAGCCGTACAGATTGACGAACGCGTAGATGCGCACATTCCGCCCGAGCTTGACGTCCGGGGCGATCCGCCGCAGCAGACCGTCGCGCTCCTCAGGGCTCCACTCTCGCATCAATGAGGCAATATGGCAGGGGCGCCGTTGACCGGCACCGCGACCCCTTGTTTGATCGATTGCTGGGCCGCTTCGAGAATCCGCACCACTCGCCACCCCGCAACCCCGTCTGCTACCAGCGGCTCCTTGCCATTCACCGCCCGAATGACGTTCTCCACCTCGACCGCGAGACCCTCCCGCGTCTCGAGCTGCGGCGCGTGCATATCCCCGGACCGGTAGGAGATCATCAGCTGGTATTGCTTCTCGAGGGTCGGATCCGTGGCGATGGAAAACCCCTTGTCGTACACCTTGAGCTTCTCGCTCGTCTCCATGTCGTCGTAGATCATCATCTTCTTGGACCCGCCCAGAATGGTGCGCCGCACCTTGGCCGGCGCCAGCCAATTCACGTGCACATGCCCGATGAGCGAGCCTTCGTAGCGTACCGTCAGGTACGCGATATTCTCGGTTGGGCTGCCGCCGTGAGCCGCCCCAGTGGCCGACACACTCACGGGTTCCCGGCCGATCAGATAATCCATGATCGACACGTCGTGCGGCGCGAGGTCCCACACGACGTTCACGTCGGTCTGGATCAGGCCGAGGTTGATGCGCACCGAATCGAAGTAGTACAGGTCCCCGATCTCGCCCTGGACGATCAGCTCGCGCATCTTCCGCACCGCCCCCGTGAACACGAAGGTGTGGTCCACCGCGAGCAGCACCCCCTGCCGCTCGGCGAGCGCGCACAGCTCCTCCGCCTGGTCGGTCTGCGTGGTGAGCGGCTTCATCACCAGCACGTGCTTCCCCGCCTCGAGCGCCGCCTTCGCGAGCGGGAAGTGCGAGAACGACGGTGTGGCCACCACGACGAGGTCCACCTCGGAGCTCGCGATGAGCTTCGCGGGGTCGTCGGTGACCATCGGAATGCGGTATTCGGCCCCCACCCGCATCGCCCGCTCGTAGCGCATGTCGCACACGGCCTGGACCGCGCTATGGGGGTGCCGCGCGAAATTGCGCACCAGGTTCGGACCCCAGTATCCGCACCCGATCACGCCGACACGAATCGATCGCATGGTCACCTCGCTCGCCCAGGAGTTCTCGTCACGCGGCCCGGCCGGAATTGAAGAGCACCACCGGGATGGTCTTGAACAAAATCTTCAGGTCCAGCCACAACGACCAGCGGCGCACGTATTCCAGATCGAGCTCGCACATCTGGCGGTACGTCAGGAGATTGCGCCCGGAGACCTGCCACAACCCGGTGATGCCGGGTAAGACCGTCAAGCGGTCGAACTGCCAGTGGTCGTAGGCCTCGAATTCGTACGTCAGGGGTGGTCGCGGCCCCACCAGACTCATTTCGCCGCGCACGACATTGAAAAGCTGAGGAACTTCATCGAGAGAGGTGCGACGGAGCCAGCGACCCACCCGCGTCACGCGGTCATCGTTGACGAGCTTGTAGACCGGCTTCCCGTTGCCGTTGCCGTGCCCTGCCTCCGCCTCCTGGCCATTGAACATCTTGCGGATCAGCTCACGGTGTGCGGCGTCCGGGGCACCATTCCGCATGGTCCGGAACTTCCACACCCGGAAACGGCGCCCGCCGGTGCCGATGCGCTCCTGGCGAAAGAACACGGGGCCGGGCGAGTCGAGCTTGATGGCCGCGGCGATCAAGGCGATAAGCGGAGCCGTGATGATCAGTCCCACCGTCGACCCGAGCAGGTCGACGAGCCGCTTGAGCAGCAGCTGCCACCCCTTGAGGCTCGGCGCCGTCAGCTCGACCAGCGGCTGCCCCCCTCGCCACACCGTCGTCGGGTGCACCCCCGCCATCTGAACCGACCGCGGCACCGACAACATTTGGCAGCCGCCGGCCAGCGCCATATCCACCACCTCGCGAAACTGCTGCTGCGTCAAATACCCGCAGATCACGACAGCCTGCGCTCCCGAGGCGGCGAGCAGGGTCGCCAGGTCGTCGAGAGCCCCGAGCGCCCCGGCCGCCGGCGGCACCTGCGTGTCCACGAACCCGATCGGCCGGAACTCGGTCCCCGCACTGAACGCCCGGGTCGCGATCGCGCCGATGCACTCGACGCCCGGCCCCACGAACAACACATCCATGCGGTCTCGCTCGGCCGGGAGCACCCATCCCGCAATCCGATCGATCACCCGCCGCTCGGCCACGAGTGCCGCCCACGCGAGCAGCGTCACGAACGCGTACTGGACCAGCATCGGTTCGAGTCCGCGCGTCCAGATGGTCATCCACA
>WNGI01002737.1_pt1 | contig 15358 bp, 9 predicted proteins | sample 5400621 | NCBI WGS metagenome assembly WNGI01 (sample SAMN13153374, study PRJNA577476) | soil metagenome | isolation source: 20 cm soil or saprolite under Garry oak tree replicate 1 | place: USA:California | collected 2016-06-15 | reverse complement strand
CGGCTCGTGCACCATCCACCAGAGGAGCTTGTGGCACTGCAGCCCCGCCATGACGCGTGATTTCGACAGTCCGACGAGCCGGGACATCTCACTCACTCGCGGTCCTCACCTCGGTCGGCGTGCGCTCCGACGCCGCTTGACGTCACATGATCCAGCATCATAGGTTAAGACAATAGCCGGGCGGGCACCACACAAAGTTCCCCTCCGAGGAACCGGAAGGCTTGTGTCCATGACAAACCCAGGATCACGCGAGCCTCGGGCTCCGCGAGCCGACGAATCATCCGGAGTGGCCCGCGCCACAGCCTTGTTCCATAGCCAGGGTCTTGAGCTGCCGCCGGTTCCGCGAGAGCTCGCTCGACGGTTCCGCGAACGCGACAAATGGTGCTTCGCGTCCCGGCCTGTGTCGATCTCGCCATACGACGTCGATTCGTACGTGCACGACGGCGACGCCGCGGCCGACTACGTGCTCGTTGCACATGCAGGACACGGCGTCAACTCCTGGGCCATTCACTACTATCTCGTCCTCGGTCCACTCCGAGTGTTTCTCCAGATCGGCTGGGGAGGGGTCTACGAGGACCGATCTGCGGCGACCGCGCGGGTCAACAACTGCGGGTCTCTCGCGAGGGAGCTGATCGTCGCAGCGGCCAAAGCAAGCCGTAGAGGCCGGCTCCGGTCCAGCGTTCGGCTGACCGTGGTTGCGTCCGACGTTTACCGAGGCTTTTGTCGGTTCCCCGGAGAGAGTTGTCAAGGGACGACGGCAGACGGCCGGTCATTCGGACTACGACCGGAGGAACTCCTGGCCTTAGCGGTGCAATGGTGCACTCATAGTCCTTGAGCCCCTTCGGGCAGATGCGCACCAGGATTCCATCGACCCCTTCGATAAAGGGCCGAGCCTCGGACCGGTTCGCGCGGACACAGCCGCAAAAAGGTCGCGCTTCGCGGGTATCGCGGGTTCCTCCTCGACGCCTGACGAGTCGCAAAAGAGGCGCCTGACTCGAGAGAAACCGCCTGCAGCCGGCAACGGTAACCACGCACGTTTTGTGGGTAATCGTCTAAAATCTCGATTAGGCAGAGATCTTGGCGTGGTGCTGCCGGCGGGCAATGCCGGAGTCCAATTCACAATCAAACCGGGGGACTCGGCTCATGATCACCGGCGCCATCAAGAACCAAATCGACCAGATCTGGAACGCTTTCTGGTCCGGCGGCATCTCGAATCCGCTTGAAGTGATCGAGCAGATCACCTACCTGCTCTTCCTGCGCCGGCTGGACGACATGCACACGCTGGAGGAGAACAAGTCCGCCAGGCTCAAAAAGCCGATGGAGCGCCGGGTCTTCCCCGAGGGCAATGACCCCAAGGGCCGCCCCTACGAAGACCTGCGCTGGTCGCGCTTCAAGCATTTCGCCCCGGGCGACATGTACGCCGTGCTCGGCGAGCACGTCTTCCCCTTCCTGCGCATACTGGGCGGCGACGACTCCACCTACGCACACCACATGAAGGACGCGCGCTTCACTATCCCTACGCCGGCGCTGCTTGCTAGGGTGGTGGACCTGCTCGACGCAGTACCGATGGAGGACCGCGACACCAAGGGCGACGTCTACGAATACATGCTCGGCAAGATCGCCACCGCCGGGCAGAACGGCCAGTTTCGCACCCCACGCCACATCATCCGGCTGATGGTGGAGCTGACCGCGCCGCAGCCCACCGACGTCATCTGTGACCCCGCCTGCGGCACGGCGGGCTTCCCGGTCACGGCGGGCGAATACTTGCGCGAGCACCACCCGACCATCCTGCACGACGAGAAGCTGCGGGAGCACTTCCACCACCGCATGTTCCACGGCTTCGACTTCGACAACACCATGCTGCGTATCGGCAGCATGAACATGCTGCTGCACGGCGTGGAGAACTCCGACATCCGCTACCGCGACTCGCTGGCGCAAGACCACGCTGGCGAGGAGGAGAAGTACACGCTGGTGCTGGCCAATCCACCCTTCGCCGGCAGCCTCGACTACGAGAACACCGCCAAGGACCTGCTGCAGATCGTCAAGACAAAGAAGACTGAGCTCCTCTTTCTGGCGCTCTTCCTGCGGCTGCTCAAACCCGGCGGTCGCGCCGCGGTGATCGTGCCCGACGGTGTGCTGTTCGGCTCCAGCACCGCGCACAAGGAGCTCCGCCGGATGCTGGTCGAAGACCAGAAGCTCGACGCCGTGATGAAGCTGCCCGGCGGCGTCTTCAGGCCCTACGCGGGCGTGTCCACCGCGATTCTGCTCTTCACCAAGACCAACTCCGGCGGCACCGACCACGTCTGGTTCTACGACGTCGAGGCCGACGGCTGGAGCCTTGACGACAAGCGCACGCCGCTGCTGCCGGAGGACAAGCTCGGGCCCGTGCCGCGCGCCGCGCTCGGCGCGCAGGAGCACGGAAAGAACAACCTGCCCGACGTGCTCGCGCGGTGGGCCGAGCGCAACGGCGCCGAGTGCGAGCGTCCGCGCTGGGCACAGAGCTTCTGCGTACGCAAGGCCGACATCGCCGCGCAGGGCTACGACCTCTCACTCAACCGCTACAAGGAAGTGCTGCACGAGGCGATCGAGCACCGGGCGCCGAAGGAGATCCTCGTCGACCTCGCCAGGCTGGAAGAGGCGATCCGGCGCGGGATGGACGAGCTGGAGGGGATGCTGAATTGAAGTGGCCCGAGGTCAGTCTCCTCGACGCTTTGGCGTCCGCCGAAGTGTTCGTCGATGGCGACTGGGTGGAGTCGAAAGACCAAGACCCCGAAGGTGATGTGCGTCTAGTTCAGTTGGCCGACGTGGGCGACGGAGAGTACGTCGACAAGTCGGACCGCTTTCTCACGAGCGCAAAGGCGGACGCACTTCGATGCACGTTCCTAAAGCCCGGGGATGTTCTGGTAGCACGCATGCCTGACCCGCTTGGACGCGCGTGCATCTTCCCGGGCGACCCGAAGCCTTCGGTGACGGTCGTCGACGTTTGCATCATTCGTCCGGACGCTAAGAAGCACGACGCGCGGTGGTTGATGCGCTGCTTGAACGCACCCGACTGCCGGAATCAGATCGCCGGATACGCGACGGGAACGACTCGTTCCCGAATCTCGCGCGGCAATCTTGGCAAGATCAGGATCCCGCTGCCACCCCTCCCCGAGCAGCAGCGGATTGCGAAGATCCTCGACAAAGCGGACGCTCTGCGCGGCAAGCGCCGCGCCGCCCTCGCCCAACTCGACACGCTTACCCAGTCCATCTTCCTCGATATGTTCGGCGACCCCGTCACGAATCCGAAGGGGTGGCCGCGTCCTAGCCTCGAGCAACTGCTTGAGCGGGCTGAGGTGTTCGTGGATGGCGATTGGGTCGAATCCAAGGACCAAGACCCGGAAGGCGAGGTCCGACTGATCCAATTAGCTGACGTCGGCGATGGAGTCTATCTCGATAAGTCTGCGCGCTTCCTGACGAAGCAAACCGCGCTACGGCTCAAATGCACTCCGCTAGAAGTGGACGACATATTGGTCGCGCGCATGCCAGATCCGTTGGGTCGCGCGTGCCTCTTCCCGGGCGACCAGCGAGAGGCCGTAACAGTCGTTGATGTCTGCATCATTCGCACGGGAGCCGATGGGCCCCATCCGGTCTGGCTTATGTGTTGCATCAACACTGCGGGCTTCCGTTCGCTTGTATGATGCCCACTCATCGCAGTCTCCCCGTAGAGTGGGAGATGGACGGGATCCGGGAGAGGGTCGCCGGAGCTCGCTTGAGGCGTCGTCCTCGACAATGAGATTGGCGCCCTCGCCCGGTGCTCAGGACTCGCACGGTATCCCGAGGCGCACCCAGCGTCCTCGCATGAACAAGCGTGAGCGTGAGCACCGGCTCCGAGGCTCCCGGCTGGCCCCGTCGGAGAGGAGCGCCATGCGCTTCGTGGGCATCGACATTGCCAGCGAGATACACGTCGTCGCGGTGGTCGACGAGACCGACGCCGTCCTCGTCCGGCCGACGAAGTTCACCGAAGACGCCCCCGGGTACGACCGGCTCTTCGGCCTGCTCGGGACGCCGGCCGACACGCTCGTCGCCATGGAGGCGACCGGCCATTACTGGAAGAATCTCTTCGCCGTGCTGGTGACGCGCGGCGTCGCCGTCGCCCTGCTCAATCCGCTGCGCACGCGGCGGTTTGCCGACGAGGAGCTCGCGCGCACCAAGACCGACGCCATCGACGCCCTCGGCATCGCGCGCTTCGCCGCCCAGAAACGCCCCGCCCCGACGCGGCTGCCCGACCGCGCCACAGAGGAGCTGCGTGAGCTGGTCCGGCTGCGCGATCGTTTGGTGCAGGACTTCGGCGACTGCCTGCGCCAGCTGCACCGGCTCGTCGACCTCGGCTTCCCCGAGTTCACGCGCCACGTCAAGAGCCTCGACAGCGAGCTGGCGACCGCGATCTTGCACGACTATCCCACCGCGGCCGCCTTCCGGAACGTCTCGGCCCGCCGCCTGGCCGGGCTCCGCTATGACGGGCGCCACAAGGTCGGGGACGACCTCGCCCGCGCCCTCCTCGCCGCGGCGACTCGCTCGGTCGGCCAGCATCACGGGGAGGCCTACCGCCTCCAGGTCCGTTACGCCTGCGAGGATCTCGACCTCCTGCGCCGGCGCCTGCGCACGCTCGAGCGCGACATCGAGCGGACGCTGGACGATCATGAGATCGGCACGCTGCTCACCACGATCGAGGGCATCGGCCCCCAGACCGCCGCGCGCCTCATCGCCGAGCTCGGCAATCCCGCCGAGTTCCGCTCGGCGGCCGCCCTGGCCTCCTACGTCGGGGTCATCCCCGCCATCCGCCAGTCCGGCAAGTGGACCAGCTCGCGCGCGGGCCTTAGCCCACTCGGGCACGCGGCACTCCGGGCCGCCCTCTGGATGCCCGTGCTGACTGCCGTCCGGAAAAACCCCTGGCTGCGCGCCTACTACCAGCGCCTCATCGCCCGCGGAAAACTCCCCAAGGTCGCCCTGATCGCCGCCATGCGCAAGCTCTTGATCGCCGTGTACACCGTGGCGAAAACTCGCCGACCCTTCGTCTCGCAACGCGCTCCTCAAGAGGCGCGCGCATGAAAAAACCGCTTGACGGCCGTCACGGTATCTCATTGCACGTGAAGCTACCGGTACGACGCGTGAGCGCATTTCTAGAGGTAATCTGTCCAAGCTGCGACTCATCTCGCCACCACGTGAGTTACAGGAAGCTTTTGCTCTTCGCTATGAGACTCTTACAGGCCTGAGAGCAAGCTACAGTCGCTCCCTCGTCGAACTCGACACGCTTTTCGCGTCGCTCCAGCAACGCGCCTTCCGGGGGGAGCTGTAAACATGCGGGGCGAGTTCATCGGGGTGTGGTCCGAGACCTGGCGGGAGATCTGGCTACCGCTCGTCGACTATGAAGACGTCCCGCAGGACATTTTTTGCGAGCTGTATCGCGAACTCGCGCCGGCCCTGAAAGACCTTGTCGGTGAGGATGCCCTGACACTCCCGATCAACGACGCGATTCAGTTGCGAGAAGCATTTGAACGCGCTCTTGTGCTCGCAGGCACCGAGATCCCGCTCGCGGAGGTTCATGATGCTTTCGATGCCTCCAAAGCGACGGAACTCCGCGAGACATCGTTGCGGAGGGCGGCCGTGGAGGCGACTCTCGTCTCACTAGTTGGCGACGCTGACAAGGCTGCGGCGCTGCTGGGCCAGGCACTGTCCGAGTTCGCGCACGACGCACAGAAGAGAACCGAAGCCAAAGAGCGGGCAGTCGATCGTGTGATCAACGACCCCGTAACGAGCAGGCAGGCCTTCGAAGCGGTTCAGTCGAGCGACCTTGCCGGCGAACGCGCACTCGTGACTTTTCTTGAAGCCGCCCACGCGGCGCTCGACGAATTCGTCGGCGATGAGCTTTCGAATCGCTACTTCAACCGGCTTGCGAGCTTCATCGACAAGTTCAGCCTCCGCTATGACTTGCGGCGCCCCTGCACGCTGTGCCCAACGCTCCCCGGCGTGTTCGCAAGCCTGGTGCGCGACCTGCGCGTGCTGACTAGCCAGGATGCACACCTCGACGCGCTGATGAAGGACTTCGAAAATGCGGTGCGCGACCTGCGCCTCGATTGCTCGGACGGCCGGATCAAGACCTGCATCCAGAAGCAGGTGAACCTGCTGGAAGCTATCGGGCGAACCTCGCCTGGAGTGACCGGTGCGACGCTCGGGGCCATCTGTAACCAGGTCGGCACGTGGCCGCACGAGAAGCTCAAGGACGCGATGAGAGATCTCTACGGGTTCGCCTCGGACTATCCAGGCATCCGTCACGGCGGCACTCCGGCCAACGCGCTGCGCGCCGTTGACATGCGCGACCTGGTGGCCATGTCCATCCTGCTCGCCACGTTCACGCTGTACCTGAGTAACGGTCTCGACGCCGACGTCCTGTATCGAGGGGCGTGACATGAGCCAGTTCAGCTTCCTTGAGCGGGAATGGTCGGCGGTGTTCGATGCCGCTGCTAGGGGAGAAGCCGCGGTGCATGCTGACCCACGCACCGCCTGCTTCTACGCCCGTCGGGCGCTGGAGCTCGCTGTCGCATGGGCGTACAAGCACGACGCCGCGCTGAAGCTGCCGTATCAGGACAACCTCTCTGCGCTGATCCACGACCCCAGCTTCAAGGCGGCTGCGGGTGAGGCGGTATTCAGCAAGGCGCGGGTTATCAACACGCTGGGCAACCGCGCTGTGCACGGTCACCCAGCGATCCCGGCTGACGACGCGGTGGTCGCCGTGCGTGAGCTGTTCCATGTGACGTACTGGCTCGCCCGCACCTACGGCCGCGCGGCGCGGCCGGCGCCCGGGCTTGCCTTTGACGCGACCGCGTTGCCCAAAGCCACACCCGCGTCCAGGCAAACGGCCGAGCAGTTACAGCAGCTCGAAGCGGGCCTGCGCGAGCGCGACGAGAAACTCGCCGCGCTGCTAGGCGACAAGACGACGCTTGACGCTGAGTTGAAGCGCCTGCGCGCCGAGGTGGGTGCGGCAAAGCAGGCTGCAACGGCGCAGCCGGACACGCACGACTACTCCGAGGCCGAGACTCGAGACTACTTCATCGACCTCCTGCTCAAAGAGGCCGGCTGGCCGCTGGATCAACCGCGCGACCGGGAATGCGAAGTCAGCGGCATGCCCAACAAGGATGGCAAGGGTTTCGTCGATTACGTGCTCTGGGGCGATGACGGTAAGCCGCTGGGGGTCGTCGAAGCCAAGCGCACGCGCCGCGATGCACGCGTCGGCCAACAGCAGGCAAAACTCTACGCCGACTGCTTCGAGCGCCAGTTCGGCCAGCGCCCGCTCATCTTCTACTCCAACGGCTACGAGCACTGGCTCTGGGACGACACGAACTACCCGCCGCGCGCGGTGCAGGGTTTCTACAAGAAGGTGGAGCTGGAGCTCGCAATCCAGCGGCGGAGTACACGAAAGCCGCTGGCAGCGGGAGAGATCAATCCGGTTATCGTTGAGCGCTATTACCAGACGCGCGGCATTAGGCGCATCGCCGAAGCATTCGAGCGCGACCATGACCGCAAGGCACTGGTCGTGATGGCCACCGGCGCGGGAAAGACGCGGACAGTGATTGCGCTCTGCGACCTGCTGATGCGCTGCAACTGGGTGAAGCGCGTGCTGTTCCTCGCCGACCGCGTTGCGCTCGTCAACCAGGCGGTGAACGCCTTCAAGCGGCACCTGCCCGACGCGTCGCCGGTGAACCTCGTCACCGAAAAAGACGCCGAGGGTCGAGTCTTCGTGTCGACCTATCCAACGATGATGGGGCTGATCGACGAGACGCTAGACGGCCAGCGCCGCTTCGGCGTCGGGCACTTTGACCTAGTGATCATCGACGAGGCCCACCGTTCGGTGTTCCAGAAGTACCGAGCCATCTTCGACTACTTCGACTCATTGCTGATCGGCCTCACGGCGACGCCGAAGGACGAGGTGGACCGCAATACCTACAGCCTGTTCGACCTGGAGAACGGCGTGCCTACTGATGCCTATTCGCTCGAGGAGGCGGTACGCGACGGCTTCCTCGTGTCCCCGAAGGCTGTCTCGGTACCGCTCAAGTTCCAGCGCGAAGGGATCAAGTACGACGAGCTGTCGGAAGAGGACAAGGATCAGTGGGACGCGCTGGAATGGGACGAGGAGGGCGGCGTGCCCGATCGGGTCGAGGCCGAGGCCGTCAACAAATGGCTCTTCAACAAGGACACCGTCGATAAGGTCCTGGAACATCTGATGACGCGCGGCCTCACGGTGGCGGGTGGCGATCGGTTGGGCAAGACTATCCTCTTCGCCAAGAACCAACACCACGCCGATTTCATTGCCGAGCGCTTCAACGCCAACTATCCGCACTTCAAGGGCGAGTTCGCGCGCGTGATCACGTTCAAGACCGAGTACGCGCAGAGCCTGATCGACAACTTCTCGAACAAAGAGAAGGCCCCGCACATCGCCATCTCAGTGGACATGCTTGATACGGGCATCGACATTCCCGAGGTCGTTAACTTAGTGTTCTTCAAGCTTGTGCGCTCGAAGACAAAGTTTTGGCAGATGTTGGGGAGGGGGACTCGCCTCTGCCCCGACCTGTTCGGGCCAGGGAAGGACAAGGAGTGTTTCTACCTATTCGACTACTGCCAGAACCTCGAGTACTTCAGCCAGAGCCCTGAGACTACTGAGGGAGCGCTCGGCGCATCGCTGGCAAAGCGGCTGTTTACGGCTCGGCTCGAGTTGATCGGCGACCTGGATAAGCGACTCGCCGCTGCAGAAGGTGGGGTCGTCAAGGAGCCCACCGCTACATTCGGCGATCCCCAGACGGAAGCCGAGGTCCGACGCGCGACTGCCGATCTGCTACTCCGGGAAACGGCTGCAATGAATTTAGAGAACTTCGTTGTCCGGCCGAAGCGCCGCATTGTGGAGAAGTACGCCAAACCCGAAGCCTGGGTGGTACTGCCTGCGGGCGACCGTTCGGAACTATCGCACGAGGTGGCGGGCTTACCAACGGAACTCGACCCGGAAGGCGAAGAAGCTAAGCGGTTCGATCTGCTGGTGCTGAACCTCCAGCTCGCTATGTTGCGGTCGGAGCCGCGCTTCGTTCGACTGCGCGAGCAGGTCAAGGAGATTGCCGGATTACTGGAGGAGAAGTCCGCCATTCCAATGGTCCACGAGCATATGGCGCTGATCCTGGAGGTGCAAACCGACGAGTGGTGGGAGGATGTGACCGTCCCGATGCTTGAGGGGCTGCGCCGACGTCTGCGGGATCTGGTCAAGTTCATTGAGAAACAAAGGCGGAAGCCCATCTACACAGACTTTGAGGATCAGATGGGCGGCGAGACGGCGGTCGAGCTGCCGGGATTCACCCAGGGGCCAAACCTAGCAAAGTTCCGCGCTAAAGCGCTGGCGTTCCTGCGAATGCATCAGGATCATGTCACTATCCATAAGCTCCGGATGAACAGGCCGTTGACGCCGACCGATCTGTCGCAACTGGAGCGCATCCTCGTCGAAAGCGGTATCGGTGAGGCGCATGACGTCCGACGGGCCGCCGAAGAGTCACACGGGCTCGGCCTGTTTGTGCGATCCCTGGTCGGTATGGACCGCGGGGCGGCAAAGGAAGCGCTGGCGGGGTTTCTCAATGGGAAGACGCTCAGCGCAAATCAAATCGAGTTTGTGAACCTGATCGTCAACAGGTTGACCCAGCATGGCGTGATGGAGCCGGCAATGCTCTATGAGTCGCCGTTCACAGACCTAACACCGCTAGGCCCGGAAGGTCTCTTCAATGCTCCAGAAATCGATCAGTTGATTGCCGTGCTTGAGAGCGTAAAGCAGAGGGCCGCTGCGGCGTGACGCGCGGCTGCTAATCGTTCCAGAATCCCTTGAACCGGTCGGCAGCCAGTTCCGTATATACCGCACCGTGTGCTGGATGTTCCGATGGCCAAGGTAGTCCTGTTTTCCACGGTGTATTCCACCCTGTATTCCATCCTTTATTCGCCCGTTCACCCATCCCATATGCGCGCCCCACGGCGGCGCAGTCTTCATGAAGAGGACGCCAGCCGGCTGGCTTTCCCGATGTCCCAAGGAACCTCACGCCGGCACTGCCCCCATGGCTTTTTGGGGGCTTGACGACAAAATGGGGTTCTCTGGTAGACCGGTATGCAAGATGCTCAGCGATCGCCCGGATGCCAACGCGCTCCTCGAGTTGCTCGAATGTCATCCTCCCGATTGGCGCCACTACTATGCCGAGCTCTGTGACCGCTTCCCCGTCCTTGCCGCCTGGTGGATCCAGGTCGATCTCTGGAACATGCCGACGGCGCCACCGTTCGATCACTGGGAACGGGAATGGATGGCGCGAAACCTCCAACGGGCCGAGTCACGGCGCCATCGCGACCTGAACATGGTGGCGGAGGTGCGGACGCTCGCCAGAGCGGTGACCGCTGGCCGGGGAATCGCTCGACGGCAGGCTCTGCGCCATCTCGATCGTCGCCTCGCCCACCATGGTCTCCGTCCTCTGCATCCAGGCGGTAGCCGCCTGCCGCCAGCCGAGCGCCCCCGGGTCCGCGCGCACTACGAGGAACTTCGTGCCGTGATCGACGAGATCCGGAATCTCGAGCGGGAGGGCACGGGTGAGCCGTACCGGCTCGCGGTCTTCATTCGGTTCCCCTTCTTCGGCGAGGAGGAGAGGATGCTGATCTACGCGCAGCCCTACCCGCGGCGGGGTGCCACCGCCGAGGCGGCCCTGGCGGTCCTGGCTCGGCGCCTTGCGATGTCGCCCGCCTCGCTGAGCCGGTATCTCTTCCCCCGGCGCCCCAAAAAATAGTGGCAGCTCGCGTGCGAGGTGCCGCTCGGGGCGGTCGACGCGTCTGGTCGCTCCGCTTCATGCTGCCCTCATGCTCCACGAACAGGATCAGCCTCAGCGCCAAGACGGCCAGGCGGCACGGAGGCAACGTCCCCGCCGGCGTTCGACGGAGATTCGGCTCGAGGAGACGAGGTCACACCCGAACGAGCCGACCAGCGCCCTGGTCCCCGTTCAGCACTCGCTTGACGCGTGGATCGTCCGCCCGGATACTGCCGACCAGCGAAAACGTGGTGGTGACTCGGGCCGGAGGACTGGAGTCATGCACCGACCGCTCGACGACCTGGTCGAGGAGTTCTGCAGTTATCTCCACAAGCTTCGCGGCAAGACGGAAGGAGGCGTGAGGGCCTACCGATGGACGCTCGGGCAGTTGCTCAAGTTCCTGCGCTCGGTCACGGGACGGCCTCCCGCGATCGGCGATCTCACGCCCGCCACTTTGCGAGCCTGGATGGCGCACATGGCGGCGCGGGGTCTGGCGCTCGGCACCATGCGCATCCGCCAGTCAACGGTGTCGAGCTTCTGCATCTGGCTGGTCAAGCGCGATCTGCTCCCCACCAACCCCATAGAGAAGGTCGACCGCCCGAAGGTCGACCGCAAGCTACCGCGCGGGGTGCCGGAGTCGACGCTGATGGACGCGCTCGTGGCGGCGGCCCGCCGGCGCGGGCGGCCGCGCGACATCGCGATGTTTCTGATTCTGAGATACACCGGGATGCGGCGTGACTCGGTCGCCACGCTCATGGTGAAGCATCTCGATGCGAGCGGGTGGCTCCGCGGGGTCCGCGTCAAGGGTGGGGCGACGGCCGACATTCCGGTGCCGGCGCGCGTGATGCGGTTCCTGTTGGACTACGTGAAGACCGTGCTGCCGGACATGGTGGGAGAGGTCACGCCGGAGACGCCGCTCTTCTGGTCGACGTGGGGGCGGCCCGGCGGCGGGCTCACGCGGCAGCCGATACACGGCAAGAATCTCTGGCGGCTCATCAAGACCTACGGCCGGATGATCGGCGTCCCCGAGCTCAAGCCGCATGACCTGCGGCACGGGGTCGCGATGGAGATGTACACCGAGCACGGCGATCTCGAAAAAGTCCGGGCACTGCTCGGCCATCTGCGGATCGACACGACGCAGATCTACGCCTCGATCCGGCCGGCGCAGCTCAAGCGGTCGGTGAGCTTCTACGAGGAGCGAGCGAAGCGGATGCTCGACGGCTGAAATCGAGGATCAAATCGTCGTGTTTGAAGCGCGTTCGAGCGAAGAGGATTAAACACGGAGCGTTAAACATCAACAAAAACAACTTGGTGGCCCCAACGGGATTCGAACCCGTGTTTCAGCCTTGAGAGGGCGCGCCCATGGGCAGTGATTTCACCAACTTCGACGCCGGGTGCCACGGCCCGGTGCCACTCCGCGGGCTCTTCCGTGGCCGGACCTCGCGGAAGCGCAGTCGGATGATCAACCAGAGCCACGCACGAGAGAGCACAGGATTTTCAGATCTTCGCGTCGATCGCCTTCATCGATCGTTTTCTCAAGTACTTACTCGCTCTCCAGCCCGTGGCCGATGTAGCCGTAAGTAGCGGCCAGTTGCACGGCATGGCGCGGCAGGTAGTGTCCCGATTCGTGTGGAAATTCGGAGTGGCTTCCTCCGGTCCTCCTTGCCGATACGTTGTGGAGACGGATAACAATCGTGGGCCTGTGTCATTCCGGCCAATGAACGTTCATTCGCGAATCGCTCTGGCTTGGTCGAAATACGTGTAGCTCGGGCTACCTCGGGTGAGGACCTTCGTCGTGAGTTCGACGGAGTACGTCGTCAGGTTAGGATCAACGCTGCGGCCGTCGAGATCGGTGGGGAGCCTCATCTTCAAGCCGCTCTTTTCTGAGGACCGGTAGATCTTTCCCAAGACCGCGTATTCCGTGACCCGCGGCCCGTCCTTCAATGCCTCCTCAAGCACTCGCCCCTGAGCGTTGGGCATGTTGAGCCCCAGAATGCGCGCGACCGTTGGCGCGATATCGACGTTGGCGGTGGGAAGCGTGTCGTACATGCCCGATTTGAAGTCGGGCCCATGGGCCATCAGCGAAATATGGGTGTCGGTGCGTGAGAAGCTGCCGTGGTCGCCCCTGCGATTCACCGAGCTCGCGTAGCTGATTCCAGGTCGCCCCGCCACGGCGACGTTCTCGTCGAAGCTGAAGCTGACGATGATATCTGGGCCGCGACCGCGCGCGGGACTGTCCGTGTTGACGAGTCCCATGCGCAGGGTACCCGGAATGTCCCCGTACTTGTCACTCACGAAGATGGCGCCGAACTGGAGGCGACTCTGGAGGCTGAGCACGGCGGCCTTGATGATGTTTACGTCACCATCGGGAACGAACAAGTAGTCGCTCCCCGCGTTCGCGGCGACGACGATGGCGCCGGCGGGAACGGGCTTGGGCACCACATACCTCGGCGACGTGAACATCTGCGCTTTACCGCAGGAAGTCCCATCCGCGTCGTTCTTGGCGGGATGCAGGTGAGTACCGTCGAACAGAATCCCCGACAAGGTGGGGATGTTCCGACAGCCCGCGCCATCGTAGGCCTTCAGGCCATCAAGGGTGAGCAACGCGGCCGTCCGCACGAAGCCCGAGACGGAGTACCCATAGGGATCGTGCGAACCGACCCGGCCGTCGGCAACGCCGCGGAACGGGAAATGGGCGACATCACCCGAGACGGTGCTGTGATTGTGGTCCTGCGTGATGATGATGTCCGTGGTCTGTTCCCACCCGAGCTGACGAATCTTGTCCACGACGCGACCCAAGATCTCGTCGTTCATCTTCGTGGCATCGATCGAGTTGTACGTTCCGGGGCCGTACGCGTGATTCGTTGCGTCCGGCTCCTTCGACCAGAAGATCGTCAGATCCGGCTTTTTCGTCGGAAGGATGTAGTTCACGAATGCGTCGGTCAGATACGTGAACCCGAGCCGCGAGAGAGCCCCGGTGCGATCGAGTGGATTCGCGGTCTCCCGATCGTTGAGCCTCTGAATCGGAATCGGCGCTGTTGGGTCGCCGTTGTTACCGGCGAGCACCAATGCTCCCGCGCTGTACGCGTTGACAGTGTTCCGCGGAAGCGCGTACCCGGCGTTCTGGAGCTCCTTCGCGAAACCCAGTGGGATCGCCGCGTCCTCGTCGAGGATGATGCCTCCGCGGTGGTAATCCTGGATGAACGTGGCGCCGAATTTACCGACGGCTGCTGTGATCAAGCCTTTGGCTTGTGCCACTTGAAGCATCGTCGGCACAAGCGTTAGCTTGCCCTGGTACGAATCGCGCACCCCTTCCACCACACCGAAGTCTTCGATGAATGCCGGGGCGGAAAAATCGATAGCGACCCCCTTGGCGTTCTTCCCCTTCGCATTCGGCGCGTACACCACGTTGCCATAGAACCCGTGGCTCCCCGGATACGTCCCGGTGGCAATGGATGCAGAGTTCATCATCGTGAAGGTCGGATAGACGGCGTGGTGGTCCGAGAAAACCACCCCCGATCGTGCGAGGGCGAAGTAATTCGGCATGTTTTCGGGAGTGATATCGTCCGCTCGCAGTCCATCCCATACGAAGATGATGACCCTCCGCGGAGTTGGTCCGCCCGGCTGCGGCGTCGCGGCTTCTCGTCCAAATCCGAGCACAACAAGCGACAAGATGATCAGGAAAATGAATCTCTTCATTTTCATGGGTGACCTCGTTTCATTCGAGGGCGGTCGTTCGCCGGCGGCACTCCTCATCGTCCAGATGACCTCGACCACTGCGGACCCGCATCGAGGGTCGTCGCCTTCCAGGCCGCGGTAATCATGCTGCCACCGACGTGTTCTGGCTGAGCACGGTGGCGATCTTCTGCCAGCCGTCGACCCTGCGCAACCTGATCTGCCCGCTGGCCACGAGGCTGAAGAGCAGGATCACCGCCGAGTCTTCGGTGGGCAGCGAGCTCTGCGTGTTCACGCGTCGGCGAAATTCCTCATGGAGCCGCTCAATCGTGTTGGTGGTTCGCAGTGTCTTCCACTGCTCTTTCGGGAACCGAAAGAACGTCAGGAGCTCCTCGCCGCCTTCCCGCAGGCTCGTCACCACACCGGAGCAGCGCTTGCCCCAGGTGCGCTCGAAGAGCGTGTAGGCAGTGCGAGCCGCCTCAGCATTGGCCGCGTGGACGATTCGATGGAAGTCGTCGCGGATCTCGGCAAGCGCGTGTTTGGGCGCTTTGCGCTCGAGGTTGCGCAGCTTGTGGACGCAGCAGCGTTGAACCGCAGCCCTCCGCCACACCAACTCGACGGCGCGTCGCAACCCGGCGTTACCGTCGATGATCGCCAACAGCGGCGCTCGCAACCCTCGTGCGACGAGATCGTCGAGGCAGCCTTTCCATGCCGAGAACGACTCGCCCCCGCACAGTTCGAGGGCGAGCAGATGCTTGTGCCCGTCGGACAGGACGCCGACTACGCCCAGCACCGGCACGCTGACGACCTTTCCGGCGCGGCGTACGCGCAGA
>WNGI01002735.1_pt1 | contig 15361 bp, 10 predicted proteins | sample 5400621 | NCBI WGS metagenome assembly WNGI01 (sample SAMN13153374, study PRJNA577476) | soil metagenome | isolation source: 20 cm soil or saprolite under Garry oak tree replicate 1 | place: USA:California | collected 2016-06-15 | reverse complement strand
CATGCTGGCGCTGGTCATCGCCTATGTCACGACGCGGCGGGTGATCGCAGGCTCGCGCGCCCTCGGCTTTCTCGCCACCGCCCCGGTCGCCGTCCCCGGGATCGTGCTCGGTGTCGGCCTGTTCCTAAGCTACACACGGCCGCCCTTCGTATTGTACGGCACGCTGTGGATCCTGCTGATCGCGTTCCTGACCATCAATCTGCCGTCGGCCTTTCAGCAATTGCAGGCGGCGTTCGCCACCATCCATCCCGAGCTCGAGGACGCCAGCCGCATTCTCGGCGCCACACGGCTGCAGTCGCTGCGCCAAATCACCGCGCCGCTGTTGCGCACCGGCGTGATCGCGACCTGGTGTTTCATCTTTATCGGCGTGATGCGCGAGCTTTCCGCGGCGATCATTCTGTTCACGTCGCAGACCAAGGTGCTGTCGGTCTTGATCTATGATTTGAACGAAAGCGGCGATCTCGCCGCCATCTCGGTTTTGGGCATCGCCATGCTGGTCATCACCTTCGCGGTGGTGCTCGCCGTCAACCAGATCCCGGTGTTCGGCGCCAATCCCGGCGCGCGATTGCGTAATTAGCCAGCGCGAGGACCCATTGGTGCGCCTGCGTGAGTGCTGCCCCATTCCCCTCTTAACCGTCAGTCCCGTTCGAAGATCCTGGCGCCCGGGTAGACCCGGCGGGCGTACGCAACGACCAGCGCCCGGTCCTGTGTCTCCAGGAACGGAGTCCGGATCTGACACGACCCGACGATGAGGTGCCACAAGCCGTTAAGCTTCTGGATGATGACGTTCATGAGAGTGCCCTGCTTGAGAGGTGTTGCGGACGAATTAACCCGATCAGTTATTCCACCCTGGCTCACATTCACGAGCAGCCGACCGAGCCAATGCCTTAGCCGCATCAGCGCGTGCGGCTTTCTCAGCTCGCCGCTCATAGTCCTCAGCAAGCGCCTTAAGCTGACCCGCAACGTGTTCGTCCGTCATGGTTTGGGCCGCCCGGAGTATGGTCCGTGCCGTGTCCAAATATTCTTTGCTCAGCATTTCGCCTCCACAATCACAATTCGAATGGCATAACGCCGTCGAACTCCAACCAATCACAGAGGAACGGACCGGACCATTGCACAGACGTTCATCACGGCCTTACATTTGTATGAGACGAGGATACTTAGGTTTACGATCTGGAACCGTCCGGACAGGCAAAGCGCCCCCTTCTCCCATTGGGAGAGGCATACCCGCTACCGCTCTACATCACCAACGCGATATGCCTCGACCTGGGCCTTGAGACGGTCGAGCGAGGCCGTGGGTGCTGCGGGGTCGACGGCATATTTTCCCTCTGCCAGCATCGAAAGCACCTTCAGGTCGATCGCGGGTGAATGATGAAGCACGTCGCCGTAGTTGCCCAAGTCGTGGGTTATCTTCCTGGCCACGCGAAAATCGTGAAGCGTGACATTCGCAAACTGCATCAATCGCGGCAGTGCATAGGCGGAGAAATCATAAGCCGCCTTCAGCGTCGCAGGCGAAGCGTCCCTCATCGCCACGAATTGCAGGATTGAATAAGGTGCAAAATAGATGTCGAACTTCACGTCCGGATTTTTCTCGATCAGGCCGATCGCATCCTGTTCGAACACGCGAACCATGGCGTCGTAATCGTAGCCCTCCGTCAGATAGGCGCTGCGCACCGGGTCCGTGATTCGCGTAAACGCGGCGAGCGCCTTCCTTGCGTTGTAGAATCCCGCCACATCAAAATCAGGCCGAAGCGTATTGATGTCATCGACACGGGAAATCGGAAATTTGAACAGCATGCCGTTGGTCAGTCGCGCCACCAGCGGTTCGAGCGGCGGAATCGACCGCGCCACTATCCACAGCGACTCGCGCGCCATGGCCCCGCTGAAAAGATATTCGGCAATGCCCTTTGCATTGCGCCGGTAGAGATCGGCCGGAAGATAGATATCATGATCGATGTCCGGCGCATCGCGGAAGATCCAGTCGTCCATCTGCCAGATCACCCGCCGGGGGCGGCGCTCCAGCGCCGCGGCAAGCACAAAGCTCTGTTCACGGGAACTCGACCCGGTCATTGCGAGCTTCAGCGAGCGCACGCCGAGCAGCCTGTCGATGTCGCTCTGGCGGAAGTGGATTGCGAGCGAGGTACCCATGAATACCGTGTCGAACTCCTGGCTCCGGATCAGACCGGCGTCCTGCATGCGACTGTCCGGCGAATACATAGCGGAAAACAAACGCGCCGGCCTGAAGAGCTGCAGCGGGTCGACAACGAAATTGAGCGCGGCCGCGCCGAGAACAATGAGCGCGCTCGCGCACAGAAACCGGAGCAAATTGTCGCGCGCGGTGTTCATGAGACGATCTTTTCGGAAAACCGGCTCCCACTTTGCGCCAACGCGGCCCCTTTGGCTCCGGGTCATGCTCTAGAACCTGAAATAGATGAATTCGCTATGCTGCTGGATTCCAAGAATCCCGAAGGCCAGCACCGCGGCGGTCGCATAGAGGAACACCGGGCGCTTCTGCCACGCGCTAAGCCCTTCTACGGTCCGGTTCTTGTGATCGTAACCCATCATGGTTTGCGTGTTCGGGCCAAACCATGCGAACCCGGCATAGACCGTGATGAACAGCGCGTAGGCCATTTCAGCGCGGCCGAATGCGATCTGCGTGGGATCGGCCATCTTCGACAGCACGGAGAGCGCCGAAGACAGGCTGTCGGCGCGAAAAAACACCCACGCGACGACGACCGACAAGAACGTCAGAAGGAACGCGGCAAGATTTGCCAGGCGCGCAAAGCGCGGCGCAACCGCGGGACCATAATTGTTCCAGGCGTGATTGATGCAAAGATACACGCCGTGCAGCGCGCCCCAGACTACAAACGTCCAGGCGGCGCCGTGCCACAAGCCGCCGAGCAGCATCGTGATCATCAGGTTGACGTAGCGCAAGGTCCGGCCATGCCGGTTGCCGCCGAGCGGGATATAGAGATAGTCGCGCAGGAATTGCGACAGCGTCATGTGCCAGCGCCGCCAGAAATCGATGATGCTGGCGGCCTTGTAGGGTGAATTGAAATTAAGCGGCAGGAAGATGCCGAACATCAGCGAGATTCCGATCGCCATGTCGGAATAACCGGAGAAATCGAAATAGAGCTGAAAGGTGTAGGCCAGCGCGCCGATCCACGCCTGGTCGAACGTCGGTGCATTCGGACCGAAGGCGAGCGAGACCAACGGCTGGATGCCGTCGGCAAGACAAGTTTTCTTGAACAGGCCGACGCCGAAGATGATCAGGCCGCACAGGATCAGATGCGGATCCGGCCGTTTGGCGGCGGCGCGCTCGAACTGCGGGATCATGTCCTTGTGGTGAAGGATGGGCCCGGCGATCAGATGCGGAAAATAGGTGACGAACAGCGCGTAGTGCGGCAACGCGTAACGCGCGACATTTCCCCTGTAAGCATCGACCAGGAACGCGATCTGGGTGAAGGTATAGAATGAAATGCCGACCGGAAGCAGGACGTTGACGGTGAAGCCGGTGGAGAAGACAGCGTTGAAGTTGGCGGCAAGGAATCCGGCATATTTGAAATAGCCGAGCGTCAGGAGATCGCCGCCGACGCCGATCGTGAGGGCCGCAAAGCGCGACGCAGGGCGCGGCCGTTTCGAGATCAGCAGCAGACCGATGACATAATTGAACGCGACCGAGGCCACGAGCAGCAGCACGAACTGCCAGTTGCTCACCGAGTAGAACGCCAGCGAGGCCAGCGCCAGCCATATCACCGGAGCCAGGTGATTGAGCCGGACCAGCACGAAATAGCCGATCAGGGCGATCGGCAGGAACAAGAAAATGAACGGGTAGGAGTTGAAGAGCATGCGTCCTCGGTCCGGGCGGGCCGAAAAGCCTAACCATACAACCAAGCGCTCAACAAGCCTGCGCAGGTCTGGCGCAATCGCCGCACCTCTGGCAATCCGCTTGCTAGAACCGATATGGCAGTAAGACACCGCGGATACGAAACGAGGATTTCAGTGGTACAGGCGACAACAACCAGGCAATCGACAAGTGCGAAGAGTTCCCTGCCCGCGCCCATGGCGCCGCGCCGGCCGCATTCATTCACTGTCCACGGTGTCTCCATCGTCGATGACTATGCATGGCTGAAGGACAAAAACTGGCAGGAAGTGCTGCGCGACCCCTCGGTCCTGAACGCCGATATCCGCGGATATCTCGAGGCAGAAAACGACTACACCGACAGCCTACTCGGCCATACCGCCGGCTTGCAAAAGACCCTGGTTGCGGAAATGCGCGGGCGGATCAAGGAGGACGATTCCAGCGTGCCGGCGCCGGACGGTCCTTACGCCTATTTGCGCAAATTCCGCGAGGGCGGCCAGCACGAGATGTTCGGCCGCACCCCGCGCGACGGCGGCGCGACCGAAATCGTGCTCGATGGCGATCAGCTTGCGGCGAACCATGAATACTTCAAGTTCGGCGGCGCGCGGCATTCGCCGGATCACCGGCTCGAGGCCTGGAGCGCCGACATCAAGGGCTCGGAATATTTTACTGTTCGCGTGCGCGACTGGGGAACCGGCGCCGACCTTGAGGACGTCGTCGAGGAGACCGACGGCGCGGTGGTGTGGGCGAGCGACTGCAAAAGCTTCTTCTACGTAAAACTCGACGACAACCACCGCCCGATGCAGGTCTGGCGGCATCGCCTGGGAACGGCGCAGGCCGACGATGTTCTGATTTATGAAGAGCGCGATCCCGGCTGGTTCACCCATATCCATGAAAGCTCGACCAGCCGATTTGGCGTAATCGCCGGCGGCGACCATGAAACCTCCGAGCAGCGGCTGATCGACCTCGCCGATCCCGACACTCCACCGCGCCTGGTCGCGGCCCGCGAAGCCGGCGTGCAATATTCGCTCGCCGATCGCGGCAGCGCGCTGTTCATTCTCACCAACGCCGACGATGCCATCGACTTCAAGATCGTCACCGCGCCGCTTGCATCGCCGGAGCGCGCCAATTGGCGCGACCTGATCCCGCACCGCGAGGGCGTCTATGTCATCGATATCGAAATGTATGCCGGCCATCTGGTGCGGCTGGAGCGCGCCAATGCGCTGCCCGCTATCGTCATTCGCGATCTCGGCAACGGCGACGAACATGCCATCGCCTTCGACGAGGCGGCGTATTCGCTGGACACCATGGGCGGCTATGAATTCGACACCACGAATTTGCGGTTTGCCTATTCGTCGATGACGACGCCATCGGAAGTATATGATTACGACATGGCGAGCCGCACGCGGATTTTGCGCAAGCGTCAGGAAATTCCCTCCGGCCACAACCCCGCCGACTATGTCACCACCCGCATCATGGCGAGTTCGCACGACGGCGCCGAGGTGCCGGTCTCGATCCTGCACCGAAAGGGTCTCAAGCGCGATGGCAACGCGCCGCTATTGCTCTATGGCTACGGCTCCTACGGCATGGCGATGCCGGCGTCGTTTTCCGCCAACCGGCTGTCGCTGGTCGACCGCGGCTTTGTCTACGCCATCGCCCATGTCAGAGGCGGCTCAGACAAGGGCTGGGGCTGGTATCTCGACGGCAAGCGCGACAAGAAGACCAACACCTTCGACGATTTCGCGGCATCCGCGCGCGCGTTGATCGATGCCAGCTACACCGGCGCAAAACGCATCGTCGGCCATGGCGGCAGCGCCGGCGGCATGCTGATGGGCGCGGTCGCCAACCGCGCCGGCGAGTTGTTCAAGGGCATCGTCGCCGAAGTGCCGTTCGTCGACGTGCTCAACACCATGCTCGATGATTCTTTGCCGTTGACGCCGCCGGAATGGCCGGAATGGGGCAATCCGATCGCAAGCGAAGCCGACTTCAAGACCATCCTGTCCTATTCGCCTTACGACAACCTCGCGGCCAAGGATTATCCGGCGATCCTGGCCATGGGCGGGCTGACCGATCCGCGCGTCACCTATTGGGAGCCGGCAAAATGGATCGCGCGGTTGCGCGCGACCATGACCGGCGGCGGTCCGGTGCTGTTGCGCACCAACATGGCCGCGGGCCACGGCGGCGCCTCCGGCCGCTTCAACCGCCTCGACGAGGTCGCCATCGCCTACGCCTTCGCGCTGTGGGCGGTAGGATTGGCTGAGAGCGGCGAGGTGTGAACCGCTCCCTCGCCCCGCACTTGCGGGGTCGAGACGAGCGAAGCTCGCTCTCAGAGGGCTGGGGTGAGGGGCTCTTCGAACCGCAAACGTTGAAGAAGTATTGAGCGCGGTACCCCCTCACCCGTATTGCTTCGCAATCCGACCTCTCCCCGCAAGCGGGGCGAGGTTTAAGAGAGTTCACCGCCCGAAACTTGTTTAACGGTCATCGGCTTCGAGGGTTAATTTTCTACTAACGTATTTTGGACGTGGCGGCGCAGGCCCTTAATTTCACGACCATCTGATTCATTTCTTAATACCGCACAAACCGTTTTCGTGGTTGCATCCGTGCAGGGCTGCAGCCGGGCGCGGCCGATCGGCCGTCGATTGCTATTCAACCTGCGGAAAACACGCTCGCGATGATACAGGCTGTTGGGATTCAGGAGTATCTGAACAAGTTGACGCCGACGGCGCGCGGCAATCTTTTGACCGAGTTCGAGCGGCTGGAAGCCTGCGGCGAGGAAATGCCTGGCTGCGAGCAGATCCTGGCCACGCTGCGCGCGGAATTCCGTAGCGATGAGTCTACCCAACCGCGTGCCGGCAATGCCTCGCGGTATTTTTTTGCGCCGCTGGAGCCGTTGCTGATCGACGGCGCTCCGGAGCACGCCAATTCGGGACGGATACTGCGGGGTTCGCTGGCGCCGATCTGGGAATGGATCAGCCGGGACCTGCTGCCGGCGATGGCGCGCGACCATGTCAAGGAGATCAACGAACTGATCGCCGCCGACAATCAGCGCGGTGCCCTGCGAGTTGCCTCCACTTTCCAGACCAAGATCATCAAATCCATCGAAAGCACGCTCGGCTCGCCGGATGGCGCCGATCAAACCCGCGTCAAGCTCGCCACCTATACGGCTTCGCACGCGGCCTATGGCGACCTGGCCAAGATGCTGTGCGTGCTGCGCGCCGGCGATGGGTTGGCGAAATTCAACGAAGCGCTGCCGGCCGCGATCAGAAAGTTCGACGATGCGCGGGTCGCCAAAATAACGAAATTGCTGGATGGGTTCGGGAAAGATCACCCCGACGCGATTCCGTTTGCGCTGGCGCTGGTGGCCAACCGGCTCAGGACATCATGGCAATTGATCCGGCTTGCCACCAAGGCTGCGCCCAGCAAGCAAGCCACCGACGTCGCGGCCACGCCTTACGCGCTCTCGGTCTCGATGGTGCTGGACCGGCTGGAGGACAAACGGTCGGCGCTGCGCATCGCGCTGAGGAATGACCGGGTGCTCGACTGCAGGAATCTGCTGAGAGATATTTACGACACCGAATATGCGTTGCAGGTCCGCATCGATTCGCTCGAGGAATCCGACTGGGGAAAGCGGCTTCGCGACCTGATGAACAGGATTGCGGTTCTGGTGGACGCCGAGGTGAGCCGGTTTCCCCCCGAAGTCGGCCACGTTCTGGGATCGCGCAGGTTGCGCAGCTATCAATCGCTGGCCGGGCGGCTGACCTATTTGGCCTGGAAAGGGCGCGATGCCCTGACCGGCGGCGCGGCCTATTGCAGGAAACTCGTCAGCCCGAGAAATCCTGCGCCGGGAAAAGCGGCCTAGGAGCGTCGCCCCGTCCAACGCGTCGCTGCATCGTCCAACGCTCTCGCCATGAAGGCGTCGTATCGCAGGTTCAAAAGTCTCTCGAGAAACCGCCCCGAGACGACGAACCAAAACCACCAATAGATCCTACGCGTTCTCATTGTCCCGTCCTCGATGCTGCAGAGGGCTTCGAACGGCACCATCAATAGCGCCGAACCCCAGCATCGAATGTGATCTGCTTCACACTTGCCGAGACAACCAATTCACCCGGTTCACATTTTCGGCACCTGCCCGAGCCGCTTTCGCCAGGCCGATTTGCGACCGCGATTGCCTTATCCTTCGGATCGCGGGCGCACGGACCACGCCGCAACCGGCCGGGAACGCGGTGCCGACACCGGACAACGCCATCCTGTTCACCGTGTTCTCAAAGCACGATCAGCCGCGTCTTTTTGGGCGAACTCATCCCATTGGTATTCTCGAAAAGCTTGCGGCCGCGCGGGTCGCAGCTCGTTCGCGCTGGCATGCAGGCCGCTGTCGGGGTATTTCTAAGTAGGATGCGCAACAATACGATCATCGTGCAAAAATACGGCGGCGCCTGTCTTGAAACACCGGCAAAAATCCGCGCGGTCGCGAGCAGTCTCGCCGATTTGCATGGCCGTGGTCATGGTGTCGTGGCGATCGTCTCGGCGATGGGCAAGACCACCGACGAACTGGTCAAGATGGCCTATCAAGTGAGCCCGCATCCCAATCGCCGTGAACTCGATATGTTGCTGACCACCGGTGAGCGCATCAGCATGTCCCTGATGAGCATGGCGCTGTCCGATCTCGGCGTGCCGGCGATCAGCTTTACCGGCAGTCAAGCCGGAGTGATGACCGACCAATCCCATTCCTCCGCGCGCATTCTGGATGTGCGGCCCGTTCGCGTGCGCGAAGAACTCGATCGCGGGCGCATCGTGGTTTTGGCGGGCTTCCAGGGCGTCAATCCGGTGACCAAGGAAATCACCACGCTGGGCCGCGGCGGCAGCGACACCACGGCGGTCGCCATGGCCGCGGCACTGAAAGCCGAGTGCTGTGAAATCATCAAAGAGGTTGACGGAGTTTGCTCGGCCGATCCGCGCATCGTGGCGGATGCAAAACCCTTGCGTCGGCTCGATTTTGCATCGTTATCCGAAATGTGTTTTTGGGGCGCCAAGGTTTTGCATTTTCGCAGCGTGGAGCTGGCACAAAATCAAAACGTGCCTTTGGTCTTGAAAAAATGGGGCAACGCCGAGCACAGCACGCAAGTGATGAAAGAGGTTATCGGAATGGAAAGCGGAAAGGTTCTGGCCGTCAACTCGATGGCTCGCATTGAGCATGTGGAGATCGATTCAGCGGATCTCAATCAGGGTTTTGAGAAATTCGCGCAGCATCTCAAGCAAAACGGCCTATCCTGGCCGCAACTTCTCGCCTCGGCTTTCACCGCCGGCAAAACCCGCATCATGATGACTTCCGATTCGGAGTCGCTCGACACCTTGCTTCGCACGCTGGAAAACAGCAAAGACCTGCGCAAACAGCGCGAGACCCTGAGTTCGGTGAGCCTCACCTGCTTCGGCGGCGTTTCGTCAGACTTGCCGTTCAGGGCGATTCAGATTCTGCAGCATCACGGGATTGTCGCCGACAAATATGTCTTGTCGCCGCACTCGGTAAATCTGTTTGTTCCCGTCGAGAGCCGCGAGGCCGCGGTCACGGCTTTGCATTCGCTGATCTAGGGCATGATGGCTTTGAGTTGAATCGGCGCGAACGTTTGGCTCACCTCGCCCCGCTTGCGGGGAGAGGTGAGCGATTGTTTGCGACCGGCAAGAATCTATTTTATTTTTGTCTCGGCCGCGATCAGCGCTTTGCCTTCCGCGGTCGCGATCGTCAGCTGTACCTGTTCGCCGCTGCCGCCGGCAGGAATCGGCGCGGAAATGCGATTTCCGTTTTTCGGGTCGGCTTTCACGTCGCCGCTGAACAGTACCGCCTCGCCGCGCTTCAAGCTTACGCGCAGCGGCGTGGCCGGCTCGATACTGAAGAACTGAAGATTCACGCGCGCACCCTCGGCCAACAGATTGATCAGGATGTTCTCGTTGGCATGCGTCAGTTTGCTCATGCCGACGGTCGGGCTGTAGGTTTCCGCAATCGACACTTCGCCCAGTGCGGGAAAGTCAGCGCTGTGGAAAAACTGGTCCGACACGCCCGCCCACAATTCGACGTAGGGCCGCGCTTCGTTCGGCTCCTTGCGTGCGTCGGTTTCGTTCGTAAACGACGGAAATCCCCATGTCCACATTTTCAAGCCCGGCGTGACCGTGTTGTCGGCGATGCGGATGATCCCTTCTTCGTTGTCGTGGTTGATCACGCCCCAGAAATTACCGCCCTGCATATCGGGCGCCGCATACGCGATGCCCATCGTCGGCCAGTTCTTGAAGTAGCGCAGTTTCTCGAAACGGCTCTTGCCCGGCCCCAAGCTCTCGTCGCCGTCGGACAGATTGCTCGACCAGTGCGGTGTGCTGTAGGCCTCGATCGGTGCAATGATTTCGGCGCCGCCGGTGGTCCTGGGATTTTTCGGGTCCGATCCCGGCGCCAGCGTCGTGCACGTCCAGTACTCGTATTGAAGCGTCTTGTCGTGCGGATTTTTAAGCACCATGCGCGCATCGAGCGCGGCGCGATCGGCTTTCAGCGTGACATAGTAAGTCGCTTCGATGCCGGTCGAGCCCCTGAACTTCCGCGGTGCCGCGGAATACTCGAAATCGTCTTTAAGCGACATCGACACCGTCACTTCGCCGGCACTCTGCTTCACCACCTTGAAATCCCACGGTTTCACCCACGTCCTGCCGTGCTCGGGATCCGGGAAGGTGGGGAAGATGCCGCCATACACCATCAGCCAGTCGTAATAAAAAATACCGCCCTCGATCCCGTAAGGCACGCCCACTTCCGTGCGATAGAGTTGTTCGTGGCCGGTCGGCTTGTAGATGATGGAAAGAATGCGCCCGCCAAATTCGGGCACGAGCGTTACCTTCAGATAGCGATTCTCGAGCACGTAGGTCTTGAACGTGCGATCGACGATGGTCTTCTTGTCGAGCGACCCGGAGACGAATCCGTTCTCCGCGTTGGTCGCGTATTTGACGGTGCTCCACGTGATCGTCGACTCGATGAGAGACACTCTGTCGGGCTCCGGCGACGCCGCATGCCCGACGGCTTGAAACGCACAGACCGCCCAAAGTACTGCAGCCGCGAAACGGACCCGGGTACGCCAGCGAGTATGAATTACCATTTACGTCGCCCTCGAATGAGCAGCAGCGACAGTTCCAGTACATCGACGCGTCCGCACGGCCGCCGCGCCGTCCCCGCATGTTTTCCCGCTATCCGGACATTAAGAGGGCAAGGACGAACGTCCTGACAATCCTGGACTGAGTTGGGGCCATGCTTCAAATGCAAAATTTGGCCGTATCGAGAAATATGCGCGGGGTGGTTTATTACTCAATTCGCGCAGGTAGACGAATCTTGACCGTGCGTGCGATGGCCGCCGGCGCCTCGTCGGGAATGGCGAAGCACGAACTCGCGTTGATCTCGCATAGAAAATAGCTGTCGGCACCCGCCGCATCGCGCGGGCCGTACAGGAAATCCGCGTCCCAGATCACCGGAAGCGACGGTTCGTCGATGCCGAGCGCTTTCATCATCTGTGGCGTCCATTCGTTCTCCATCAAGGTCCTCAACGCCTGAAACGAAGCTGCGTCGGGGCCGTGCATGATGCGCGGCCCGGGCTGCGCTTCCGGCGAATCCGGCCCTTCGGGTGGCGGTGGAATCAACGCCTTGATGAGTTGGTGTCCGAAGCCCGCGACCCTTTTGCCGCTCATGTAGCATCGGATCATCCCTTCGGGCAGGCGCGGTTGAAACGCCTGGTCGATGATGCAGCCGCCCCAGCCGAAATACGGCTCGCAGCGGAGCATGAAAGTGTCGAGCGGCATCTCCTCGGGTTGGCTACCGCGCTGCGCGTGCAGCACCCGGACCATTCCGCCGGCATGGTGCAGAGCTTCCACTTTCCAGATTCCTTGCCCGCCATTGCCGCGGTTCTGCTTGAGCACGCGCGCGCCGGCGGTCTGCAGGCGAGACGGAAACTCGGCACGGAAGGATTCGGCGCTGTCGTAACGATGCGTATCGCCGCCCCAGCCCAGATGGCGCGTGCGGTAGAGGACGTCCTTGACGCCCATCTTCAGAATGACATCAGGATGCGCGCTGACCCACGGACCTTGCAGGGCGATCTCGCGCAACAGCGGGTCGAGCGCGGCGCGCGTCTTGCCCTGGTGGATGGGATCGACCCAGACCAGGACGCCGTCCACCGCGAGCAGTTGGTCGCGGACCGCGTCGGCAAAGCTTTCGTCGTAGACCGCCGGGCGGGCCTCGATGCCGGAAGCGGCCAGGGCCTCGAAGACGCGGACGAAGCGGCTGTTCTGCGCCGTCGCGTCCCGCCGCGCGGCGGCGTCGCCGCGCCAGAGAATCGCGATGGAGTGACGAAGATGGGGTTGTCGATCGGCGTCCATGCGCGTGCTCCACGAAGCATCGTGTGTCGCGCAGAGCTTGGACGGCGGAAGTCTGACGGGGAGTCTGCTTGTCCCCGGATCATTCGAGTCTACGCTACTTCATGCGCCGTGTTCAAGACGGGAGATTGCGTTCGGCACAATCACCGGAAAGTTGGCGGCAGTAAGCTCACATGAGCCGCCGCTGTTTTGGCGGGTGACTGATTATGACTAATTCCGCGTTACAGCCCTGGAACGAAGTTCGAAGCTACGGCTTATCGGGAGCGTGCCGTTCCTGCCCACGTTCGGCACCGCATTGTAATACCCTGACGGCCTCAGCTCCTCCCCGGGCTGGGGCCGTTTTTTTTGGCCGTCGCGCTCACCTCTCATCGTCCCGACGAGGCTACTTGAACATCGTCTTGATCGCCTGCCAGAACGATAGGCCTTCTCGGTGTTGATGCTCGGCGGTTAGCGCAGGCTGAATGGCGCTCACTGGATCGATTAAACCTGCATCCAATCGCGCATGCTTCTCCAGGTCGAGCCTCTCGGCCTCTTCGGCCCCCGCGCTGGGGCCGTTTCTTTGGAACATGGTGTCCTCCGATCAAAACAGCTCATTGAGCGATTTTTATTTTGGCGGCTGTAGCTCGCCAAGGAACCAACCAACTGCATCGGATTTCATTGGATCGTCCGACGGTATGACGATTTGTTCGACGTGATCGCATTCGGAACAGTCGAACGTGCGAAGCTCAAATCCTGTGGGCCCCGCCGAGGTGCGCGCAAGCTTCATGCGTGCGCGGCATTTTGGGCAGCGGAGTTGCTGAATTGCGAACAGTGGGATTGCGGCTGGGTAATCTGTCATTGCATTCCACCTTGCTTCAGGCGGGAGCGCAACGCTCTCAGTCACCGGTAGAAGCCGAAGAGGGGCGGTGATGGGATCAGTAGATTCCCCTTACGTCCTTGAGTCGACTTTAGAAACATTAATTCGGCGTGCTTGAATCCCACGAACGTACCAGGCGGCCCTACTTCGGCGGCTGTAGCTCGCTCTTCAACCAGCCCGTCACCATTTCGGTTTTCAGCGGATCAGGGCCATCGCAATCAAAGCACTGGAACGTGCGCTGTCCCTTGCCACCGGGTGGCAGCGCTAGGATCAAGAAGCCCCCGCAACGGGGGCAAGTTGGTCGTTCGGCCTGTCCCATGCGATAAGTTTCCGCTTGTCCGAAAACCCGTCAAATTCCAGAGGGGACCACTCCCCGAAATCCGCAAGACAACTCAGCAGTATAACTTGATGCCTGGGCCCTGAGTTGCTGTCCGGTTCCCGACTCAAGGCGAAAAATTGGGTATCCGCCGTGCTGGGGCCGTTGCTTTTGGGCGCCGTCACAGCTCCTCGTCGGGATGCACGAAAAGTCGCAATTCTTTTCTTCAGTAGGGATGAAAAACTAGCCCTGCTGACGCGGTTGCGTTGTCATTGGCCCCGTGTGCATTGACTGCTGGATAGGCCTTTTCTGAAGTCGCCACGAACTCTGTGCCCGCGCGAGTCCCCGCCAGCGTTCTGCTTGGGCGAGCCATTTTCCTCTATTCGTAGGGTCGGTCTTGGCCCGCTCTAAGCACCACAATTCCATGATGCTGCAATCATTGTCGCTCATCGCCACGCCTCCCTGGTCCCCGTGTTTTCCACAAGTTTATTCCCTACTCTTGCGACAGAGTCACTACGTACACGCCGCAAAATTATTTTGGGTTTTAGCTTGACTGGTTAATTACTCGACCTTCAAAGCCAGCTACTTGCGTTCTCGGCTAGCGAGCGCGCGCACAACATCGAAGATCATCTGACAGCCGTCTGCACGACATGGGGGACCCGGTCGGTGCATCCGCGCATGCGCGCGAGACGCTGAAGCCGGACGGCACCTGGATGATCGTGGAGCCGTTCGCGCACAATCATCTTGCAGCAAACCTTAATCCCGTCGGACGGATGGATTGCGCAGCCTCCACCATGATCTGCACGCCCGCGTCGCAAACAGAACGTCAGCGAACAAATGTCTGAAATATACCAATCCATCCGCGATGGAGGCGTCACTGACGAAGACCGTAAGAGATTAAAAACTCGCCGCGAGCAATACATCGCGCTAAGCAAAGAAGTTGAAGATATGATGGGGAGGCTGTTGATCGGAAAGCACCTGCATCATTCGTAATTGGTCTGATGCTGTACCGCGATTAGCTTGAACGGCGAGAGTGCTGTTTGCAGTTATCGGAGGGGAAGAACTGGGGTCGAACCTTTCTCCAGGCATTGTTACTTTAGGTTATGAAACTTCTTCTGTTTAATCATCGCCTGGATGATCGGCCCATCGCGTCGCGGAGGTCTCAATGCTTACTCAATTCTGCACGTTTACGCTCGATAGTGACGAGGAAGTTCGCGTCAATGCAAGCCAAGTTCGATGTATAAAGGCTTTGGCACACGCCGGGACCCCAGCGGAAATCTGGTCACGCGTCGAATTTGATCAGGATCATTACGTCATCGTGAAGGCCACGCCTTCCGACGTGGAGCGTGGCTTAACCACAGAGGATGAATAGCTCCCAACGATCCCAAGTCAGAAGCTATTTTTTTAAATGTTCTTCTCTCCCTTTGGCAATCGCACGGTGCACGCATGGACAAATCTGTCCTCGTACCGACGCTTCGCAAATCGACGGTTAGGCCTAGATTCGCTTACCGCCGGCCTGCGTACTCCAAATAGATGCCCATTTGGCATGGACTTTTTGATCCACGCATTTCGGTACGTCCAAAGCCCAGTGAGAGCCTAAGTCCGTGAACAAGCATCGGATTCCGGAGCGGCCCGGAAGTGGTACGCGATTTGCGAATGCCTTCCCTGAAGCCCGGCCGTTAATGCGGCCGGTGCGCGATCATCACGGGGGGCACGAGTGCCAGGTTCGGATGTCATTGCGTCGGTGTCGGAAACGCTGCAAGGCGTACTGAACAATGCCGTCGGCACGCTAGACAATCCGCCGCCGACCGCGGAGCTTTCGAACCTTCAGGGCAATATCTCCACGAATCCAGCGCGGCTCACGATCTTTCTGTTTGAGGTGGCGGAGGACTCCAGCGCGCGCAACAAGCCCCGTATCCGCACCGCCGCCGCGCCC
>WNGI01008540.1_pt1 | contig 15362 bp, 10 predicted proteins | sample 5400621 | NCBI WGS metagenome assembly WNGI01 (sample SAMN13153374, study PRJNA577476) | soil metagenome | isolation source: 20 cm soil or saprolite under Garry oak tree replicate 1 | place: USA:California | collected 2016-06-15 | reverse complement strand
CCGCTTCGTCTGCTCGTTCGGCATGCAGTTCAACTGAGTCATGGCGATCTCCAGCAGCGCACCGAAGGCGAAATGCCTGGTGAGTTCCGCACTCTTGCCGATGCGATGAATCACGCCACCATTGCGTTGTCGCGAATTGCATCTGGCGCGGCAAAGACCGCCGACGAAGTCGCCCAGTCCGCCAGCGACCTGGCATCGGCGTCAAAACAGATTTCAGCTTCGGCAGGCGAAGTCGCCGATGCAGTCGAAGAAGTCTCGCACGGCGCCGAATCACAAGTGGCGCAGCTGCGCCAGGTTAATGAAGCGCTCGACGGGATTCGCACCCGTGGTGACAACCTCGTCGGCGGGGCGCAAGAGGTGCACGGACTGGCCAGCGCCATCGAAGCCGAGGCGGAGGCCAAGCGTATCGAGATCGATCGCGCGCTCAAGATTTTGTTCGATGTCCGCACGATTGTAGAGCAGGCGGCGGCTCAGGTTCGGGAGCTGAACACCAGTACCAGCGAGATCAACAAGTTCGTAGTCTCGGTCAGCCGCATCGCCGAGCAGACAAACCTTCTCTCGCTCAACGCCGCGATCGAAGCTGCTCGCGCCGGCGAAGCGGGACGTGGTTTCGCGGTCGTCGCCGGCGAAGTCAGAAAGCTGGCTGATCAGACACAGGCCGCGGCCGACGATGTAGTGAAGATGACCGACGGCGTCACTGCGCGTGTGCTGGCGACTTCGAAGGCGATGGAGCAGGGCGTGACTCAGGTAGGTGAGATCGAGCGCGTGAGTCGCGAGCTGGACAGCGCGTTGTCGACGATCCTCGCCGCGGCCGAGAGAACTCGAGCTGCCGCCGCGACGGTGACGACAGCTGCGACCGAGAATGCGCGCGCGGTTGATTCTGCCGCCAGCAATCTTGGCCTGGTCGCCCGCACTGCGGAAAGTCACGCGACGGCGGCGATGCAAGTGAGCGCGTCGACGGAGGAGCAAAGTGCGGCGTGCGAGCAAATGAGCATGGCGTCGACGCAGTTGTTCCACGGCAGCCACGCGTTGAAGGATCTCGTCGGCGAGCTCAAGACCGAAGTTTCGTTGGCGCAGGTGGCAGCTGAAAAGCCCGCCGAGCATCTGCCGCATCCCCGCCTGACCCCGCCGCAGCCACAGCCTCCGCTAGCCAAAAAGGTCGCGTAAGCGACCTTTTCTTTAGCCATCAGCGTGGTGTGGCTAAGGTCCATCGCGCGGTCGGTCGGCGCGGGGATCCTCTCCGGCGCTACGCTCGCTTGGTCGAAGCCCCTAACTACGCTCCTTCGCTCTGCTCAGTCGCGGGTCTTCTCCTCGCGCTCGCTTTGCAAAGCGCCTACGAGGACCCCCGCGCCTCCCTCCCAGGCGAGACCTTCTTAAGAGCGGCCGTGCTGCCGTCGAGAAGAGGCACTCGATCGCAGCAACGGTGCATACCGGGCTCCGCTCCGTGCGACGCCGTTGCTTAACTTTCAGGGGTGAGGCAGATCTCGTGATTACAGAGTCCCGAAACGTCGAATCTCCGGCCCAACCGACGGCCGTCGCACTACTAAGCGGCGGACTCGATTCGACTACTGTGCTCGCTATTGCCCAAAGCGAGGGCTTTGCCGTGCACGCGCTCACTTTCCGATACGGCCAGCGCCATTCTCTCGAGATAGAGGCCGCGAAACGCATCGCACGCCAGGCCGGTGTACGCCAGCACCATCTGATCGATATCGATCTCACTCAATTCGGTGGGTCGGCATTGACCGCAGATATTCCGGTTCCAAAGGATCGAGATCTCGCTCCAACGTCGGCCGCGGCCAGGGAGATTCCCGTCACCTACGTGCCGGCTCGGAATACGATCTTCCTTTCTTACGCTGTCGCGCTCGCGGAGGTCACCAACTCCTCCAGTATCTTCATCGGCGTGAATGCGCTCGACTATAGTGGTTATCCCGATTGCCGGTCGGAGTACATCAAGGCCTTCGAGGACATGGCGAATCTCGCGACACGCGCCGGCGTCGAAGGAAAGACACGACTGACCATCCGTACGCCGCTCATCGCTCTTTCCAAAGCCGCCATCATTAGGCTCGGCAGCTCGCTTGGCGTCGATTACTCCCAAACCACCAGCTGCTACGATCCGCGCTCCAACGGCGAAGCGTGCGGACGATGCGATGCGTGTCAGCTTCGCCTCAAAGGATTCAGCGAAGCCGGACTCGACGATCCAATTGGCTATGCGAACGCGCCAGCGCGCGCGCTTGCCGGCAGAGAAGGCCGATGACGTACACGGTCAAGGAAATCTTCTACACGCTGCAAGGCGAAGGCGCGCAAACCGGACGCGCGGCGGTGTTCTGCCGCTTTTCGGGCTGTAACCTCTGGTCCGGCCGCGAGGAGGATCGCTCACGCGCAGTCTGTCAGTTCTGCGACACCGATTTCGTCGGAACAGGTCCCGATGGCGGCAGGTTCACAGGCGCGAAAGAGCTTGTGGAAATGATTAACGGATGCTGGATGGGCGGTGTCGCCCGCATAAACTCTGAGGAGCGGCCCGGGACTCTCGTCGATTCTGCACTGCGGCACGAAACGGTGGCCGACTCTGCGCCACCGGCCGGTCGCAAATACGTCGTGTGTACCGGAGGAGAACCCCTGCTTCAGGTAGACGAGAATCTCATTTCCGAGCTGCACCGCCGCGGGTTCGAAGTCGCAGTCGAAACCAACGGTACGCGTCCCGCGCACCGCTCACTTGATTGGATTTGCGTCAGTCCCAAGGCTGGCGCTCCGCTGGTGCAAACCAGCGGCAACGAGCTGAAGCTGGTATTCCCGCAGGAAAACGCGCCGCCGGAGAAATTTGAGCACCTGAACTTCCGACACTTTTTTCTGCAGCCGATGGACGGCCCCGACACCGCTCGAAACACCGAGCTGGCGATCGACTATTGTCTACAGCATCCACGCTGGCGCCTCAGCATTCAGACGCACAAGCTGGTTGGACTGAGATAACAAACGTCATCGCGAGAATTCGCACAGCCAACTGCCTGCGGCCTAACCCACTTGCGACGTTCTGCCGCGTTGCCGGCGCGAGAGCTACTGGTTTTACGTCCGTAACGCCGGCCCCAGGGCGCTTTTGCGCTGGCTCCGTGGCGTCCGCTCCTTGAGCTCGCTGTCGAACAAGTCGAGATACTTGATACCGGAGCCGGTGTTGAATAGCACGACTCGTTCGCCCGGCTTCACCTTGCCGCGCTCTATGAGCTTTCGCAGAGCCGGCACGCAGGCACCCCCCTCCGGCGCTGCGAAAATACCTTCCTTTCGCGCCAGCTCTCGTGCGCCGGCGATGAGCTCCTCGTCGGTGACGGCCACCGCGGTTCCCTCCGACTCGCGAATAGCATCGAGAATGAGAAAGTCTCCGATCGCCTTCGGTACGCGCAGTCCCGAAGCCACCGTCGCTGCATTGGGGAATTCTTCAGCGGTTCGTTCACCCTTCTCGAACGCGCGAACGATCGGAGCGCATCCCGCGGCCTGCACCGAGATCATCCGGGGGCGCTTCTCGCTGATCCAACCCAGCTCCTGCATCTCGTCGAACGCCTTCCACATTCCGACGAGTCCCGTTCCTCCGCCCGTCGGATACACGATCACGTCCGGCAGCGTCCACGCCGACTGCTCAGCGAGCTCATAGCCAAGAGTCTTCTTCCCTTCGACGCGGTAAGGTTCTTTGAGCGTCGAGACGTCAAACCAGCCTTCGGCCTCCTTGCGTTTGGCGACCTCGGCGCCACAGTCGGTGATGAGGCCGTCTACGAGCGTCACGTGTGCACCGGCAACCTCACACTCGATGACGTTCGCGCGCGGCGTATCGCGCGGCATGAACAGAAAGGCCTCGAGCCCAGCGTGCGCGCAGTATGCGGCGAGAGCGGCTGCTGCGTTTCCGGCCGAAGGCGCCGCCAGTTTCTTGACGCCCAGTTCCTTCGCCATCGATACGGCGACCGACATGCCGCGCGCCTTGAAGCTTTGGGTTGGATTGAGCGATTCGTCCTTCACATACAACTCGCTAATGCCAAGCGCTGCGCCGAGGTGTTTGGCGTGGTGCAGCGGAGTCCAGCCCTCGCCCAGCGAGATAATGTTGTCCTCGCGCCGTACTGGCAGCATCTCGCGGTAGCGCCAGAGGTCAGCGCGTCGGGCGTAAAGCGCTTGCCGCGTCAGGAACTTGGCGATGCGCTTCAGGTCGTAGCGAACGAAGAGCGGCTTCCCGCACTCCGTGCAGACGCCATGGAGACGTCGCGCCTCGTATTCGCGATGGCAGAACGAGCATTGCAGCTTCGTGACGTGCATTTGGTTCTCTTCGCGGACCGGCAGAAGGATCGAATCGACGGGCAAGCGGACGAAGGGCGCCTTAACTTTATGAAACTAAATCATTCAAACGGCCCGCCGTGAGCCCACGAATCCTCTATGCGTTGCGCCTCATCGCAGCACTCGTCATCGCGACAGTGCTGCCAATTCTCATTGACAGGCGTGCCCGGCGGTAGGTGAGAATCGCGCACGCTGCCTCGGACAGCGAAATTGGCTGATGCTGGTCAGGCACTAGGTGTATATAGGCCACGTTGGCGCCGCGCTCGCGGCGAAGCGAGCGCGGACAGGCATCGGTCTTCTGGTTCTTCTCCTCGCCACGTATGCGCCGGACTGGGTCGATACTGGTCTCTGTCTGGCGGGTGGGTACGATCCGCAGGAGATGTTATCCCACTCGATCCCGGCGGTAATACTCTTCGCGCTGGTGGGATTCGGTTGCTACGCGCTGGTGACCCGCGACTGGACCAGTGCGTTGGTCATTGCTGCGCTGGTCCTTTCGCACATGCTGCTCGATTGGATCACCGGTTACAAACCGACCTGGCCCGGGGGTCCGATGATCGGCCTTCAGCTCTATGATCGGCCGATTGCGGATTTCATCGCCGAGGGAATCGTGATTTTCGTCGGGGCGCTGCTCTACGGACGCACTCTTCCACCCCGGCGGCGGCCGTGGGTCGATGTCTCGATCATGCTTGGCGCCCTGCTGGCGCTGCAGCTGACCATCGACGTCGCGCACATGTTGATGAAATCGCTCCCGAAGTGCTGACGCAATAGATTTTCGGAGACTGCAGATACACCGGCAGCGAATTCTACGGGGCACAGATGCATGACACGTCGGCGCGATACGCTCTCTGATTCTGCTCGGCCGAGCCAATGAGTAACGATTCGTCATTGCCGTCGCGAGCGGACACGCTCGCGCTCATGCATGAGTACACTGCGAGCGAATCCTTGCGCAAGCACATGCTCGCGGTCGAAGGTGCAATGCGGGCGTACGCGCGGAAGTTCGGCGAGGATGAGGAACGCTGGGGAATCGCGGGGCTGATTCACGACTTCGATTACGAGCGGTTTCCCAATGAGGCGCACTCCCCGACAGAGGAGCATCCTTCCGAAGGCGTGCGAGTGCTTCGCTCGCGGGGTTATCCCGACGACATCCTGCAGGCGATACTCGGACACGCGCAATACACCAACACTCCGCGCGAGTCGAAGATGGCCAAGACGCTCTTCGCGGTCGACGAGCTAACGGGGCTCATCACGGCGACAGCGCTGGTGCGGCCGAACAAGAGCGTGCACGAAGTGGACGCGCGGTCGGTGCGCAAGAAAATGAAGGACAAGGCCTTTGCGCGCGGCGTCAACCGAGAGGACGTGGTCAATGGCGCGAACGAGCTCGGTGTCGATCTCGACGAGCACATCACCTTCGTCATCGCGGCCATGCAGGCGCGCTCGGCCGACCTCGGCCTCTCTGGTTCCTAGCGTTTCCTGGCGGCGCGGGTAGGCATCTTCGCACCGGTCGGTGTACGCTTTGATTGGCATCTCTGTATGGGGTCGGCGAGGGTGTCCTCTTCAGCCGCACACTCGCTCTGGCGGAGCCCCTAACCACGCTCCCTCGCTCTGCTCGGTCGCGGGTCTCCTTGGTCGCTCGCTTTGATGCGTTTGGTGGCGCAGTTCGGCGCTTTGTACCAGGCGACCGTCTCGAATCTCACCGCGCCGGCTAAGGGCGCAATGTCGTTTGCTCGTGGGAGAGCACTTCGCTCGACGTGATCGTCACTCGGGTTGTGCCGATCGAGTGAATCCACGCATCACGTGAAGCTTGTGGAGGGAGGGCTGAGGGGTCCTCGGAGGGGCACCCGCAGCCAGCGCCGCTACAGTTTTTCGCGGCGCGGTTCTGAGCAGCGCCAGCTGCGAAGAAGGCGAGGACACTGCCCCGAAGAGGACCCCTCAGCCCGACCGACCCGCGAGATCTCAAAGCAACGATGCGCCGAGGCTTACTCCATTGCGAAGACGCGATTGAAGATCACGTCGAACGCGAAGGTCTTGGGCTTGGTCTTTTGCTCCATGACGTCGGCGATGCGCTCGAGACGGGCCGGGATCCCCATGATCTTTTCCTGCGCCTTCCGCCCCAGATCATTGAGCCCGTCGAGAGATTCGATCGACCAGTACTTGATCAGCTCCTCGACGATCTTGAGATAATCGCGCGGACCATAGATGCCCGCGCGTCGCACGACATCGGCGAGCTCACGGAAATGCGGCATGTTCACACCGGGCATGTCGATCGCAGGCATGATCTTCGCCGCCGCGATCAGCGCCTGGCTCGGATCGCGGTCGATCACCGCCTTGAATACCGAACGATAGAACGTGTAGTGCCGCGCTTCCTCCTTCGCGACGTTCTGCAGCACCGTTCCGATCGTCGGCTCGTACTGGGATGCGAACTTGCCGGTGTTGGCATGTGACACCTGCGTCGCTCTCTCCTGCAGCGAAGTGTAGACGAAGACGCGATACGGATCCTTGTCCCACTCCGGCTCGAAGCCGGCCTTGATGTAATCGAACTGCATCTTCTCGATCACGACCGGATCGAATACGCCCGCGTCCCTCGTATAGTCGTGTAGAATCGCGCCGTGCCGATCCTCCTCCGCAGTCCAGAGATTGTTCCACTTGGCCCAGATGCTGTCGGTGCCGAGGTAGACGGCAAGGAGCCGATGGAAGTGCGGCAGTCCTTCCTCAGTGAGCAGGTTCAGCGCGAGCGCGACGCGCGCAGGATCACTTATTCCTCTGGCGCGCTCTCGCAGCTCTTTTAGATGGCGATCCGGATCCTCTCCTGGTGGCGGCTCCAGCAGCTCCGCTGGAAACCACAGCACGCGCTTGGCTTCGTGCGCCGCCATCAACTCGGCAACAACGGGCTCGAGATCAGCCAGCACCTCGATCTTCGACAGCGTCTCTTCCTCTACTGGATTCACTCGCGACCTCGGAGAGGACTAATTACGCGGCGACAGATATCTGACAAGACAGGACGAAGAAGTTATGCAAACGCGGGGCTGGACGCACTGTAATCCGGTCGGTAGCCGCCCGCCCTATAACATAAAACGCCAGGGGACCGAGAGAGAAGATGGCGACGGGCCTCACACAATTGAACGAATGAGAGAAATCCACATTAGTGAGATGGGCTACCGGTCGCTCGTCCTCGCCCGGAAATTGCGGCCTGACGCTTGCGCACAGAATCCTCACTCAGACGCGGCTCACACCCGGCCGATCCACCACTCACACGATGGATGTCGAGCAGCCGCGACGCCTACAAACTGAATATCGCGGCAGGAGATCGATAATGGCAGACCAAGCCAAAAACCCAGGGGACAGAATGGACGAGCGGAGCGGACGAAGCGGTGGGGCAGGAAGCTCCAGCAACAGCGGGATAAACGAAGGCAATGGAACTGGCAGCAGCCGAATGAGCGGAAGCGCAACTTTGAGTGGCAGCAGAAGCGACGGCGGAGTGGAGACGCGCAGCACGGGCACTGCAACTCGCAAGACCCCACGTGGATTCGCGGCGATGGATCCCCAGGCGCAGCGCGCAATTGCAGCGAAAGGAGGTCGCGCCGCGCACCAGAAAGGCACCGCACACGAGTTTACGAGTGAAGAGGCGAGGATCGCGGGCAGAAAAGGCGGTGAAGCATCTCGCGGTGGTCGCCGCTCCAGCGCGTCGAGCGAAAGCGGTAGCTAACCATCAGAGCCGGGATGGAAGCGAACGAGGCACGGAGCGATCCGTGCCTCGTCGTTTTTATGCCATCTCATTGACGCGGCTCGTCGCTCCGCCGACATCAATCTGACCGCGGGCCTGCAGCCCGCTCGCTGCGACTTCGCGAGCTGGTCGGCCCTGTAGTTGCATGTCACGCGTTTCGAAGCGTTCGATACCTCATCGTTGCGCAATGGTGGACCCCCCGCAGCAGCATCCAGCGACCGCTGACTCAAGCGACTTCCCGCGGAAAGTAAGCGATGCGAGCGGCCGCTTCGAGAAGCGCACGGCAACGCGCGGCAACCCAACCGCCACCACAGAGAAAGAAGTCGCGCCGAACGTTCGCGCGGACCAGAAATACTACGAGCTCTTCGAGCTTGCCCCTGACGCATACTTCGTCACCGACACGCGAGGCGTCATTCGCGAAGCGAACGCGGCGGCGAGCCACCTGCTCGGAGTGGCCGCGCAGTTTTTGGTCGGCAAGCCGTTACTCATGTTCTTCGACGACGGCGCGCGCAAAAACTATCCCCATCAGCTCGATCGTCTCTGTGGGACAGATCGGGTTGATGATTGGGAAATCGAGCTCACCCCGCGCAGCGGAAGTCCTTTGGCTGTTTCCGTCTCAATCGGGCAGATTCTCGACGGAGACAGGAAACTATCCGGCTACCGTTGGATCGTGCGCGACATCACCAGACGCAAGGCGGCCGAGTTAGCGGTGCGCAAGCTCAATCGCGAGCTTGAGCTTCGCGTCGCGTCCCGCACCAGCCAGCTCGCGGTGGCGAATCGCGTGAAAGACGAGCTTCTGCTGAGCGAAAGAACGGCCCGCGAGGAAGCAGAAGTGGCGAACCGATTGAAATCAGAATTTCTGGCCCTACTGAGCCACGAGTTCCGAACGCCACTGCAGGCGGTATTCGGCTACACCGAGCTTCTCGATCGGGGGATTCACGGGAGCTTGAACGAGACGCAGCGCCGCTACGTTCAGCGAATCCAGCAGAGTCAGCAGCATCTACTGGGATTGATCAACACGATACTCGAGTTCGAAAAACTGGAGAGCGGTCAGCCAATCGATGTGTTGCTCGTTCCAACCCCAATGCACGAAGTTCTGAGCGTGATGGAATCCTTGATCGGGCCGCAGCTCGAGGCAAAGGAGATCGTCTACGAGTATGAGTGCAGAGACGAGCCGATCGTCGCATACGCTGACTCCACCAAGGTGCAGCAGATCTTGCTGAACCTTCTCTCCAACGCGATCAAGTTCACCGGTCGCGGGGGTCGCGTTAAGCTCGATTGCCTGGCGGAGAGCAACGGTATTGCCGTACACGTCCGCGATACCGGCTGCGGCATTCCCGCCGACCAGCTCGAGACAATCTTCCAACCATTCGTGCAGATCAAGGCCAAGGGAACGATCGCCAACGGCACCGGCCTCGGGCTCTCGATCAGTCGCCGACTCGCCGAAGCAATGGGCGGCTCACTCACCGCGTCCAGCGAGCTCGGTCGAGGCTCGACCTTCACTCTCCTCCTCAAGCGCGCTCAACCATAGCCGCGGACTCTCTCAGCGCGCTTCGTCTGGCATCTCTGTTTATGGTCGGTGAGGACCCCTCGGCCTGACCGACTCCGACAATCTCGAAGTTTACAAGCGCAGAGCGATCATGAGGCAGCGCTGGATGCAGCCGGCGCGGTGATCGGACCGCGGACGCAGCACTCCTCGAGCATGTCCACGATCTCGCCCATAGTCGTTAGGCCATGATCACGCGCGTAGAACGTGCGAACCTCCTTGTACCGCTCGGCCTTGGGCAGCTTCATCCCCTCTTCCACGACCCATTTCTGCAGCTCCCGCGGGCGCGGCCCCCACCAACCGCATTCCTGAAATTTCGGGTTCAATAGAATCACGATCGGGATCGATCGCGATTTCCCCGTCAAATGCGTATCCATGATGTCCAGGTTCTCGTCGCGCGCCAGGATGCGCATGTCCATGTTGCTCACCGACTCCGCGAGCTTGGCGATGATCGGGACGATGTTCACGGAATCTCCGCACCAGTCTTCGCTCAACACCAGCAGATGCCAATGCCCACCCAGTGCTTCAACTCGCGCGGAGAATTCGACCGGAATAACGACGCGGCGCGAGAGGGCGACCCAGAGGTCGTGGTTGGGGACCGGGCGAGCCATGAAGTCGGCGAAGGTCTCGCCCTCGTAGTAGCGCGTCTTGGTAATCACGGAATCTCGTTGCTAGCGGAGCATATCGACGTGAATGATCCCGTCTTCCTCGTATGGAGGCGAGATCGTCCGGAATCCGAAGCCCAGATAAAAATCCTCGAGTCGACGTTGCGCCGCGATCTTAATCGATTGTCCGGGCGCGAGCGACTCGATGCGTCGCAAGGCTTCAGCCATGAGCGCCTTCCCGATCCCCGTGCCGCGAACGGCACGAGCTGTGACGATGCGGCCGAGCGATCCCTCGGGATAGCGCACACCCGGCTCGAAGATGCGCGCGTAGGCGACGAGCGTGCGCTCGCTCGGCCCTTCGACCCAGCCGAGCAGGTGCCAGGCATTGGGGTCGCGCCCGTCGGCATCCAGGTACGGGCAGTTTTGCTCAACCACGAACACTGCTTCGCGTAATCGCACGACCGCGTACAGGTCGCGCGGGCTCAGCTCGCTGAAGGACGACCACTGCCAGCGAATGTGCTCGCTGTCTGGTGCCGCCGCGGTCATGCCGGATACGCCTGGTGCGCTTGTCTTACTCAAACGCGTTCCCTATTCTGACCCGTGAACCCGTCCACCTGGATAACATAACACGCCGAGGTCTGCTGCTGGATCAGATCGAAGATGGGTGGGCGGCGGTCCGTTCCGTCGGCGCCGACGGACATCGTTCGCTCGCGAGCGCCGTCCCTCCTCTCTGCCGGATCCTCACGACCCGGGCTGACTCGGTGCCGGCGGGAGATCTGATCAGGAACTGCATTCGAGCGCCGGGCGGTAAGGGAAGAAGCTCCCGGTGGTTTGACAGTTTCGTTACATAGAAATATGAGTGGCTCCCCCGGGCAGCGCGGTTACAAAAGGTTCGCGCCCGGGACACCCGTTCTCGGTACTCGCTCGCGCAAGCGTCACCATCTACATCGATTTTCTTTTTTGGAGGCATCATGCCATTGCGTCGCGTTTTGAGTCTTCTCGCATTCGCCTTGCTTGCGTCTCCCCAACTCGCGGTCGGACAGGGCGCGGGCATCATTCGCGGGCGCATCAACGATGCCGCAACTGGTGCGCCGCTGGCCGGCGTGCAGGTGCGCGTCGAGGGAACCACGGTCGGCGCGCAGACCGGGTCGGATGGCACTTACACGATTACCGGAGCGCCGGCGGGATCACGCGTCCTCAGCACGCGGCGTCTCGGCTACGCGCCGCGGCGTGCGGCAGTGACGGTACCGGAATCCGGAGACGCCACCCAGGATTTTGCGCTCGATAAGGTTGCCACGACTCTAAATGACGTGGTAGTCACGGCATTGGGACAGACCACGCAGCAAAGGTCTTTGGGCACTGCCCAGCAGACTGTCAAGGGCGCCGACATCGCTGAAGCGCAAAGAGAGAATTTCGTCAATGCGCTGCAGGGGCGTGTCGCTGGCGTCGACGTGACGAGCACGTCGGGCGTGCCGGGCGCTTCATCCTCCGTCACGATCAGAGGTGTCAGCTCAATCAGTAGCAGTAATCAGCCGTTGATGATCATCGATGGCTTGCCGATGGACAACAGGACCCTCAACACGGGAGTGCTTGCTTCTGATGCTCCCGGCTCAGCCACGGCGTTCAGCAACCGAGGAGTCGACTTCACGAACCGGGGTGCCGACCTCAATCCGGACGACATCGAAAGTCTTACTGTCTTGAAGGGGCCTGAGGCAGCCGCGCTGTATGGAATCGATGCGGCCAACGGTGCCATCGTCATCACCACCAAGCGTGGGAGAGCCGGCGGCGGCTGGCAGTACAGCAACAGCTTCAGGTTGGAAAGCACCAGAGCCAAGCCGGATCTGCAGCGCGTCTATGGTGTGTCGAGCATAACAGGAGGTACACTCGGCTCCTTCCAGTACTTCGGTGCTCCCTACCCCGCTGGAACCGTGTTCTATGACAATGTCGGCAACTTTCTCAGGACGGGTAAGACACAGACGCACAACCTTTCCTTCAGCGGCGCGACGGGCGACGGGAGAATCAATTACCGCCTCGCAACTTCCTCGGACAGGCAGAACGGCATCGTCCGGAATTCAGATTACGGTCGAACCAATCTCACCGGAGCTTCGCAGGCACAAATCACTTCGTGGTTGAACACCGATCTGTCGATGGCCTACACCTATGCGAGCAACAATCAGGTCTACAAAGGCGACATCGGTCCGCTCATCGGCGTAATGCTCTGGCCGCCATTCGACGACGCGCAGACCTACCTCAGCCCATCCGGTGTCAGACGCAGGTTGACCAGCCTGCTAGCGCAGAACGAAGTCGATAACCCGTTCTTCAACGTCACCCATAACAAGGTCAATTCGAAGAACAACCGCCTGCTCGCCAACGTCGGTATCACTCTTACGCCGATTTCGTGGGGTAATCTCAAGACCAACATCGGTACCGACAACTACACGAACCAGAACCTGGTCGTGCGGAATCCTGAAAGCGCTGCCGGGTTCTCGAATAACGGAATCCTCGACCTGGCGGATCTCATTACACGAAACATCAATGTGCAGACGCTGCTCAACTTCAACAGCCACGCACTCACCAATAGCCTGTCGATCAGTGGACTGCTGGGCAACGCAATATCTGACTCCAGGTCGACCACGGATGCGGCGCTGGGCAGGGATTTCCTGGATCCGAATTTCGTCTCCATCAACAACACGAATCTGAGAAGCAGCCGGACCACGCTCGAGCAGCGTCGCCTGGTCGGCGCGTTCGGACAGGCGGTGATCGATTTCAGGAAATATCTGTACATCACCGTGACGGGCAGGAATGACTGGACCTCGACGATTCCGAAAGGTCGGAACTCTTTCTTCTATCCCGGCGTATCGTCCAGCTTCGTGTTCTCTGACGCGTTTCCCGGCATCGGTCGCGTCATGACCGGCAAGCTGAGAGCTGCTTACGCCGCAGTCGGGAAAGATGCGAGGCCATATGCCTATCGGCCCTCGCTCGAATACAAGTCGACTTCATATGGTGGATACGGCTACGGCTTCACCGGCCCGAATCTCAACTTGAAGCCGGAGTTTGCCAAATCGTACGAATTCGGCACCGAGCTGAGCTTCCTCAACGACCGGCTTGGTATCGATGCGACGGTGTACCGCAAGCAGACCAAGGACCAGATCGTCAACGACATTAGAGGCAGCTACGGCACGGGCTTCATTCTGTTCAATCTGAACGGAGCCGAAACGAGAAACACGGGCCTGGAGCTGACCCTTCGGGGCACACCGATCCTGAAGAACGCCTTCTCGTGGGATTTTCAGGCGAATCTGACCAAGGCAAGAGGAAAGGTCCTCGCCCTGCCAAATGCATTGCCTGAGTCCTATGTCTCGGACACCTGGTTATACGGGAACGTGCGGAATGGTACCTCGCCAGGCTTATCCACCATGTCGCTGACCGGTCTGTTCTATCTCAGGAACAAGAACGGCGAGCTGTTGATAGATCCGGCGTCAGGCCTTCCGCTGCGATCGCCCTCGTTGTTCATCGACGCGGGTTACGATCGCCAGCCGAAGTATACGGTCGGTCTCACCAACACCTTCAGATTCAATCGACTCTCCCTGGATTTCCTGCTCGATTTCCGCAGAGGGGGAGACGTGTTCAATGCGACCGAGCATTATCTCACGACGAGAGGTCTCGCCGCGTCGACGCTGGACAGAAACACGCCGCGGGTGATCAAGGGCGTCCTGAGAGACGGTAAGGAGGATTCGGCGAATCCGACGATCAACAACATCGTCGTCGTCCCGGCTAATCAGATCGGCTATTACATCAACATGAGCGAGGAGCTGTTCATCGAGAAGAACATCAACTGGGTGCGACTCAGAGACATCCAGCTGACTTTCGCTCTTCCCGAGGGATTCATCGGCACTCGTAACGCCAGCTTGTTCGTTAAAGGCACCGACCTGTTCCTGATCACCAACTACACGGGTCTGGATCCGATCGTGAACGGCAACAGCGCGGCGGTCGGAGGATCGTCGGCGGTGGGTATCGACTTCGGCAATTTCCCGATACCTCGCGGAGTCAATTTCGGAATGAGGCTGGGATTCTAACAATGAAGAAACCACTTGCGGCAATACTCGTGGGCCTCGTGGCCCTGTCTACGAACGGTTGCAACAACTTTCTCGATGTAAACACAAACCCGAACGCCCCCGAGCAGGCGTCGGCGAATCTGTATCTGCCGCCGATGCTGCATTGGCTGGCGACATCACCACAGTTCGACGGCCGGTTTGTCGGCCATTATACGCAGGAGTGGTTCTCGACATCCACCAACTTCAGTCCGGCGTCGACGTGGGGTCGGATGGGATATGATCCGGCGAGCGACAACGGCGCACAACAATGGCGAGATGTCTACTGGTCATTAGGACAGAACCTGGTCGACATGACCACCAAAGCCGAGGCCGAACAGCGTTGGGATCTCCTTGGTGTGGCGCTCATACTGAAAGCCTGGGGCTGGCAGGTGCTGACCGATCTCCATGGCGAGATCATCATCAAGGAAGCCATTGACCCATCGAGAACCGCCTTCGATTACGACACCCAGGATTTTGCCTACCAGGAGATAAAGCGCCTCCTGGACAGCGCGGTCGTATTGCTGCAGAGAGGTGACGGCGCTGTCGACGCAGCCTACCTCGCCAAGGGCGACAAGATCTACAATGGGGATCGCACGAAGTGGTTGAAGTTCGCGCATGGTATGCTCGCCATGAGCCTCAATCACTATTCAAACAAATCGACGTACGCGCCGGCCCAGGTCATCGCCGAGGTAGACTTGTCGTTTGCCAGCAACGCCGACGACGCGCTGATGCCTTATCCCGGCACCAGTCCCGATAACGCCGACCGCAATTTCTGGGGACCGACCAGAGACAACATTACGCTGTACAGGCAGACGCAGTTCGTGCTCAATCTGATGAATGGCACCCAGTTCGGCGGTGTCGACGACCCACGAAGGACCCGAATGTTGTCCCCGTCACCTGACGGCAATTACCGTGGACTGGATCCGAACGTCCTCGGCTTTGGCGCGCTTACCGCCACGCAGCAGCCCAACAATTTCTACGGCTACCCTGGTAGCACGCGCGCGGGCTTACCCAGCCGGTATCTCTTCTCGGACAAGTCGAAGATCCCGGTGATTACGTATGCACAGCTCCAGTTCGTCAAGGCAGAAGCC
>WNGI01008001.1_pt1 | contig 15365 bp, 13 predicted proteins | sample 5400621 | NCBI WGS metagenome assembly WNGI01 (sample SAMN13153374, study PRJNA577476) | soil metagenome | isolation source: 20 cm soil or saprolite under Garry oak tree replicate 1 | place: USA:California | collected 2016-06-15 | reverse complement strand
CAAATCGTCGGTGATCGTCGGACCCGGCGTATTCGTGGGCAACGGCAAAGGCGGCATGGTGCCGATGGAAAATCCGAGCGCACCCAACAAGGCGCGATGCGCCGTTCTCGATGGCGTATCGTATTGCTACTAGATCGCGCCTTAGTGGTACCGCGCGCCGGTGTTGATCGAGTGAATCTTCCACATGGCCGGCGGCTCGGCCGTCAGCGGCTCCGTCGTCCCGGCCGCGTCGATCTGGGTCTCCCGCAACGCTTCGACGAAATCGGCAAACCATTGCTGAATCGTGCCGGCGCGAAGTTTTACGATCATGGCTTCCCAACGCAAGCGCCGCTCGGTTAACGGCATCGAAAGCGCGATCGCGATCGTCCGCGCCATGCCGTCGATATCGTGAGGATTGACCTGTAGCGCGGTGTCGAGTTCGTTCGCAGCGCCTGCGAATTTCGACAGCACGAGCACACCGGGATCGGCCGGATTTTGTGCCGCGACGTATTCCTTGGCGACAAGGTTCATCCCGTCATGCAGCGGCGTCACCACACCAACCTGGGCGGTGCGATAGAGGCCAGCCAGCACGGTCTGATTATAGCCCTTGTTGAGATAGCGGATCGGGGTCCAGTCCACTTCGCCGTGGCGGCCGTTGACATCGCTGACCAGCTTCGCAAGCTCGTTCTGCAGATTGCCATAGGCTTCGATCGCGCCGCGCGACGGCGTCGCGATCTGCAGCAGGGACACCGTTCGCTGCAGCGCCGGCTGCGACGTCCACATGCGGTCGAAGGCTTCGATGCGGTTGATCAGCCCCTTGGAATAGTCCAGCCGATCGACCCCGATCGCCAGCTTCTCGCCGTTCAGGCTTCGCCGCAACCGCGACACGTCGGGATGGGAGACGGCCTTGGTGGCCTGCGATGCGAATTTTTCCGGGTCGATACCGATCGGGAATACCGCGACGCGCGACGTGCCATAGCGCGAGGTCACGACGCCGTTCTCAACCTCAAGACCGAGGTCCGCTGAAAGATAACCAACAAAACTTTCGCAATCGTCCTCGGTCTGAAATCCGATCAGATCATAGGCCAGCATCGCCTCGACCAATTCGCGATGGTGAGGCACTCCTTCGACGATGGCGCGCGCCGGCCACGGCGTATGCAGGAAGAAGCCGAGCGGCTGGGTGACACCAAGAGCGCGCAGTTCCGCTCCAAGCGCCAGGAAATGATAGTCCTGAATCCAGAACATTGTGTCGGGCTTTTTGAATCGCAGCAGCGCGCGCGCCATGAAGGCGTTCACTTCGCGATAGGACAGATAATCCTCCTGCGAGGCGCGGATCAGATCGGCCCGGGAATGAAGCGCAGGCCACAATGCCGAGTTCGCGAACCCTTCATAATATCCGCCATAATGTGCGGCGGGCAGATCAAGCATCGCCAGCGCACCTGCGCCCAGGGCCTCGATCTCCGCGAAAGGTTCTTTCTGGGCGCCGTCCCGGACGCGACCGCTGGAACCCACCCAAATCGCACCAGATTTTTCCACCACCGGCAGCAACGCAGCGGCCAGCCCCCCCGTCATGGGTTCATTGAGTTTTCCGCGCGCAACACGATTTGAAACAACAACGAGGTCCACAGGGGTCCCCTCCTGATGCTCGCAAGTTAACAACCATTCATCAATATGGTTCCCGGTCACCCTTTCAACGAAATCAAACCAAATTCGGGCGGCTCAGGGGCGGAACCTGTCGGCAGGAAATTTTTGCGGGAACACCTACCGTTCGCAAAATCGCCTCGATTTCATCAACGCAAAGGGAATTCAACACGGATCATGGTCGGACTGCGGCCTTTTCGTTGCGGAGCAGACGCGCCAGCCATTCCCGCACGTCGCGGGGTTCGTCGAAATGATCGGCCACCCCTGTCGCGCGCCTGCCTACCGAGAATGCGAGGCCGCCCAAATCGGGCAGGATCGCGAACACCGTTTCGTCGGTAACATCGTCGCCGATGAAAATTGGACAGCGGCCCCTGAAAGGCTCATGCGACATCAGTTCCAGCACGCCGGTCGCCTTGTTAAAGCCTGAATGCTTGATCTCGCAGACACATTTGCCGGGCAATACTTCGATCGGCGCGTTCGGCAGATCGGCCCTGATCAGTGATACCGCCGCGTAGATCGCCTTCTCCGCATGCGGGGCCAGCCGGTAGTGCAGCGCCAGCGAATAGCCCTTGTCCTCAAGCAGGATGCCGGGGCTGAGTTTGGCGATCGCTGCCAGCCGACGCTTCAATTCCTTATCCATCGGCGGTGCATGGGTAGCGACGGCCTCGCTGTCGGCCGCGACCCGCATTTCCGCGCCGTGGCCCCCGACCGCCGGATATTGTTCGGGCGCAAAGATCAGATCGATATCGTTCAGTGAACGTCCACTGACCAGCGCCAGCGCGCCAGCGGTCTTATCGAGCAGGCCGTTGAGTGTTTTTGCCAGGCCGGGCGGCACCCATACCTCGCGCGGTGTAGGCGCCAGATCGAGCAGCGTGCCGTCGATATCGAGCAGGATAGCACATTGATCCAGGCGCCGAGCAAGTTCGCTCGGCGCCGCGGCCGCCTTCGACAGCCCCTTTTCCGGTGATGGAACGTCTTCTTGCAATGGCACCTCGGCGATATCCAGATCGATCAGGTCCTGATTCATTCACTCTACTCCACAAAGGCTAGCGGCCGTGCGACCGATTCCAGCGGCCGACGCTCGGCTGCGATGCAATAACGCCACGCGATTGCGGCGGCGGCGATCATCAATCCTGCCCCCAGCAGGTAACCTGCGAAAACGCTGTTGCGCGATCCGGTATCGATTAGCGCCCCGAACAAAGCGGGACCGACGACGCCGCCAATTCCCGTGCCCACCGCATAGAACAGCGCGATCGCCAGCGCGCGGACCTCCAGCGGAAAGGTTTCGCTGACGGTAAGATACGCCGCACTTGCGGCAGGCGATGCAAAAAAGAAAATCACCATCCAGGCGATGGTTTGGGTCTGCGCGCTCAACGCGCCGATCGAGAACAGATAGCCGGAAAGTGCGAGCAGAACGCCTGAAACGCCGTAGGTGAACGCAATCATTGCACGGCGTCCCAGCGTGTCGAACAGCCGGCCTAGCAGCAACGGGCCGAGGAAATTGCCGGCCGCAAACGGCAGGATATACCATCCGACGTGGTTCGACGCGATGCCGAAGAAATCGGTCAGCACCAACGCAAAGGTAAAGAAGATCGCGTTATAAAAAAACGCCTGCGCGGTCATCAGCGCCAGTCCGACCAGTGAACGCCCGCGATAGAGCGAGAACAACGTGTGCGCCACCTCGCGCAGCGGAGTGTGATCGCGCATTCGCAGTTTGATCTTCGGCCAGGCATGCCGGTCCTGCGCGTTTCCGACAACTGACCGTTCGATATCGTCAACGATCGCATGCGCTTGATCGGGACGACCGTGAATCATCAGCCAGCGCGGGCTTTCCGGAATCCACATCCGCATCACAAACACCACGAGGCCGAGACCCGCACCGGTGAGGTACGCCAGCCGCCACCCGAGATCAGCGCCGATCACGGCGGGATCAAGCAAGACGATCGCGCTGACCGCACCCATCGCTGCCCCAATCCAGAAACTGCCGTTGATAAGAAGGTCGGTCCATCCGCGATAGCGCGCCGGCACCAATTCCTGAATCGTCGAATTGATCGCGGTATATTCGCCACCGATGCCGGCACCGGTCAGAAACCGAAACAGCGCGTAGCTGGCGACGTTCCAGGACAACGCGGTCGCCGCCGTGGCCGTGAGATAGAGCGCCAGCGTGATGAAGAACAGCTTCTTGCGCCCGATCCGATCGGTGAGCCAACCGAAGCCGAGCGCACCGAGCACGGCGCCGGCAAGATAAGCGCTGTTGGCAAACCCGATATCGAAATTGCTAAAACGCAACGTCGGACTTTCCTTCAGCGCCCCGGACAACGCGCCGGCCAGCGTGACCTCCAGCCCATCCAGAATCCAAGTGATGCCAAGTGCAAGCACGACGCGGGTATGAAAGCCGCTCCAACGCAGACTATCGAGACGTGGGGGAATACTGGTTTCGATGACGCGATCGTCGTCCGCTTGCTTCGGGAGTGTTTCTCCCGCCACGGAAGCGATCGTCGCGTTGCTCAGAACGGCCATGCCGCGTTGCTCCAGTGCTTGGCGCTTGGAAACTCCAGGGAAACAAGCGCGCCGCAATTCACGGCGGAATTGCGGTTCAGTCGCGACAAATCCATCGGATCTAAGCCAATGTGACTGTGTCCGGGAATGTGGGACTCCAGGACTCTCAAGCGCGACATGTTCAATTATGACAACTCAATCGTGAGAACAGCAACGCCGGTGCCAGCCACTTTCGACAACGCCCGGGCGCCGTCAAAGTTCCCGATTACGGCAAGGGAACCGATCAGGTGGATTGCCGTTTCCGCTGAAACAGCATGGAGTTGAGCATGGCGGAACGTCGGAGGGCAGCGCATTCGCGCAAAAGCGCGCCGCGCAAGAAGGCACGAGCAGCCACACCCCGGAAGGCGCACGGAGCGCCGGGAAAACCATCACCCCGGAAAGCGTCATCAAGACGCTGGTCGCAGCGCGTTACCAAGGAAAGCGACGCGCTGGACCTGAAACAAGGCGTCTTCAAACTTACCAGCGCAAAGAAGATCGCAGCATCGCTCAAGCGCTCGGCGGAACGCAGTTCGCGCCGTAAGACAGGCGCCTATCGTTCGGCGCTCTCGATGCTGACTTTCTATATCAACCGCGCCGGCAAGACGTTGCCGAAAACCCAGCGGGATCGGCTGCAACGGGCGAAGACGGAATTGAAGCGGCAGTTTCATCGCGAAGCGTAGGTCAAACAAACACGCCCGTCATACCCGCGAAAGCGGGCCAGTAATCTTCGACAGGCATCAGATCCGAAAATGTCTCGGAGTACTGGAGCATCCGCTTTCGCGGATGATGACACCACTAAAATCGCAACCCTTACGCTGCGCGGATGTTTGCCATGAAGCGATCGAGTTCCTCGCGCAGCCGGGTGCTTTCGACCGAAAGGGTTTTGGCCGAATTCAATACCGCCCCGGATGCTGATCCGGTTTCGGTGGCGCCGCGATTTACCTGCGTGATATTGGCCGCGACTTCGTGGCTGCCCTGGGCAACGTTCTGAACATTGCGCGCGATTTCCAGCGTCGCCGAACTTTGCTGTTCCACGGCGCTCGCAATGGTCGACGCGATGCTTGAAATCTGGCCGATGGTGTCGCCGATCTCCTTGATGGCCGCGACCGATTCCTGCGTCGCGCCCTGCATTCCCAGGATGTGCGTCGATATCTCATCGGTCGCTTTCGCGGTCTGGCTGGCCAGCGATTTGACCTCAGAGGCAACGACGGCGAAACCTCGCCCGGCGTCGCCGGCGCGGGCAGCCTCGATGGTGGCGTTCAGCGCCAGCAGGTTGGTCTGCTCGGCGATCGCCGTGATCAGCTTGACCACATCGCCGATCTCTTGCGCGGCGCGCGACAATTTGCCGATGCGTCCGTCGGTCTGCTGGGCCTGTAGCACCGCCGCTTCCGCGATCTGGCTGGATTCGCGGACGCGTTTTCCGATTTCATCGACCGAGGTCGTAAGCTCCTCCGTCGCGGACGCGACAGCCTGCATGTTGCTGGACGCCTCTTCAGAGGCGCCGGCGACCTGACTGGAAAGGCCCTGCGTGGTTTCCGCTGTCCGCGTCAACGTTCCGGCAGCCTGCTCAAGCTGAACAGCTGACGCCGAAACATTCGAGACGATGGCTCCGACGGCGGTCTCGAATTCATCGGCAAACCGAATGAGCTCGGCGCGGCGCGCCGCACCGCTGGCTTTGTTGTGGGCTTCCTGGGCGGCGGCGTCCCGTTCGGCTTTGGCAACGGCCTGCACCTTGAATTCCTCAACCGCGCCGGCCATCTCGCCGAGCTCATCCTTGCGGCCAAGGCCCGGCAGCACGACATCGAAATTGCCGCCGGCGAGTTCGCGCATCGCCTTGCACATCGCCGTCATCGGCCGGGAAATTCCCTTGCCCAGCAAGAAAGCCCATATTCCCCCCAGCACGAAGCCTCCGGCCGCCAGTATCGCGATCAGGCGCTCGGTCTCGACGATGGTCGCATCGGATTCCGATTCAAGTCTTTGTTGATCGGAAAGCAAGGCTGCCTTCATCGCGCTGGCGCCTTTGATGATGGCTGCCGCAGAATCCGCCATTTCAGTGGTCAGTTCATCGATCGATTTTGCGTTTTCGACCAGCTTGCTGAGCGCTTGCCGGTAGTCTCCGAGCAGAGCCGAAATCTCCTTAAGGCCCTGGGTGATCTTTTCATCCGCCGTCGATATCGCATGCAGCGAGTTTTCGACGAACTTGAGACGAGCCAGCGCGCTGGCGGCGACGGTCTGATCGGAGTTGATGACGAATGTGTTGGCGAGCGCGGTCGCCGCCTGATATTGCGCAGTGACTTGTTTCGCGCCGAGTTCAACCGCCGGAAGCTCCGCTTCGGCGGCATTGCTGGCGAGATCGTCGAGCTTGTAACGTAGTATGGTGCCGCCGCGCACCAGCTGATTTTGCGCCACCAGCGTGCTCTCGCTCTTGACCTTGAGAATTTCGGCGAAGATCTTCGTGAAAACGTGGAATTCCCTGGCCAGCCGCGTAACCTGATCGAGACCTGCCGGATTAGTCGTGCCCTTCATCGATTGCTCGATGGCATCCTTGAGGCTGGCTTCGGCTGCCAGCGCCGCCTTGCCATCGTCTTCTTTTCCGGTCGCTACATAATATTGCGCCAGCGCCCGGTACGAGATCAGTTCGCGATCGATATTGCGCGCTAAATCGGCCTCCGAGACGCTGTGGCGATAGGACGCCACGCCGGCCGAGACGCGGTCAAATCCAAGGTAAGCGAAGCCCATGCTGGCGGCCGAAACGGCCAACACGACGGCAAAACCAAGCATGATTTTTGAGCGAAATCGCAGGGTTGGAAGTTTAAGCGATCGCGGCCAAATACGCTTCGACATTGCCACCTTGAACCCCCGTCTTCTTTCGGAAAGCCAGTCGAACCGGGAATATGGCCTCCGCCATCTGGTGCCGAGAACTAGGGCAGAATGGATAAAGGGCCGTAAATATGCGCCCAATCCCCGGGCCGGCGCCTATGCGGCGCGAGCCTTTGGGGCCTCGGGCGGCGTCAATGGCTGCCAATTGGCGGTCAGCTGCAGCTTCGGCTCAGTCAGCGCCTGCAGCTTCTCCAGCGTCATGCCTGGAATCATCTCGATCACCACCAGTCCTTGTGGCGTCACGTCGATCACCGCGAGGTTGGTGTAGATGCGCTTGACGCAACCGGGCGCGGTCAGCGGATAGGTGCAAGTCGTGAGGATGCGCGCCTCACCCTTCTTGCTGGTGTGGTCCATGATGATGCGGATCTCCCTGGCGCCGACCGCCAGATCCATGGCGCCGCCGATGCCGGGCGGGAATGCCGGGTCTTCGGTGGTCCAGTTCGCAAGATCGCCCTTTTCCGAAACCTCGAAGGCGCCGAGCAGGCTGACATCGAGATGGCCGCCGCGGATCATCAGGAACGCGTCGGCGTGATGGACGAAGCAGCCGCCGGGGACAAGCGTGGTCAGGTTCTTGCCGGCGTCGACCATATAGCGGTCTTCCCGGCCGGGCTCCGGCTTCGGGCCCATGCCGAGAATGCCGTTCTCGCTGTGAAAGATCACTTCACGCCCGGGCGGCACGTAGCTGGCCGCCAAGGTCGGAATACCGACGCCGAGATTGACATAAGCGCCCTCCACCAAATCCTGCGCGGCGCGCCATGCCATTTGTTCACGGGTCAGTGGCTGATACGCGTTGGGGATCATGCCTGGGCTCCAACAACGACGACACGATCGACAAAGATGCTCGGGGTGATAACCGCTTCCGGATCCATTTCGCCAAGCTCGACCATCTGATCGACCTCGGCCACGGTCAAATCCGCAGCCATCGCCATCACAGGATTGAAATTCCGTCCGGACTTTATGTAAGTGAGGTTGCCCCAGCGGTCAGCTTTGTGGGCCTTGATCAGCGCGATATCGCCCTTCAGCGGCTTCTCGAACACGTGCAGCCGGCCGTCGATTTCGCGGGCCTCCTTGCCTTCGGCCAGCTTGGTGCCGGCCGAAACCGGCGAGAAAAATCCGCCAAGGCCGGCAGCATGACAGCGCATGCGCTCGCTGATGGTGCCTTGCGGGACCAATTCCAGCTCAAGGCTCTTGGCCCGGTACGCTTTGAGAAAGGCACTGTAGTCGCCGGAGCGTGGATAGGAGCAGATCACCTTGCGCACTCGGCCGGAATTGATCAGCCGGGCCAGACCGTAATCGCCATTGCCCGAATTGTTGGCGACGATGGTCAGCTCTCTGGCGCCCTGTTCGTGAAGCGCGTCGAGCAGATTGTCGGCGACGCCGACGGCGCCAAAGCCGGCCACCAGTACCGTCGATCCGTCGCAAACCCCCGCCACGGCGTCGGCCGTGGTCTTGACCTGCTTGTCGATCACGTCGGAAAACTCCCTCAAGCGGCATTGTTGTTTGGTCTCCGTGGCTTACGCCGGGACCGGGCTGGTCAGGAATAGACCATCAACGCCCGCGCCGAGAAAGCCACAAATTCGCAGCCGTGATACGCGCCTCATTACGAGGCATCCGGCGAGCGCCGGAGCGGCGGTTGAAACGCAGACGGCATCACGATGACCGTCGCGACGAAAATCCTAGTTGCAAAGTCCCTCCCCGGTGCTTCTAATTGGAATAATTAAAAAACATCGGGAGGTATTACGCGTGTCTACCATCAAATTGACGGTGAACGGCAAGGCGGTCTCGGCCGAGGTCGAGGACCGGACCCTCCTCGTCCATCTCCTGCGCGAGCATCTGAACCTGACCGGCACCCATGTCGGTTGCGATACCAGTCAGTGCGGCGCCTGCGTCGTCCATATCGACGGCCGGGCGGTCAAGTCGTGCACGGTGCTGGTGGGACAGGCTAACGGTGCCAACGTCACCACCATCGAAGGCATCTCGAAGGGCGACGAACTGCACCCGATGCAGGCGGCGTTTCGCGACAATCACGGGCTGCAGTGCGGGTATTGCACGCCGGGCATGATCATGTCGGCGATCGATATCGTGCATCGCCATAGCGGCAAGCTCGACGAGGAAACCGTCCGGCACGAGCTTGAGGGCAATATCTGCCGCTGCACCGGTTACCACAACATCGTTAAATCGGTGCTCGACGCTGCCGGCCGCATGAAGGTTGCGCAGGCGGCGGAATAGCCGCCGCAGACCACCGACGATCCAATTCAAGACCGCCGAATTTCGATGGGAATGGCGGAAAAACAAACTCCGGTTGGGAGATCAGGACATGGGCGTTGAAGGCATTGGCGCAAGCGTGGTGCGCAAGGAAGACCGGCGTTTCATCACCGGCAAGGGGCGCTACGTCGACGACATCAAGCTACAGGGCATGACCCACGCCCATTTCATCCGCAGCCCGCATGCACATGCCAAGTTGAAGAGCATCGACTCGTCGGCGGCGATGAAGATGCCGGGCGTGGTCGCCGTGCTGACCGGACAAGAGATCGTCGATGACAAGGTCGGCAATTTGATCTGCGGCTGGGCCATCCACTCCAAGGACGGCACGCCGATGAATGATCGCCGAGACCAAGAACCAGGCGCGCGATGCGGCAGAAGCCGTGGTCGTCAATTATGAAGAGCTCCCGGCGGCGGCAGATATTCGCGCCGCGATCAAGCCGGGCGCGCCGCAGCTTCATCCCGAGGCGCCGGGCAACGTCATTTACGACTGGACGATTGGCGACGAAGCGGCAACGGAGGCGGCTTTCAAATCGGCAGCCAACGTCGTCTCGCTCGACATCACCAACAACCGACTGGTGCCGAATGCGATGGAGCCACGCGCGGCGATCGGGGAATATAACGACGCCGAAGAGCATTTTACGCTTTATACGACCTCGCAGAATCCGCATGTCGCGCGTCTTGTGCTGTCGGCGTTTTACAACATCGCGCAGGAGCATAAGCTGCGGGTGGTGGCGCCCGATGTCGGCGGCGGTTTCGGCTCGAAGATCTTCATCTATCCGGAAGAGATGGTGGCGTTGTGGGCTTCCAAGAAGGTGCGGCGTCCGGTGAAGTGGACCGGCGACCGCTCAGAGGCCTTCCTCACAGACGCCCATGGCCGCGATCACCTCACCAAGGCCGAGTTGGCGTTCGACGCCAGCAACAAGATCACCGGGCTGCGCGTGAAGACCTACGCCAATCTCGGCGCCTATATGTCGCTGTTCTCCTCCTCGGTCCCGACCTATCTCTATGCGACGCTGCTGTCGGGCCAGTATAACATCCCCAACATCTTCGCCGAGGTGATCAGCGTCTACACCAACACCACCCCGGTCGACGCCTACCGCGGCGCGGGCCGGCCCGAAGCCAGTTTCGTGGTGGAACGGCTGATGGAGACGGCGGCGCGACAATTGAAGGTCGATCCGGGCGAGCTGCGCCGCAAGAATTTCATCACGACCTTCCCGCATCAGACTCCGGTGATCATGGCTTATGACGTCGGCGATTTCGGCGCGTCGCTGGACGCTGCGATGAAGGCGATCGATTATGCCGGCTTCCCGGCGCGCAAGGCGAAAGCCAAGTCCGACGGCAAGCTGCGCGGCATCGGCTTCTCCTGCTACATCGAGGCCTGCGGCATCGCGCCGTCGAAGGCGGTCGGCAGCTTGGGGGCCGGCGTCGGCTTATGGGAATCCGCGGAAATCCGGGTCAATCCGGTCGGCACCATCGAAGTCCTCACCGGTTCGCACAGCCACGGCCAGGGCCACGAGACCACCTTCTGCCAGCTGGTTGCCGAGCGCCTGGGGATTCCGATCAGCCAGGTGCAGATCGTTCATGGCGACACCGACAAGGTGCAGTTCGGCATGGGTACCTACGGTTCGCGCTCCGCCGCCGTCGGTTTGACCGCGATCCTCAAGGCAATGGAGAAGGTTGAATCCAAAGCCAAGAAGATCGCCGCGCACCAGCTCGAGGCGTCCGAGAACGACATCGTCATCGAGAATGGCGAGTTCAAAGTCACCGGAACCGACAAGTCGATGGCGCTGCCGATGGTGGCGCTTGCCGCCTACACGGCGCATAACCTGCCCGACGGCATGGAGCCGGGTCTAAAGGAGGGCGCGTTCTACGACCCCACCAACTTCACCTTCCCGGCCGGCGCCTACATCTGCGAACTCGAGGTCGATTCCGGCACTGGCAAGACCTCTTTTGTCAACTTCGTCGCGGCCGACGATTTCGGCCGGCTGATCAATCCGATGATCGTCGAGGGCCAGGTCCATGGCGGCCTCGCCCAAGGCATCGGCCAGGCGCTGCTCGAGGGCGCGGTCTATGACTCCAGCGGCCAGCTCGTGACCGCGTCGTTCATGGACTACACCATGCCGCGCGCCGACGACCTGCCGTCGTTCAAATTGAACCACACCACGACGCTGTGCCCGGGCAATCCGCTCGGCGTCAAGGGCTGCGGCGAAGCCGGCGCGATCGGCGCATCCGCCGCCGTCATCAACGCAATCACCGATGCGATCGGCAACAACAAGCTGGAAATGCCAGCGACGCCCGATCGCGTCTGGCACGCCATTCACGGTTAGCGCGCAGCCCGCAAAAGTCGGCACCGGTTTTGCGACCAGGCTTCGCGCAACATAAGAAAATTGGAGCAGCAGCATGTACGAGACAATCTATCATCGCCCCTCCTCTGTCGATGAAGCCGCGGCGCTGTTCGCCAAGGGCTCGGACGCGAAATATCTCGCCGGCGGCCATACCCTGATCCCGGTGATGAAGCAGCGGCTAGCCTCGCCGTCCGACGTGATCGATCTCGGCAAGATCAAGGATCTCATCGGCGTCGAAGTTTCCGGCGACACGGTGACGATCAAGGCGGCGACAACACATTGCGACGTGGCGGAAAGTGGACCTGCGCAAACGGCCATTCCCGCGCTTGCCCATCTCGCCTCGCTGATCGGCGATCCAGCCGTGCGCCATCGCGGCACCATCGGCGGCTCGATCGCCAACAATGATCCTGCCGCGGACTATCCGGCGGCAGTGCTCGCTCTCGGCGCCATCGTGAAGACCAACAAGCGTTCGATATCAGCGGATGATTTCTTCAAGGGCCTGTTCACAACCGCGCTTGCGGACGGCGAGATCATCACGCAGGTGTCGTTCCCTGTTCCGGCCAAGGCGGGGTATTCCAAATTTCCCCATCCGGCGTCACGCTTTGCCCTGACCGGCGTGTTCGTGGCCAAGACCAAATCAGGCGACATCCGTGTCGCCGCCACCGGCGCCTCGCAGAGCGGCGTGATGCGGGTGCCGGCGATCGAGGCGGCATTAAAGGCCAACTGGTCGCCGGGCGCGCTCGACAGCGTCAAGATTTCCGCTGATGGGTTGATGAGCGATATTCATGGCTCATCGGACTATCGCGCCAACCTGATCAAGGTGATGGCGCAGCGCGCGGTCGCTGCTGCCGGCTGAGCGCATATCTCGCGTCAACCCATGCAAGCGGCGCGCAGTGATGCGCGCCGCTCTTCTTTTGGTCAGATTCTCAGCAAAAGTCGCTTGCCACGCCGGGCGCAAGGCGAGACAATTTAGCTAATCAGCTAATTAAAAGACTCGAGTTTACGCGTATTCTGATCGCAAAACCGGTACCCACTTTTGCGGAATTCGCGCCAGGGAGCCTCCATGAAATTCGGCATTTTCTACGAACACCAGCTCCCGCGGCCGTGGAACGAGGGCGACGAGCATAGGCTGTTCCAGGAGGCGCTCGATCAGGTCGAACTCGCCGATAAACTCGGCATCGACTACGCCTGGGAAGTCGAGCATCATTTTCTTGAGGAATATTCGCATTCCTCCGCGCCGGAAATCTTCCTTGCGGCCTGCTCGCAGCGCACCAAACGAATCCGGCTTGGGCACGGAATCTGCCTGATGCCGCCAAAATACAACCACCCGGCGCGGGTCGCCGAGCGCATCGCCACGCTCGATCTCGTCTCCAGCGGCCGCGTCGAATTCGGCACCGGCGAGAGCGCGTCCTTGATGGAGCTCGGCGGTTTCAACGTCGGCTTCGATCCGGCTGAGAAGCGGCGGATGTGGAAAGAAGGGGTCGAGCAATGCACCAACATGATGGTGATGAACCCGTATCCCGGCTTCAAGGGCGAGTTCTTCGAGATGCCTTGCCGCAACGTGGTGCCAAAACCGGTGCAGAAGCCGCATCCGCCACTGTGGGTCGCCTGCTCCAATCGCGAAACCATCAAGATGGCGGCGCGGTACGGCATCGGCGCGCTGACGTTTGCATTTGTCGATCCCCGCGAGGCCCGGCAATGGGTCGACGACTACTATCGCATTTTCAAAGAGGAATGCGTGCCGATCGGCCACGCCGTCAATCCCAACGTCGCGATGGTGACCGGCTTCTCGGTACACGCCGATGAGATGGAATCGCGCCGCCGCGGCGAGGACAGCTTGAGGTTCTTCCGCTACGGGCTGGCGCATCATTATATCTTCGGCGAACACAAGCCCGGGCGCACGGACATCTGGTCCAATTTCGAAAAGGCTCGGCACGCGCTGCCGCCGGCCGGCGCCGATCATGGCATCGGCACGCCGGATCAGTTGCGAACCCATCTGCGGCATTTTGAGCAATCCGGCGTCGACCAGACGGTGTTCATCCAGCAGGGCGGCCGCAACAAGCACAGCGACATCTGCGAAGCGCTCGAACTGTTCGCCAAGGACGTGATGCCGGAATTCAGGCTGCGCGAAATCGAGCGGGAAAAGCAGAAGCAGGAAGAACTCGCGCCCTACATCGAAAAGGCGATGGCGCGCAAGCAAACGACAAAACCGATGCGCGACGAGGAGATTCCGGTCTATGTCGCGCTCGGCCGCAAGGTCGCCGAGGAAGGCACCGGCACCGAACGCCAGAAGCAGAACGCCAAATTGTGGGCCGATGCCGCCAAGGTAACGCTCAGCGATCCCGCCCGACACGAGGGCAAAACGCCGGCCACATCCTGATCTTCCGCGTCTCGCATCAACGGAAACAACAACGTGCTCGATAAATCAGCCTCCCACTCCGCTACCCGCGCTTCCGGCCCGCTCGCGGGCTTCCGCATCGTCGAATTCGCCGGCATCGGACCAGGCCCCTTCGCCTGCATGATGCTGGCGGACATGGGCGCGGAGGTGGTGACGCTCGATCGCGTCGGCGCCAGGAAGAACATGAAATCCGTGGCGGGGCGCGGACGAAAGGTTGTCGAACTCGATCTCAAGGACAAGGCCGCTATTGTGCAGGTGCTTGATCTGTTGGCCAATGCCGATGCGCTGATCGAAGGCTTTCGGCCTGGCGTGATGGAGCGGCTGGGGTTAGGGCCCGAAATGGTGCAGGCGCGCAACCCGCGCCTCGTCTACGGCCGCATGACCGGATGGGGGCAGGAAGGTCCGCTGGCGCAGGCCGCCGGCCATGACATCAATTACATCTCGGTCACAGGCGCTCTGGCTGCGATCGGACCAAAGGAAAGACCAGTGCCACCGCTCAATCTCGTCGGCGATTTCGGCGGCGGCGCGCTCTATCTCGTGGTCGGCGTGCTCGCAGCCCTGCTGGAAGCCTCGAAGTCCGGCAAGGGACAGGTGGTGGACGCCGCGATGTGCGACGGCGCGGCATCGCTGATGTCGATGTTCTTCGACATGGCGGCGGCGGGACGATGGACCGATGAACGCGAGACCAATTTTCTCGACGGCGGCGCGCACTTCTATGGCGTCTATGAATGTTCCTGCGGAAGATTCATTTCGATCGGCTCGATCGAACCGCAGTTCTACGCCTTGCTGCGCCAGCACGCCGGCCTTTCCGACGCCGACTTCGATGCGCAGATGGATCGCAACGCCTGGCCGGCCCTCAAGCAGAGGCTGAAGGAAATCTTCAAGAGCAAAACCCGCGACGACTGGTGCAAGATCATGGAGGGCACCGATATCTGCTTCGCACCGATCCTGACCATGAAGGAAGCTCCCGATCATCCCCACATGGCCGCACGAAAGATTTTCGTTGAGCGCCATGGTGTGACGCAACCCTCGCCCGCGCCGCGGTTTTCGCGCACGCCGTCCGCGATCCGCGAGCCCGAGACGGCGGATATTGCAAGCCTCACGAGTGAGTGGCAGGCGAGGAGGTAACGCTCTCTTCGTCATTCCGAGGCGCGCGCAGCGCGAGCCCGGAATCCGTAACCACGACCGGGAGTATGGATTCCGGGCCTGCGCATCCAAGTCGGCTGTTGTTGCCGACTTGGACAATGATATTGCTGAACTCAGGTAAACCCGAGTTCAGCGGCGCATCCCGGAATGACGAAAGTGAGGTAATGGGCTCT
>WNGI01002731.1_pt1 | contig 15368 bp, 7 predicted proteins | sample 5400621 | NCBI WGS metagenome assembly WNGI01 (sample SAMN13153374, study PRJNA577476) | soil metagenome | isolation source: 20 cm soil or saprolite under Garry oak tree replicate 1 | place: USA:California | collected 2016-06-15 | reverse complement strand
TTTTCGAAGAGAAAGGCCTGCGAAAGTTGACGAGCGCGATCAGCCCGGAAATTGAAAAACAAGACGACATCGTCATCGCGCACACGCTGTTCACCGGCATGCGAGAAAATCAGCGGGGGCATGAACTCGTCGGTCTTGCCTTCCTTGTATTTTGCCGCCACCGCCTCGGCCGGTGACGTCTTTACCTGCTCGCCTTGGCCGTGGACGATTGCGTCCCATGCTTTCTTAGTGCGATCCCAACGGCGATCGCGGTCCATGGCGAAATAACGACCAATGACGGTTACAATTTGCGCGCCGCTTTTAGACAACTCTTTTTCGCATTCGCGCAAAATCTCTGCGCTACCCGTAGGCGACGCATCTCTCCCATCGGTAAACGCGTGAACAAAAATTTCCTTCACTCCTGACTCGTGCGCTGCCTGCGCCAGTGCGAGGAGATGGAGATAATGACTGTGCACGCCTCCGTCAGAAACCAGACCGAGCAAATGCAAACGATGGTTGCGCGCTTTTTGGAAACTTTCCTGGAGAACGGCATTGCGGGCCAGTTCGCCGGCGGCGAGCGCTTTGTTGATTCGTGTCAAATCCTGATAAACGATCCGGCCCGCGCCAAGATTCAGATGCCCAACTTCGGAGTTTCCCATTTGCCCTTTGGGCAATCCGACATCTTCTCCGCTCGCGCTTAGTTTCCCCATCGGATACTTAGCGTAGAGCTGATCCTGAAACGGCGTGCGCGCCAGCATAGTAGCATCGCCATTTTCTCTCGCTCGATCGCGGCCGCCGGGATTGATTCCCCAACCGTCACGAATGATCAGCATTACTGGCCCGCTCATCGCGCGCAATCTGCCGGCGGTGCAAGGTCAGACAAGCGATTTCCCGTGGCGGGGGGATTGATAACGCGCTATCGGCTTAGTCACATCGCATCATGAAGTGGAGGAACCAGATACTCGCTCTGATCTGCCTTCTCGCCTTTGCCGCTCTCGGCGTTCTCTATTTCCAAAATTGGGTCGTGCAAAAACCCTTCGGGATTATTCTGTTTATTGGCGAAGGATTGACCACGCAACGAATGGCGGCGACGCGGGTCTATATTGGGGGCGCAGATAGTCCGCTGGCGATGGACGGATTGGAGTTTTCGGCGCGACTGCGCAATCACTCGGCCGATTTCGCGGTACCGGATTCAGGCGCAGCCGCCTCTGCTCTGGCAACGGGAACGAAAGTAAAGAACGGAACGATTTCCGTGGCAGAATCGGGCGCTGCGCTGAAGACGATTCTCGAGATCGCCCAGGATGAAGGTCGCGCTACTGGAATTGTGACTGACGGGGCGCTGACCAACCCGACCGCGGCAGCGTTCTATGCCCACGCCAGCAATGTGAAGCAGCCCCAGGAATTTGCCAGCGCGCTGATCGACCGGGGCGCTGTCGACATTGCGCTCGGTGGCGGGGCGGCTGAGTTTAACAAAGAAAAGCTGGATCAAACACGGATTCGCATCGTTCACAATTTGCGCGAGCTCGAACAAATCACAGGATGGCAACAGCCACGCCTTCTCGGACTTTTTGCAGCCAATGATCTGCCGTTTACCGACGAAGTTGCAGCACGGACCGAACAACCCTCCCTGGCAGATATGGTGCGACGGGCAATCGAGCTTCTTCAAGTCAACCGTCACGGATATGTTTTGATTGTGGACGCTCATTTGATGGCTTCGGCGGCCTGGCAAAATTTGGGCGAACGGACGCTGCGCGAAACGGCCGAGCTCGATCGCGCTGTTCAGGTGGGACGGGAGTATGCGGGTAGAAATGCCGCAATCATCGTGTGCGGTGATGCGGCAATTGGCGGAATGAGCATTAACGGGTATCCGTTTCGATACGACAGCGGCGTTGCCATACTTGGTTTAAACTCAGCTGGGCAACCATGGGTGAGCTGGGCGACCGGACCAAATGGTGGGAAGAGTGGCGGAAACATGGAGTCGGCCAACGCTCGCGACCTTTCAGCGCTTGAACCAGCGGCCATTCAATCTCCATCTGCGCTCAATTCAATCGAAGATCCGATTGCCAACGCCACCGGGCTCCGAATGGGAAAACTTCATGGCACGATCGATAGTACCGACGTGTTCGCGATCATTCGCGATGCGCTTTAATTAGATGCCGGTAACCAGGCGGAAGGAAGGTTCCCCACTTTGATGGAGGGCGGAGTTCTGCGAAGCCGCAGCCGGGGTTCGCAGAGCACGCCCCTCCAAGTCAGTCTGTCGTCCAAAGCTAGTTAGGGGCTTGTCGGCACAACCCTTGGGATGAAGACGAAGGGCGGAGGTCGAGGCAATTCAGGCGCCGGACCTTCGCCAGGAGCTTGCTCTTCCGCGGGGCCTTCTCCGGGAATGTCTTTGCTGAAATCTTTGGTATCCTTCGAATCGCGGACGGTCTTGTCGTCCGACCTGTTACCACCAGTATTTGCCGCCAGTAGCCTCGCGTTGCTGGCCGGGCCGAAGACAGCAACTTCAGCGACAGAGAGATTTGCATTCTGCGCGGAGGGCGTCCATACCAGCATGACATAGCGACCGGTGGTTTCCTCGAAATTGACCGCAACCCGACCACTTCCATCATCACTGGAGGTGCCGACTGTCTTCAATGCGGTGAGCCTCTGGGAATCGATCCGCACGGCCGACGCAGGATTTCCCGTGTTATCGGCCGGTAAGGCACCAAGCACATAAAATGTCACAACGGCCGACCCAGGAGTCGAGAAAGTTGAAATACGGTTAACCGGCACGGAACGGCCCAGATCAATTATAGCGGCCGGAGCTGCATCGTTGGCGGCAAACGCGTAGGCGGTGCCAGGCTGACCGTCGATCATGTTGTTGGCGAGCTTAAGATCATCTCCTGAGCTAACAAAAATGGTGCGGGCTTTGACGTGCAGATCAGCAAGATTGTAATTAGCCTTCGCCACGGCCTCAGCGGAAGTGCCTGCTACAATCTTTCGCGTACGCGGCATGGTAAAATCGGAAACCGCCGCTGCGGAATAAACTCCAAGGTTACCGATACGGCCGGGGTTACTTACATTAAAGGTCAGCTGAACATACTTTGCTTCGGCCGGGCCGAGCCTGGAGGAGATCAATCCGCTGGAAAGGTCCACTTGCCCGGCGTCGTGCCATTGTGGGCTGTCAGGCGAAAGTTTTGCGCTAGAGAGGGCGATTGTAACCGTCCCTTTCGCCTCGCTGTTAAGGAATGCAACGCTGTCGATATTCTCAATTTTGGCGAGCGAGATCAGAAGTCTGGTTGTGCCAGTTCTGAGCGCGTAAACCGATGCCGGATCACCGGAAAGAAATGGAACCGAAGAGGAGGCATCGGCTGGCAGGTCGCTCTCGATTTGAGCACCAAGATCGAGCCGAGCAAGATTTTGCGGGTAGTTAGGAGCTTGCGCCACCGTCAGGGGCGGAACTTTTTGCAACACTAAGTCGGCGCCGCTTGCTGAGATCCCAATTCCCAGGCCAAGCAAAAGAGAAGCGCGTAAGAAATTGTGCCGCTTCGACGCCATTTGCCCCATTCAACAGCAACGTTATCCAATGCTATTCCGATATGACAAGAGAAAACCGAGCATGCCGCTTCCCCAGACCAGTGAGATGCGCTCACCGATCGCTGGACAGAAGATATTGTGAGAGCAGATCGGTTACGCGGAAAGCTGGCAGCGTTGCGAACGCGATTATAAACGCGCGTACAACGAAGTCGCTGCCGCAGCTCGATACCTTCGGCTGCCAGTGTAAGCGTAATACGGCACGTATGAGTTATCCGCGATTTCGTTCACTCTCTGGGCAGCCCAATTGATTGTTGGATCGAGAACGTAGGTGGCAGATGCGGTCGTCCATTCAACCCAGGCGTGCGTGGAACGGCTGGTTGGGGCGCGTTTCCCTATAATGAGGCGCAAGTCGCGCGCACCGTTCTCTCGCATTCTTCGATAAAGCGCGACCGACTTGCCCTTGCAATCTCCGGTTGGCTCGTGCGCCAGTTCACTCGGAGTCTTCCATTCCATGGAAAAGCGATAGGGAATTGCACGCAGCTCGCCGATCCAGTGGTTAACGAGAAGCAGCGATAACTCTCGGTGCCGCGGTGGCGCGGGTGTGCTCAGGACCGCCTGAATTCGCGCCATCTGGTGATCGTAAGGGGTAGTTTTGGCGGAGAAGAGGATTGAGCTGGCAAAGCAATTGGCAATGGAAAGAGCGAAAAAGGCAGCAGCGAGAAGGAGAAAGCGCCTGGGGGCAAACGGACCAATACTTACTAAAACCATGGTACTTATGGCTCATATCAGCACTGTCCATGCCATGGTACTTCGGAACGATGCGGCCTGTCCTCGCGGCTCTCTCGACGGCTGGAATCTGCTACTGCTTGCTGTTTTCGCGGTATGGCAAACCAGCTTGGTACCCAGCAATGTCTTTTTGCAACGCATTGCCAAGCGCGCTTTGCCGGTCTGTTAGCGAGAGGGCGAGTTGCCCCACTTCAACAGCCTTGCTGAATTGCCCAGCGTTCGCATGGGCCGCTGCCAGCGTTCGAAGAATGACCGGGTTGCTGCGACCCGAAAACTCATTTGCTTCTTGGGCGAGCTCGAGCGCCTTTGTGCCATTTCGAAATGCCGGATCCGAATAGGTTGCGAATATCCAGGCCAGGTTATTCAGAGCGGGAACAGATCGCGGTGATCTCTCCAATGTTTTTTCGAGTTGCTTGATCCCCTCCGCAATTTCCCCCTTGGCCAACAACGCAACGGCCAGGTTTGTGTGCACAGCGGCGAGATCAGGCCGTATCGTCAGTGCTGCCCGACAATGCAGAATTGCTTCGTCGATTTCGCCTTTCCGCAAAAGAACAGCGCTCAGATTATAATGCGCGCTGAAGTAGTAAGGACGTAGTTCCAGCGCCTTCCGGTAATGATCGATTGCTTCTTGGGCTTTTCCTTTTTGCCAAAGCGCATTGCCGAGACCGACTTGGATGTCAGGATCCTTCGGAATAACCGATACTGCTCTTTGGTAATGGGTGAGAGCCGCATCAATTTCTCCCTTTTCCAGAAAGGCGTTACCGAGGTTGTAATCCGCATCGGCGGCTTCCGGTGCCATTTGTAGTGTCTGCTGGTAATGCGCGATTGCGTCATCAACATCGCCTTTTTGTAAAAGAACAGTCCCCAAATTATTGTGAGCCATCCAACAATCGGGATTCCTTGCGATCGTCGTCCGCCAAAGTGATTCAATATCGGCATACATCGCGCTTTGCCGCCATGTCAGCGCCGTCAGTGCGACAATGACACAAGCCAATAGGCCAAAAATGAGCTGACGGGCCTGATTGTAAGAACGAGCCAGTGTCGCGGCGCCCGCGCTGACCAGAGCGATTGGGCCAATACTAGCGAGATACTGGTAATGATCGGCGACGAAGGTGTAGCGAAAGGTGTAGAGCATAATAAAACCGAGGACCGGGCCAAGGGTCGCGGCGAAGAACAACATCGCCACCTCCACGCCGCGCCCAAAGTGGCGTCGCGCGAAACCTATTGCTGCGCATAATCCAGCTATCCCTAATAGCGGCAGGTAGGCGAACGGACTACTCGGCGTGATGTGCCATCGCGGATAGATGAAGGTAAGGTTCGATGGCCAGAATAGTTTGCCCAGGTAGAACCAGATGGCTCGGCTGGCAATGAGGAGACGCTCGAGCGGGCCTATGGCGAAGAGTGGCCCGCGTGTACCTTGATGATAATGCTCCCACCAAACGGTCAATAGTCCCATGCCGAGCGCGAGAACGACGAATGGAACAAGCTGCACCAGCCGGCGTTGGTCGATCCGCTTCCGCTGTAACCACAAGATTAAGAGCAACGCGGCTGGGAGAGTACAGGCAGTCGTTTTACTGAAAAGCGCCAAGGCATAGACGACCAATGCCAGAACGTAAGAAAGCCAACGATGTTTCGTTTGTTCATCGACAAATTCAACCCACACGCGAAGCGTGAGCAGAAAGAAAAATCCCATTAAGACGTTTTTCCGTTCTGTGATCCATGCGACCGATTCGACTTGGACTGGATGAAATGCGAAAATTGCGCCTGCCAGCCACGCGCCGGGCACGTGCAAACGCACTAGCAAGCGCCACAGAAGAAGCGCGTTCGCGATATGAAGCAAGATGTTGACGACATGATAACCCGTCGGACTAAGCCCCCACCAGGCATGCTCAAAGCGAAACATGGTGTAAACGAGCGGGAAGTATTGAGAGGGAGAGTCCAACGAAAACCAAATCCGGCGCAAACCATCCGGCGCGGTCAGCAACTCGTTGTTGGTTATGTAAGCATCGTCGTCCCAAATGAAACCGCCGTGCCACGCCGGCTGGTAGGCTAGAATCGTGGTGACAGCCAAAAGCAGGCCCAAAAGGAAATAGCGTCGATGGGGACGGCCTAGATACCTAAAGATCGCATACTGCATTTGTTATTGGATACCTGGTATGGTTCTGCCCAAAAATGCTGTCCAGTTCTCGACCTTCTTCAAGTATGCACTCTCGCTGGTTACGGTGCACAAATCTTCGCGCCTTTCTGTTGCCCTGCTTTGCGGACACAAATTTCAGCGTTCAGAAAGTGGCAAAATTACTCAGTTCGATTTGATGCCTAATCCGCGACATCTCCAGATAAAAGCAACTGCGATGTTTTACCGAAAATAATCTGCGTGTGAAGAACGACCAGGACAAGACCATTCGCATCGCTTGGTGGGTGCTTGCGGCGGTTGTTTTCTGTCTGACTACTGCAATCAGAGTTCGGCTTCTTGGAATTCCGCTCGAGCGCGACGAAGGAGAATACGCTTATGGCGGTCAACTTCTCTTGCAGGGTATTCCGCCTTACAAACTGGCATATAGTATGAAGTTTCCGGGAACTTACGTCGCATACGCGACTACGATGTTTCTCTTCGGACAAACCATCACCGCAATTCATTTGGGGCTACTGTTGGTCAACAGTGCAACGAGCGCGCTTATCTTCTTTGTTGGGAAGCGACTGCTGAATTTTAACGTTGGAATTGCCGCGGCGGCCAGTTATGCGCTTCTTTCCCTGAGTCCATCGGTGCTCGGGCTCGCTACGCATTCAACTCATTTTGTCGTATTGCCCGTGCTCGGCGGCGTATTCCTATTACTGAACCAGCAGAATCGAATAGGCGTGGGACGACTTTTCGTCAGCGGTTTGCTCATGGGGCTCGGATTTCTCATGAAGCAACCCGCATTGTTTTTCATTCTTTTTGGCGCAAGTTACCTTTTTCTTTGTGATATTCGTGCTGGACTAGTCTCACGAAAAGCCATTCAGCGAAGCCTCGTATTCGCCGGAGGTGCGATAACTCCGCTGGTAATTACCTTTCTTATCCTCTGGTACGCCGGTGTGTTCGCCAAGTTTTGGTTTTGGACAATCCACTACGCGCACGAGTACGGGACTCTTGTTTCGATTTCAGAGGCGCCCCACATCTTCATTCAGAGTGTCCGCGAGGCCATCGGGCCGAACTGGTCACTCTGGATAGTGGCTGGAGTTGGGTTACTCACCTGCCCCTTGAACAGGTTAACCGGGAGGAGCACCGGTTTCCTCCTCGGATTGTTCATTTCCTCGATATTGGCGCTCTGCTCGGGCTTCTATTTTCGGCCACATTATTTTATTCTGCTTCTGCCTGCCGTCGCCCTATTCGCCGGCGTAGCAATCAACAACATTTCAAGCGTGTTGCCCCGCCAGATCACTGCAGTTCGATTCCTCCCCACCGTTTTACTTGCATCGTGCGCAGCCTTTCTTGTCTTTGCTCAGCGCGATCTTTTTTTTCTCCTTTCCCCGACTGAAGCCTCACACAAGATTTACGCTGGAAACCCCTTTCCTGAGACGATCAAAGTTGCAGAATATGTCCGCGAGCATACGGACCCTGCTGATACCATCGCGGTGGGAGGATCTGAGCCTCAGATTTACTTTTACTCCCATCGTCATTCCGCGACCGGGTACATTTACACCTATCCGCTAATGGAGCCGCAGAAATATGCACGCCAGATGCAAAGCGAGATGATTCATGAGATCGAATCGGCACAGCCGAAATATTTGATTTCCATAACCATCGATACCTCCTGGTTACATTCGCCGCGATCTGAAAACCTAATCTTCGAATGGGCTCAGCGCTACATCGCGGACAATTATGTTCCGGTCGGTTTCGTCAACATCATTGCCCCGGATCGAGTTGAATATTACTTTGATAACATTCCGGAAAAGGTGCCGGAACTGGGAGAGTTTATCTTGATTTACCAACGAAAACCCTGAGCACTGAGTTTCAGAATCGCATCGCAACCTGTCACGCAGGAAGCCCGCTGCGCGATCTCGACCTGAGAAATGGCCACCCGTCGTCCTAAAAGCGCCGGCCGGCCGCGCAAATCCAGTCACGTTCCCCCGCGACGGGACCGCTCTCTAACGAGCCGCAGACAAGCATCTTTGTTTCGTCAAACAACTTTAATTTATCTTGGGCTGGTAGGAATCACCTGGTTGGTTTTTGGTCAGACGCTAAGGCATGATTTTGTTAACTTCGACGACCACGTCTATGTTTACGATAATCCGTTGATCGCAAGAGGCCTGACGTTTGATGGAGTAGTCAGTGCCTTTACCCACCCGCACGCGCGGAACTGGCATCCCCTAACGACAATTTCGCACATGCTGGATTGCCAGCTGTATGGACTAAACGCCGGGGGCCATCATTTCACCAATCTGGCATTGCATACCATGGCAGTGTTGTTGTTATTTCGCGTGCTGCGCGTAACGACCGGAGCACTCTGGCCAAGCGCCTTTGTGGCAGTGTTGTTTGCAATTCACCCCTTGCATGTTGAATCCGTGGCATGGGTGAGTGAGCGGAAAGATGTGCTCAGCGCCGTCTTTTTCATGCTTACGCTAGCGGCGTATGTTCGTTATGCACGCGCACCTTCGCCTGGGCGCTACTTTGTTGTCGCACTGATTTTCACGCTTGGCGTCCTGTCCAAGCCGATGCTGGTAACGGTTCCGTTCGTTCTGCTACTTCTCGATTATTGGCCGCTGCGTCGATTTGACAAGGTGCCGCCGGTGAACCCTGGACGCGGCATTGTAAGCTGGCTGAATCGAAAACCGAACTACCTGTTTCTGGAGAAGACGCCGTTGTTGGTTCTTTCCGGGCTGTCTTGCCTCGTTACAATACGGGCGCAGGATTCGGCTACCGGATTACTCGAACAGTTGCCTTTCACCTGGCGGCTCAACAACGCACTAGTCAGTTATTTCGAGTACCTGGCGCAGACATTCTGGCCGACGCGACTGGCTGTTTTCTATCCTCATCCGAATAACGCATTGTCGATCTGGCAGATTACCCTGGCGACCACGCTGCTACTCGCTATTTCTGCCGTGGCAATTCTCTTGCGAAAGAAGCGTCCGTACCTCCTTACTGGATGGTTCTGGTATGTCGGCATGCTGGTGCCAGTCATCGGCATTGTTCAGATTGGCGAACAAGGACACGCTGACCGGTATACCTACCTCCCTCACATTGGTCTGTTTCTATTGATCGTCTGGACGGCAGCAGACCTTGCGACGGCTTGGCGTTTGCGGCGGGAGTATCTCTGGCTTGGGGCGACGACAACTATCGCAGTTTTAAGTTATGGCGCAGTTGTTCAGACCTCGTTCTGGAAGAATAGCGAAAGCCTTTGGGATCACACTCTTTCCGTGACCTCGAATAACGACTTCGCCCATAATAACCTTGGATTTCTTTATCTACGGCGCGGTGAACTGGACAAAGCCATTTCACATTTCGAGACGGCACTAAAAATTAGATCGAGCAACAGTCAGACCCGTTACAATCTGGGGACGGCTCTCGTTCATATGAATCTGGCTAACGCTCTCGGTCGAGACGGAAGACTAGAGGAAGCGATCGTGCACTACGGGGAGGCAGTAAAGCTACGGCCTGATTATGGTGACACCTATTACAACTTCGGCAGCGTGCTCTTCCAACAAGGCCGGATCGACGATGCGATTGCGCAGTGGCAGAAAGCTCTGGCAATACAGCCTAATGATGCCGCGGCCCACACCAGCCTCGGGAACGCCTTTCTACAAAAGGGCTGGCCGGAAAAGGCGATTGTTCATTATCAAAAGGCACTGCAAATTGATCCGCGTGAAGCCAACGCTGGCAACAACATGGCGTGGGTGCTAGCCACGTCGTCCGATGCTTCAATTCGGAACGGAGCGATGGCAGTCAGTCTTGCCGGACAGGCAATAGAGATTTCCGACGGCAAAAACGCGATTTTTTTTCGGACGCTAGCTGCATCTTACGGCGAGTGCGGCAAATTTGCTGACGCAATCGCTGCGGCCGAAAAAGGCCGGAAGATAGCGATCTCACGTGGTGATTCCCATCTGGCGAGAACGCTTGAGAGAGACATTGCCCTTTATCGAGCAGATATTCCGCTTCACCAGGCGGCCTCCCCTTAGGACAGCCATCGCCTATCGTGGGCAAGTTTCTTCGGTGCTGCGTAGTTGAAACTCTACCCTAAAGGCTCTCCCGGCAAACAGAGGAGAAACAAAACGGCCGGACCCCGCAAGAGGTCCGGCCGCTGTTTGAGTGTTTCGTCTTTCCTTAGAAGCGTTTCTTTAGTCCGACGTACCAGAACCGGCCTCTGACATCAGCCAGCGATTCGTCGTAATTGTTCTCGAACGATCCGGCGACAAACGGCGGATCGGCATCGAACACGTTCTGCATTCCGAGCGTGACGGTTGTGCCATTCAACCACGCGCGCCAGCCGCACTCGCTATATGTAGCAGTGCTGACGGGCATCACGTTCTTGCCGCCGTCCTTGGATAAACCAGGCACTTCTTGCTGAGCGACCGGCGTCGGCATGTTAAACGTGTAGGAGGCGAGCAGATCAAGAGTCGTCCACTCCCGCACTTTGCGGTTAGCGCCCTCGAGCAGATCGTCCCAATATTGGCCAGTCCAGTGAACCGTGGCACCGACATCCAAGCCATTCATCCAACTGTCATGCGGGCCGTGATAGAACAGACTGGCGAAGGCTCGGTTACGCGGAAGCGAACTGGTCAGGGCAAACGCGCTCGGCACAAACTGACCGGCGATATTAAACGAGTCCTGATCGGGATTAACCTGCAATTCAAATCGCGACAACCAGGTCCCGTTCACAGTGTAGGTGAACTGACCAAAATCGCCGTGTCCGAAAATCGATGTATCCAGGATATAGATTAACTCGTAGTCGAGACCTTCCAAGACCGCCCCAGCAAGGTTGTCGTTTGGATCGATGACGACCGTGATCGGGCCGAGATCCGGTCCGGTATAAGCTGAGTTGCTTATGGGCGGCGCCCCAGGGGGCGGTGCGCCACGTTGGATCAGACCGGGGATATTATGCTCGATAATGAATTGCGCTCCGAGAATGGACGCAATTGATCGCATATCGATATGCCACCAATCGGCGCTTACCGTAAGGCCCTTGAGCCATTTCGGGCTGTAAACAAGTCCGTAAGACCATTCGTAGGCGACTTCCGGTTGCAGATCCGGATTGCCGATTTGGCGTTCCTCGACCTGACTTTGGGTGAAGTTCGAACGTACATCGGTAACCGCGGGGAAGCTCTGGGTTGACGCAGGCGAAATCTCGAACAACTGCGGCGCATGAAATCCTTCGCTGTAGCTCGCACGCAGCGTGAGTTGCTGATCAATCGGTTGCCAGCGAACCGAGAACTTCGGTCTCTGGGTGTCGAACTGCGAGTGCCCAGCACCTATGACTGAGGTCGCAGCCGTATTCTGCGAGTACCATTCCTCGCGCTCGGCCAGGTCGAACTCCAGGCTGTAAGCGCCGGGGAAATTCCACGTTGGGCTGGTCACGGGAATACGCACTTCCTGGTAGAAGCCCCAGACATCGCGGTTTACTTTTGAGGCCTCCAGGTCGCTGGAACCAATTGAGTTAAAGGTGGTGTTTAGCGAGTCGGGATCGTCCCGGTAACGCTCTCCTCGATATTCGCTACCGACTGCAAACGAGACCGGGCCAGCCGGAAGCTGGAACAGATCTCCGTTCAAAGTGAAATAGGCTGAGGGCGTTTCGAATTCGGCAGTGTCATGCAAAGTAACATAGACTCTGGAGCGCGCTATGGCGGTCTGTTGTTGCACCCCACTGAAGTTTAAGAAGGGATTGAAAGCAGTAGCCGGGTTGGTATCCAGGAGCGCTTCCCGCAAGCCGGGTGCACTCACAACACCTTCCGAGAGATTTATCGCCTCGTCCCGGGAATAACGGAAACCCATTTCCCAGTTCCATGTTTTAAAGTAATCGCCAAATTCTCCCAGTTCGCCTTTAAGGCCGAAGTCAAACAGCATATCGTGCTTGGTGGTGGGAGATACTCGGTTCCCAAATTCCAAGGAACGATATGTGACTCCCGTCGTGACCGGAAGTCCGGGAAAAGCCGTCCCGGTTGGCAAAGTCGTGTCGGCGACGGTGAACGGATTAAATGCGTTCTGGATCGGCACGCTGATGCCGGTTGGGCTAAACCCAATTCCTTGCGCGTCGTGAAACGCATCGGGCGAAAAGGGAGTCGGCGCCAACTGCGCATTAAAGAATGATCGGGCATACTTAAAGTCCGCAAACACGGTCAGGTACTTGTCGCAAAGATCGCGTGTGAACGAACCATAGAAGGCTTGACGATCCGCATTCGGAATCGCTGGCGTGAGAGCCGCGAAATTGAAAAAGGTAAAGTCCGAATTGAAACCAGGGTCGTTATGGGGACCGGTACCGGTGGCGTTTCCGGGGCGCGGAATGTACTGCGGATCGGTAGCAGCGTTTGGAAACGCGTGTGGTGTGGGAACGGCGATACTCGGATCCAAAATAAGAGCAAGGCCCCCCCCCGCTGCAAATATGCCACCGGGCCGGTTGTCGCTGCGGCCATCGAACCCGCCAAAAGGTATCGCGTTCCCGTTGCTTGTAAGGTTGCGGTCACGGCTGAATATGGCGTCCCGTTGGTAGGCATCGGCAATGATAACGATGTCGGTTTTGTCATCTCCCGTGCCTGCTTTGAGCCATACCTCGTTTTCGCGCGCATCATTGGAAGCTCCCAGGTTGGTGTTTCCAATCGTGCCTCCGATCTCAAGGCCGCGGAATTTGTGTATCAAGATGATGTTGAACACACCCGCAATCGCATCGGCTCCATAAATAGCCGAAGCGCCATCCTTCAGAATTTCGATGCGGTCGATCATCGGGAAGGGAATCAGGTTGATGTCCACGCCAAGTCCATTGGCATTCGGCGCGACGCGTTTTCCATCCACCAGGACCAAGGTTTCCTTGGGCAGGAGGCCGCGCAGGTTGGGGGTGATGGCGCCGTCACCGCCATTGGCGATGTTTTGGTTGACCGTTCCACCCGCCTCGATTGGAAGTTTGGTGAGCAAATCGGTTTGGTTAATGACGCCCAACTTCTGAATGTCTTCCGTGCGGTAGGTGTCCACCGGATTTGGGCCGGTCTCCTCCGACGTCGGAATATTCGAGCCGGTGACAATGACACGCTCGGCCGTCGCTTCCGATGCCGCCGCCGGGGCTCCCGGGGGTGGCGGAGGGTTTTGAGCAAATGTATTTGCTACGAAGAGAAGTGAAAATCCGACGCTTGCAACAGAGGCAAGACGAACGAATTCGATTTTAGTTCTTCGATTTCTTTCAGTTAGTTTCTCCATGGTTTTGGCTAGGTTTAGGGTTAGCCATTATCAACATTTCAACGGCCGGACCCCGTGAGAGGTCCGGCCGCTGTTTGATTGTTTCGGTCTGCCTATTTAGAAGCGTTTCTTTAGTCCGACGTACCAGAACCGGCCTCTGACATCAGCCAGCGATTCGTCGTAACTGTTCTCGAACGCTCCGGCGACAAACGGTGGATCCTGATCGAACACGTTCTGCATTCCGACTGTGACGGTTGTGCCATTCAACCACGCGCGCCATCCGCACTCGCTATAGGTAGCAGTGCTGACAGGCATCACGTTCTTTTCCTTTCCGTCCTTCATCTTCACGTTCTTGCCGCCGTCCTTGGATAAACCAGGCACTTCTTGCTGAGCGACCGGCGTCGGCATATTAAACGTGTAGGAGGCGAGCAGATCGAGAGTTGTCCACTCGCGCACTTTGCGGAAAAACAAATCTTCCCTGTCGTCCCAATATTGTCCAGTCCAGTGAACTGTGGCACCGACATCCAAGCCATTCATCCAACTGTCATGCGGACCGTGATAGAACAAACTGGCGAAGGCTCGGTTACGCGGGAGTGAACTGGTCAGGGCAAACCCGGTCGGCAGAAACTCACCCGCAATGCCAAACGAATCAGAATCGGGATTAACTTGCAGTTCAAATCGGGACAACCAAGTCCCGTTCAACGTATAGGTGAACTGACCAAAATCGCCGTGTCCGAAAATCGATGTATCCAGGATATAAATTACCTCGTAGTCGAGACCTTCCAAGACCGCACCAGCAAGGTTTGCGTTTGGATCGATAACGAGGGTAACCGGGCCAAGGTCCGGTCCACCATTAGGAGCGGGGCCGGCTCCCGCCGGGGGCGCGCCACGCTGGACCAGACCGGGGAGATTACGCGAGATAATGAAATCCGCTCCGAGAATCGAGGCGATCGATCGCATGTCGATATGCCACCAATCGGCGCTTACCGTCAGGCCCTTGAGCCATTTCGGGCTGTAAACAAGTCCGTAAGACCATTCATAAGCGACTTCCGGTTGCAGGTTCGGATTGCCGATTTGGCGTTCCTCGACCTGACTTTGGGTGAAGTTCGAAAATGGATCGACAACCGTCGGGAAGCTCTGGGTTGACGCAGGCGAAATCTCGAACAACTGCGGCGCATGAAACCCTTCGCTGTAGCTCGCACGCAGCGTGAGTTGCTGATCAATCGGTTGCCAGCGAACCGAGAACTTCGGTCTCTGGGTATCGAACTGCGAGTGCCCCGCACCTATGACTGAGGTCGCAGCCGTATTCTGCGAGTACCATTCCTCGCGTTCGGCCAGGTCGAACTCCAGGCTGTAGGCGCCGGGGAAATTCCACGTCGGGCTGGTCACCGGAATACGCACTTCCTGAAAGAAGCCCCAAACATCGCGGTTCACTTTTGAGGCCTCCAGGTCGGTGGAGCCAATTGTGTTAAAGGTGGTGTTTAGCGAATCAGGATCGTCCCGGTAGCGCTCTCCTCGATATTCCATACCGATGGCAAACGAGACCGGGCCAGCCGGAAGTTGGAACAGATCTCCGTTCAAAGTGCCATAGGCCGAGGGCGTTTCGAATTCGGCAGTGTCATGCAAAGTAACGTAGACTCTGGAGCGCGCTATGGCGGTCTGTTGTTGCACCCCACTGAAGTTTAAGAAGGGATTGAAAGCAGTAGCCGGGTTGGTATCCAGGAGCGCTTCC
>WNGI01011678.1_pt1 | contig 15373 bp, 15 predicted proteins | sample 5400621 | NCBI WGS metagenome assembly WNGI01 (sample SAMN13153374, study PRJNA577476) | soil metagenome | isolation source: 20 cm soil or saprolite under Garry oak tree replicate 1 | place: USA:California | collected 2016-06-15 | reverse complement strand
CCTTCGTAGACGGTGTGGTTCATGTACGGCTCACGAAAGGCGCGTAGAGTTTCTTCCAAGGGGCTTCCTATGACGGACTGTCCACTGTGCAAAGGGCAAAGCCACGAAAGCCTTCACCTCCTTCATACAACGGTCTGGGAATGCCTGAATTCGCGGTGCAAGCTCCGTTTTGCTGCCCCTCAGTTAGATGACAAACAGCTTCAAGCAGCCTACGTCAAGCACTACTACCCACGGTCTGACAAGACGACCGCGGAGATTTGGGAAAACACTCCAATGGCGATTCTCCACCAGGTCTTCGGTTTTGCAATTCGTCAGTTCGGTGAGGTAGCGGGCAAGTCTCTCCTGGATTATGGCTGTGGGAAAGGTAATCTCTGTCGCATGGCCAGCGAGTTCGGCATGGATGTAGTGGGGATCGAGCCGGACGAGTCCGCACGGGCGCAAGCCTCTACTGGAAATTCAAATGGGGTGTTCGCCAGTCTTTCCGATCTGCAACGTGCACACCCCAACCGCCAGTTCGACCTGATTTGCCTGTGGGATTCGATTGAACATTTGCGAAGTCCTTGGACCGACTTGTCGGCCATCCGCACCTTTTCGAAGCCCGGAGGACGACTTCTAATAACCACTCCGAATGCCGAATCGCTGCGAGCCCGCTTTTTTGGACGCCGGTGGGAGAGTTACGTCAACCCAACGCACTTTTATTACTTCACGAGGCCCTCGTTGCGAGCTGCGCTGGCTGCAAGTCGTTACACGGATATCGAAGAGTTGCACTGTCCAGTGTCCTACCCGGGTCACGGAATTCTGCGACGCGGATGCCAAAGAATTTTGCAAGGTCTGGGACTCTCAGGACAACTTGTTTTTGTGGCACAAAGGGTCGCTTGAATCCGCAATCATTCTGCGTTGGGAGGTTCAGTCGGCCGCTCTCCCGCTCCGGATTCAACTCCCGCTACCATCCGCAAGATGCGGTCAAGTATCACTCACGAAAGACCGTTTCGGAAACGAAACCTGTTGCTAGACATGTGGACCATTATGGTCAATTGACAACTCCGCTGCGCGTGCTTACGATTCGACCGCCTTTCATTTCCAAGACTGGCTGGTCCCGAATTCACAAGTGAGAAACTGCGTCCGTCATTCGATTTGCAAAGAGGTGAGACACCATGACCAACCGAATCTTGTATCCGACAATCGCGGCCATCGCGTTCGCTCTCCTATCGGTCGCATGCTTGGCTGTAGTAAAAGCTCAACAACCCGCCGGAGAAGCAGTCAGCATCGGCGACGACGATATCGGAGGGGTGGTAACCAGCGAGAAGGGACCGGAGGCGGGTGTGTGGGTAATCGCGGAAACCACCGACCTGCCGACTAAATTCGTCAAAATCGTGGTTACCGATGATCGCGGGCGCTACGTCGTGCCTGGCCTTCCGAAAGCGAGCTACAGCCTGTGGGTGCGCGGTTACGGGCTGGTGGATTCACCGAAAGTACAGGCAACACCGGGCAAGATCGTTAACCTCGCCGCGGTGGTAGCGCCAAACCCGCGGGAGGCGGCGCAATATTACCCGGCAGTCTATTGGTTTTCGCTGCTCCGAGTGCCCGATAAGGGCGAGTTCCCTGGCACAGGACCGCAAGGCAATGGCATTCCACAGAACATGAAGAGCCAAGGGCAATGGTTGCACTTACTCAAGACGGATAGCTGCTGGTCGTGTCATCAAATGGGCGACAAGGCTACGCGAGAAATTCCGAAGAGCCTTGGCCATCTCGATTCCTCGACAGCCGCTTGGGCTCGGCGCTTGCTGTCGGGCCAAGCTGGCAACAACATGATCAACGGCCTCGCGCAACTTGGCCCGGAGCGAGCCTTGCCCATGTTCGGGGATTGGACCGATCGACTCGCCGCCGGGGAATTGCCATCGACTCCGCCGCGACCACAAGGTGTGGAACGGAACGTAGTCATCACCGAGTGGGACTGGGCCGATCCCAAGGCTTATCTTCACGATGAGATCGCCACTGATAAACGGAATCCCGCGCTCAACGCCAACGGCCTGATCTATGGCGCGCCTGAACTGAGCAGGGATTATCTGCCGGTCCTCGATCCGGCTGGTGCCATAGCGAGCCAGGTTAAGGTGCCAGTCCGCGATCCGAAGACCCCCTCGAGCGCTGATGACAAGCTCGGCGCACCATCTCCGTATTGGGGAGATGAAGCCATTTGGCATAGTCAAGCCAATGTTCACAATCCCATGTTCGATGGGAAAGGGAGGGTGTGGATTACTTCCAGAATCCGTCCCAGCGATAATCCGGCGTTTTGCAAAGAAGGATCGAGTCATCCTTCGGCGGTCTTGTTTCCGCTCAAGAGCAGTGGCCGCCAACTCGCCGCGTACGATCCGAAAACGAGGCAAGTCACGCTGATCAACACGTGTTTCGGGACTCATCATCTTGTGTTCGCGGAGGATGCCGACAACACATTGTGGACCAGCAGCGGGGGCGGCGGCGGGGCGGTGGGCTGGCTAAACACCAAGATGTTCGATGAAACCCACGATGAGGAGAAGTCGCAAGGATGGACCGCACTGGTCCTCGACACCAACGGCAATGGCAAGCGCGACGAATATGTGGAACCCGATCAGGCGGTCGATCCTACCAAGGACAAGCGAATTGCCGGTGCCTTCTATGGCGTCACCGTGAGCCCAGTGGACGGTTCAGTTTGGGGAACACTGTTGGGCTTTCCCGGTGCTGTGGTCCGACTCGTCCCGGGACCGAACCCGCCGGCAACCGCGCTGGCGGAGCTGTATGAGCTGCCGTGGAATGACCCGAAAGCGCCGGTCCACGGATTCTCTCCGCGCGGACTGGACATTGATCGCACCGGCGTCGTGTGGACGGTCATCGCCAGCGGGCACCTTGCCAGTTTCGATCGGCGTAAGTGCAAGGGGCCGCTGCACGGGCCAACCGCAACCGGCCAGCACTGCCCGGAAGGCTGGACTCTCTATCAATTGCCTGGGCCGCAGTTTAAGGGTGTCAGCGACCCAGGCAGCGCCGAGGCCAGCTATTACGACTGGGTCGATCAGTTTGACACCTTTGGGTTGGGCAAGAACGTGCCGATTGCGACCGGCAACGGTAATGATGCCCTCCTCGCCCTCCTGCCAGGCAGCGGCAGGTTCGTCATCCTTCGCGTCCCGTATCCCATGGGCTTCTACTCCAAAGGCATGGACGGCCGCATCGACGATCCGCAGGCGGGCTGGAAAGGCAAAGGCCTCTGGGCTACCTACGGCACGCGCACTCCTTTTCATGCCGAAGGCGGCAAAGGAACCACCAGCAAAGTCTTGCACTTCCAGTTGCGCCCTGACCCACTCGCGCGCTGAAACCGGACGTTGCAAATCTGTGAGACAGGGTACCTAACTCCTCCCGGCAAAGTTCAGCAGCGCAGGCACATCCGTTCCTAGACATGCCGCACAAGCGATGATCACCAGAACTCCACGCTTCGAAAGAGCATGCGGATTCTCTCTTCGCTCTGGGATTGCAGTGTCAGACCTCAATCAGCTCGCCGCTCCCATATAGGCGCGGCGCACGTGGTCGTCGCAGCGTAGTTTTTCGCTTCGCCCCTCCAACGCGATGCGGCCAGACTCCATGACATAGGAATAATCGGAGAATTGCAGCGCGTAGTTGGCATTTTGCGCGGCCAGAAGGATGGTCACGCCGCGCGCGGCGATCACACGCACATAGTGGAAAATCTCATCCACAAGCATTGGCGCCAGCCCGAGCGAAGGCTCGTCGAGCATCAGGAGGAGCGGTTCCGCCATCAGCCCGCGTCCGATGGCGCACATTTGCTGCTCTCCGCCAGACAGGGTTCCGGCGAATTGTTTCCTCCTCTCCCCGAGCCGTGGAAACATCTCATAAATATTTTTTAGATTCTCTTTGGCCTTCCTCCTTAGCCTGCGGGGAAACGCTCCAAGCAAGAGGTTTTCCTCCACGGTCATCCGTGGCCACAATTGGCGCTGTTCGGGAATCAGGCTGAGTCGCATTCCGACCCGCAAGTGCGGCGGCTTCGTGGTGATGTCCTCCCCCCGAAAGATAATTTCCCCTCTTCGGGCGGGCAACGTGCCAGCGATGACATTCATCGTCGTTGTCTTCCCCGCGCCATTCGATCCAATCAGGCTGGTAACCGTGCCTGCTTGGACTTGTAGGTTGAGTCCCCAGACCACCTGCACGGCATCGTAGGCCGCATCCAGTGCTTCCACTCGCAAAAGCGCTTCTGCCATTGGCTCGATCCGCTCTCAATCTGCTGCAGTCTTGCCTAGATACGCCTCAATTACGGCCGGATCATTCTGGATTTGCAGGGGCGGTCCTTCCGTCAACTTCTCTCCGAAATTCAAAACGACCACCTGGTCGCAGGTGGACATGATCGCCCGCATATTGTGCTCCACGTAGAGAATCGTGGTGCCTCGCTCGCGACTGCGCCGCAGCAAATCGAGCACCTCGTTCATCTCTGTTTCCGTGAGCCCGCTGCAAACCTCATCGCAGAGTAGAAGTTTTGGCTTTGCCGCCAGGGTGCGCGCCAGTTCGAGCCGCTTTTGATCTCCGACGCAGAGCGATGCCGCTGGCCTGTCCGCCACGCGCCCCAGTCCCACTCCTTCCAAAATCTCGGCAACCTCGCTCGAGGTGCCCCCGCTCGCGGGTCCGCGGCCGAAGTGCAGCCCCATTTCCACGTTTTGCCGCGTGGTCATCGAGCGAAACGGCCGCGTGATCTGATGCGTGCGTGCCACACCGGCGCGAACGGCCTGGAACGATTTCCAGCGTGTAACATCCTTTCCCGAATACGTGATGGTGCCAGAACTGGGAGAAACCGAGCCCGCGATGATGCTGAAAAGCGTGGTCTTTCCTGCTCCGTTGGGCCCGATCAATCCACAAATCTGGCCTTCTTCCACTTCGAAGCTGACGTCCTTTAGCGCCGCCAGCCCGGCGAAGTACTTGGTCAGGTGCTCAACCGACAGAAGCGGTGGCACTTTTCCTCCATATTCTCTCGATAAGCCCCAGCCATCCTGTTACGCCCCGCGGCTCAAAGAGAATGATTACGATCAGCAGTGCGCCGTACAAAAGAAGATGGAACTGCGGAAACGCCGCGACCAGTTCCTCCTGCACCAATCCATAAACAAAACCGCCGATCACCGGCCCAGCCACGGTGCCCGCGCCGCCGATGATGGGCATCAGCAGAATGGCCACGCTGGTGTGGAACCCAAACACTCCCTGCGGGTGGATGTACGCCGCATAGCGGGCGTACACACCTCCGGCGATGCCTGTCAGTGTGGCGGCCAGCAGATGCACCATCAGCTTGGCTTTCAGCGGGTTTACGCCGATGTCCGCCGCAGCCTCTTCGTCCTCGCGGACGGCCTGCAGCGAGAGCCCAAACTTTGACTCATGGATCCACGCGGAAATCACTACTGCCACGGCTGAAAATCCTAGCGCGGTGTAGTAATGTTCCAGTGGCCGGAAGCGGCCATGTTCGGCGATGCGGTAGCCGCTGGCGCCGCCCGTGAACGAGAGATTCGTCATCACCACGCGCACCGCCTCGCTCACCCCGATGGTCGCAATCGCAAAATACGGTCCTCGCAGACGAAACGTCGGCACGCCGATGAATACCGATGCGAGCGCGGCCACCAGCCCGGAAATTGTGAACGCTGCGAGAGGATGGAGTCCGCCGTTGATCCCCATCGCCGCCGCATAGGCCCCCAGGCCGTAAAACACGGCGAAACCAAACGATACTTGCCCGGTAACCCCCCCAAGTAGATTCCATGCTACGCTCGCGATGATCCAGACCAGCGCGGTGAACAATAACCGCGTGAGGTTCGAGCTGATCCCGAACCACGGCACAATCCCTAAAACCATGAGAAGCGTTCCCCACCCGGCAAGTCGGTAATTCAGAAAGCGGCCCATTTGCATGCTCGCAGCCCTCATGCCCAGCGATGTTTCTTCGCAAAGATTCCGGCGATCCCGCCAGGAAGCAAAACTAGGGCCAGCACCAGAAGTGAGAAGGCAATCGCCGGCTGGTATCCTGCGGGCAACACGAGAATGCTGAACGTTTCCACAAGCGCCAGCACCAGCGCCCCCGCAGCCGCTCCCCAGAAGGATTCCAGTCCTCCCAATACAATGATCACGAACGAGCGCAGCAAAAACCCGTGCCCGAAGTCCGGACTGAACGAATACAGCTGCGCAAGCAGTCCCCCGGCCGCCCCCGCAAATCCGATGCCCACTCCGAAAGTCAGCCGCGCCATTTTCTCTACTGGGATTCCCGCCAGGCGCCCCGCATAACGGTTTTGCATCAGCGCCCGCACCGCCCGCCCGTACCACGTCTTGCGCAGCACGAACTCGAGCAATCCCAACGAGCACACCGCCGGTATGAAAACCATCACCCGAACCGTGGGAATCGTGATGGGTCCCAGATGCATCGAGGACAACGTCCGTGACGTAAGAATGGATCGGTCGCTGCTTCCCCAAATGAGGTAGCCGATGTTTTGCAGCACCAGCCAGAGGCCGAACATCAGGAGCAAGGAAGCCAGCGTCGGCTGGTCGGATACGGGTATTCGTTTCACCAGCGTCCAGTGGACCAGCATGCCGGCCAGCAAAAACACGGGAAAGGCCAGAACTGACCCGACCAGCGGATCGATATTCAGCCGCTCATGAAGTTCCAGGACATAGTAAGCACCCAGCATCAGAAATCCGGCGTGTGCCAGGTTGACGATTTTCATCACCCCGTAGATGATCGTCATGCCCACCGACATCGCCGCGTAGATGCCCGCAAGCAACAGGGCTGACACCAGTAGATTGACGAAATCGGCTGCATCCATGAGGGACTATTTTTGGGCCGCTGGTGGCACGACCGCCTCTCCGTTGGTGGCGTCCTTGGGGTATACCAGATCCACTCTCCCGCCGGGCTTGTTCTGCACGATCACGAATGGCGTGTCCACCTGGCCCCCCTTGCCGAACCGCAGCACCTGCCCGGGCAGGAGCGACTCTCGGAGGTCGAGTTTTCGCAGCTCGTCCCGGATCGTCGCCTTCTTTAGCGCGCCTCCCTTTTCAATCGCGGCGGCCAGTCCCCGCACCGCCTCATAAGCCGTGGCCGCATACCAGGAATCGGGCTCTCTGCCGGTGAACCCTTTGTAATCGCCCACAAACTTCTTCACCTGCGGGTAGGGCAGGTTCTTCGACCACCAGATCCCCGCAAAAATATAGTCTGTTGCATCACCCAGCGCTTTCCGCGCGTCCGTCTCCGGCCCACGCGCCCCGTAACTGATCATCGTGTGGTGCAGGCCCGCCTGAACGTACTGCCGGTGCATCGTGATGTAGTCCTGTAGGTGCGCATCCGCCAGAAAAATGTCCGCATGCGCGTTTTTCACCTTTTGCAGCAGCCCGGAAAAATCCGGCGATCCCAGATCAAACGATTCACTGAAGACCACCGTAAAATATCCGCCGCGCTCCTGAATCCATTTCTTGATTCCATTGCCGTAGTCCACGCCGTGGTCGGTGTTTTCCAGCGCCAGCGCCACCTTCAGTCCCTTGCGAAGCTTCCCCGTGTCCACCAGCGTCCCCAGAAATTCTGCGGTCGTGTACCCCAGCAAATCCACCGGGCTGAGCGTCCCAAAGATCCATTGGTATCCCCGGTTGAAAATGCTCGTCGCCGCAGCTCCAGTGGTAATCCACGGAGTTTGGTAACGGTCCGGCATCACCGACTCCGCCTCGCCCAGTGCCGTGGAATAGCCTCCCAGCACCGCCACCACGTCGTCCGAGCTCATCGCGCGTTCGGCAAGTCCAGCGGATTTTGCCTGGTCCGATCCATCGTCATAAAACACCTCTCGCAGCGGCAGTTTCTGGTTCAGTTCGCGAACGAATATTCCACCCTTTTCATTAATCTGCTTGATCGCCAGCTCTATCCCCTCTTTCTGGAACTGACCCGGCTTGGCTTCACGTCCGGTCAGCGGCAACACCACGCCGACGACCGCCCCAGGATTGCTCGTTGCGTGCGGTGCAGCGAACCCTGCAAGCAGCAATCCCACCAATGCTAATGCCGATAACCACTTCATTTTCATTTCATCTCCGGTCTTGATCCAGCCCATCATCTAGCTCATCGTCCCCCCGACCGATCACTCTTGCGGCTTCGGAATAGACGGAATCTTGCACAAAGCCTTCCCTTTGTCGAGTTCTTGTTTCAAATTGCAAGAGCCTACTGGCGACGTAGCCGGCCGGCACAATTAAAGTGTGAGTGCGAAGAAGTGGAAGCAGATGGCCCGAGGAGGCGAGCGGACTTCTCTGTCCTCCCCGCCGACCCAGTCGAGAACCTCGTAGGTCGGGCAGGCCCCCCGCTTGCCGGGCATTTGTGAATGCGAGCAGCATGACATGGAACAGCCACATTGGGCGCCAAATTTCGCCCTCCGGCAACGGCATTTAGTCCCCTTAGCAGCTCCGGAAAAGAATAGGACCAAGGAGTAATGAAAGCCCGATATTTTTTCTGCAATATTGCGGGGAGAACTCCAAAAAACCTGGTTCTCTCACTCCCTGTTTTGCAAAGTCATTTCTTGACAACCAAAGACAAGGCGTATATGAACGGGGCGTTTTAGGGCCTTTCACGTCTGAACACCTGACCGGCATCACAATGCTGAGTCACAGGGGGGTATTCGAGATGAGAAGGAAATCGGTGGTGGTGTGTTTGCTTCTAACCCTTGCCTTGTGCGCTCGCGGCTGGGCGCAGAGGCCGGCTGACGGCAAATCCGTTGTCAACCCGCTCGTTCGCGTCTTGCAGGCAAAGGGAGTCTTGACCGCAGAGGAAGTAGCGCAGATCAGCCAAGCGTCGTCTGCCAACGACGCGGACCAGCGGCTGGCCAAGCTACTCCTGATGAAGGGCGTAATCTCACAAGCCGATTACGACCAGGCTGTGGGCACGCCGGGCATAATAAACGCTTCCAATGCGGGACCGAGCAGTCCGACTGCCATTGCTGCTGTTTACCGCGTGCCCATCAACAATGGCGTGGGCGCTTCCGCCGGGCCGCCGCCCCAAGAACCGCAAGTAATCCCCGCGGTGGCTCCTCTGCGCGTCTTGCCGATTGACGTCCCGAAGCAAGGCGGGCTGATTCCCGACATCAAGCTGGGCAGCGGGGCGAATATGAAGTTATACGGGTTCTTCAAAGCTAGCGCAGTCTCCGACACGGCATCGAGTGGCGGCCCCACGTTCGGCAGCCAAGACTTTCCGCTTCCGCTCCTGCTCGCCGATACTGGGCCCACAAGCGATCCTCAAGTCCATATCAAGGCACGGTCCTTCCGCATCGGCAGCCAGCTCGAATGGGTTCCTAAAAACTCAAACATTGTGGTGACCGGCAGGGTCGAAGCCGATTACGAAGGCGACTTCACAAACCAGAACAGCGTAAACATCAGCTCACCTCGGAACGGCCAATTGCGAACGCGGCTGGCGTGGGCTCGGCTCGACACGAAGCTGGGCGGAAGCCTGCCGTGGTTCGCGGAGTTCGGCCAAGATTGGACCCTCTATTCTTCGACGCTGCCAAGCCTCTTCGAAACCACGGGAACGGCAATCGGAATGGGCTCCCTCTGGGAGCGCGCACCGATGTTTCGGACCGGCGTACAATTTCACTCTGGGGATCTGAAAGTTCAGCCCGAGTTTGCAATCGTGCTGCCGGTAGCGGGTACCGCGGCGCTCACTGACGAACAACGGGCACGGTTTGGTGACCGGGCTGGCGCAGAAAGCAACCAGCCAGCAGTAGAGAGCCGGATCGTCTTCCAGTTTCCGCTCTCGCATAGCTGGCAGGGAGTCGTGCCCGCGCAGGTCATCGTTAGCGGTCACCACGCGGAAATCAACGAGATCATCCCCTTCGGCAACCTCCCCACTACCGTGATTCCCGGAGCGGCAGGCTGCGCGACGGCAACTTGTTCAATCAGGGACTTTTTCCCTAGGGGCCTCCAACTCGACAATCCCCAAAACATCTGGACCGCCGAAGCGCAATTGCCGACGCCGTGGGTCACATTCACTGGAAAGTATTACCAGGGCGGCGATTTGCGCTTCCCGTTTGGTGGCCAGCTCAATGACGTCTTCAACGACCTGAACGGGGCAGTCACAATTCCCACCACCGTAGCTGCGGCGGTCACGGCCTTGGACACTCGCACTGTTTTGTTCGGATGCACGGGCGCGACAGGGGCCGGAGCCACATTTAATTGCAACGGCAACCCCGTAGTTGCTCAAACCTTCCGCCCTGTTCAGGGCTTGGGCGGATTCCTGGAGGCGAGCTTCCCCCTTTCACGCATCTTCAACTTCAGTTCAGAGGGCTACAACTCCGGATGGGTTTTGCACTTCTCGTATGGGACCGACCGAGCGAGGGCCCAAGATGTCCGCCGTTCAGGTGCAAACGGTCTCGCCCGTACAGATCTCGACTCGGCTTCGCTGACCTACCGACTGAACAAGTGGGTCACCTTCGTTCAGGAAACAAGCTACATTAACACTCGCGCTGCCAACCACGGCGGGAAGATCTTCCGAGGCATTCCGGCGACTCAGGCGCACTCGTGGCGCAATGAGTTCGGAACGATCTTCACATTCTGAGCGAACCGCACGTTTGCGGAGCCCTTGCGAATGCGGCTCCGCGTGGCCCGTCGGCCTCGGAAGGAAGACATCTCCACATCGGGCGTTGACAGACTGAACTGGGGCGCGGACCGGGGGTCCGCATACGGAGGAGGTTAAGACCATGGCAGCTGGTGCACGGCATAAAAGTTCTATGTCTGTCGGTACCTTGTACTACAAACGCAACAAACTGGGTGACTTTCGCTTTCGAACAGTCGCTCTAGGAGACCAATCCTGTGTCGGGACCGACTCGTGCCTTGCCGTTGTTTAATGGCGTCCCGTCTCGCACCTGGCGCGACCTAGGGTCCGAGGGCGGCACCATCTTCACGTTCTGAACTATCAACACCCTCTCCAGGCGAGCCACCGGCTTCACGCTCTCGGCTCGCCTGGACTTTACGAATCGCAAATCGAGGGCGTAGTTCAAGAGGAGGACACATGGCCAGCCGAGCAGATGCAATGCCTATCACATAGGCAACGGCGTCTTTGGAGGACTGTTGCCGCTGATCGGATTGTCGTCGTGCGCTGCCGCTGGCAATATTTATGCCGGACTGTACTATCCAATGATCGTGGCGGGCATGACCTTTGTCGTCGGCAACCTGCTTCTGAAGGAGACGCACGGCACCAAGATCTGGGACGAGGTTGGGGGCATGACTTAGCCGAGTTCCGCCGATTGACTCGCGCACCGGCCCAGTAGCATTATCGGTTCGGGCAAGTTTCTTGCACTCGTAAAGTGAGCTTCCCGGACCCATCTGTTCTTCGGAGGGTAGAGAGATGGCAAAGAAAAAGCAGGAAGGCCGGTCACGTCGGGACTTCATCAGGTGGACGGGGAGTGGTGCTCTTGCTCTTGGCGCCGCGTCCGGTCCATTTTTCTTGTTTCCGGAACGTGCTGCGGCGCAGCAAAAGACTCTGAAAATTCTCCAGTGGAGTCACTTCGTCCCCGCTTACGACACTTGGTTCGATGGGACATTCTGCAAGCAGTGGGGACAGAAGAACAACACCAATGTCATCATCGATCACATCAACCTTGTCGACCTATCGGCAAAGGCTGCCTCTGAGGCCTCCGCGCAAAAGGGCCATGATCTGTTCATGCTTCTCTCGCCACCCGCGGCCTACGAGAAACAAACGATCGACATGACCCACGTGTATCAGGAAGTAGAGAAGAAACACGGTAAGAAGATCGATCTCGGGCACAAATCTACGTACAATCCAAAGACCAAGCGCTATTTCGCTTTTTCCGATTCCTATGTCCCCGATCCTGGCAACTGGCACAAGGATTGGTGGGCCGACGCGGGTTTGCCGAATGGTCCCGACACCTGGGAAGACCTCCGCATCGGCGCAAAGAAAATCCGAGATAAGAGTGGTCATCCTTGCGGACTCGGACTCTCGCAAGAACTAGACACCAGCATGGCCATGCGCGCCCTGCTGTGGTCCTTCGGCGGCGCTGAACAGGATGAGACCGGCAACGTCACCCTCAACTCCAAGGAAACCATCGAAGCCTTGAAGTACATGAAGGCTCTCTACCAGGAGTCCGAAACCCCGGAGGTCTTTACATGGACTCCGCCATCCAACAATCAAGCCATGCTCGCCGGCCGTGTCTCCTTCGTCGCCAATGCCATCTCTATCACGCGCCAGGCCGAACGGGAGCATCTCCCCATCGAGAGCAAGATCATGGTCTCCCGAGCGCTGCGGGGCCCGGTTCGGCGCATCGCCGCGGAGCACGTCATGGACTGCTATATCATCTGGGACTTCGCCGAAAACAAGGAAGGTGGTCAGCAATTCCTGATCGATTACATCGACGCTTTCCACGATGGCTTTGTTGCGGGCCAGTTTTACAATTTCCCGTGTTTCCCGAGCACTGTGCCAGATCTCAAGAAGGAAATTGCGAGTGATCCCCGGGCCACGCCACCGGACAAATACAAAGTGCTCGGTGACGTCCTCGATTGGGCCACCAACGTTGGCTATCCCGGTTATGGCAGTGCGGCCATCGATGAGGCCTTCAAAGCGTGGGTCATCCCGACGATGTTTGCCAAGGTTGCGCGCGGCGATGAAACTCCGGAGAATGCGGCCAAGGCAGCCGAAGAGGAATACAAGCGTATTTTTGCCAGATGGAAATAGCTGGACGGTGGCCCGATGGCTGTTGTTGAGACGCGGAGTCTGACCAAAGTATTTAAGGAAGGGGAGCTCGGAGCCGTCAACAGCGTGAACCTGGAGACTCGCGAAGGCGAGTTTCTTGTTTTCCTCGGGCCTTCGGGGTCAGGAAAGACGACACTCCTGCGCATGATCGCCGGACTGGAAACGCCCACTTCCGGTGAAATCCTTATCGGCGGTCGCGTGGTCAACGATCTTTCTCCGCGCGATCGCCGCATCGCCATGGTTTTCCAGAGCTATGCTCTGTACCCGCACCTCTCCGTCTACAAGAATATTGCTTTCCCCTTAAAGGCCCAGAAAGTCAAGAAGGACCTTCACAAAGAGAAGGTTGAGTGGGCTGCTTCCCTTCTGGGCATCGGCGCGCTCCTCGACCGTAAGCCCCGTGAACTTTCAGGCGGTGAGCGACAGCGCGTGGCGTTGGCCCGCGCTATCGTGCGAGAGCCGGCCGTCTTCCTGCTAGATGAACCCCTCTCCAATCTGGACGCCAAGCTGCGCGCCTCTGCGCGAGAAGAACTCGAGCGTTTTCACCGGCGAGTGGGCACCACTACCATCTATGTCACGCACGACCAGGTGGAAGCCATGGCCATGGGCGATCGCGTCTTGGTCTTGAACAAAGGCGTGGTCCACCAACTGGGCACGCCTACCGAGGTATACGATAACCCTGCGGACACCTTCGTCGCCACTTTCCTGGGATCGCCTCCCATGAACCTCGCCGACCTCTCCGACGTAATCGTTGGTTTCCGACCGGAGCATTTTCGCCCGGTTTCCTCTGTCAGCGGAGAAGCCGTAGCCTTTCGCTTCAAAGTGGAAAACATCGAATACCTCGGCTCGGAATGGATTGTCTCCGGCACACCGGCGAGCGGAAAGCTCGGTGGCCAGAAAGTGTTCTCGCGACTCAATTCAGCGCAAGACCTTTCGCTCGGCGGAACCTACGACTTTGCCGTGCCCCAATGCGAGCTGAAATTCTTTGATCGCTCCACCGAGAAACGCGTCGAGCCTAAGGTGGTTTCGTGGCAATAGCGCGTACTAGAATCAAGTCCGTCGGCGCGGCGCAAAGCCCGCTCCTCGGTGCCGCCATGTTTACTCCTGCGGTCCTCTATATCCTGCTGCTGGTTGCCGGACCTTTTTCCCTGGCCTTTTTTTATGCTTTCAGTGACGCCCGTATCGGCAACACCGAAATGCATTATGTTGGCCTGGAAAATTTTCGTAGCATCCTGAAGAGTCCCAGCTTCCGCATCGCCATCCGCAATTCCTTTATCTTCACCATCTGCTCTCAAATCGTCGTCATCGTCGGCGCCAATATTCTAGCTATCGCTTTGGAGAAGACCTTCCGCGGGCGCGGCTTCATCCGTTTCTTGATCCTTCTTCCATGGGTGGCGCCGATCGCGCTGGGAGCCATCGGATGGAAATGGATTCTGGATTCCATTTACAGCGTCATCAGCTGGGTGCTCGTGGCGCTCCACTTCTACAAGCCCTTCAACGCTCCCATGTGGCTGGGTGAACCGCATCTGGCCATCGCTTCCGTTCTTCTTGTGCATAGTTGGCGTCTCATGCCCTTTTCCACGGTCATCCTGCTCGCCGGGCGCACCGCGATCCCCAAGGACATTCCGGAAGCCGCCGCTGTCGATGGCGCGGGTTTCTGGCGCACGCAATTCCAGATCATCATACCCATGATGCGGCCCATCCTCAGCGTGGCCGTGCTGTTTGGCCTCATCTTCACTTTCACTGACATGACCGTCGTTTACATTCTCACCGCCGGCGGGCCATTCGACTCCACGCAAACGCTCCCCTCGCTCGCATTCGCCATGGGCATTCAGGGAAGTGACCTTGCCGCGGGCGCGGCCATCTCTCTCTTTCTCGTTCCCTTGCTCATCATCATTGCTTACTTCATGCTGCGCGTCGCGCATCGCGCTGAGGTCAACTGATCCGCATGAGGCTCTCTCGACGCATCTGGGGCAAAGTTGTTCACGTCCTGGTGATCACCGTCTTCACCGTTCTACTGGCTTTCCCTTTCTACTGGATGGTCATTACCAGCTTCAAGCAAAACGTCGATCTCTACACCATGGAGAACAACCCTTTCGTCTTTAATGCCAAGCCCACTCTCGATCATCTGAAGTTTCTCTTCACCGAAACGCGCTTCGTCCGCTGGCTGGCTAACACTACTTTCGTCGGAATCGTGGTCGTTGCCATCACCCTGGTCCTCGCCGTTCCCGCGGCCTACTCGCTGGCCCGTCTCTCCGGACGCTGGGGTGAGCGACTGGGCATCGCTATCTTTCTTACCTACCTCGTCCCCCAGACCTTGCTCTTCATTCCTCTTTCGAGGGTCGTTGCCTATCTCGGCTTGCAGGACTCTCTTTGGGCCCTCATTCTGGTCTACCCCAGCTTCACCGTTCCTTTTTCCATCTGGCTGCTCATGGGCTTCTTCAAATCAATTCCTAAGGAATTGGAAGACGCCGCTATGGTCGACGGTCTTACGCGCTTCGGCGCGTTCGCCAAAATGGTGATTCCCATTTCCACCTCGGGGATTCTCACGGTTGTGATCTTCACGTTCACGCTGGTGACCCAGGAGTTTGTCTATGCATTGACCTTTATCTCTTCCGAATCAAATCAGATGATAGGGACGGGCATCCCTAT